>Ga0181520_10003325_pt1 | contig 28416 bp, 26 predicted proteins | sample PEATcosm2014_Bin_29_FD_132451 | JGI IMG/M metagenome (GOLD analysis project Ga0181520, IMG submission 132451) | Peatland microbial communities from MTU Mesocosm Facility, Houghton, MI, USA - PEATcosm2014_Bin02_30_metaG | ecosystem: Environmental > Terrestrial > Soil > Wetlands > Peat | place...
CGCCGCCTCGGTTCCCTCGCAGCCGGTCAACAACCTAGCCAATCTGTCGGTAACCGCTACCGCCGGCACAGGGGGACTGGATAGCGTCATTTTCTCGACCGGCGACGATACCTACACCGCGTCGGAAGACGACAGTATGCTCAATCTGGGGCATAGCTGGAATACCGCCGAGTACAACATAGTCGGCGACTGTTGTGCTACCGAGACCAACTTAAGCAATGGAACTACTATCGTCGTCAAGACGGCATTGGACTGGGGAAATACAGGCGCTCCTTCTTGCGTAAATGAAGGCTTCACGGGAGAGACCAATAACCTCAAGCTGGTGTCACCCTGCTGCACTTACGGCGGTTCGGAGCCGAGTATCCAGTTTATGGAGACCAATGCCGGACTCACCGCGGCATGTGGCGCCACGGATCTTGAAGTTAAAGGCGTCAAGGCACGCATCACCATACAGACTGGGAACGACGATGCCAGATCCGATACCGAGCTGTGGGCAACCTTCAACGGGGAGCCGACCGTTTGTTTGAAGCCTTCAAACAACGCTAATTCAGACAGCGTTTGCAGTAACGGCGGAAGTGCAAGGGACCAAAACGGCGAACAAGGTTGGAATAACTGGACTAGCAGCACCCAAAATTTCGATCTGGCGAATGCTGTTTCCATAGCGTCGCTCACGTCCCTTACGATCCAGCTCCTTGAGCACAACAGCACATTTGAGTCCGACGATAACTGGGACATTCAAGGGATCACCGTGACGCTGACCGACGCGACAGGTACGAGCAAAACAGTGCTCAACCTGGCGAATCCGCAAAATGGCAACAACTGTGTAGCCCGGCTGAAAGGCTCGCCTAATTCGACTACAGTCGTCTTTGGCCTTAATGGAACAAACAGCCACAAATATGTTGGTGGTAACGCCAATGGAAAGACGACGACATGTGCGAATAACGGAGGGTAGCAAGGAATGTCGCGGCCAGTGCCGGCGCATGGCGTAGCCATAAGATCTTTGTTTATGGATTACCCTGCGCCGCCTGCCGCGCATCCCGCCGCATACACTCCAATGATATTCTGGAAAGTAGTCGAGAGAACATACACTCACACTTCAAATCAAGTCAGGTCTTAAGAGCCAAGCCATGTCGTTGAACGATCTCGAATTCGCTTATGCTCCCGTGCGCGATCAAGTCCGCGACCTGCGGGAGTATCTTTGACCCTGCTCGCATCCGCAGGGAACTCGCCGAAATAGAAACCAAGCTGGCCGATCCTGCTCTCTGGTCAAATCCCAATGCGACTAAACCATTAATGCGCGACAAAAAGCGCCTGGAGGTCATGGTCGCCGACGATGAAGCTCTGCTCCGACGTACTGGCGAGATCGAGACCTACTTCGAGCTAGCCCGCGAGGGCGAGGACGTGCTCGCCGATCTGGAGCGCGAAATTAAAGCTCTGGGCGTATTCGCCGAGGAGCTGGAAGCGCGCACCATGCTCAACGGCGAGGCCGACCCGCTCAACGCCATCGTAACAGTCCATCCCGGAGCGGGCGGCACCGAGAGCCAGGATTGGGCCGAGATGCTGCTGCGGATGTACTTGCGCTGGGCCGAGCAGCAGGGCTTCAAAACCGAGATGAACGACTATCAGGACGGCGAAGAAGCGGGGATTAAATCTGCCACCTTCACCATCAGCGGCGAGTACGCCTTTGGCCAATTAGCCGGCGAGAGCGGCGTCCATCGCCTGGTGCGCATCTCGCCCTTCGACTCCGCCAAGCGCCGCCACACCTCCTTCGCCAGCGTTTACGTATCGCCGGAAATTGACGAGACCATCCACGTTGACCTCAAGCTCGAAGACCTGCGCATCGACACCTACCGCTCTGGAGGCAAGGGCGGTCAGCACGTCAACACCACCGACTCCGCGGTGCGCATGACCCACCTGCCCACTGGCATCGTGGTGCAATGCCAGAACGAGCGCTCCCAGCACAAGAATCGCGACAAGGCGATGAAGATGATGCGCTCGCGACTCTACGAATACGAACTGGAAAAGAAGCGCGCCGTGTCGAAGAAGCTGGAGGACTCCAAGCTGGAGATCAACTTCGGCTCGCAGATCCGCTCATATGTTTTACAGCCCTACCGCATGGCTAAGGACCATCGCACCAAGGTCGAAGTGGGCGATGTGGATAAGGTGCTGGACGGCTATCTGGAGCCCTTTCTGCGCGGCTATCTGCTGGCCAAGCGCCGCGGCACCGCCGTCGCGCCTGAGGCCGACGACGATCTAGAGGTGTAGCCACAGGCAATATACTTTCACCGAGCTGTAATTCGAGAGGTGCTGTCATGAAAAACAGACAATATAGGCTGACTCAGTTGAGCCGCACCAGCGCGGTTATTGCCGTGGTGTTTTTGGCGCTGGCGCTGTCACGCTGCTCTGCCGAGGAAGCCCCTGCACACCCAACGCTGGCTATCGGCTCCGCGGCGCCCGACTTCTCTCTGCCGGGAATCGATGGTAAGACCCACATGCTGGCCGAATACAAGGCCGCCAAGGTGCTGGTGATCGTCTTCACCTGCAATCATTGCCCCACGGCGCAGCTCTACGAATCGCGGCTCAAAAAACTGGTCGAGGATTACCAAGGCAAGAGCGTGCAGTTTGTGATGATCGAGCCCAACGATCCGGAGGCCGTGCGGCTGGACGAACTGGCCTGGACCGATGTGGGCGACGATCTGGAGGGCATGAAGATTCGCGCTGCTTATCGGCATTTCAACTTTCCTTATCTCTACGACGGCGCAACCCAGGCCACTGCCAACGCCTACGGACCCAAAGCCACGCCGCACGTCTTCATCTTCGATGCTGACCGCAAGTTGCGCTTCGAGGGCCGCGTGGACGACAATCAGCGCGAGTCGCTGGTCAAGACCCAAGACACGCGCAATGCCATAGACGCCTTGCTGGCCGACAAGCCTGTATTGGTGAATCATACCGGCGTCTTCGGCTGTTCGACAAAGTGGAAGTCTAAGATCCCTAGCGGGCAGGAGTACCTGAAGAAGATCGAAGCCGAGCCGGTGACGCTGGAAGACGCCACAGCCGAGACACTCAAGAAATTGCGCGCCAACCCCACCGGCAAGCTGCTGCTGGTGAACTTCTGGGCAACATGGTGCGGTCCCTGCGTCGTCGAGTTTCCCGACTTGGAGACCACCTACCGCATGTTCCGTATGCGCGATCTCGATATGATCACGGTGGCAACGAACATGCCGGATGAAAAACCCGGTGTGATGAAGTTCCTTAACAAGCAGCACGCTACTTCGCGCAATCTGATCTTCGCGTCCAATGACACCTACGCCATGCAGGCAGCCTTCGATCCCAAGTGGGAGTCGGGCGTGCCTTACACGGTGCTACTTGCGCCTGACGGCAAAGTGCTTTACCAGCAAACCGGCGATCTGGATGTGTTGGCGCTGCGTCGCGTTATCCTCGCCAATCTGGATGACACCAGCTACCTCGGCCATCGCGCTTATTGGGCAACGAAGTAGTAGTGAACGTATTTGTGAGTTTTAGCGTTGCTGGCGGAGTTCGCACCGCTTCAAGGGGGATGATCAAAACCATGCGTCTTCCACACTTCGTTATCGCGCTTTTCCTCCTGCTTGCTGCATGTCTGCCCGCGTGCGCCGCGTCGAGTTCCGCCGATGCGCCCCATGTGCACGTACAGCTTGTCTTTCGCAAGGCTCAACTCTTTCCAGGTGCGGGCGATCATGGAGGCCTCTACTTCAAACTTGAGCCGGGCTGGCACGTTTACTGGAAGAATCCGGGCGATGCCGGCGAACCACCGCATATTCACTGGACGCTTCCCGAAGGAGTGACGGCGGAGCCGTTGCAGTTCACTGCTCCGAAACGGCTGCCGCTTGGACCGTTAATGGACTACGGCTACGAAAATGAAGTTCTCTTTCCGTTTCGGCTGGTGATTGCAAAATCGGTGAAACCGGGAAAAGCGGTTCTGCACGCCAAAGTCGATTGGCTAGTCTGCCGCGAGCGCTGCATTCCGGGCAAAGCGGATCTCGAAATCATGCAGATGATTCTTGCAACCGCCCCTGCGGCGGAAATGGATGATGGGCCAGGCGTAGAGATTTGGAGGCGACTGGCTGTTCATCTCCCCGACTCTCTACCGCCAAACGATCGCGCAAATTTCCAACCGACAAAAGAAGGCTTCCGTCTTACCGTCGAAACCGGCCAGCGCGAGACAGAGGCCGCGTTTTTCCCGGAAGATCCGGACATCCTCGACAATCCCGCCCCACAGAAACTCACGACTACCGCGACGGGCTTGATTCTCGACCTCAAGAAAGACGCGCAGCTTGCCGCCAATCCCGCGCAGTTGAAAGGAGTGCTGGAACTCTCCGGCGGGCGGGCATTTGAAATTGTGGCGTTGCCAATAGGAACGACGGCACTAACTCCGATTTCTGCGGCTACCTCAACGACCTCTTCTAATCCCGCGCCCATCACTGCTCCATCACTTTCCTGGGCACTCCTGCTGCGTACCTCCGCCCTCGCCTTTCTCGGCGGACTGCTCCTTAACCTCATGCCCTGCGTATTTCCGGTGCTCTTCCTCAAAGGCCTCGCACTGGTCAACTCCGGCAATGAAGAACGACACAAATTGCGCGCCCATGGCCTTGTCTACGCCGCCGGAATTCTCGTCTCCTTCTGGGCGTTGGTCGCCGTGTTGCTGGGCTTACGCGCGGCCGGAGCCACGCTGGGCTGGGGATTCCAGTTCCAGTCGCCTGTATTTCTCTCGTTGATGGCCGGGCTGCTCTTCTTCCTCGGCCTCTCACTCGCCGGACAATTCGAAATCGGACTGACGCTGACCAGCGCCGGCGGTTCACTTGCGCAAAAGCGAGGCTACACCGGCAGCTTTTTCACCGGAGTGCTGGCAGTTGTCGTGGCCACGCCCTGCACCGCGCCCTTCATGGGAGCGGCCATCGGCTACGCGCTTTCCCGGTCAGCCTTGGTCACCTTCGCTATCTTCACCGCGCTGGCTCTAGGCCTCGCCGCGCCTTACGTTGTCCTCACCCTGCATCCGGCCTGGACGCGCCTGCTGCCCAAGCCTGGCGTGTGGATGGAGGTGCTGCGCCAGGCCGTCGCCGTGCCGATTTTCGCCACCGTCATCTGGTTGGCCTGGGTACTAGCCTCAGCTTATGGAGCCACCGTGCTGGCCGCGTTGCTGGCCAGCTTTCTGCTACTGGCCATTGCCGGATGGTTCCTGGGCCGCTGGCCAGCGAAGCGCTGGTCAACGGCTGTCGCCGCTCTGATTCTGCTCGGCGTCATCGCGCTTGCGATTTTCGGACAAAAGCTTGTCGGCGAATCAACCGGCAAATCAATTCAGCCGGGAAGTGCCGATCAGAATTTCACCGCCACCGCCTGGCAGCCCTGGTCCGCCGACGCTGTCAGCCGTTATCAAGTTGAGGGCCGTCCGGTCTTTGTGGACTTCACCGCAAGCTGGTGCCTGAGCTGCCAGGTTAACGAGCGCGTCGCACTGAATCGGCCCGAGGTGCAACAGGCCTTCCAATCCGCCAACGTCGTCCTGCTGCGCGCCGATTGGACCCGCCACGACGAAGCCATCACCCAAGCCTTGACAGCTCTAGGCCGCAGTGGCGTTCCCGCTTACGCGCTCTACGTGCCGGGTAATAGTAGCCCACGGTTACTTCCTGAAGTTCTTACGCCAGGAATCGTGACGGATGCGCTGAGCAAGCTCCGCTAAGCCGCTGCGCAGGCATGCGCATACAGGCTCGCTCAGGCGGAGCGCATTCTGCGACGCAACACGGTCGCGAAGCCGAGTAGGCCAGTGCCGAGGAGGATAAGGCTGCTGGGCTCAGGCGACGCAGTTTCACCCGGCATGGCGACACCTTCTATGCCTTCTCCCTGTGCGGTGATTTTCCCCAGGAATGTTTGCGGATAATCGCCGATGGACTGGGAGACCGATCCGGGGACCGGCACATAAAGCGCATAGTTGGCGAAGTCGGCCGATGTCCAGCTCGATATTCCACTGGCAGCCGCGGCCAGTTGAGTGTTGATGCCGCTCTGATCGGGACCGGTCAAGCCAGGATCGAAGAGCTCCCAGGCTGCAAACTGATCGTCAGCAACATTTCCGGGGTTTTGATTGGCGTCTGTGAAAAGCCAAGCCGCTTCCTCCTCATTGCTTCCCGTGATGCTCTGAATGGTCGCAGTCCAACTATCGCCAATGTTGATCTCCTGGGTGAAACTGATGCACATCAGCGGGGCCGTGGTTGCACCGCCGTCGATGCTGAAGTTATAGGGATACACATAATACTCCCCGACAGACTGGCCCCCGACGCTGACAAAGTTAAGCGAAACGGTGTCGGCATGAGCTTGCGGTGCGCCAAAGGCAAAAAGAAGGCAAATCGAAAACAGTGCGGCAAGTACGGTAGCAAGGTACTTCCTCATGGGTCAACCCCCTCCTGGGGTTTCTTCAGTTGGTATTTCAGGTTGTTGTGTCTTAATCTGCAATAAGTGGCTCCTAATGTGGCCGTTGTCTCACAGCAAACACGAATGGTTATGCATGAGGAGATACATTATTTACGGAATAAAATTAGAAGATTCATACCTAAACAGTGATCAAAGACGCTGATCGTTGCCGGGTGTCTCCACATAACCTAATACTCTTTGTAATGGATAATGCGTATGCCAGAAATTAACGATTCTCTAATAATTGCCGCGCGCAAACTTGACGCAACGCGATGCGTCCATCACCCAAGCCCTAACCGCCCTGGGCCGTAGCGGCAGTCCCGCTTATGCGCTCTACCCTCAGGGAGAAACCAGCCCACGGCTCCTGCCCGTGGTACTCACGCCTGGGATTGTGACGGATGCGCTGGCCAAGTTGTCAAAAACTGCAACTCCGGCCGACGCATCGGCGTCAAATCTCAAGTAAGCCCGTGCAAGTTGATCGTCTTGAATTCCCATCAGGAGGTTGACTCCATGCAACTCAGTTCCCATCTCTCAGCATGTGCTGTTCTTGCGGCTGCGCTGCTCGCTCATTGCACTGCTGCGCAAGACCTTCGCGTGGGCGCGCTCGCGCCTGACTTCACGGCCACCGATTCCCGAGGCCAAACCGAATCTCTCCCACAGTATCGTGGCAAGTATGTTGTGCTGGAATGGCACAACCACGACTGCCCCTACACGCGTAAGCATTACGTTTCAGGCAACATGCAGGCGTTGCAAAAGGAGTGGACCGCCAAAGGCGTTGTCTGGTTTACGGTCATTTCTTCAGCTCCGGGAAAGGAAGGTTACATGACGGCAAGCGAAGAGAATGCCTATCTCGCACAGGTCCACGCCGTTCCCACTGCTGTTTTGCTGGACCCTGAAGGCAAGCTCGGCCGCATGTACTCCGCAAAAACCACCCCGCAGATGGTCGTCATCGACCCTTCCGGCAAAGTAATTTATGACGGCGCCATCGACAACCGGCGCACAGACAACGTTGACGATATTCACGGCGCGGATAACTACGTATCCGACGCGCTGACAGAAGCGATGGCTGGCAAGCCAGTTGTGACACCGTACACACGGCCATATGGCTGCTATGTGAAGTATTCGGATTGAGGATTGTGGTCTCCTAGATCCCAAAAGCAGGACCTGAGGAACTCGGCACCCGGCGCGAACTTCTATTGTGTGGTCAGGTCTTGCCCGAGTATTTGCCGCGTATAGGGCACATTGTGCTGAAATTCTGTCTTGCATTCGGGGCAATATGCCTTTTGGAAAGGAGGCCGCGGAGAGTGGTGGCCAATGATGTGTATCGGAATTGATTTGGCCTCGGCGCATCGGGGACAAATTTCATCGTCATCACCTTGGACGAAAGTGTGTCCTTTGATCCGCTCAAGTACACCTTTGAATCGGAGCTGCTCTTTCAATTCTCTTTGTTCGGTGTGTAGTCGATCATTTTCCAGTTGAAGGATACGAACCTTGTCGATCCAGTCACCAAGTTGCTTGTAAAGCTCGGCATTACGCGCCTTGTCGAGGAGTCCCAATAGCTCTAATCCATCGCCGATCAAGCTCATATTCTTCCTCCGGAATCCGAATCTATTTTACGCCCGACATGCCTGCAACGCATTGAGATTTGGAATTAGGCTCCGCCGTGTTTTCTCGCCCGAATCCTCCGAATCTCCTCCATGCGCTGCGCCAGCATTTTTTCCCGCCCCTCCTGCGTAGGGTGGTAGTAGCTGCGGCCCTTGAGCGATTCAGGCAGGCAATCCATGTCGGCAACCTTGCCCTCTTCGTTGTGCGCGTAGCGGTAGCCCTTGCCGTACTCCAGTTCCTTCATCAGCTTCGTCGGCGCGTTGCGCAGGTACAGCGGCACCGGCTCCTGGCGTGTTTCTTCGACCTCCTGCTTCACAGCGCCATACGCGGTGTAAACCGAGTTCGACTTGGGCGCGAGGCACAGATAGACCACCGCCTCGGCCAGTGCCAGATCACCCTCCGGCGAGCCGAGAAAATCAACAGCCTCCTTAGCGGAAAGCGTCAGGTTGAGCGCCTCGGGAGCAGCCAACCCAATGTCCTCGATGGCCATGCGTACGATGCGGCGGGCGAGATAAAGCGGGTCTTCGCCTCCGGCAAACATGCGCGCCAGCCAGTAGAGAGCGGCGTCCGGGTCGCTGTTGCGCACGCTTTTGTGCAGCGCGGAGATCAGGTTGTAGTGTTCCTCGCCGGACTTGTCGTACATCAGCACGCGCTGTTGCACCGCTTCGCCAGCCAGCACTTTGTCGATGTGCTTGCCCGCCGCTCGATTCGGCTCCAGCGCCAATTGTGCCGCTACCTCAAGCGTGTTGTAAGCGTTGCGGCAGTCGCCCGAGGAGTAGCCAGCAATCATCCCCAGCGCGTCGTCATCGGCGGTCAACTCCATAGCTCCCAGGCCGCGTTCTTTGTCGGTCAATGCGCGCTTGAGCAGCGCGACAATCTGTTCCTCGCTCAACGGCTCCAGCACATAGACGCGGCAGCGCGAGAGCAGCGCAGAAATAATCTCAAAGGATGGATTCTCCGTCGTTGCGCCAATCAGCCTAATCGCCCCGCGCTCCACGTAGGGCAGAAAGGCATCCTGCTGCGCTTTGTTGAAGCGGTGAATCTCATCGATAAAGAGGATCGTCCGCGAGTGCATCCGCGAGGCTTGCGCCGCCGCCACCATAACCTGCTTGATCTCTTTGATGCCGCTCATCACAGCAGAGAACTCGATGAATGTGGCCTTGGTGGTCTCGGCGATGATCTTAGCCAGTGTGGTTTTGCCCACCCCCGGCGGACCCCACAAAATCATTGACCCGGAATCATCGCGCTCAATCTGCACGCGCAACGGCTTGCCGGGACCAACCAGGTGCTCCTGTCCACTCAACTCATCCAGAGAATGTGGCCTCATGCGTTCGGCAAGCGGTGCAGTGTGCAGTGTGCCTTGAGAGCCTTCTTGCTCATTGTCAAAGAGACTCATCGCACACTCCTTCTCTGCCGCGAAGCCTCGTAGAGGAGTACACTCGCCGCCGCAGCAGCGTTCAGGCTCTCTACCGGGCCGGGGCAGGGAATTGTCACCGCTCCATTGGCCTGTGCAGCCAGCTCTTGCGGCACGCCGTTGCCTTCATTGCCAATAAGCAGCGCTACTGGACCAGTGAGATCGATGCGGTCTGCCGCTTCTGCTCCGTGCACTGCGGTCGTCCAAATCTTCACGCCAGTCTTCCGCAATCGCGCAAAGCAATCTTTCTCGCTCATTGAAATCAGCGGCATCCTGAAAACGCTGCCCGCCGAGGCGCGCACCGCCTTGGGATTCCATTCGCTCACCGTTCCTGGCAGGCTTAGGACGCCCGTGGCGCCGAAGGCCTCCGCCGAGCGCAGAATTGTTCCCAGGTTGCCGGGGTCCTGCAATCCAGCCAACACAATAATCAACGGTTTGGCATTCGGCAGCAGCGGAGCGGCCTTTTCCCTGTCGCCCAGCACGTCGGCCCAATTCCATTCCTGCGGCTCAACCAGGGCGGCAACCGGTTGGGGCGTCTCCGTGGCTAGTGCCGAGACAAGCAGTTCTCTGGGCAGCAGCAGAACCTCGGTCTCAGCCGGCAGCGCAAGCCCCTTCAGCAGATGCTCCGCACCCTGCGCCACGAATACACAGGAAATCCGCAGGCCGGCGCACAAAGCCTCTTCCAGCAGATTCGGCCCCTCGATTCCTGCCAAACTGCTCCCATCGCGGCCGGGCTGGGCCAGCGCGCGCCGCAAATCCTTCAGGCGCGAATTCTGTTTACTCTCGACAATGTGAAAACGCATAGTGGGCGAACCTAGGTCGATTCTATATCGACTTCGCCTAACTGCCGCTGTCGTCTGTGGATTAGGCTGAGGCTTCGCTGGCTGGTGCTTCCTCAACTGCGGGATGTTTGCGCGCACGCCAAAGAAGGAAGGCTGAAGTGATGGCGATACTAAGAGGACTGGCGTTGAGGCATAACAATCTCGGAGCAGTAGCTGCAAGGACACGCAAATCAAAATGTGCGATATAGCAGAGGGAGAGGTTCAACACGACAAAAAAGATAGAGGCAAAAATCGGCAAAAACTTCATGATCTGCGGCAGTACGATGTGAAACAGGAGCACGACAATCACACCGCTAAGAAACATCGTTGCGAATTCGAAAGTTGTTGCCGCCGCAGCGGAAGGGAAAACTCCAAATTTGGAGCACTGAAACCAATCCATTCCTGTATAAATTAGGACAAGCGGCCCCATCAGATTCAATCCTGACCATTTTTTATTCCCGGGCCTCTTGCCCTTTGATTGAACGCTGAAAGTAAAGAACAATCCTCCTATCAAACCTATGAACAGGCTGTAGTCGCGCCATGTGGTCAGGGAGCAGGTTCTCAGTCCCAGGGCGCGTTGCGCATACTCATCTCCATGGTCAGCTGCTTTGCGGTACCAGCGGTTGGCCTCGTCTTTATCCTGTGGGACTCCTCTGCCCTGAGAATACATATAACCAAGTTTGTACTCGGCCTCCGCATAGCCTTGATCGGCTGCTTTGCGGTACCAGAAGATAGCCTGAGAATCGTCTTTTGCCACTCCATGTCCATAGAGATATTTGCTGCCAAGGCTATATTGAGCACTTGCGTACCCTTGGTCTGCTGCCTTGCGACACCAGCTGGCAGCCTCGCTGTAATCCTGCTGTACACCCAAACCGTAGAAATACATATATTCGACGCCATACTCGGCGGCGGCATAGCCTTGGTCGGCAGCTTTGCGATATCGGCGGAGAGCTTCGCCGTTGTCTTGAGGCACTCCTTGACCATGACGATACATATATCCGAGGCGGTACTGAGCCTGTGCATTGCCTTGCTCCGCTAGCGTGCGAGTGGCTTTTACCTGCGCGGCCAGCTTTTGCTCTTCCGCTTTTTTGTGCGCCATCCACCAAAATGCAGCGCCGCAGATCGCGGCCACGCAGAGTATTGTTCCCGCTATCTTCCAGTGCGGTTTCATTCCATCGCGCTCCAGGCATGAAATTCGATTACAGCGATTGTAGCTCCGGAAAATGGACCAGGGGCAAGATTGAGTGTGCAAGTCGAGGCGCATTTCTTCACAATCAATCGGTATCGCTCAAATAGCAATTCGGGCTGAAACGGGAACAGAACCGTATTCACAATTGTTATTGTGCGGCTTGCACCAAGCGTGGTGCTATGATAACTAACGTCACGGCCCCGTCCTCAAATTGAAAACTGAGGTAGACCTCCTTGTCCGCGGAGATGTTGCAAGTCCATCCCGATGAACCCCAGTCCGACCGGATCGACTATATCGTCTCCTGTCTGCGCAAGGGGGATGTGATTGCACTGCCGACCGACACCTTCTACAGTCTGGCCGTCGATCCTGTGAATCTCCATGCGGTCGAGCAGATATATCGGATCAAGAACCGCCAGAAGAACAAGCCCATCTCGCTGCTGATTGCTTCTTTGGCTCAGGCCTATGAGCTGGCCCGTGACACCGACCCCTTGCTCGACAAGCTGGGCGAGCGCTTCTGGCCCGGTCCGCTCACCATCATCGTGAGGGCTGGCGGCAAGCTGCCGTTGCGCTCCACGGCGAATACCGGCAACATGGCCCTGCGCGTACCCGCCGCTGCCATTCCCCGCGCGGTGGTTGAATGCTTCGGTCTGCCCATCGCCGCCACCTCGGCCAATCTGCGAGGGGCCTCCGAGTGCAGCAATGCAGACTGTGTTCGCGACCAGCTCGGCGATCAAATTCCGCTCATCATCGACGGTGGTTCCACCGGCCAGGCACAACCCACCACTATCGTCGATCTTACTCTGGGCGATGGTCGCTGGGAGATTCTACGCGAGGGCGCCATTCCCGTGAATGAAATTGTCAAGGTGTTGCAGCGATGACAGTGACTTATGAATCGAAGGCTTCTGTGAAGCCTGCGACCAGGCCAATACTCCGTAAATGGATTCTGCGCGTCGCGCTGCTCCTGACGCTTGCGCTGGTCGTGACATTTCTGGGTTGGTGCCGCTGGGTCTATGTACAGATTGAACGCTATGCTGCACTGGATCAAGCAGCTCAAGCATCCGCATTAGTTCCCGTGGACGCCATCGTCGTCTTCGGAGCGGCGGAGTACGACGGCCGCCCCTCCCCGGTCTACCGCTCTCGACTAGACCACGGACTCACGCTTTACCATCACGGCATCGCACCGCTCATCATTACCTTGGGCGGAAACGGCGGCGACCAATACAACGAAGGCGCGGTGGGACGCGAGTATCTGATGGGCATGGGCGTTCCCCGGCAAGCGATCATTGCCGAAACCGTGAGCCGCAACACCGAGGAGTCGGCCCTCCGTGTCAGCGTGATAGCCCGCGCCAACGGCTTGCACAGACTAGTCATCGTAAGCGACGGAACGCATATGTTCCGCATCCATGAAATCTGCGCCGCCGAGGGCCTGAATGTGCTCACCTCGCCAAGGCCCTATGTGTCCGTCGAGGGTGAGACAGGTAAAACCGGGTCGGGCTTCAAGCGCATCGCCCACGAAATCCTCAGCTACTCTATTTGGCGCTTGCATCTACACTGATGCGCAGCGTTGGTTGACACGATAGAATCGAGACGCGCATGAAATAGTATCAATCAAGATAGGCAACTAACGGGAGAGTCATGGTGAAGACGCATAAATTCGCATATAGTGTGGTTGCCCTCACACTCCTATTAGTTCCTTGCAAAATATTGCCGGCCGAGAAGCCGAACTGTGGCGAGATTGATGCTATTGCCAAGATGGCGCGCGCCATCTCTACCGCCGAATTGGCCGCCCATAAATTAGACGCGGGAGAGAGTTACCGCGCACAGCTTGTCTACGCAACCAAGCTGTCAGAACTGGCTCCGCAGCGGCAGGATGCGGCTGTTCTGCTGCTCAGTCTCATCCCCAAAGACGATCAACAGCAACAACTATTGACGACTATTGGCGAACATCATTGCGAGACGGAGTCGTATCACGAAATGAAAATGCTTATGCAGCTGGCCGAACGCATCCCTCGTGATCTGACCAGGGCTGTCCTCCTCGTTCCTGACAAGATTCCTGATTACATAGCTTATTCCCTCTTCTCTGTTCAAGACCCGCATAGTGACTATGCGGTGCAGATGGAGAAAGTATGTAAGGCAAGACATGCCGAATTCTTTGAAGCGGTGACAAAGCTGCCTCGGGAGAAGAGAGACCGGTTTCTAAAGTATGTCTTTGATCTCGACGGGTGTAACGCGCTCACCCTTCCTGAAGCCGATAACCGGCTATTCTGATCCCATTCAAGGATGCGCCAACACCGCCAACACTCCCAGCGCGAAGGCAGCCGCGCTGGCTGTCGACAGAAAATTGACTGCATCATTATTCAACCAGCCGCGCCCTTCCAGCGTCGCCCCCAGCAGGCTGTCGAAAAACAGGCCGAATACCCCGCCCGCGCAACTGACCGCGAACAAGGTCCGGTCGCCGCCCAGCGCCCAGGCACCAACTGCAGCCACAATCCCCGCTGCGGCCACTCCGGCCAGCGTGCCAACCAGGCTCACAGCGCCGTCGGTCCCCGCTTCCACCCGGCGCAGGGTGGTGATCATGCGCGGCTGGCCGCACAACACTTGGCCTATCTCCGAGGAGACGGTATCCGCGGCGGCTTCGGCCAACGCCGCCAGCCCCACCGCCAACAGCAGCACCGGGGCTGTATGCCAAAACCAACGGCTGCCTGCCAGCCAGGCCTGCATCACTCCTTCGCACCCCAGCGCGGCTAAGCCCAGGTTGGCCGCTACCTGCGCCGCAGTTCTTCCTTGCTTTCGCTCCGCCGTGCCCAGCCGCAACTTTTGCTCCCGGCCAAGACGCGTAGCGATGTCGGCGAGCACGAAGACCGCCAGTATCGGTGACAAGGCGGTGTGCCAGGGAGCATAAGGAAAATACTCCTCAGGAGTGAGGGCAAGTGTGGAAAACATCAGGCTTGCAGTGATCACCGACCCGGCAAAGGCCCCGCCTGGTGTGGTCGCGCCAAGATATAAGACAACCAGCCCGAAAAGCAGGCTCAGGCCCAGCGGCCAGATCGCCGTTGGCGGGTAGTTCACAGCCCACCAGTGAGCCTGCAGAACCACACTGGCGCCCGCAACGGGAAGCACCAACAGAAGCACCAGCTTGGATTGCCAAAGCAGTTTAATTCGCGCCACGCATCCATCGTAACCCGTGGAGGGCATTACAGGATAACATCTGTAAAATTGCCGTTCTGGCCTATTACGATACCCTTTCGTACCCCTGACGCGTCAAAACCCCGGCCCCCTGATTTACAATCGCAGGGTAAGCAAAAAAGATCTGAATGAGGCTTTTACGCATGAATTTTAGTAAGGCGCGTGTGCGGTTGGTTCAGGCGGGTGCGGTCTTCGCGGCTGCTGCCCTGGTTGCAGGTTGTGGCAACAATTACCGGCCTGTGATAACGCCCACCAACCCCAGCGGTCCCCCACCTCAGCCGCAATCGTTGGCGGTGGTGGTTACAGCTCCTTCGCCCACCACGCCCGGCATCGCCACGGTCATCGACTATGCTGGCGATTCGATTCTGGCCCAGGCTTCCATCGGTCCCGGCCCGACTACGTTTACGCTGGACGAAACAGGATACAACGCCTACGCCATCAACAGTGATAGCACCCTGACCAACATCCCTGTTTCTACTTCGCTGCAGACCAAAAACATAACTTTCTCCACGCTGCCCAGCACGGCAAAACCATTGAACATGTTCTCGCCGTCCACCGGGATGTGGGCTACGGATTTGTCTGGCAACTACGTAGATGTTTTTACCGGGGGCCCTGTAACCCTACTGATTTCCATTCCTGTGGCGCCCACGCCGGTGATGGTGATGGGTCCTGGTATTAGCGGCAAACGCTACTTTGCCCTTAGCCAGAACATTGCCACTCCCTCTGGCCTGGAGTGCAATAACTCGCCTACAAATCAGCCTCTCGGCATCATGACTCCAATCGAGACCGCCAGCTATACAACCGACACGCCGATTACGGTGGGCAAATGCCCGGTCTATGCCGTCGAAAGCAGCGATAGCGCGCGGCTCTACGTGCTCAACCGGGGCAGTGACACCATCTCGGTGATCAACGTGCAATACGGCACGATTAACACATGCGTACCCTTCCTCAATCAGGCGGGGCGGCAGGTGACCTGCCATCCCACACTGCCGCTTTCTCAGGCTGCAGTGAACGCTACCAACGCGCCTGCAAATTGCAACATAACCTCTGATCCAACCTGCAGTTTGCCCGCTGATGGCGGATTACCCCCAACCGCAGGCCCCGTTTATGCCGAGTACAACGCCGCCAAAAACCTGCTGGTCGTAGCCGATTATGATGGTGGGAAGATCAGCGTGATCGACGTAAGCCTGGACGAGTACGGCAACGACAGTGCCACCTTCGGCACTACATACACCATTCCAGTGGGCACTAATCCCGCCAGCGTGACCGTTTTGCAGGATGGCAGCCGCGCCTATACGGCCAACCAGGCCGACCAGACGGTGACCATCGCTAACCTGAGCAGCTACACAGTGGAAAAGACGTTGCCGGTCACCGGTTATCCGCGCAACGTGGTTTCCACACAGAATTCAACCTACGGCAAGGTCTACGTGGCATCACCCAACAGCAACTTCCTGACCATCCTGCGCACCGATCAGGATATTGTGGACACCACGATTCTGTTGGAAGGCGATATCGTGGATGTGCGTGTAAGCACGCAGAACGGTTCCAGCGGAAACAACAACAACGTGAGCCGGATTCCCGGTTACGGACAGCCCTGCAATCTGCCGCCGGCCGTCATGACATCCACCTACGGTGCGAGCTACACATTAGCCAATTGCCAGAAGCAGCCGTAGCGCATTTGCCGGATCTTGTACACGACAGCCAAAGAAGTCCCTTCCGCGAGGGGAGGCTCCTTTGGCTGTTTCTATGTCTGTTCAAGAGTCTTCAAGGCAACTATTAGCCGCCATGTGAAACCATAATCAGAATGGCTGGAACAACAAAAATACGCATAGACCTTCTGCTGGTTGAGCGGGGTCTGGTTCCCAGCCGCGAGCGGGCCCGTGCGCTCATCCTGGCCGGCCGGGTTTTGGTCGACGAGCAGAAGGTTGAGAAAGCCGGCGTCACCGTCCTCGCCGACGCTACCATCCGCCTGCTGGGCCCATTAGACAAAGACCAGCCTTACGTCAGTCGCGGCGGTTTCAAGCTGGCCGCGGCATTGGCTCACTGGAAGATCAACGTCCAGGGCCGCGCCTGCCTTGACATAGGCGCTTCAACGGGTGGATTCACTGATTGCCTCCTCCAAGCAGGCGCCGCGCACGTGACTGCTGTCGATACCGGTTTCGGCCAGATCGCCATGAAGCTGCGCAACGACCCGCGCGTCCGCCTGGTGGAACGCACCAATGCCCGCTTCCTTGCTCCCGGAGCGCTTACCGAAGAACAGGGCTTTCCGAGACTTACGCTACTGGTGATGGACGTATCGTTTATCTCCGCCACCCTGCTGCTCGGGCCGGTCCTGGCAGCCGCTCCAAGCCTCAACGAAGCCGTCATCCTGGTAAAGCCTCAATTCGAGGCTGGACGCGGCCACATCGGCAAGGGAGGCATCGTTCGCGATCCTGAAGCGCATCAACTGGCCGTCAACAGGGTCGCCGATTGCGTTCGCTCGCTGGGCTGGCAGGTCGTCGAGACCATCCCCTCGCCAATTACTGGCGCCGAGGGAAACCAGGAGTTTCTTCTCTACGCGCGCCTGGCATAAACCCCAGAAAACCGCAACTCCGCCCAAAGGCGGAGTTGCGGAAGAAACAACGCATTTCAGATAGCGAATAGTTATATACGGCTAGGCCGCTTTTGGATTGGGACCGTATTCGTTAGGTCCTGGATCGCTGTCAAGCACCGTAAATACAAACACGATGATTCCACCTACGATCGGGATCAGACCAAGTAGTATCATCCAGCCGCTCCGGCCAGTGTCATGAAGCCTGCGCACTGTGACGGCCAGGCCCGGTATGAGGATGGCCAGTACATAAATAACGTACAGGCCCAAAAAGATCATGCCGATTGTTTCCTCATGAAACACAAGGCCCAGGATATACAGAGGCAAACAGAACAAACAGTTAAAGAGCGCGAACATCCAATACTCTTTGCGGCGCGAACGCCCGCTGAACTCGGCGTACTTCTTCAATACCATCAAATACCAATTCATCTTCATCCTCCGTTAGTGGTTGTCGATTAATTCACACGCCACGAGCGCCGCATCCTCAACGCCGTCTCGCCGCACAGTCTGGGATTTGCACCCGGTTTTGGGTGCGTAGCCAATATACACGGGTTTACCCTGCGGAGTCGCGCAAAAAATCTCTGTTAACGCTGCCTTCCGCAACTGCTGCAAAATAAAGCTGCGTCCTTGAATGGTGTGCCGCAAGCGCTGCATACCCCAAAGCTGCTCGCGCCCGTGAAAGGTTGCGGCTGCGCGTAGTCCATTGTGGTAAACCGGGCGCTTGTGGGAAACTGGGCGTTCTCGGCCACCGCCCCATCCATATTGGGATATATCGGGTTGGGGCCATATTCGTTCATTCCAGGATCGCTGTCCAGACACATGAGAACGATTCGGGCTACAGCGGCTATGATTCCTATGATGGGGATAATGCTAAGAACGATCAACAACAGTAATAACCAGCCGCTTTTGCCGCTGTCGTGAAGCCGGCGCACGGCTACCGCTAAACCAGGAATAATCGCGGCCAGTATATAAAGTCCAAGCGGAATGAACAGCACACCGCCGATCCCGCTGCCATTGTCAATGAAAGCCAAACCGAGGCCTCCGATGACAGCCAGCAAGAGTATGGCCAACAAATTGAAGAGTACAAACATCCAGTACTCCATGCGGCGCGAGCGCCCATCGAACTCAGCGTACTTCCTCCAAACCATCAAATACCAATCCATTACATCCTCCATTTCTGGCCGATTATCCAATACCAAAGCATGGTCGCCTGATCAATAGCACCCCTCTGCCCGTGTAGCCGGAGATTCAGATTTGATTTTCGGCTTCGAGTCAATATACACGCAAACACCAGGTACTGGCACCAACTTTGTGCGCAGCCTGCGGCTATCATCTCAGCCCCAACGTGGATACTTGGTGGCATCACCGTAGGTGGTTGGTTCCCAAGCAGCTGGTCCGATACACTAGAGACGCATGATTCGCGTCGCCATAGTCTGCAAACCCGAGAAAACAGAGCTAGCCCGGCTTCTGCCCGAGCTGATCAAATGGTTGCGCCAGCACGAATATGAACCCCTCCTTGACCTGGAGGGCGGTCAGTACACCACGGCTGCCCCTGCCATGGATCGCGTGCTCATGCCCGACCAGGCCCCCGCGCTGGTCATCGTGCTGGGTGGCGACGGTACCCTGCTCTCTGTAGCGCGGACCTTTGCTTCCACCGGCACCCCCATCCTCGGCGTGAACCTGGGTTATCTTGGTTTCCTCACCGAGGTCCGACTCGCCGATCTCTATCCGGCGCTGGAGAGTTGGCACAGCGGCTGCGATGGCTGCCATGTTCTCGATACCCGCGCCATGCTGCATGTCGAGCTGTGGCGAGGCGGCGCGCTCTGCTCGGCTTATGAAGCCCTGAACGAGGCCGTTATCTCCAAGGGCGACATTGCCCGCATGGGCGACTTCGCCGTCGAGTTGGAAGGCAAGAGCGTGGCCCGATTCCGTGCCGACGGCGTCATTGTCTCCACCCCCACCGGCTCCACGGCCTACACTCTGGCCGCCAACGGCCCCATCCTCACCCCCGACGTGGACGCCATGGTGGTCACCCCCATCTGCCCCCACCTGCTTACCCTCCGGCCCATCGTGGTTCGTGGCGACGCCTCGCTCACCGTCCGCGTCGAGGGTGTCGTCAACCCCGCGCTGCTCACCGTCGACGGCCAGAAGGGCATTGAACTGCTCATAGGTGATGAGCTTCGCTGCCGCAAATCCACGCATGTCGTCAACCTCGTTCGCATGAGCGAAGGCGGCTTCTTTCAGGCCCTGCGCAACAAGCTCAGCTGGGGTGAACGCTAAACCACAGCTTTTCCCTGAATCCCATTTTGGTTAGACTGTGTCCCGCGTTGCCACGCTGGGACTATCGCAACCTCCCACACCATGAAGAGTGCGGGCTAGAGCATTAGACAGCAGTATTCTGTCGCTGCGGAGGGGAAATACTATGCGGTGCAGGATTGCAGCAAGGGCATCTTTCACGCTTCTAATGGGAGTGGCGGCAGTGGCAGCAGGCTATGCGCAGGCAAGCCAGCAGGACACAATTACCAATGGATATGCGCAGCGCCAACAGCGCATGAACGATGCCAATAAGAGCTTCAGTGATGCGCTGGGGCAGACAGCGGGACAATACGGAGCAACAGCGCCAGCGCGCCAGGGTGGAGCGCCATCGCGTGCTCTCTCCTATGTTCAGTGGCGTGATCCGGCCGAGGGCGCGTTTACCGTCTCGCTGCCCAAAGGCTGGCAGATCTCCGGAGGAACCGCGCGCCCTTCGCGCCTCGAGCCGCACTACGTAATCCACGCCCATTCGCCCTCGGGCGGCGTACAGATGTTCATGGACGATCCAAGAATCATGATGCGCCAGCTTCCCAGCCAGTTTTATCCGCGCGAAGGTCAGGTCATTGACGCGCCAGCAGGAGCAAAGCTGCTTGTCCAAAATTATCGCCCCGCACCGCAAGCCGCTCAGGAGTACATCTTGAAGTCTGTTTGTCCCTCGGCAACCCAGTTTCGCGGCGGCATCATCCGCGACCAGACACAGGACCTGGGATACAAATTCAATCAAATCGCTCAAGCTTCGGGAATGCAGATGCGCGTCGATGTCGGCGAAGAGGCATTCAAATGCAACGACCGTGTCGGCTACGTCTACGCCATTACCTCCCAGGTAGTTAAGCCCGGCGGCATGGTCTCCATTTGGTTTTTCTATCGCATCGCCGGCTTCCTGGCTACCTCCGCCGAGAGCGTGCAGGCCGCTGACGCCATGCATGCCATGCTGGGCAGCTTTCAAATGAACCAGCAATGGCTTGAGCAATTGGCCCAGGAGTCGAACGACACCGCACGCACCGTGGTCGCCGCATCGAACGCCATCACCCAGTCAACTATCGCGCGAGCCCAGCAGCAGGATGCTCAGCAGAAGGCGCAGTACGAGGCCTGGAAAAAGAGCAGCGACGCCAGCTTTGCCGCCGGCCAGAAGAGAGAGCGCGAGCGCATGAATACCGAAGGCAATGGCAGCGATTACAACCCCCAGTTGAATACCAAGAAGGTATGTGACGACATGGGGCATTGCGATTACTGGGCCGATGCCAATGTGACCAACTATTGGTTCGATTGCGCCGGAAAGGATCATCCCGGTTCGGAAACCGGCGATCCGCCGCCCAGCAGCCAGAGTAACTGCTGGCATAAAGGCCACTGAGGCCGGCGGAGTCTTCACGTCCTCACTACCAGCCCGGCCGGCTACCGCCCAAATGAGTACGTGACCTGAAAGAGCCCGTTGTCAATGCCGGGATTCTGGTTTGCCGTGTTGTGATTCGAGATGTGGTGATAGCGGTACTCGGCGCGAACCGACCGTGTCCGGGAGCTGTAGAGTTCAAATCCGGCGCCGAAGTCGAAGGTGAAATTGAAAGAGCCGGCCTCTGGAACGGGAATCGGCTTCGTCGAATACATATATCCGCCATGACCAATGAAGAATGGTTGCATCTTATTACGCGGCAAAAAGTTCCATTGCATTCCAACTGGCGACATGCCTTCGCCGATCGTCCAACGGCGGGAGCAGGTTAAAGTGTAGGTATAGCTGTAGATTGTGCCACCTTGGGTATTGCTGTAGCTTCCCGATGAGGGGACGCATGGCGTGGTTTGAACTTCGGTCCCAGATTCTGTATACACAGTTGGCGACGTCCAATTGACGGTGTCCAGAACTACAGGATCGCTCTCCAGCGCCACCGGCAAAATCTCCCCGTTGTACTGCAAATTCACGATGTGGTTCAGGTAGAGCTTGCGCCCGTATGCCACGCCAAACTCCAGCAGTTTCCGGTTCTCGGCATCGCCCAAAAGAATATGGCTGGAGTCTCCCGAGTACGCGCCGAAAACACTGAAGGTATTGTGTCGTGCGTAGTAAGGTCTTACTGCCGGAGCAATAGCTTGCGCGGTTGCCATTGTGGATATCAGAGTCAATAAGACGATAAGGCAAAGAAAGCTGGCACTGGCTGTCAGAACGGTACTATTGCGATTTCGCAAATAATTTTCCTTTCTTGCCACCGGACAAAAGGCCGCCGGAACGCCTATACTCCTCTGTTGACCGCGAATTTCATTTCAAGGGAGCAAACCGATGACTTCACCTGCCGTAGCCTACGCCCGCCAGAACCATCCCCGTTTTCTGAAGGAACTCAAGGACCTGCTGCGAATTCCTTCTATCTCCACCCTGCCCGAAAACAAGGCCGACTGCCGCCGCGCCGCCGAATTCATCATGCGCGAGCTGACCCGCATCGGATTCGAACACGCCCGCCTCATAGATACTACAGGCCATCCCCTGGTTTACGCTGACTGGCTGCACGCCGCCGGCAAGCCAACCGGCCTATTCTACGGCCACTATGATGTCCAGCCCGTCGATCCCATCGACGAGTGGACCACCCCGCCCTTCGAGCCTGCCGAGCGCGACGGCAACATTTACGGCCGCGGCACTGCCGATGACAAAGGCCAAATCTGGGCGCAGATCAAAGCCCTCGAATCGCTCTTTGCCGCCAATAACGGCAAGCTCCCCGTCAATGTGCGCATCATCTTCGAGGGCGACGAGGAGGTCGGAGGGGAGGGAATTGCCGCGTTTGTTGCCTCCAGGCCGCCCGAACTCAAGTCCGACTTTGCCCTGGTCTCCGATACGGAACTCTTCGCCCCCGGCCTGCCCACCCTTTGCGTCGGCCTGCGCGGCATGATCTATACCGAGCTCGAAGTCCGCGGCGCAAAAACCGATCTACACTCCGGCATGTACGGCGGCGCGGCCCCCAATCCCTTCGTCGCCATCGCGCAGATGATCGCCAAGCTCAAGGACGAGAAAGGCCACATCCTTATCCCCGGCTTCTACGACGGCATCATTCCTCCCAGCCCCGAGGAACTCAAAGCCTGGAGCAGCCTGCCCTTCGACGAGGAGCATTACCGCAAAACCGAAGTCGGCTCCCGCTCGCTGGTCGGCGAGCCCGGCTACAGCGTCATGGAGCGCACCTGGGCCCGTCCCACCCTCGACGTGCATGGCATCCCCGGCGGCTTCATCGGCGCCGGCGCTAAAACCGTCATCCCCGCCAAAGCCGTCGCCAAAATCTCCATGCGCCTGGTGCCCGGCATGGTTCCCGCCAAGGCCTTCGAACTCTATCAGTCCTATGTAAAAAAGATCGCCCCCGCCGGCGTCGAAGTCGAGGTGCGCCTGATTCACACCGGAGACCCCTGCCTGGTCCGCGTCGACAACCCCTACATCCAGGCCGCCACCCGCGCCCTTCACGAGGTCTGGGGCAAAGACACGGTCTTCATCCGCTCCGGCGGTTCCATCCCCATCGTCGGCGACTTCGACCGCCATCTCGGCACGCCCAGCGTCATGATGGGCTTCGGACTGCCCGACGACTGCATCCACGCCCCCAACGAAAAGTTCCACCTGAAGAACTTCGAGCTGGGCATTGAATCCGTCATCCGCTTCCTCGAAGAAGCCGGCAAATAACCCGCCGCCCCAGGTCTCCTCAACATCGAGACCTGGGGTACTCAACAATGGTAGTAGATTGAGATTTGCCCCCGCTCATTGTTGTTGCCTCGAAGAGAAAGGTGGTTATGGCATGACTGCGACAATAACTTCGAATAGAGAATCACAAACGGGAAATCAAGATGATGTTAAAACTTATACCGGATACGTCGCTTTTCTTGATGTTCTTGGTTTTCGCTCGATCATTAACTCTGCAAATTCTGATGAAATCTTAAAGAAATATGTCAGCATAGTAGATAAGGCTATTTTGAATGAAGATATGTACGGTCTCGAGTATGTAATCTTTTCTGATAGCGTGATAGTAAATTCATTTAATGATGATGATGAGTCGTTTTTTAAAATGCTTGATGCGTGTGCGACATTGTTTAACAAATTATTAATGATAGGTATTCCAGTACGTGGAGCAATTGCTCATGGAAGATATCAATATTCAAACAAAGATCACGGAAAGTTTGTTGCAGGTAAGCCGATTGTTGAGGCCTATACATATGAAGGTAAACAAGATTGGATAGGCATTATGCTCTGCCCTTCGGTAACAAGCAAGTATGAGGACCTTAAGACGAGATGCTCACATTATGTAGCGCGTGATTTGATCGGAACGCAAGGAGCTAGTAATGCCGAAATAGATCGTTTTCTCTCATTGTTGTCGTTTTATCAAATCCCATTTCATAAAGAGAATATGGCACTACTGGACGAGGTAACTCACTTTGAAGGCTATGCCGTGCTGCCTACTGGGAAATCAGTAACATACGCGAATATTGTGGTAGCACTTGATCAGTCAAGACAATCTCTGGAAATAAAAAAAATGGCTGCTCCGGGTCCCAAGGAGCAAGATAAGTATAGGAAAACGATTTATTGGCTGAATAGTTTAGTCGAGGAATGGAAAGTGACTGCACAATTACTGAATCGGCGTACTACTGCTTCCTGATTAATCTTTTGGACGGGTGACAGATGGCCCGCACATCAACCCAAAGAATCATCATGAGCCATGAGAAGCTGTGCCCCGTTCATCGCGGTCTTATCGCGATGAGCGGGCGGGTGACCCATACCTCAATTTTGTGATGTAGGATACAATGAAACTCAACCTGCGTGTTGTGAGTCCCGCGAGTTTGTAGTGGAGGTGCTGATATGAACAGAGAAGCGATTCCGGTCAAGCTGCCTCCCTCCTTGGGAAATGCAGCACGAAAGCTCGCCGAAGAAGATGGCGTTTCGCTGAACCAGTGGGTCTCCGTCGCGGTCGCGCAGAAGATCAGTTCGGTGGAAACCGCCGATGCATTTTTCAAGCGGAGATCGCAAGGCGCGGAGCAAGTGGATTTCCTGGAGATTTTGCGCAAAGACCCCGACTGCACTCCCGATCCAGGCGATGAACTAGCCTCCGCGAACGTTCGATAGACGGGAATACTACTTAAGAAGATATGCCCACGGAAATGCACAATCCGGCGCACCCCGGCCAGGTCCTTCAGGAATACCTGGAGGGAATGAACATCACACATGTCGCCAAGCATCTTCACGTCTCGCGCGTGACGCTTTCCAAAATTCTCAATTGCCGTGCGGGCATCTCCGCGGAGATGTCGTTGCGCCTGTCTGCGGCTCTTGGTACGCATCCCAGCTTCTGGTTTGATATGCAATCCTCGTATGAATTTGCGCAGGCCAGGCGCAAGAAAATTCCCAAGATCGTGCCATTCAGCCTCGCCGCATAGGCGACGTATGTACAGGAGGAACTCGATGAACAAAATATTGACACTCTCGCTGCTGGCGTTAATGCTTCCGCTTGGCTTGGCGGCGCAGGACCCCAAAGGATTTCATAGCTTCCACATTGGCGCGGTGGAGGTGACCGCGCTCCAGGACGGCTATCTGAATCTTGACACCGGCCTGCTCAAGGGAATCGATGAGGCCGGAATCAAGGAGTTGCTCGGCAGCACCGCTCCGGTGAAGACTTCGGTGAACGCATTTGTAGTGCGCAGCGGCAAACACACCTTCCTGATCGATGCCGGTTCCAAGGGCAACGCACTCGGCGGCTCAATGGGTCATTTGCTGGATAAGATGCAGCAGGCGGGCATTGATCCGGCCTCCATCGAGGCAGTGTTGCTCACCCACATGCACTTCGACCACGTGAACAATCTGCTCACCGCCGATGGCAAGCGCGCCTTCCCCAATGCCACGGTGCGGATGGCCAAGGCGGAATACGATTACTGGCTTGACCCCGCGCTGGCAACCACCCCAGAGCGCAAGCAGATGATGGAGATGCTGAAGACCGTCTTGGCGCCCTACGAAGCGGCGGGAGCCTGCAAGCCCTTTGCTTCAGGCGAGGAGCCGTTTCCAGGCGTCACCGCCCTCACGCAATACGGGCACACGCCGGGACACACCGTGTACAAGATCGGCAAGGGCAAAGAGGCCGTCTGGTTCATCGGCGACATAATCCACTACGGTGGTGTGCAGTTCGCGCGGCCGCAAGTCACTGTGCAATTCGACTCCGATAGCGACAAGGCCATGTCCAACCGTGTCGAGCTTTTCCGCGAGGCCGAGAAACAGGGAGCAGTACTGGCAGGCGCGCACCTGGCCTTCCCCGGCATGGGACGCCTCGACGCCAAAGGCAGCGGGTACGTTTGGGTGCCCCTGAAATAGCGCGGCAGCTGAACCACTGCCGATGAGTAACTATTCCCGGTATCCCATCCTTTCCGCGTTTTTACGGAAAGGGTGGGATACCGCAATCACTTTGGTGCATCACTTTTTGAATTCGCTGCCCGAAGCCCTTTTACCCAATCCAAGCTAATAACCGCGAAATCATCAAAGCAATCGTTATGTCCCCGCCCGGGAATTGAATAAAAGTGCCGAGGCTCGTTGGCCATTGTATAAAGCTCTCTCCCCTCTGAGGGGGGAATGATTTGATCTCCGGTTCCATTCACAACCAAAACTGGAGCATGTATATTCTTCATCTTTGTGTCGTTCTCGAAACGGTCCAGAGCGATATATTTCGCGGGAAAATATGGAAAATTCCGTTGAGCCATTTCTGCAATGGAGAGATAGGGAGCCAGCAGCATCACCCCGCCGACAGGAAATTCCTCGGCCATCTGCACAGACACACCGGTTCCCAGTGAATGTCCATACAGGATAATGTTTTCGCTTTTAACTCCTTGCGCCATTAGACCTTTGATATAGGCCCGTGCGTCGGCATATAAGCCGGCTTCCGTCGGCTTGCCGGGTAACCCGCTATAACCTCGATACTCTGCCAGCAGGAACCCATATCCCGCGGCAATATACGGATCGGCGATAGGCGACGCGATATACAAACGATCCCCATTACCGTGAAAGAAAACGATAGTGAAGGGTTTGCTCGTGGCTGGCGCATACCAGGCTGTCAAATCGATCCCGTCTTCGGTTCTAACGGAGAATTCCTTGAAAGCTCTGTTGGCGTGTGCATCGCTTAAGAAAACATGCTCTTGGCTTGGAAAGTACAAAAAACTTCTCTGAAAAGTAAACAAGCCGGCCAATGCCAAAAGATATATGCCAAGCAGCACAACCAGCACATAACGTATTTTCATAATCGCCCCCATCGCGTAATCTGATTCTAAGCCCATGTTCGAATTTCCCTCACTGACGCAGCAGTCCCCGGATTCCGAGCACTTCATCTCCTTCAGCCACGTCAGCATCTCCTTCGATGGCCGCTCCGTTTTGGAAGACGTGAGCTTTTACGTGGATCGCGGTCAGACCCTCTGCATTCTGGGCCGCAGCGGCGTGGGTAAATCAGTTGCGCTACGAATGTTAATGGGCTTTCTCGCTCCCGACTCAGGCTCCATCCGCATCGACGGACAGGAGATTACAACCCTTGACGAAGAAGGAATGAGGGCCATCCGCAAGCGCATCACCATGGTTTTCCAAAACGGAGCCCTCTTCGATTCCCTCAGCGTACGCGAGAACGTAGCCTTTCCCATGCGGGAGCGCGGCGGCATGAAAGAGGACGAAATTCTGGACTCAGTGGACCGGCTCATCGGCATGGTGGGTGCTGAAGATGTACTTGATGCCCTGCCGTCCAGCCTCTCCACCGGACGCAAGCGTGCCGTAGCCATCGCCCGTGCCCTCGCCGCCAAGCCTGAGGTGGTGCTCTACGATGAGCCCACCACCATGGTCGATCCCATCATCGCGCACAACCTTGGTGACCTGATCGAGATTCTCAAGCAACATCTTCGCTTTACAAGCATCGTAGTCACCCACGACACGCGCTTTGCCGAGCGCCTCGCCGATCTGGTCCTCTTCCTCCATCAGGGCCGGGCTCTGTATTTCGGTCCCCTCCAGGGCTTCATGGCCTCTTCCGACCCGGATATTCAGCAATTTCTGGCTATGGATGCTTACACATTACCTTCGGTATAAGTTGCTTCTCAACCCGTAACCACGCCCCAGCAGATTATTCTTGCTGTCATTACCGCTTCGAGTGATGCTAGTAAAGATGGCTCTAGTGAATTGAAAGTATGTGCGGAGGTTATTTTGATGGGAGATACGGCGTTAAATTGGATACTGCTGACAATAGTACTGTATAATTTGTTACCAACAGAGTGTATTCCAGCCGGAGCGCTTCAAATCCCCGGCTATTGTTCTTTTGATTCGCTCCGAGTGACCATTTCGCGTTGGATTTTTTACTGATGGGGTGTTTTAAGCCGGTTGCTCCCCCCACTCTATTTGCCTTCTGATTGTTTGAGGTCCGCGAAACGTATATGGCTACTTCGGAATTCTGGAACAAGCTATCCACATCTGAGTCTTTCCCTCAGGCAGCGGCCGAAGAAGCGGCACAGGGCTCTGCGCGTGGCTCGCAAGGCAAGGTTTGGGTATGGATGTTCCTGGATGCGCTGACGATTCTTTTCTCAGCTATCTTTGCCACCCTTTACAGGCAGCATCAGGACCCGTTTACGGGCGCAAGAGGGTTCTGGCAGGGCACGCTCATTCATGGCGTTTCCATGGGAATTCTGCTGGCCCTTTTATGTTTCTTTGCCGTCACGCTGATGTTCACCAGCCGCCGGTTGAATCTATATACGCCCATCAAGCTGACCAGCACACTCCGTGAGCAGATCCTCAGCGCGCGTGCCTGCCTCACATCAGGATTGCTGCTGACGGGCACGCTTTACCTGGTGAAAGTTGGAGACATTTCCCGCTTTATCGTCTTAGTCACGGTGGGGCTGGTTACGGTCGGCC
>Ga0181520_10003326_pt1 | contig 28412 bp, 23 predicted proteins | sample PEATcosm2014_Bin_29_FD_132451 | JGI IMG/M metagenome (GOLD analysis project Ga0181520, IMG submission 132451) | Peatland microbial communities from MTU Mesocosm Facility, Houghton, MI, USA - PEATcosm2014_Bin02_30_metaG | ecosystem: Environmental > Terrestrial > Soil > Wetlands > Peat | place...
AGCGAAGTCGTCTTGCGCGACCTTCGCGAAGTGCTGCTGCGCCGTCAGGTCTTGAACACGTAGGCCCGGCCGGCATATTTCGCCTGGCCGTAGGCGCCCGCCAGGGTGGTCGTGCCGGAGATCGCAACAGAGCTACCGAGATAGTCGTCCTCGACGGTGTCGGAGCCCTTCAGTTCGGCTGTCTGTTTCCAGCCGGACGCCTCTTTCTCGAACACGTAGCCCCGCCCGGTGTCATTCGCGTGGTCGTAGGCGCCCACGACGATGGAGGTCCCCGAGATGGCCACCGAGATGCCGAAGTAGTCCCCCGTTGTCGTGTCCGAGCCCTTCAACTCGGCCGCCTGTGCCCAACCCGTACCGGTGTCCTCGAACACGTATGCCCGGCCGGCGAAGTTGGCCCGGCCGTACGCGCCCACGACGGCGGTCGTGGGCGCGATGGCCACGGAGGTACCGAAGTTGTCACCGTCTATGGTGTCGGAAGCCTTGAGCACGGCGATCTGAGTCCAGGCGGAACCGATCCTGCTGAACAGGTAAGCCCGGCCCCTGCCCTTCGCGTAACCCTCTGCTCCCACGATGGCGACAGTGCCATCGATGCCTATGGAGGTTCCGAACCCGTCCTCGGCGACGGTACCGGAGCCCTGGAGCTCGGCTGTCTCCGTCCAACCGGAGGCCCTCTTCTCGAACATGTAGGCGCGCCCCGTGTACTTGTCGTGGCCGACCGCTCCCACCATCACCGTCGGGCCCGAAATGGCAACCGACCAGCCGAAGTAGTCGTCGTTCACGGTGTCGGACGCCTTCAGCTCCGCGACCTGCGCCCAGCTCGACCCCGTCTTTTGGAAGACGTAGGCCCGCCCGGCGTCCTTGGCGTGGTCGTAGGCACCTACCACAGCGGTCGTGCCCGAGACGGCGACCGCACTGCCGAAGCGGTCGCCTGCTGTCGTGTCGGAGCCCTTCAGCACCGCGACCTCGGTCCAGCCGGACGCGCCCTTCTGGAACACATAGGCCCTGCCGGCGTAGGCGCCGCCCGAGCTGCCCACCACGGCCGTCGTACCGGCAATCGCCACCGAGGACCCGAATTCATCACCTGTGACGAGTCCGGAGCCCTTGAGCTCGGCCACCTGCTTGACTGTGGTGCCAGTCCCTGCTGGCGTCGAGCTGCAGCCCGCCAAGAGGGGCAAGCAGATCCCGGCGACCACCGTGAGCGCGCACAAGCTGGCTACCTGGGACTTCCCCACGTGCACCTCCGGGCGATTGGAGCGGACTGTCTACAGTTCGACGTCAGGCTAGCCCGGGGACATCTTGACCTGAGGAACACCGCGGGGAGCACCACCTCTCAGGTCGCGCCGTCCCAATTGGCGGCTCGCGGTGGCTGAAGCCTTAACGGCCACGCCAACAGTGGCAGTGGTTGTCCCCTGCCACTGTTGGCTTCTGGACTATCTGCCCGGGTCGCTCCTGCTGGACTCACCTCTCGACCCAGACATTGTTTGTCCCCCCGCACCAGGAGGTACGACAGCGCCCGGTCCCGCTGGGCATCGCAACCGGTGTGCGGCCCCTCCTCCCTGCAAGCCAACAGGCCCGCGCTCGGAGTTATTCCGAGGGTCCTACCCGCTCCCCCGGGCACAGACCGCGGGGTCCGCCAGTCCTCGGCGGGGTGGTGTGCGGGCGCGTGGGACAGGCGGTGACGATCTGTAAACCTCCCTCAGCGAGCCGATGTCGGTTAGCGTGGTGGGGCCGTTGCGCGCGGGAAAACCTCTCTTTTCAGTCCTGGTCAACGGCCTACACTTTGACCGAGTAGTTGCCCGCGGGGGGTTAGAGATGAGAAAGGTTCCAGGCTCTCTGGTCGCAGTTGTAGCTCTGGTCGCCTTCGTTGTCCCCTCCCTCAGGGGTACTGACGGTGCGGCGGCTGTCCCGGTCCGTCACCTGGCCGCCACGGGAGGAACCGTCACCTGGCCGGTGGCGGTCCATGACGCCAAGACTTGTGCGTGGTCCTCATCACCGGCCCTGGCGGGATTCGCGACGACCGTTAAGTGCGCGTCCGGACGTCTCGTGCGTTCTTTCCGCGTCGGGGCGAACCCGTCGACCAAGGCCAGGGATTACTTGCTCAGCCTTACCGCTCGCGGCGAGACGACGACCGTGTCCCACCTGGAGATCGTCGAGGCGGGGCAGCCACAGGCCTCGACGACGACGGACCCGACGACGACCACCTCTACCACCTCGACCACCACGACAACCACGACGATCCCGCTGACGGTAGGTTCGCCGGGCTATACCTCGCCCAACTGGTCCGGATACGTGCTCACGGGAGCAACAGGTGGCTACGAGGCGATAGGGGGCGGATGGACGGTCCCGACACTCAACTGCCAATCGGTCCCGAACGGCTACACAACAGACTGGGTAGGGGTCAATGGCTTCGGCGACGAGAACCCGGGTCTGTTCCAGGACGGAACGACCTCCTACTGCCAGAACGGGGTGCAGGGCGACAATGGCTGGTGGACGGATGCTTCCTGGCTCTACGCGAGTCAGATCCTCTTCACTGTCTCACCAGGCGACGCCATCTATGCCCAGGTGTACAAGGACTCGACGGGCTACTGGAATTACAGCATCGAGGATGTCACGACCGGCGTTTCGTCAACTTCTCCGGAGTCCTTCGCCGGACCCGGCACCTGTGCAGAATGGATCGCTGAGGATCCCGGCATCCCGAACACCAGCAGCACTAACAGCCTTTACCCTCTGGCGGACTTCGGGTCGGTGACCTTCACGAACCTCGGCCTGACGGTTCCGTCCGGCTCTTGGACTGTCCCTCCCTATTCGGACGCAGTCGAGATGGTGGGCACGAACGGGGCGATTGAAGCCTCGCCAAGTCCCGTCTATGGCGCAGCCGCGGCGGCCGACTTCACGGTCACGTATCGCTCGCCCGGCGATGTCGAGTCCCCGGCCAAGACGGCTGCGGCGACACACCCCCAGTCGACGTTCGCGACACTCACGCCACGACCGGTCGTGGGGCATCAAACACACTCACCAGCGCGCCCGCTTCGCGAGCCGGACTGAGGATTCCCGGCGGTTACTGCGACGTTGCGGCAGCCCGGACCTAAGCCCGGTCGTGGCAGCCCGTCAGCTCCAGACATAAGTCCGCGGAATGCGCAGCGGCCTCATCCTGTTCCTTGGCTTTGTGGCCGTGTGTCACGGTCGTGAGTGTTGACAGTCCTCTGTTTCTTACGCCCTAGCGTGAACACGAGCAGAGAGATTGAAGGAGGTCGCGTGCCGGTTGTCTCCGTCGAACAACTCGCAAAGTCCTACGAGGGGACGAAAGCAGTAAAGGACGTCACCTTCGAGGTAAACGAAGGCGAGGTCTTCGCGCTGCTCGGACCCAACGGCGCAGGCAAGACCACGATCATCGAGATCCTCGAGGGCTTTCGCAAGCGTGACCACGGTCAGGTTGCCGTTCTCGGTTACGACCCGGCGGACCCGGCAACGTCCCGCCTGCTGCGAGAACGCATGGGGGTCGTGCTCCAGGAGCTTGCCGTCGAGCCGTTCCTGTCGGTGCGCCAGGCACTCACGCGCAATGCCGGCTACTACCCAAATCCTCGATCGGTCGACGAGGTGCTCGGGCTCGTGGGGCTCGCAGAGAAGGCAGACGACCGGGTGAAGTCGCTCTCCGGTGGTCAGCAGCGCCGTCTCGATCTCGGACTTGGCATCGTCGGGAACCCGGACCTGCTGTTTCTCGACGAGCCGACAACGGGCTTCGATCCCTCGGCGCGACGCGGAGCTTGGGAAGTGGTCCGGGCGCTGACGGGCGGGGGGACGACCGTGCTCCTCACGACTCACTACATGGACGAGGCGGAAGCACTTGCGGATCGTGTCGCGGTGATCAACGCCGGGCGGATCGTCGCCGAGGGCGCCCCCGAATCACTCGGGGGCCGCGATGTGGGCGAGTCGACCATTCGTTTCCGGCTGCCTGCAGGTGCGTCGGCGGCGCTTCCCGTGGCGGCGACGGTCTCGAACAACGACGTCTGCGAGATCAAGACGGACGAGGAAATCGAGGTGCTGGCCGCCCTCACGAGCTGGGCCATTCGGGAGAACGTAGAGGTGGTGGGCTTGACCGTGGAGCGACTCACCCTGGAGGACGTCTACTTGCAGTTGACAGGCTTCCGGTCCGACAGTGAAGCCTCCTCGACCGCGATTGGACACCTGTGATGGGACGTCAGACTCCCTCGCGCCGCTTTCGCGGGGTCAGTGACTTGAGGCTCGCAGGCCGCCAGGTCTACTACGAGCAGCTCAACTTCTGGCTCAACCCGATCGGCGCCGTCTTCACTGTCGGGTTCTCCGTCGTCTTCCTCGTCCTGGTCGGCTCGACCGCCGGCCACCAGCGCAGCAGCGCCATTGGTGGCGAACTCCTGATCGGGTACTACGTCCCGGGGTTCCTCGCTTACGGAGTAATGGCTGCTTGCTTCAACATGTTGACCATCAACCTCGTTGTGAGGCGAGAGATGGGGCTGTTGAAACGCGTGCGCCTTTCACCGCTTCCCACCTGGGCCATGATGGCAGCGGTCTCGGTCAATGCGGTGATCATCTCTGCGGTTCAAGTGATTCTCGTGCTGTTGATCGGGCGGTTCGGATACAGCGTCGCCTTCCCGCACAACCTACCCGCTCTCGTCGTCGTGCTCGTCGTAGGCGCCGCCTCCTTCACTGCTCTCGGTCTCGGAGTGAGCACTTTGATCCCGAACCAGGAAGCGGGGGCGCCTGTCACGAGCATCGTGTTTTTCGTCTTGCTCTTCTTGTCGGGACTGTGGTTCCCCTTGGCGGCGAACTCGGGGCTGGCGAAGTTCTCGTCGTACTTGCCCGTGCGGCACATGATCGTCGCTGTCTACGACGCGTCGATCGCCGAGAAAGGCGTCTCGAGCTGGCCGTGGCACGATCTTCTCGTCATGGCTATCTGGGGCGTAGTAGCTGTTCTCGTGGCTGCGCGGCGCTGGAGCTGGGCTCCGCGCCAGGCAAAGCGTGGCCGCTCACGGGGCTTTTCAAGCCTCGCAACGGTGAGCCGTCGCCAACCCGGGTGAGAACGACCTAGTTCTGACCTTGCTAACCGGTCGCAGGCCAAGGCGCACAATTGGTGCGGCCCGCACTCGGAGATGACTGCGTCTCGGGGACTTGCCGATCGGAAGCAGCCGGAGTGCCGGGCGCGGCCCGAACATCCATCCTGCGCAGTCCAGCCACAGACAGAACGAGACGGAAGTGCCCTGGTGGTCAGAGGTGTTCTTGCTCGTCGTTGCGGGCGAGCAGCTCCTTGGCGGTGCCACGCCATGCTTGGGCGCTGGTATCGCGGGGTCGTCGAGCGCGATCTGCAGCAGATTGTGCCCGACGATGATGGACGCGTAGCTCCTGGGAGGCGTTGGCGACGAAGTGTCGATTAGCCGCCCAAACGGGTCCTCAAGGGTCTCCCCGAGTTCCTTGAGCTCGTCCTTCGGGCCGTCGAGGGCCGGGTGCTCGTGCAGGTGATGGTGTGGACGAGTCCGAGCATCCTGCCGGCAACGAGCCAGGGGGCCAGGATGGCAAATGGGGCCGCGATGCCCAGAGCGATGCCAGAGTCGACAGTTGTCCACCTTGCCTTGACTAACGCGACTCCCCCACCACCCCGTCTGCGGCTCGCCTCATAGCGCGGACGTCGAGCTTCTTCATCGTCATCATCGCCTGCATGGCCCGATCTGCCCTTTCCCGATCAGGGTCACCGAGCACTGACGACAGTTCGGACGGTACGACCTGCCAACGCACGCCATAGCGGTCCTTCAACCAGCCGCATGCGATCTCCTCGCCGCCATCGGTGAGCGCCTCCCAGTAGTGGTCGACCTCCTCCTCGGTAGCGCAGTCGATCACGAAGGAGATGGATTCGTCGAAACCGTAGTGAACTGGTCCACCGTTGAGCGCCACAAACTCGTGGCCGTCAAGCTCGAATTGCATCGTCATCACAGCACCCGTCGGTCCCGGTCCGGCCTCGCTGTAGCGAGTCACCTGCGTGATCCGGGAGTCCGGGAACACCGAAAGGTAGAACTCGACCGCCGCTTCGGCCTGGTCGTCGAACCACAGGAAAGGAGTGATCTTGGGCATGTTGCAACCTCGATTCTTCGTGAGCGTCGTGCAGGTGAGACGCCGGCTGGCAAGAGAAATCATCGCTGCTGGAGCCTTGACCCGCGACCGCGCAAATATGCCGCGACGAGCACTCAAGATACAAGCGCTGCGACTCAGCCAACCGGACATTCGGGGCGGTTCAGCCAGGGGTTCCTGCGACAGCTTGTGAGGCTCTCGAAGGCGACCCAGAACTGAGCGGCGCGACTAGAGATCAGGGACATCCGGGCGGTGGATGACTCTCGGCCAGGAGCCGTCGGCCCGACGATGTCCCTTGTAGCGTGCCTGCTCCCTGGTGGGGGCGTGGTGCTGGAGACTTCTCGCGCGAACGGCGACGCTACCTCGCACGCCGAACATTTCGACACTCTTGATGGATCAGCCAAAACGCGCGAGCCGCCATTCCGCGCTTCGGCTCCCAGTTCTTGGTCAGCTCGCCATCGTCGGCATCCGCTCTGGCCCGATGGCGGCCCGGGCGATGTTCATCTGGTCATGTGCGCAGCCGTTTGTCACGGCATCACGACGTTCCTCGGGCTGGTGGCCCCGCCCGACCGACGGGGGGCTCCCAACCACAGCACTGCTACTTCTTCGCGGTCAGTCGGAACGATGGCGATGCGAGAGGCGTTGGGAGGAACATGGACACACGCCGTCTCGTAGGCCCGCTCGTTGCCTTGATGGTCACGTTCGCCCTGCTGGTAGCCCCTGTCGACGACGGCGCCGCCACCGCTTCTCCTAGGGCGAGACCAGCTCTGCTGTCGAGCGGCTCTGTCCGTTGGGGTGGGGCCGTCTGGCGGGCTGTCGCGGCCCAACCGAGCGGCTACGGCACGGTGACGGTGACGGTGTCCCGGGAGTCGGGAACCGCGTGGCACCGACAAGGACAGGTCCGGCTCAACTCGGCCGGGACCCTGCCTCAGTCGGGCGACCTCGGCGCTAGGGGTGACGCTCTGTACGCCGCCGGCCTGACCGGGGTCACCACTCCAGATTTCGTCCTGGTGACTGAAGACCTCGGGTCCGAGCCTTGGTTTTCGGTCATCTCAGCCAGCCGCGGCCCCTGGCACCTGGTCCCAGTGGACTTTGGTTACGGGCGGCTCACTGGAGTCCCCGCGGCTGTCAAGGTGGATGGCCACCTGTTGCGAGTGGAAGTGGGCGGCGGCGTGGACTCGAACACACCCACGGCCGTCGACTGGTACCGCTTCAGCGATGGCGCTTTCTCGATCACCAACCCGCCGGGAAGAACCCCACCGTGTGACTCCAACGAGCTGCCCTCGGTTCCCCTGCCCGACGGCCAGGGCAGCGAGGCGCCCAGTGGCTACGACTGCCTGGACGGCTGGGCGTTGTCCACGGGGACGTACCAGATGAGCCCTTACCTCGATCTGGCGAACTGGCAGGGTTCGTCCGGTTGGCAGGACATTGCCCAGTACGTAGGACCGGACCTCAACCTGGACGATGCCCCTATGTGGTGCGGCATTCCCCTCGGCTTGCTGCAAGGGCTCGGAAAGGCCGTGGGCGCCACAGTAGCGCCCGACGTTGCGGCCGCCTCGGTGCTCTCCCGCTTCCAGGGTGCAACTGTCGCCGGCTACGACGATCTTTCCGTCGTTGTCGACAGTGGGGTGTTAAGGCAGAACAACCGGGACTGGCTCGCTGTGGCCACGTCGCTCGGGGTGGGCGTGAGCGTGGAGGTGTTCGCTTGGAACGGCACCTCCTGGTCCCGCACGGGAACCGTCAACATCGGCTACTTCGGCCAGCTTGAAGATGCCCCGGAAGGCGGCGGTCTCGTCCCAGAGGCGCTGACGGGGTTGTCGGCGCCAGACTTCGCCCTCAACGGCATCGGCGCCGACACTCATTGGTTCGCAGTCATATCCGATATAGGCGGCCGTTGGCGGGGCGTCCCCTTCGACTGGGTGGGCAAGCCAACTGTGGCGGTGAGCGGGGGCAACGTTCAGGGGAGCCTTGTCGAAGGAGAACTCGACGCCTGCGGTTGCGCATCTGGGCCAGAAAGTTCCATTTGGTACCGGTACTCGCGGGCCCGCCGAGAGTTCGTGCCCACCGATCCCCCGGGCCTCCCGGCGCCTTGCAGCGCTGCAGCGGCGCACCAGACAGTGACTGTGGCCGACATCACCTTCGATCGGGTGGCCTGCGTCGACGGTTGGGCGATAGGTGCAGGCACTGAGACCAGCCACTTGAAAGTGGTCGTGCTGATGGAGCAACAAGGCACAACCTGGCAGGCCGTGAACCTGGCCGACGCGCCGGTACTCGGTAGACGCCTCCTCTCCAGGCTGACCGCTGAGTACCTCGTACCCCCGGACGTACTCGATGAAATCGTGACCGGGTTGGGTGTGACCGCCGGTTAGCAGCCCTAGGGACGGATGCGCACGACCGTCCAGGAGCTTCGCCGACTTCATGGATCGCGCTCAGCCTCCGATCATGAAGAGCCTGAGCCCACAAGTGGCCGCTCCTCCTCTTTTGACTGCGCGGCTTTGTCAGCACCGACCGGTTCCAGCAAGCGGCAAGGCTGAGCCTCAATCGAGCGGGGGACCCGTTAACCGGCCCCAGGCTCTGGCGCAGTAGGAAAGCTTCATCCCCGAGCAGCCGGGAAGCGTAACTACGTCGTGGTCTTGCCGTAGATGATGCCGACGAACGCCGGGGTGGTCGCTTCGTGCTTGTAGTCCGCGGAAAACCCGCCTCGCACATGGCTGAACACGCCGGCGAACTTGCCGCCTAGCAATTGGAAGACCGGGAACTCCATGTTGGACGGCGGCCTATAGCCGCCCACCAGGACAGGCACGAGGGCCCCGCCGGCGTTGACCGCCCCGGCGCCGTTGCAGCACGGGTTGATCATCTGGAACTGCCCGAAACGGCTGGGACTGGCGATCTGGGTCACGATGGCGCCCCCGGACTGGTTCGTGAACGCCGATCCTTCCTGGAGCAACCAAGTGGCCCCGGGGGCGACCGTCACCGTACCGGCGTTCAAGTCCGAGCCACCCCCCGATTCGTTCATCTCCCCGCCGGTCACGGCAACCACGCCGGACCGGTTGTTTGTCAGCCCGATCTGCCAGTTGACTGTCCATGCCGAGCCATGCACCTCGGCGAGGACGGTGCCGTTGTTGCGCAAAGTGCCATCGTTTATGACGGCAGCGCCTCCCCCGGTCTTCGGTCCTTGGGCGTCGAGCACGATTGTCCCGTCGTTGACGACAGTGGTGCCGCCCAGCCCGAGGGTCGTGCTTGGGTAGTTGTCACCCTGGTAGTTGAAGGTTCCCCCAACCACGGTGATCGTCTGGCCACGGGGGACCGTCCCGAAAAGCTCTGTGCTGTCCGAGTTCACGACGAAACTGGCCTCCCCAGCGCGGTCCACCAGTTTGCTGGCGGTTTGCAGCACAACGGCGTTGCCCGTCACCCGTCCGCCAAGTTGTGACCAGGTGCCTTGCTGAGATGAGATCGCACCGCGGTTCATGACCAAGCCAGAGTTGGTGAACGTTCCGTCGGCATAGCCGCTGCCGGGTGGTTGGAAGGCAAGGTCCATCGAAGCCGCGGACGCCACCGACCATGTGCCGTCGTTGGTGACCGAGTTGACCTCCAGCAGGCCCGACTGGTCGGTCACCGAAGCTTTGGGCTCATTGGTCAAGGCGCTGTAGAACTGCGTGTAGTTGGCCGCTTTGTTATTGGCGTCCTGGACCATCGTCGTTACGGCGCCATAGTTGGTGAACGGGCCGCCACTTACCACTGCGTCCCCCCCATAAGGAACTCCCTTGGCCTTCTCCCCGCCGTCTGTCGAGCTCAGGACCAACCGGCCATGGGCGGTGATCAGGCTCGGCCCCGTCGTGCTCAGGCCCGTCGTGTTGACCTGTTCGTTGCTGTTGTTGGGACTGCTCTGCCCGAGGACGACAAGGGTCTGGTTCCCCGACCCGCTACCAGCGCCGAGGGTGAGTGACGAGATGGCGGCAAACTGGTGGTTGGGGTCGGCGGTGCCGATGGACCACGGCGCCAGCGTCACGGTGTAGGTGCCCGGGACGGTGATGCAGGCGGCGACAGGCCCCGCTTCACCGGGAATCCCGGCGGTCCAGTTGCCGGCAACCGACCACAGCCCGCTGGCCGGAGCCCTCCAACTGTCCGTGCACGCAGGTGAGGCCAAGTTGGGAGAGCCCATGGCGGCAACAGTGGGCACGAACACGGTGCCGAGGGTCAGTGCAGCCGTCAACAGAACTCGGGAACGGGTCATTCTTGTCCTCTCAAAAGGGCGGGGACGGCAGCTGAGGCACGCCGAACATTTCGTGTCGCTGCACCCTACAGTACCGAGCGCTCGAGCCGGCGCTCCCCGGCGCCAGCGGCTCACCACGGCCGCGCACCGGCATGCGGGCTGGCCGAGCGCGAGGCCGCCGCGGTCGTGCGCATCGGCGACGACCATTGGCTTGAAACACCGCTCGGCAAGCTCCGCAATGATCACTGCGTTGCCCGCTCCGTCCCGAGCTCGCCGATCCGCAGACCCGAGCACATCACGAGTGCCCAAACGCGCTAAGTCCGGTCGCCCTCCACCAAGTTGAGAAACCCGCGGCCCTGTTCGGGGCTCCAGTAGCGAGACAGAATGCTGGACCCCGCACGAGTTGAAATCATGAGGCGCTCTCGCAATCTCACAGCGCTGGACCAGGACGAGCGGAAGGCACAGGCCTCAGCAATGCCCGGACCCTATCCAGATATCAAACCAAGTTGCGACGCAAACCCAGCCATGCCCTGCAAGGCTCACACCCCTGAGGGTTTCATTTCCAGACCCAAAAGATGAAGTATCCGAGCAACATCGAGACCAAGCCCCCTGCGAGAGCCACATAGGGGAGCACACCAGCCTTGGTTGGCCCCAACTCCGTCTTGCCTTCCGGGATCAAGTCGGAGAACATGTCTCGCGGGAACTGCCCCTTGTCTGTGAAGTGGTGCCGGTACAGGAACACCGGCACCGCAATAAGTGCAGACACCCAGCCCGCGTAAAGCGTGCCCTTACCCCAGACGTTGGCCCCGGCTCCCAGCAGGAACACGTTCACGTAAGCCATGCACACCCCCGCAATGAAAAGCGGCTTCGGGGCCTTATACGGCCGTGGAACCTCGGCGTTGTCCACACGGTGGATCCAGCCAGCGTTCAGGTTGAGGAAGTTGAAGATCATGTAGTTACAATTGGACACCGCAAGCACAAAAATGTAATTCGACATCAGCAGCAGGACCAGGTTGACGATAAGGTTGGTCCACATCGCGTAAGTCGGCACTTTGTGTTTGTTCAGGTGCGAAAGGTATTTGGGCAGCCACCCGTCTTGGCCACCCTGAAAAAGAGTGCGAGACGAACCTGACATGGCCGTCATGATCGCGAGAATGATTGTGAAAAACAGCAAGACCACGAAAAGCTTGGTCACGAAGGCGCCGCCGTGGAGCATGCCTGCGAGGGCGTCGCCGACTCCGGCCCCGGAGTTAATGCCGGGTTCAAGCATCGTCTTCGTACCCAGCACGCCCTGAAAGACAAAGGGCACCAGGAAATAGGCCAATATGCAGAATCCACCCGACCAAAGGATTGCCCGTACCATGTCTCGGCCTGGATTCTTGAACTCACTCATGTAGCAGACGGTCGTCTCGAACGCATAGGCTGACCAGCCCGCAATGAAGAGTGCTCCCAGGAAGAGGGTCCAGCCTTGAACGTCCCAGTGACCATTAATAGGCACGAAGGGCGAGAAGTTCTTCGTCATCACATCGCCGGTGATGAGCGGGATCACCGTCACAATCAACAGTGGCGCCAGCGTTGCCACGGTCAGGATGGTTTGAATCCGCGCGGTCCCCAAGATCCCACGCTGCTGAACGTTCCACACTACCAAGACGATGGCGGCACCTATGATAAATGTGGCATTGATTCGCAGCGTTAGGCCAGTCTTCAGAAACCCTAGTTTGACCAATGTTAGTTGCCATCTATTGATGCGGGCCGTGGGCCCATAGAAGATCGAGAGCAGGTAACCGGCTCCGAGGCCGCCGCCAATGGCTAACACCGGCGTCCAGGCCAGCCAGTTGCACCATAAAGAGATCGGCGCCGCTATTTTCGTGTACCTGATCCATGCCGTCGCTCCATGCACAGCCACACCGCCCGACTTCTTGGGGTGCAGCCCGGCAATTTCGGCGTAGACAAAGGCATCCACAAAGCCAATGAGCACCGAGATCGTCCATACGAGAACGGCAACTGGGCCGGTGAGGGCTGAGATGCCTCCCATCGAAAATAGGACCAGCGCTGGAACGCCTGCCGCCACAAAGAAGGCACCTATCCAACTCAAGTCTCGGCGCATGTTCGTTAGGCGGCGGGATTCTAAATACGCCTCACCTATCATGGCTTCCTGATCTGCCACAGCACCTCCCTCTGATGACTGACGCCATCAGCTCGAAACGCGGCCGGTCTTCCGTCTCAGGGCCGGACCTCTGGTGCTCTCTTGTGGGCGAGGTCGGCTCTTGGGCCCTAGTGTCGTCATCGCAGAACACGGCGATAGTCGAGATTTTTGTGCCTGAGCCCGTGTGCCGCCAATCCGAAGACCGAGATCGTCACGGTTGTCGAGTTGCTTGGCGGGTGAAGATTCCAACGGTGTTCCTGCCGTACATGAACCTGACCGTGGACCAACGACCAGGCTTTCGCCGCGCTACGAAGCGTGCCGAGTGTGAACGTCACCCCAGGGACCAGGATCGACTCGTTGGAGCTTGTCATCAGGAGCCCAGGGAGGAGGACCCTGTCGCGGCCTCTCGGACCACCACTTCTCTCCTGAACTGATCCAGTCAACCGGCCACGTCAACTAGATCGGCGAACGGTCCTCCCGAGCTTTGAGCCCCACGCCATCTTGATGGCGCGGGGCCACTGCGAGATAGCCGGGAACAGAGCGGTCTTCGCGCAACAAGTGAGCGCGAAACGATTTGGTCGTGCTTCCGGGCTGGGCTCGCGGCCGAAAGTTCGGCCGGCCGCAGCGCTTCTGGTCCTCCACACCTCACCGCCGGCACTTCCGGCAGTGTCATCTCGTGAATGAAGCGCTTGACGACGACCGAGCACCTCAGGAAGAATTTCTTCACGGCGGCGACCGGTCGCCGAGCTGTGGAACATCCGCCCCAGCCGGGGTTCCATTGGCGAAGGGGATTCGCCCTCTCGGTCGTCAAGGTCACAGGCCATCTTCCAACACCGCGTAGCTGGGGGACGAGGGTGTCAAGAGGAGGCTTGTCCATGACCAAGGACGCCAGCTTCAAGAAGGCTGTGAGACGCCACGCTGAGGAGACCGGGGAGCGCTACACCGAAGCGCTCTCGGATCTCGAGGGTCTCGGTGCGCGAATGCACCACGAGCCCGTTGCCGAGCGACTTCTTGCCCATCTCCGGGACCGTTACGGCATTGACCCGGTCGCTGCGACGAAGCTCAGTGTGCACAAGACCTACGTCTTCCGCATTGACCGCAAGCAAGGCGACCCGTGGGTCGCCCGGGCGTTTCCGCCCGCTCGGCCGCGCGCTGGTGCTGAGGGCGACGCCGCGATCCTGGGATTCCTGGAGCGCCAGGACTATCCCGCGGAGCGCCTGGCGGTCGATGATGCCGTATCTGACCTCGGTGACAGCGCGGTCCTCGTGACGCGGTTCGTCGAAGGCGGCCAGCTCCCCGACAGTGCCGCGAAGTTCGCCATGATGGGTGAGCTGCTCGGACGGCTGCACGCGCTGCCATACGACGACTCCGCCAGCCGCCCAGGTGGAGCGAGCGGTGAGGACCCGCGTCGTGAGGGCTCGCCGCGACAGGACCTGCTGGCTGCGCTGTCGTTTCTCGACGCCGTCGACACCAAGGTCACAGACGCCGAGCGCGAACGATTCGAACGGCTCCGCGACCGGGTGCGCTCGGCCGATGACGGTCACGGCCTTCCGGAGGGGCTGCTCCACGGGAATCTCCTCCACGCCCCCGATCACGCCGTTCTGAGCGAACAAGGGCCAGTCGCGATCAACTGGAAGGCGTCCGGGCGCGGACCGCGCCTTGCCGACTTCGCGTACCTGATTTGGGGAGCGGGTTCGTGGAACCCGCGTCAGCCGAACCAGGAGCGGATCGCCGCGGCTGTCCGCGCCTACCGCCGACACGTCGAGCCGACCGACGACGAACTCGACCGGCTCGAGCCCGTCATGTACATCCGGACGCTCTACCTCGCCTGTTTCGGTTACCGACGCGCCGTCGAAAACGGTGTGGCGTTCAACGAGTGGGGCTTCATCGTTCCACGGGAGTACTTCCGCTCCGCCGCCGCGGCAACCCGAGCCGCGTTCGGCCGGTAGGTCGTCGGTGCGAACGCGTTCGATCCTCCCGCGCGCTCGTTCGGCGGTGCTCGCGTGAGCGCGCCCGTAGAGGTCCCGCCGGACATCGTCGAGCGAGTCCGCACCCTATGTCTGGCGCTGCCCGAGGTGACGGTGCGGGTCGACGAATCACTAGTCAGAACGAGATCGACGGCGTGGTCGTTCGACATTCGCCGGAGGTCGTTCTGCTTGCTCGTGTCCTTCGAGAACGCGACTGGCAAGCCCGTTACGCAGCTCGTGTTGCGCGCCGACCCAGAAGAACGCGAGGCGTTGCTGTTCATCGGTCCCCCGTTCTTCGCCTCGCGAGCCGGCCGCGGTCGCATCAGGGTGGTGCTCACTGACGACACGGACTGGGAGGAGATCCGTCAGCTCGTGACCGAGAGCTACCGGATCCTCGCGCCGAAGAAGTTCACCGCACTGCTCGACTAAGCGCGCTCTCGCGTAAGTACTCTCACGCGAGTCCTGGTCACTTGGTGGCAAGCGACTCCACCGAGGCCGGAGCGACAGTGGTGGCCCGGGTACGGGCCGGGACCTCCGGTTTCGTCCTCGAATGAAGCTCGTAGGAGGCACGCCTTTGCCGTAGTACGCGAACCGGTGTCCCTCATCTCTGCTCCTTAGCCACCCTCAGGCCCTCGTTACCAAACACTCGTATCCGCGACTCTCCTCTGGGCGAGCCGCTTTTCCCTCCTGGCGCCCAGGCCGCTCATGTATAGGCGGACTCGTCCTTCAGGTTTTGGCGCAGCCAGGTCCTCACCTCTTCCTTGTCCTCGTGCCCATGAACGGTCATCGCATGGTGTGTGGCGGCGGCGATCACCTCGTCCTCCTCACCCGAAATTGTAAGCGTGCAGCCGCTATCGCTCGGGAAGTCTCGGCAGTCGGCAACTTTTCGGACCATTGGGTCTCCCTTCTCTCGATTCGATCGCTGTGGTGGTCACATTTCCTCGACGCCGCGCACGTCCAGGTTGCGGAACAACACCGGCCCGTCGCACAGGTGGCCGAGGCGCTCGGCAAAGGATGCCGTCTCAGGGAGGTCCGAGTTGGCCATGGCTTCCTCATAGGAAGGGAACTCCACGATCTGGACATAGGTGTTCGGCCGTTCCCTGTCCTGGGTGAAGGTGGCCCGCTCAGCGGTCCGACGTCCCGCTGTCTTCGTTCGCCACTCGCTGACCAGAGCCTCGACTTCGTCTGGCTGGGTCGTCGTGAACTCGATGATCTGGACGAACGCCATCGCGACATCTCCCCCCGGGAGCCGCTTTCCCGCGCCGGGACTTCGTCGCTGGGAACCCCCCTTCGCGCACGGTAACGCTGTTCGAGGAGCATTTCAATCAGTTGTTTGCGCCAGACCGCCAGAACGCCAGGTCGAGGGTACCCCGCAGCTCAATTGCCACGAGGCCTTCTGGCCATATCGATGAACCGTGGCCTTGGCAAGGTCCTTTGTGCCGCTGGCTGATTGCACTCGGCCCACCGAAGGTCCACGTCCCCGTTGTGGCGCCAGGCGCCAAGCGAACGGTTGACCGCGTAACGCCCTTCCCGAAGAAGCGCTTCTTGTCAAGATGTCTTCGGCGAAACCGAAGTCTGCTTTTCCAGGAGTTCGCGAAGCTTGAACTGCAGACGGCGCGCACGACAAGAAGACTCTCTGCTGGTCAGGTCAGTCAACTCCCAACGATGTCGCTGGATGGAACGCCTGCAGTCTGCACGTCGGCTCGGGGCCCGCCTGAGGCGATTCCGAAGTCTCGCCGAAAGGGACACGTCAGCAGGGCCGGCGCAGCTCCGCAGCCGTCAGTTGCCTTCGAGCACCGCGAGATCGCGCACCGCGTAGCGGTGGTGCTCCCACTCCTCGTTGAGGATCACGTGGAGGCATGCCAGGACGGTGTGCTCACGGTTCGGATGACCCGGCGCGTCCGGGGGAACACAAACACGCTCTAGCTCCTCGGACGTCAGGGCGGCGATCGTGTGCTGGACCTCGTCCATCCGGGCACGACGGACCTCGAGGACTTCGTCCAACGACGGGTTCGCGCCGGCTTCGAGCCCCCAGGCCCCGGGATCGCTGAGCCACGACCCTGCAAGCCCCCAGGGGTGGTAGGGCCGGTCGATCCCCTTCACCATCCGCCGGAGCCAGCAGTCGGTCGCGAGGATGAGATGGCGAAGCGTCTCGACGAAGCTCCACTCGTCGTCCACGCGGTCGTTGAGCGTCGCCTCGGAAAGCTCCCGCGCACGGGAGACGGTCGCCTGCCACCGTGCCTCGATCATCGCCCACGCCTCCGCGAGGCCTTGAGGGTCGGCCGCCTGCAGCTGTGTGAGCTCAGGGAAGAGACGCGCGCGCGCTGCCGCCACGAGTGGCGCCACCTCGACCCCGTTCAGGCGGAGCCCTTCGAGATCACCTGAGATGTCGGCGTTGTAGAACCACGCGTCCGTGATCTTTGCACCCTCGAAGTTCGCCGCGTGCAGGCGGGCGTTGGAGAAATCGGCTTCCTCAAGGCGCGCGCCCGAGAGCTCCGGGCCTTTCTCGTACGGCATTGGTCACCTCCGAACACCGCAGGTTCGCGCGACTGCGCCCGGCCCGCAAGGGATCCTCAACCGGCCGGGGTCGGACAGCTGGTAGAGGGTGCAGTTTCAACGAAGCCAGGGTCGGTGCTGCGTGCCAGATCTATCGCGCTGTGAGCTGCCACGTTAGGAGCGAGCCATCCAAAGTTGCTTGCTGTCCCTAGACGGCCTTGGCTCCCGTCACTAGGCGCTCCCGATCGAACATCCCGGAGACGGAGCGCAAGAGAAGCGCATCGATCACGAGCAACCCGGCGGCAAATTCGAGCGCCACGGAGAAGCTCGGGCTAACCACACCGACCGCCAGCAGGACGATCACGCCCACCGGGGGAAGGCTCGCCAACATGCCGAGCTGCTGGGCGACTCGCACCTCGGCCGCCCTGACTGACATCGCCATGCCGACCCCTATGCCCCAGCCGGCCATCAGGGGAGAGAGGAGGAACAAAGCGAGGATGACCGGACTGTCGTCGAACACGGCCGAGGCGACAGCGGAGTTGGCGCCCAGCCGGACGGCGACGAGGAAGAGGCCGAACACCGTGTACGAGAGCGCCAGCGTGGGAATCATGACCGACGCCGCCTTGCCCAGAAGGAACTCCTGCTGGCGGAGAGGCGTGGTGAGGAGCGGTTCGAGCGTTCCCTGCTCGCGCTCGCCAACCACGGTGTACGCGGCGAGAGTGCTCGGCATGATGGTCGGGATCAAGAGCAGATAGAGGATGGGAAGGATGAGGCTGCTTTGCAATGCCACACCCGAAGTGCCCGGCGTGGCCAAGAAGATGGAGAGGACGGGCTGAAGGAGGAAGAGGAGTGGGAGGACGGCCATGGTCACGACGATGGACCGCTTACGCCGGTAGTCGCGCAACTCCTTGCGGACGACGGCGCGCACATGCATGGCGTCGAGGTTCATCATCGCTTGTGGCCCTCCACGTCTTCGGCGATCAGCTCGAGGTACACGTCCTCGAGTGAGTGCTGCGCCTCACCGATGCTGAGAACATCTGCTCCGGCCTTGACGAGGCCCCGTACCACCTCGGGTGCGGCCGCCCTCGGCTGGGACACCGTGAGCACGTAGGAACCAGGACCTTCTTCGCGCCAATTTTCGACGCTCTTGATGCTGGTGAAGAGCTGCTCTGCGCCTATGACCGGCTCGGCGGTCGTGACGACGAGTGCCTTCTTGAAGAGCTGTTCGCGCAGCCCCGCCGGCGTGCCTACGGTGCGCAACGTGGTGTTCATGATGGCGACGCGGTCACAGAGCTTCTCGGCCTCGTCGAGCCGGTGGGTGGTGAGGAAGATTGTCACTCCCCGCTGGCGGAGCCCGATGACGAGGTCGTGTACCTCGCGTGCGGCCACCGGGTCGAGGCCAGACGTCGGTTCGTCAAGGAACATGACAGCCGGATCGCTCAGCAGGGTTCGGGCCAGACCCACACGCTGGCGGAGCCCCTTGGAGAGCCCGCCGCACAGATCTTTGGCCCGATTGGCGAGGTTGACGGCCTCAAGTGCCTTTTCGATTCTCGGCCCGGGGTTGTGCAAGCCGTAAAGACCGGCAAAGTACTCCAGGTTCTCGGTCACGGTCAGGCGCAGATAGAGACCGGGTGCCTCCGGCATGACCGCAATCCGCTGGCGGATCTCCACTTCGTTCTCGGGGCTGAGCGGGATTCCGGCGACTGTGGCTGAACCCGAGGTCGGCGCGATCAGCGTGCCGAGCGTACGGACGGTGGTGGTCTTGCCGGCGCCGTTGGGTCCGAGGAAGCCGAACACCTCCCCGTAGGCGACTTCGAAGGAGACCTCGGAAAAGGCAGTTCGCTGACCGAAGCGCTTGCTCAGATGCTGCACGGCGAGGGCGGCCGGGCCTGTTTTGCCATCGAGGGTCGGTGCACTGACGATTTCCCTGACGCTGGTGATCGCCTCCGCGCTTTCGGGTGACCTTGACGCCGTCTCAGGCTCTGTTCGGGGTCCGTAGCCGTTGTCGTCAGCTTCGAGGTCCTTATCGACGGGGTCGTCAGGCGTGAGGCTGATCCAGAGGCCGTGGTTGAAAAGGCTGGCCACCAGAAAGATGATCGATCGCTGGACGATGAAGGGATGACTGGGTCGCGGCCGGCACGAGAGCCTGATGACCTGTCCGTCCGCGAGGTCAATGGACTCCTTCGGGCTGCGTAGGAACCGCATCGACGTCACCTGGACGGCGTGACGTCCCGCTTCGACTTGTAGTTCGACTGTTTCGTTGTTGGCGATAGAGCAGGCGACGATCCCGTCGAGCAGCACCTGCCACGCTCGACCGTTGGCGGAAGTGCCCGACCACGCGCCATGGCGTGAGAGGCTCATGGTCGCCGCCGCGGTCACCGCGCTGTGTGTCTCAGAGCTGGAGTTCTGTGCCACTGACCGGCTCACGCTCGGCTTGGTGGTGCAGGATCGGTGAGCGTTCCGTGTCGCCGACCGGACGACACGGGCAAGATCCTCCATCCTGAGAACCGGTCGGGTCGGCCCGCACTACCCACAACGGCCGCCCCTTGCCCCCCATTGACGGCCACAGTACACCGGTGGGGTCATGGAACACGTCGCGACAACCAGTCCTAGCCAACCCCGCGCGAAGCGTCTCCAATGGTTCAGGCGTGACCCAGTGGCGGTCGAATCAAACGTGGCGTCCCTGGGCGCTGCGTTATCGAAACCGGGCCCGAAGGAGACGAAAGCCGACCGCCAACGCGCAACCGCAGGAAACTTCGACGCTCCAAACAATTGGATTCGGTACGAACGTCGTAACTGCATCACCTCGAGTCATCGCCAAGAGCATTCGCGCCATGGGCTCTAGCACGAGCAGACTTGCGACGACCGCTATCACTAGCCCCCACGATTGTCGGGCGGCGAGCCACGCGCCCGCCGCACCCAGCGCAACCCCACCGATTAAGCCGAAGAGAAGCCAGCGGTTCCCGGCTGCTGTGACCAAGTCGAAGCTGCTACGCCCATTCTGACCACTTGCGTCAAAGCCGACGACTCGGACAACGGAGTAGCAACTCAGTGCCGCAGCGGTCGAGGCCGCGCCAACGAAGGCTCCGAGCGCGAGGCGGCGCGGCAAGACAAAGGCACCCGCAAGGAAAGGAATGAGCGCCCAGGGAGCACTGACGCTGCCGATCGCGTTCCGGACACCACCGTGGTTGCCTTTTGCTACCGCGTCAACGGCAGCGAAACCGCATATGACAACGAAAAGGAGCAATGGACGAAGCAAGACCCGACGGTCCATTGGTCAAAGGTTAGGTGCGGGAGAACATGATGGCCCAACGCAGTCTGCTCATCGCGATCGAACGGTGCCTACAAAGCGCTGCGAAGGGGCGGCCGTGAAAACAGAACGCGCGGCCCGACGTGCAGGCTTGGGCTCGTCGGAATCAGTCTCGTAACTGACGACGCCCCGTCCAATATCCGTCGATCCGTATCGTTTTCGCCTCAGTGGCGGTGAAGCTGCGCGGCGACAGCTGAGGCAGTCTGTTCCTACATAGGCAGGTACGTCGCTGCTCCTTGGCAGTGCTCAGTCGAGCACAACCTGGTCGCCAACCCGTGCCGTCCCCGGCAACTCGACCACGGCGTAAACCCCGGCGCATGGAAGGCGCCCGAGACCGCCAGGCAGGTCGATCCTGTTGTGGTGCACCAGGGTCCGCAGGACTTCGTTGTCCCTGGGCAGGTCTTCCTGGGCCAAGGTCGTCATCACGCATCGCGGGTCGGGCAACGCAACCCGGAGCCGAACCTCATCAGCCAGATGGAGTCCTCGACCTACCCAGTTGTTCTCGGCGAAGCCGACCTGGTCCGTATCGACGATGACGTTCATCCGAAAACGGCGCGGCTCGAAGGCAGTGTCGGAGCGCAACGCCTTCAGCCGGCGGAGCGTCGCGGTGGTGAGCACCGAAACCGGGAACGCATCAAGGAACGAACCGACGGCGACCGGAGAGGGAAGGCCGACCTCGCCGAAGAGCGCCGATCCGAGCTTCTGCTCGACGACCACCCCTGCGGAGTCGGGGTCTTCCACGTCCGGATGGTACTGATCAATGGTGAAATCCTCGGGCGCTGACCTCGCCAACACGACATCGCGCCCGAAGAAGTTCGACAGGACGCTGTTTACCCGAGGCGAGTCACTCGTCACCTGCGCACCTTCAGGCAGTGATATCTGAACGATCGGTGGTTCCCGTCCAGGACGAGGCGGCTCGACGAAGCTTGCACGGCAGGCGAGCAGCGTCGGGTACATCGTGACGCTCTTTCCGCTAGCCACCTTCCCCGTCTGCGCGTCGATGAGCGCGTACGCCCGATCCCCCACGACGCCTTGCTCGGTGAGCTCCGCCTCGGACACCTGCTCGCCCTGCATCGACTTGACCGGGAACCGCCATAACGCCGCGACTGCGCCGACTACGTCGCTCAACGGTCGCCTCCTTTCGGTCCAGCCACTCCGGCCCCTACAGGTCTGAGGATAGGTGACAACTCTGCGGCCAGCCCCGGAGTATCGAATGGGGCCGAGGTGTTGGGCGCGCCAGAACACTCAGCACGGGATAACCCAACCCGGCCTTGGACTCGCGCCAAGTCGGCGTTACGCGCTGGATCAGCCAACCGTCCCGGAACCGTCGATATGGGCGGCCACGACGTAGTCGGAGACGGGTGGGCGATCCGCTCAATAACGGGACTTCGGTGCTCGGTCTCACCGAAAGACAAGCGGTAACGGGACGGACTGGAATGAGCTGATAGGGGCTTGGACCGCAGCGCGCTCTGTTGACAGACCTAAGGCGCCTCAATGCGGTGTGCTGCAGCCGCTAGCTGTCCCCGGTTGTTGATATCTAGCTTGGCAAAGACACGATTCAGGTGGCTCTTCACAGTGGGAACCGATATGAACAGCCGCTGTGCTATCTCCGCGTTGGTCAAGTGCTGGCCGACCAAGGACGCCACCTGCTGCTCTGACGCCGTGAGGCTCTCCCATCCCGAACGAGCAAGTTTATGGCTGCCTCTCCCTCGCTGGGCGTAAGCGACAGCTTCTTCGAGACTGAGCGCCCTGCCTTCCGACATGGCGCGCGCGAAAGCGTCGTCGCCAAGGGCGGCTTGCAGGTCCACCTGCACAGGAGATAGTTCATCGCGAGTTGGGGCCGATCGCACGTAGCCGATGAGATCCCTTTGGCTCTCGGCCGCCCCCAGGAGTCTGGACGCCTCGGTGGGGCGACCGAGGTCGCCACAAGTGATGGCCACGAGCTCTAACAAGTCGATCACCCACAGCATGTGACCACCCTCGAACGCTGCCGCCAGACCGTCACAGGCTAGGCCATGGGCGCGAGTCGACCGGCCTTCCGCCCGCGCTAGGCGGGCCTCAACGCCCAAGATCGGGGCTCCTGCTGGTTCAATTGCTCTTGGCAACCGCCAGCTTGATGTGTCGAGGTGCTGGCGCGCCGTGAGGAGGTCACCCCGCCGGACGGCGACCTCGGCGAGAACAGCGCGGTTTTCGACGCACATGGCGGAGAGCCCGAAGGACTCCAACTTGGCGGTCGCTGCCTCGAGCACTTGGTAGCCGTCGTCCTGCTGGCCCTGCCAGATCAAGATCCTCCCCCTGCCTGCGTTGTTGCTAGCGACGAAGAATGCGTAGCCCAACGCGGACTCCAACGAGACCGCCAGGTTGATCGCGTCGGCTGCCCCCGGCTTGCCCTGGCGCGCGAGCACTTCAGCACGGTAGGCCTCACCGCACGCCACGTAGTGCGGATTGGAGCCGGCGCACACCATGCGGCCGGCCTCTTCCAGTGCTCGTGTGAAGCGCCCATTGCAGATCGACGCATACGACAGAAGAGTCCGGACGGAGTACTGACTCGTGGGCCAGTCGCTGCTGTCGGAGACCTCCGCGGCCTCCTCGCCGACGATCAGAGCCTCCGCTGGACGACCGAGGCGGATCAAAGCCCAGCCCTTGGCGTGCAGGCCCAGTATCTCGATGAGTTGTTGCCCGCCCTCCCGGGCCAGACGGGTGCCCTCGGTCGCAGCTTTCAATGCCGCCTCTGGGTCGGCATCGAGTTGGGAGGTCGCCCACCTGACCAAGCCAGCGGCCTGTACGCGCTCGTCTCCAAGCGACCGCCCAAGACTGACCAGCTCCGAGGCCAGGTATAGCGACATTGCAGGGTTGTTCAGGCGCGAACAACGGCCTGCCAGGAACAACAGTTCAGCCCGCAGCGATGGCTCTATGTCCGCGACTAGTAACGGTCCGCACTGGGCCAGCGCCTCTGAGTGGAGGCCTTCGTCACAAAGGAAAGTGGCCAACGAGGAGAGGAGGGCTGCGCCCGTGTCGAACTGCTTCGACTCGACACTCCAGCGCAGAGCCGCGCGCAAGTTGTCGAGCTCGGGCTCTAGTTCCTTCCGAGTCAATGCGAAGTCGCTCGTACGTTGCCTTGGTTCCATCCGCTTCGCCAACGCGGCGAAATAGTCGAGGTGACGATCCCGCAGGGCTCCCGTAGCGCCCTCGGCGTCGAGGGCAGCCGCGGCGTACGCGCACATGGTCTCGTGCAGCCAGAAGCGGTCGGCCCTGGGCGACGCTTGCACCAGTGACTTTTCGACCAATGACGTGAGGAGGCGAAGAACGTCGTCGCGCTCGACATCGACACCCGCGCAGACGGCCTCAGCGGCCTGGGTATTGAAACCTGAGGCGAAAACGGCCAGGCGGTGCAAGAGCCGGCGTTCGCCTTGGCCCAGCAGCTCGCAGCTCCACTCGATCGAGGCCAGGAGCGACCTGTGGCGCCTTGGCCCTGAGCGCCGACTGCTGGTTAGCACGCGGAACCGGTCGGAAAGCCCTTCGGCAATGGCCTGGACGCTCATCAGGCGCACCCGAGCGGCCGCCATCTCCAGGGCCAAGGGGATGCCGTCGAGGCGCTCGCAAATACGAGCCACGACAAGGGCGTCGTCGCTGTCGACCACGAAGTCGGCCCGGGCTGTACGGGCTCGCTCGATGAACAGCCTCCCTGCCTCGGAGCGGCGCAGCCATTGCTCGTCTGGATGCCCGACTGGCGCCGGTAGCTCCAGCCCCCCCACGTCCGCAACGGCCTCGCCGCCGACTCCAAGTTGCTCGCGTGAGGTGGCCAGCAACCGCACCCCTGGGCACTCTCGTCCCAAAGCATCGGCCAACGCCGCGCAAGCATCGATGAGGTGCTCGCAGTTGTCGAGGAGAACGAGCAAGTCTCGCTCTGACAACTGAGTCGTGAGGCTTTCAAGTGGGCCCCCGTCTTGCGTCTCCCACAGCCCCAATGCTCTAAGGACGGTGCCAGGTACCAGCCGAGGGTCGGAGAGGCCCGAGAGGTCCACGAAGAAAACGCTGCCCGGCGGGACAACTGTCGTCCGCTGGCCCACCTCGATGGCAAGGCGGGTCTTGCCACAACCCCCGGGGCCAACCAGGCTGACCAGCCGGTGCTTCGCGAGCCGGCGGTCGACTAGCTCGATCGTCGCGCGGCGTCCGATGAAACTCGTCAGCTGACTAGGGAGCCTCCCCCAAGGCTTCACCAGCGCCAGTATGCGATGGGGCACAGGCCAAGCGCAAGGGGCAAAGTTCCAACCTTGGTTGGATGCTTTCGCACTCTGTCTAGGTCATCCTTGCTCTCTTGGCGGCATGAACAGGCCAGCCTGGACCGGAGGGGGACCAGCATGAAGAGAACTGTTGCCAGGAGAACTGTTGGCCTTGCGGCGCTAATAGGTGGTCCCGGGCGCTCGCAGCGGCCTCTTTTCTCCTCACGCACCCGCCGGGCCAGGCGACGCTCACGGCGTCCGGGGAGGGTCGCCTGGGTCGCTCTGGTTGCCGGGGCGCTGGCCAGCACCGGGCTGACTACTCCGCCAGCAGCGGTCGCAGCCACCTCGGGAGCGCTCGGGGGCGCCGGCCCGGCACCCGGGACGATCTTTGTCGCCAACGGTGGTGCGGATGGTTACGGTTCCACGGGCATAGGCCCGGGCTCCATCACCATTTACCACCCCGGGGCGAGTGGTGACGCCCGCCCGGAAGCGGTGATCACCAAGGGCATAGACGGCCCCCTCGGCCTTGCCTTCGACTCTTCGGGCAACTTGTGGGTGGCCAACTTCGCGAGCTCAGTGGCTGAGTACAGCAAGGCCGAACTTGCCAAGCCTTCCCCCACCCCCACCAGGACCATCAACTATCGCGCGGGCGGCGTTGCTTTTGACCCGTCGGGCAACTTGTGGGCCGTCGACTGGCTCATGAGCACTGGTGTCGAGTTCTCGAAGGCGAGCCTGGCCAAAGCCGTCCAACCGCGGCCCCTCTCCGTGCTCGGCCTCGGCGGCCAGTGCAGCATAGCCTTCGACCCCTCGGGTGACCTGTGGGAAGGCGGCCAAGCCAATCTGTACGAGTACAGCGAAGCGGCGATCAAATCAGGCCTCCACCCGGTTGCGAAGGTGCAGATTGACTCCTCGGACCTGGACACGCCCTGCCAGCCAGCTTTTGACCCCTCGGGCAACTTGTGGGTCGGCAACTACACCTCCGACACGGTGGTCGAGTTCACCAAGGAACAACTGGCCAAGTCCGGCTTCCCGGCCGCGAAGGTGGTCATCTCCTCTTCATACTCGAGCCCCGGCGACGTCGCTGTCAGTTCCTCAGGTGACCTGTGGGTCCCGTACGCGCAACCTTCAGCGCCGGGCGGCCCGTGGGCGGTCGTCGAGTTCACCAAGGCACAGCTGATGAGATCGGGCTCCCCAAAGCCCACCGTCACCATCGCCGGCCCGCACACCGGGCTGAACGGGCCATGGGGGGTCGCTATCGAACCCTAGCCCCATCCGGGCTTGGGATGTTACCTGTCAGCCCAGGGCCGCACTTCGTCGTCGATCAAGCCACAGCGAGATCGATCCCCCGACCGGCGCAACCATTTACAGCGAAACCGGGGTGCCAACCTTCTCCGGCAGCTTGACGGCGGCCGCAGCGTCCACAGCGCTGAGTGACATGCTCTACTACACCCAGAGCGTCGTGGCCGTCTCCGGGTCCACCACTACCTCTAACACCTGACGCACCACATAGCGCCCACGCAGCGCGCACGATGTCTCCAGGTGAGCGCATTGCCGTCGATCGGTCGCGGTTCGTCACGCCGCTTCACGAAGACGAAGAGCACGCAGATGGAATCTTCGGTCGTCGCTGCGATCCAATTCTTTTGGCTGCCTCAGGCCTTGATGCAGGTGTACGTTCCGTACACCGATCCATCGAAGTGCGCGGTCGCGATCTCAAACCCGGCAGCGCTGAGCATCGGTTCGAACAGCCAGCGAAACGTGCTGTGCTCGGTGTGGATGTGCTCGGCGAAGTCCTCGCGCGTGTACCCCCGCGTGGGATCAGTGGCGGCGTGGCTGAGCCAACGCGTAAACACCGCTTCAGCTTGGGACGGCTGAAAATCGTAGATCAAATCGTGCAATCGCAAGACGCCGCCGGATCGCATGAATGCCGCGATGCGAGTCAGCGCTAGCGCCTTCCAGAAGTCCGGAAGCTGGTGCAAGGCGTTCCTTGTGTACACCGCGTCCGCTGGCGGTCCGGCATGCTCGTAGCTCAAGAACCCCGCCTCGATGCAATCGAAGTTGTCGAGGCCAAGCTCGCTTGCCCTGTTACGCAACACCTCCAACATCGCCGGTGACACGTCGACGGCGATTACCTTTCCGAACGCTCGAGCTGCGCGCAGCGCGAACTGTCCGGTCCCCGCGCCTAAGTCGACGACTGTGGACTCCTTGCCAAGACCGCAGCTGGAGAGCACAGCGAGGTCATCGGCAGGATCGGGGTGGCCTTGCTTGTCATCGAAGCCGGCCACGAACGCGGGGTCGAGGTGCTCGTGACCGGCATGGTCCAGCTCGTCGATCGTCCATGGTTCGACCATGTTGTCGATTCTCGCGCTGCCGCTCTGGCAGGGGTCGTGTCCGAGCCGGCGACACTGCTGGTTGCGGGTATCCGCCACGACCAGCGTTTCGGCTCCAAAGTTGATCGGGCGCGGCGAGTGGTCCGATGCCGCGATGTTTTGCCTGTCTGTTCGGGGCGTCCCCGACCGGCACTTCGGTGACGCTGCTGACAGAGGCCGTGATGACTTCGTGGAATCAAGCTTCGGGGACAGGCTCGTCAAATAACAGGAGCTCTTCCCCGTCTGGAGGTTGAAAGATCGTTGCCCACCGTTCGAAGTGAGCCCGTGTCATAGGCGAGGCGCTCCATTCACCCGACGCATTGCGTCGCTGAGCCCTCTCGATTAGCTCCTCCAGAGGCGCGTCGAGGTAATGCAGTTCGACTCCCACCCCCAAAGCCCGGGCTCCGAGTCGTTTCTCATCCCGTTCAACTCGCGCCCAGTGGCCCCACTCCAAGATCACGCTCTGACCTTGGGCGAGGAGCTCCTGGGTAAGAGCCCACAACTGCCGTTCGAGACGGACCCGAAACTCGTCGTCCCATACATCGAAACCCAACTGAATCGTCCACTGGTCCTTATCCAACCTGATCGCGGGAATCTTGGGGGCGAGCTGGCAAGCGAGTGTCGTCTTGCCCGAGCCTGGAAGCCCACATATCAGAACGAGCCGCGCCGAGGACTTTGCCATAGACGATTTCTAGCGCCTCATTGCTCTTCGGTGCCCGTGATCACCAGTTCGCAGGCGCACAAACAACGCCGGTGGAGGGACCGGTAACCCACGCCCTATTCGGCGATCTCGTGCGCACGCCGAGCCGTCCGATCGGCGCTGGTACTCCAGGCCGAGCCCGTCGTGTTCGGATGACCGTTCTGGACCTCGACACGGTGTGCCCTCGTTCCCGGCGTTGGCGCTCCGCGGCGCACTGGGCGCGGCCCGTGCGCTAGCCGATCGCGGCCGCTAACGCTTGATACGCGGGGAGAAGATCGTTCCAGCGGGCCTCGCCGTCGCCTCGGTCGCGCCCGGCGAGGTAGGCGGCGAGGTTCTCGGCGTGGATCTGCCATCCGACGCCGTAGAAGGCAACTGCCTCGAGGGGCATGCCCTTCACCTCGATCACCAACTCCGTGCGCCCCCCGTCGGCCGCGAGCGTTGCCTCGATCGTCGCGTCGTACGGCGGCATGCCCTGACCCTTCTGCCAGGACTCGTCCGACTCCCTCGTCGTCACCAGCAACCGCCTCGGTGACTCGCACGCTTCAACGCGCCCGGTGCCCTCCCAATCATCGGCCCGGACGTAGATGTGGATTGCCCCGCCAGGGCGGAGGTCGCCGTCGACCTGGGCATACCAGCCGGCCAGGCGCGCCGGGTCGGTGATCGCAGCCCACAAGTCGTCGATGTCGGTGTCGTAGCGATGCTGGACCCGCACGACCCCCCTGCCGTCCTCCGAGCGCAGACTCCCGAGGATGAGGCTGGGTCCCGGTGCGTCGCTGGTCATGGCTGGCCCTCCTGCTCTGTCCACCTCGGTGACCACTACACAGCTTCCGACGAGACGGCGGCAGGCAAATCATCGGTCCGAGTAAGTCTTCCCGTTCGGTGTGATACCTGTCGC
>Ga0181520_10003327_pt1 | contig 28405 bp, 22 predicted proteins | sample PEATcosm2014_Bin_29_FD_132451 | JGI IMG/M metagenome (GOLD analysis project Ga0181520, IMG submission 132451) | Peatland microbial communities from MTU Mesocosm Facility, Houghton, MI, USA - PEATcosm2014_Bin02_30_metaG | ecosystem: Environmental > Terrestrial > Soil > Wetlands > Peat | place...
GAGGACAGACCGGGCCCCTTTACCGTACGGTGCGCTCCCCTTGCGGTGTACCCCCGCACGCTCACGCCGGGACAGGCCCCATAAGGGCACATCCCGGCTCGCGTGTTGCGCGCGGCAGTTGCCGCCCCTATCGGCTAATACCCGGGGGCGACGGCGTCTGCATTCGCCCACGGCAGATACTTGCCGTAGGTGTTCTGATCGGGAGCGTAGAGCCTACTACTCTTGACCCACTTCACGTGGCCGTCGCAGAACGCGACATTGCGACCCTCGTTGTGCGGCTCGGTGGCGTCGCTGACGTAGCCTGCACCGCAGCCCAGCGGGCTTCGCATCCAGGCGCGCCACGGGTTGCCGCCGTCGGCGACCCAGTACAGCTCCGCCGGGCGGATCAGTTGTCCCATACTGGTGCCCCTGCCGTTGCCGAGACCGACGCAGTTCCAGCCGTAGCTACTCGGCAGGTTCATCGCCCGCGCCCACGGCGCAAAGTTCCCGCACTGAGGGTTGCCGCCGAAAATGAGGTCGGGGCAGAGGAACACCTGGGCGTTCTTGATGTAGGGGTAGATGACATGCTCCGGCCAGCCGCCGACCGCATCGCCGGAAGTGCAGTTTCCTCCCTGGTTCCAGCCGATCGCCCACTCGTCGTAGTCCTGACCGTACATCAGCGCACCCAGCGCGATCTGCTTGAGATTGCTTGCGCAACTCGCCGTGCGTGCCTTCTCGCGCGCTCTGGCGAAAACGGGGAAGAGGATCGCCGCGAGAATAGCGATGATGGCAATCACGACCAGCAGTTCGATTAGCGTAAAGCCACGAGCCTTGTGTCTCATCTCAACACCTCCTGATGTTTCGTGGTGAAATATCCAAGGGAGCCTGCGCGGCTCTCTTCTCCTATCGGAAGAGATACTCGAACATTTCAGTGAGGACGCGCCGATGCTCAGGCGTGTTTCCGACGGACGACACTATCTCGTCTTCTGCCAGTAGTTGGCGAAGTCCCAGTCCGCTGTGCCACCTCTGAACCACTTGGCGTGGCCGTCACAGAGGGTCGCGTTGAACCCGCCGTTATGTCGGCTTTCGTCCGTCGGGGTTCCTCCCCCCGACGGTACGATCAGCCCCGCCGGACGGGCCTGGCAATTCCAGCCGTTGGGGCTGGGATCCGAGTTGTACCACGCGCACCAACGAGCGGCCTGCCAAGCGTCGAACACCATGATGGTCTGTGCCGGCATGGTGATCTTGGCGGTCCCGCAGTCGACCGGCCCGCGGCCGGCCGGCATGACCTCCTGGTTGGAGGCATAGCTGGTCGGTCCGACCTGGAAGCCGCTGGGGTCATTTCCTTCCCCGGAGTCGGACGGGCAGACGAATATCTGGGCATTCTTGATATAGGGATAGACCATGGGCCGCCACGAGATCAGGGGCCAGTTGGCGGGCGGTTGCAGCCACATGTAAGTTGGGGCAAGCTGCTCGTCGTAATCTTGCGAATACATCAGAAGTCCGAGTCCGAGCTGCTTGAGATTCGAAAGGCAACTGGTCTGCCGCGCCTTTTCACGGGCTCTGGCAAAGACGGGGAAGAGGATCGCCGCAAGAATGGCGATGATTGCGATGACGACCAGGAGTTCGATGAGCGTAAAGCCGCGTCGTGTCATTTGGGCCCTCCCTTTCCAGCACATTGACTACCACCTGATCCTTTATTCGCCACAGGATCATACTCATCCTTCCCCCGATTTGTGCCAGTTGGAAGTTTTCCTGTGATCGCAGACGGGCGAGCTCTTTGCCGACACGGTGTGACAACAGGAGGGATCACAGGCGTGATCGCGTGCAGCCCTTGCCAAGACCAGTTCGAGACCATCATCCACACACACCGACAAAGAGCCCGACAGGTTCCACCCGCGTTTTCGACGAATCTATTACGATACAATCTGCGGAGTCCTTTTCTGAACGAGACGGTGTCGCTCCGGAGGGAGGAAGGCGGATGCCGCACCTGCCGCATTTCGGCGTCTATCGTCGGGTCCCGTGGGCCGATGCCCGGTGTTGCCCGAAACGCGGAGCGAACGGATCGCAAAGGAGGCTGATGTGAGGTCGCTTTACGCCGTGGCGCGAACCATAGTCTATCTGCTCATGGCTGCGATCATCCTGTGCTCGACTCACAGCGTGATAGGCGATAACTACAACTACAAGGTCCTTGCCCTGGACATGGTTGATGGCGCCGCTTATCGACCTTATGTGTACCGCACGCTCCTCCCAACCGCCGCTCGCCTGATCGTGGCTGCGACGCCGGCCTGGGCACAACGGGACCTGAACGCAATCCGTGCAAGAGGGCCGCTCCCCCAGTCTTCGGCCGGCCCCGGAGCATCGGCGGACAGAGCCGAGAAGAAGGCTGTTGTGCTCCTGCTGATGTATCTGTGTTTCGTTGGGTACGCATTCGCAGCGAGGCGGCTTTTCGCTCACTTCTACGACGCCTCCCCGCTTCTCATCGACGCAACAGGGCTTATTGCGCTGCTGTGCCTGCCTCCGGCCTACAACTACGTGTACCTGTACGACCCGGCCACGTTGTTCCTGTTTACCCTCGGCTTGGTCTTGATGGCGCGGGAGCGCTGGTTTGCCTATATCGTCATCTTCCTGCTGTCCTGCGCCAACAAGGAGACGACCATCCTCCTGACGCTTGTCTTCGCGGTCTACTATCGGGGACGGTTAGGGGGCAAGTATCGGGCGCTGATTGGCGTGCAGGTTGTCGGCTACTTGCTGATCCAGGGCTGGATCCGCTGGGTGTTCCGACACAACCCCGGCGGGGGCATCGAGTTTCACCTGCTGGACTTCAACGTCGCGTACTTGCATTACTCTTTCTGCGCTATTCTTGGGGCGCTGGCGATCGCATGGCTTCTTTGCGACAGGCTCGCGGAGAAGCCCCCACTTCTACGCGATGGTCTGTGGATGGCGGTGCCTCTCGCGTCCCTTGCGCTGTTCTTCGGCAACATGGGCGAATGGCGCGACTTCTACGAGGTGTATCCCGTCGTCATAGTGCTGGCGATACATAGCCTTGCGCCCCTGTTCGGATTGCGCTTGCACCCACGAGTAACGCCACAATGTGACTCGCTATAGCGCCGGACGAGTCCGCGAGCGGCGGTCCCAATGGCCCTTTCGCCGGTTCCGGCAATACCACCGTCGCGGGTCCACCCGCCGATTACCTACCATCACACTACCATGCCGCTTTGACAACCGGCAAATGAAGCGCTCGAGATCCTGTCAGAGGCTGACCGTCAAGATGAAAGGCGAACGGCGTTGAACCACAGAGACACAGAGGGCACAGAGAACGGCAACGTCCCTTAACGCCTATCGCGGGGCGGGCGGGCCGCTTGTCGTTCTCTGTGCCCTCTGTGTCTCGGTGGTCAATCGCCGTCCATCTCCCCGCAGGGCATCTCAGTGCCGAGCAGGGCCGCGCAACTGGCATGGTAATACTACCTACAATTGAAAGACGCACCCCACCGTCACCCCCGCGCTTGACGCCCCGCCGGGGGTTCACATATAATCCAATCGCCGTCAAGGAAACGCCGTGGCGTGCCTGGGAAGACCGGGCGCGCGGATCCAGGCGTGGGAGGCATGCGCCGTGGAAGACGACGATCTCGACCTCGAACTTGAGTCTGAGCTGTCTCAGACCAAGCCGAAGCCCAAACCAGCCCCCGCACCTGCGGTGACGCCGCCGAAGCCGTCCGCTGCGCCAGCAGCCCCGACGCCTGCCGCCGGCGCGGCCCCGCTCGATGAGGCAGCCGCCGCCAAGGCCCTGCGCGCTCGTAAGGCCGGGCTTGGCGGGAAGCTCGTGGGGGCAGTTTCGGCCCGGTTCGCGGGGATCAACTCATCCGCAATCAACGCGAAGACCGCCGGGTGGGCGCTCCTTGTCCTGCTCATCCTTTGGTTCCTCGGCGCAAACTGGTCGCCGGTTCGCGTCAGCGCGTTCGGCTTCTGGTATATCGATCTACCCGGCGCGGTCGCGATGCTGATCGGCCTCGCCTTGGGCGCGGTGCTGCTTCTGCTCTGGCAGCGCATCACCTCGAAGCGGACCGCTCTGATGGTCGAGAACGTGGCCCCGGTTTCTGTGGCGAAGGCTACGGCCGCTAAGGCCACGGCCCCCACGGCCAGGGCTAACGATAAGTCCTCTGCCCCGGCGGGCAAGTAGACAGGGAGCGCGCCAGGATGAGACGACTTCGGGTCGCACCTCTCACATTGCTGGCCACCGTGCCCTACCTTCTCCTGTCGGGCGCGCAGCAGGTTGCCATCAAGACGACCGTCTTCCCCACCGGCAGCGGCTACCGCCTCCTCACCGTCGATGCGAACGCGGATCGCCAACAGGATGTCTCGCGTTATGCCGAGGATGCCCAGAAGCTCGCCAATATTTCGCGCGTCGAGAAGACCCAGGGCGGCGTGCATCTCGTCCGCGATTACTGGGCGCCCTCCGTCGAGCGCCTGCCGGATACGAAGCTGACCGTCAGCAGCCTCCTCCCGAAGCCCTGGGACCTGTTCACCGAGTACGATTGGTCGGAGACGCTCAAGTTCTACGCCGAGAATGCCACCGAGGTCGAGTGGGCGGGCGCGGCGCAAGCCGGCCTGACCTACACGCTCAACATGCCCGGCACGGTCGCGCAAGAATCCGTCAGCCCGACGGCTACCGTCGAGGGCGGGCAGGTCACCTGGAAGCTCACGGCCGACAAACCCGAGTACGAGTTGAAAGCGACCTCGTACCAGCTACGCTGGGGCTATCTCGCGTTTCTCATCTACCTTCTGGCCTGCGTCATCGTCTTCGGGGGCCGCTCTCTCGGCCGCCTGATAGCGAACCGCCCGCGGAAGATATGAACGGCAGGAGTTAGGAGCCAGGAGTTAGAAGTTAGAATGACGGCGAGCGGCCCCAGCCTCGCAGCATCCGCGTGGGGCGGGCGTCTCGCCCGCCGCTGCCGTTGCCGTCTGCCGTTCTCCCCTCTCCACGCGTGGAGAGGGGTCGGGGGTGAGGTCGCCGTACCGCCGTTTCTCCCAACTCCCTTATTCCTTATTCCAACTTCTGCCTTTCCCCCTCCCTCCCATGATTGATCTCAGAAGCGATACCAAGACCCTTCCAACCCCCGAAATGCGCGAGGCTATGGCCCGCGCCGAATGCGGCGACGACGTGGGCCGCGAGGACCCCACCGTCAACCGGCTCGAGGAGATGGCCGCGGCGCGCCTGGGGAAAGAGGCCGCCTGCTTCGTCACCTCCGGCACTCAGGGCAACCTGACCTCGCTCATGGCCCACACCCGGCCGGGGCAGGCGATCATCGCCCACGAGCAGGCGCACATCCTCGTGTACGAGCAAGGCGGATATGCGCGGATCGCCGGCCTGGCCCTGTACCCGGTCCCCGGCAAGTACGGCGACCTCGACCCCGAGGCCTTGCAGGGCGTCTTCCCGCCCCGGGAGATTCATCGCGTCCAGCCCGGTGTTGTTTGCCTCGAGAACACGCACAATGTCTGCGGCGGGACCGTCCTGACCGCGCGGCAGATCGCCGCCGTCGCCGCCGTCGCGCACGAGCACGGCGTGCCGCTGCACATCGACGGCGCACGCATCTTCAATGCCGCTATCGCGCTGGGGATGCCTGCCGCCGAGCTGGTTGCGGCGGCGGATTCCATCACCTTCTGCTTCTCGAAAGGCCTCGGCGCGCCGGTCGGGAGCATCGTGTGCGGCGAGGCGGGTTTCGTGGAGCGCGTGCGCTGGGCGCGCAAGGTGCTCGGCGGCGGCCTGCGGCAAGCGGGCATCATCGCCGCCGCGGCAATCGTGGCCCTCGAGACGATGGTCGACCGCCTTGCCGACGACCACGCTCACTCCCGGCAGATCGCCGAGACCCTCGCGGCCCTGCCGGGCATCGAGATCGACCTTAACAGCATCCAGACGAACATCATCCGCTTTAGCGTCGTGCGAGACGATTTGTCCGCCCCGCAGCTTTGCGACTGTCTGAAGGAGCGCGGCGTGCTGGGTTCTCCGGTCAGCGATACCGCCATCCGCCTCGTCACCCACGCCGATGTCAGCGCCAGGGACACCGAGACCGTGTGCGACGCGCTGAAGGATGCGTTGGCGTAGAGGCGGCCTCCACTTTCCAGCCTATCCCCCCTCGGTATTCCAGACGGGTATGGCCCCCCGCCGCCGTTGGCCGTCGTCGTTCTCCCCTCTCCACGAGTACCTGTCTAGCGACTTCCTCCCTTGGACCATGTGGCAGCGCGATTCATCGCGCTAAATGCGGGGCGAACTGCCATCCTCGTATCACGCCATCGGCTGCGGGTAAGCATTTCGTCGAAGTGGAAGCGCAGGTATCTATACGATGTGATCCGCGCGATGAATCGCGCTGCCACATGATCTGAGGGAGATATCGCTAAACACATATTTCCATGCAGTGGAGAGGGACCGGGGGTGAGTCGCCGTCGGACAGGCAGGCCATTCCCCCACTCATGTCGAAATCCCCACTCTGACACGTCCACTTCCACCGGAGGCACGCCATGAAGACCCTCATCGTCGCGGGGTTGCTGACCTTGCTGCTCGCCGCCACGGCCATCGGCCAGCAGATCACGCTCATCCAAAACGGGCAGTCCAACTACAAGATCGTCCTCGGACAGGACGCCAGCCCCTCCGAGAAGCACGCAGCCGACGAACTGCAGATGTTCCTGCAGCAGATCAGCGGCGCGACGCTGCCTATCGTGTCGGACGGCGGCCGGCTCGCCGACAACGAGATCATCCTCGGCGATAACCAGCACCTGCGCGCCCTCGACACCAAAATCGACTTCGCGAAGCTGGGCAAGGAGGGCTTCACGATCCGCACCGTCGGCAGGAACCTGGTCATCGCCGGCGGCAAATTGCGCGGGACGATGTACGGGGTCTATACATTCCTGGAGGACTACCTCGACTGCCGGTGGTTCTCGGCGAAAGTCAGCCGCATCCCCAAGAAGACCACTGTCGCCATACAGCCCATCGACGACACACAGGTCCCCCGGCTGGAATACCGCGAGCCCTTCGAGAAGGACGGTTTCGACGGCGACTGGTCGGCGCGGAACAAGGCCAACTCGAACGCTGCGGCGCTCGATGAGAAACGCGGCGGCAAGATCAGCTACTTCGGGTTCGTGCACACCTTTAACGACCTCGTGCCGCCTGCGAAGTACTATGCCCAGCACCCCGAGTACTTCTCGCTCATCGACGGCCAGCGGATGAACGGCTATTATCAGCTTTGCCTCACGAACCCCGATGTGCTCCAGATCGTGATCGCCGAGGTCAAGAAGCGCATGAGGGAGCACCCCGAGGCCACGGTGTTCTCCGTGTCGCAAAACGACGCCGGCGGAGCCTGCCAGTGCCCGAACTGCCAGGCCATCGTCAAGCGCGAGGGCTCCGAGGCCGGCCCGCTCATCGAGTTCGTGAACAAGGTCGCCGACGCGGTGAAAGACGAGTTCCCCGACAAGGTCATCGACACGCTCGCCTACCAATACACCCGCAAGCCGCCGCTGCATGTGCGCCCGCGACCGAATGTCATCGTGCGCCTGTGCAGCATCGAGTGCTGCTTCGGCCACCCGCTCGAGACTTGCGACAGTCCGGCCAACAAGGCCTTCCGCGACGACATCGTCGGCTGGAGCAAACTGACCAAGCGCATCTGGGTCTGGGATTACGTCACTGACTTCCCCCACTACATCCAGCCTTTCCCGAACCTCAACGTGCTCAAGCCCAACATCCAGTTCTTCGCCAACAACGGCGTCTCGGGCGTGTTCGAGGAGGGCAACTACACCTCGCTCGGCGGCGAGTTCGAGGAACTGCGCGAGTATATGATGGCCAAGTTCCTGTGGAACCCCGACTACGATCAGGACCGCGCGATGAACGAGTTCCTCGCAGGCTTCTACGGAAGCGCCGCCCCCTTCATCCGCCAGTACATCGACCTCATCCACAACGATGTGGTCAAGCGCAATATCCACACCTATATCTGGGACGGTCCGAACGCTCCGTATTTGAACCCCGAGAACATCGCGCAGGCGAACCAACTCTTCGACCAGGCCGAAAAGGCCGTGGCGAACGACCCCGATGCCCTGCTGCGGGTGAAGACGGCGCGACTGCCGATCTCGTATGTCATGCTGGTGAACTACAAGCCGAAGGGTGATGGCTCGTTTGCGATTCGCGGCGACCGCTACGGCCCCGAGCCCGATGCCGCAGCCGAGGCCCTCGTCCGCAATTTCGGCACAGTGTGCAAGCAAGCCAACATCACCGCGATGGACGAGGGCGGCTCCCCGCCGCAGAAGTTCGTCGACGACCGACTGGCGCAGGTCGCCGGCCACCCGGTCACCTATCTGGACAACGGCGCGGTGAAGGTGGCTGTCACCCCCGACTTCGGCGGGCGCATTGTGGGCCTGTGGACGAAGGGCAAGGACGCGAACCTCATCTATAACGCCGACCCGAACGCCAGCGGATACGGGCAGTGGTGGCGCGACAACCGCAACGGCCCCGGCTGGATCACCCCGCTGACCGCGAAGCTGGAGGGCACGAAACTAACGCTCACCGGGAACGTCGAAGATGGCGTCGCCCTCACCCGGACGATCTCGCTCGCCCCCGAGGGCGCGAAGATCGAGGTCAGCAGCACGCTCACCAACAACCGCAAGGACGCGATCCCGAACAGCCTGCGGACGCGTCTGGCATTGGCCCTGGGCAACCCGGATGACGTGACGCTCGTTCCCGGCACGCTTTCCGGGGCTCTGGCTACGGTGCCCGTGCGCCTCGCCGTGCCACCGGATCGTTGCCAGGGCGCAGCGCCTCTGACCAAGGCTGACCTGAGCGGGGGCGTGGTCCTCGCGAACCACAAGCTGGGCCTGGGCGTCAGGTACACGACGGCTGCGGCCTCACTGAGCGGCGGCGGCCTTAAGTCGAACACTCAGACAGGCGACATCGACCTGCGCGAATTGCTCGACGGCGGGACCCTCGCGCCAGGGGCGAGCGCAAACGTCTCCGACGCCATCGAGGTCCTCACCGATCTGTCGACAGTCGCCCAGGCGCCCCTCAAGGAGGGCATGGCGACCGACGGCAAGCACACCGCGGGGCGTGTGGAGATGAGCCCCGACGAGTTCAGCTACTACCGCGAGGGCGAGCTGAGCAAACTGATCCTCGACCCCACCGCCTCGTCCGGCTTCTCCGGCTGGATGGGCGGCAACCACCACGAGTGGGCGATCCAGTGGTCCTTCGTGCCCGGCATGTTCGACAAAGGCGCGACCTACGATTTCTACGCGGTGGTCAGGATCAAGAAGCTAGGCAACGACGGCGGCGCATTCACAGCGGGCGTATATGACACGGTTCGCGGGAAGGGCTGGGGCGGCGGAGCCATGAACGCGGCGGACATGGAAGACGGCAAGTGGTACACGGTAAAGATCGGCACCTGCGTCCCCGAGGCAGGCATGTACCTATGGGCCGCGCCGACGAACAACCCCAAGAACGTGGCCGAGGTGTGCGTGGACCACTTCTATGGCGTGAAGGTGAAGTAGCGGAGAGCTGGTTGGCGAAAGCGGTGAAGTTCTATGTGCCCTGATGACGCACCTGGCATATCCGCCGAGGAGCTGAAGATCATCGTTGAGGTGCTTGAAAGGGTTGATGACGCCCTCAAGCACGCGTCCTCCGCCGATGAGCCGGGCTTGCCGTCCCACGATAACCTCCTCCGGGTAATCGAAGTGGCCGACTGCATCACGGTGGTCACAGACCGCTGGCGCATGGAGGTTCACGACGCTATCGCGGAGGCGATGTGCCGGGCGTGTCGCGGGCTGCGCCCGGACCTCGAATGGAGCCGCAAGGACACAGGCTTCCCTGACGTGGAAGGCCGTCGGGAACCAGATGGTAATGTGGTGGTGTCCATCGAGGTGGCCGCTTCGCGCGTCGGCGGACAAAAGGGCAGACAGCGGCAACTCGCCAAGGTGGACAACGACATAAAGCGTCTGCAGGATAAGGCGAAAGACGCTCAGGTCAAGATAACCGTCGTCCGCAACGACGAGATGCTCAAACGTGCACAGCGCAGCGGAGAAGCTGCGGGCGTTAGGGTCGTGGACGCGAGGCAGAGCCTGGAATGTCAGTTGCGGGCCATCCTACTCGAAGCGCTGCCTGCGCAAGTAGAGAAGGCATTTGACTGCGTCGAATTCCAGCACCGTGCCGGGGCAGCAGTGGCGAAACGCCTTGCGGGCATGACCATCGAGGAGAAGGTCGCCTACTTCGCCAAGGGAACCGAGGAACTGCGCAAGCGCCAGCAGGAGTTGCGGCGGAAGGCCGGCGCTGCGTGATCGGCCGTGTTGCCGAATGACGCGAACATATAGTCGTCCCATAGAAGGCCAAACCGATGCAGGCTCAAGACATTCTCACCGACTATCGCCTCATGCTCCTCATCCGCCTCTTCGAGGAGCGTGTCGATGCCCTCTTCGCCACCGGCGCGATGAGCGGCACCTCGCACCTTTGCGCCGGACAGGAGGCCTCCGCCGTCGGGGCGATCTCGGCCCTGCGGCCCGATGACCTCATCGCCTCGAACCATCGCGGGCACGGGCACTTCCTCGCCAAAGGCGGCGACCCGAAGCGCATCATGGCCGAGCTTTACGGCAAAGCCACCGGATACTCCGGCGGGCGCGGGGGCTCGCAGCACATGGCCGACTTCAGCATCGGCTTCCTCGGCAGCAACGGCATCACCGCCGGGATGGTCCCCGTCGCCACCGGCGCGGCGCTCGCCCAGAAGCTCAATCGCACCGGGAAAGTGGTCGCCGTCTTCTTCGGCGACGGAGCCACCGGACAGGGGGCTTTCCACGAGGGCCTCAACATCGGCGCCGTCTGGGACCTGCCCATCGTCTACGTGTGCGAGAACAACTTCTACGCGATGAGCACGCCAATCACGGAGTCCTTCAAGGTGCCTGAGGTCTCCCAGCGCGCGGTGGCCTACGGCATCCCCGGCGTGACGGTGGACGGCAACGACTACTTCGCGGTGCGCGAGGCGATGCGCCTGGCGGTGGAGCGCGCCCGAGTTGGCGAGGGGCCGACGCTGATCGAGTGCGAGACTTACCGCATCTTCGGCCACAGCAAAAGCGATAAGTGCGAGTACCGCCCCGACGCCGAGGAGGAGGCCTGGTTCGCGCGCGATCCGCTGTGCCTAATGTCCGAGCGCCTCATGCGCGACTTCGGCGTCACCCAAGAGCAAATGGACGCGATGTATGCCGAGGTGCAAGCCGAAGTGGAGGAAGCCGCCCGTTTCGCCCAGGGAAGCGCCGACCCCGACCCGGCGACGGTGGCGGAGGGGTTGTTCGCGCAGGTGGGGTAAGGTGTGCCAGCAGTCTGCAAGCATAGTACCGATGTAGCCGCGATCTGGGAGGGTGCCGCATGTCTGAGGAAGAGATCATCGTCAGGCTTGAGGAGGACCATCTGCGGCGCTTGACTCACGTCCGCAAACCCTTGTTGGCCGTGGCCGAGCTTGTCTGGAATGCTCTTGACGCGGACGCCAGTCGAGTCGACGTGGTCCTGCAGCGCAACGCACTTGGCGGGATTGAGGCCATCGTGGTCGAAGACAACGGTCATGGCGTCAGGTACGACGATGTACCCGCCGCCTTTGGGAGCCTTGGGGGCTCTTGGAAAGTGCCAGGTCAGAGGTCGCACGAAAAAGGCCGGCTTCTCCACGGGCAGGCTGGAAAGGGCCGGTTCCGCGCCTTCGCATTGGGCCCTGATGTTACCTGGAGCACGCGCTACCGCCAAGACGGGCAGGTCTACCAGTTCGCGATCAAAGGGTCGTTATCCAAGCTCCTCAGGTTCACTCGAACTACACCGGAGCCGGTTGAACTGCAAGCTACCGGGACGACCGTCACTATCTCGAGCATTCAGGAGAACTTCCCTTCACTCTGCAGTCAAGGGACCGTTTTGGAGCTTGCCTCGGATTTCGCCCTCTACCTCAAACAGTACGGGGACGTGGAATTCGCATACGACGGACATGCGGTGACACCTTCAGACCTAGTGCTCGAGGAGCGGTCCTATCAGCTCGCGCCTATCCTGGCCGAAGATGGACGGGAGTTGCGTGTCGATCTCGGCGTCATCGAGTGGCGGACAGCCGTCGAACGAGCGCTCTACCTTTGTGACGAGAACGGCTTCGCGGTGGCGGAGGTCCCTGTTGGGATAAAGGCGCCCGGGTTTGCGTTCACCGCCTATCTCAAGTGCGCGCTCCTGCGCGAGCTTGAGCGAGACGGCGCGCTCGTGCTGGAAGAGCTGCATCCAGCGTTACGGGACCTGCTGCACGTTAGCAGGGCAAAACTGAAAGAGCATTTCCGCGAGCGGGCTGCGCGGGCGTCCACGGAACTGGTCCGCGAGTGGAAGGACCAGCACGTGTATCCCTACGAGGGGGACCCCGTCAGTACGGTCGAGCGCGTCGAGCGCCAAGTCTTCGACGTCCTTGCTCTCAATGTGCACGAGTACCTGCCCGATTTCGCTGCGTCGGACGTGCGCAGTAAGAGGCTCTCGTTCAGCCTGCTCCGGCGTGCCCTCGAGGAGAGCCCCGAGGCGGTCCAGCGCATAGTCCAGGACGTGCTTCAGTTGCCCAAGGACAAGCAGGACGAACTCGCCGGCCTACTAGAACAAACCACACTCTCTGCAATCATCGCGGCCTCGAAGGAAGTCGCCGACCGACTGGATTTCCTGCGAGTGCTTGAGATACTCCTGTTCGACCCCGAGGTGAAGGGTCGAGTCCGCGAGCGAACTCAACTCCACAAGCTCCTGGAGAGCCGCACTTGGGTTTTCGGGGAGGAGTTCGCCCTCTCGGTCAGTGACCAGAGTCTGACCGAGGTGCTGAGGAAGCACATTGCTATGATGGATAGGGCGGAGTTGTGCCCAGAGCCGGTCACGCGGGAGGACGGCTCCGTTGGAATCGTGGACCTGATGTTGTCCCGAAGCGTCCCCCAGCCGGATCGACGCAAGAGGGAACACCTCATCATCGAATTGAAGGCACCGTCGGTCAGGATCGACGCGGACGTGCTCAAGCAGATCAAATCGTACGCTCGCGCCGTTATGCTGGACGAGCGTTTCCACCACTCCAGCACACGCTGGGTGTTCTGGGCTGTCTCGAATAGCATGACGGCGGGGGCGACAGAGGACGTACGAGAGCGAGGCAAGCCGCCTGGGTTGTTGTGGGCGTCGGACCACGAACCATGGTGCGAAATCTGGGTCAAGACCTGGAACGAGATACTCGATCAATGCAAGGCGCGACTCAGCTTCTTCCAGGAAAACCTGGCCTACTCACCCGATGACGAAGTCGCGTTGGAGCGCCTTCGGGAACTCCACGCCAAGTATCTGCCCGACGAGACTGGTACCGCGCGCGAAAGCCTCGAAACCGAGGACACGAACGGCCCGTGACCAGCCAGCGGCCACGAGCGGATACGTGCGTGGCGGCTCAGGGACGACCTCAATAGCCTGGTCAGCGCGCAGCTTAATGCACCCCTATATGGCTGAATAAGACAAGTAGAAAGCTGCAATCCGTCGGCCATAGACGCAAAGAACGCCGTTAATAGCGCATTCCACCCAAACAATAAGACAAGTTGGTTCGCCAAGTTAGTGACAGTTCATTGGGCCCAACCGCGTCAGCAAGGTCTACGCAAATCATGCCCGAGTTTTTCTACTCCCACGCAATCCGACAGGCCCTCGAAGAGGAGATGGAACGCGACCCGAGCGTCATCCTCCTCGGGGAAGACATCGCCGAGTATGGCGGTTCGTTCAAGCTGACCGCCGGCATCGCCAGGCGCTTCGGCAAGGAGCGCGTCCGCAACACGCCGATCTCCGAGGGCGGGTTCATCGGCGTCGCGGTCGGGGCCGCGATGTGCGGCCTGCGGCCCGTCGCCGAGATCATGTTCATGGATTTCATCACCCTCGCGATGGACCAGCTCGTCAATCACGCCGCGAAGTTCCGCTATCAGTTCGGCCAGCAATGCAAAGTGCCGATGGTCGTGCGCACCCCCGCCGGAGCCGGGCGCGGCTATGGGCCGACGCACTCGCAAAGCCTTGAGCGCTGGCTCGTCGCCACGCCGGGGCTGGTGGTGCTCGCGCCCTCGACCGCCCACGACGCCAAGGGGATGCTCAAGAGCGCCATCCGCTGCGATGATCCGTGCATCTTCCTCGAAAGCAAAATCCTCTACGGGCGCAAGGGCGAGGTGCCGGAGGGCGACTACACCGTCCCCATCGGCGAGGCGAAAGTGGTGGCCGAGGGGAGCGACGTGACCATCGTCGCCTACTCGCGCATGACCGAGGAAGCCCTGAAGGCCGCCGAGGGCCTCAAAGCCTACGACATCAGCGCCGAGGTGATCGACCTGCGGACGCTCGCGCCGCTGGACATGGACACCGTGGCGGCCTCGGTGGAGAAGACAGGCCGCGTAGTCGTGGCCGAGGAGGGCTGGCTGACCGGCGGCGTGGGCGCGGAGATCGTCTCGCGCATCGTGGAGAGCTGCTTCGACCTCCTGCAAGCCCCGCCGAAACGCGTGGCGGCGATGGACATTCCGGTGCCGGCGAGCCGGGTCCTGGAGAACGCAGCCACGCCGGACTTCCGCACCATCGCGCAGGCGGCGGCGGAGGTTGCGAGGTACTGAGCAACGAAAGGGCGCTCATCAGAGGGCCAGGGGGTAAACATGCGGGCGTACACGCAACAGGAACTCGACGCGCTCATCGGATGTCCCAAGGTCGTGATCGAGCCGCCAAGACCGACGATGATCGCCGAGAGCGGACAGAAGCGAAACGGCCTGAAGCTGCGATCTGAGGATGGCGCGGACGAGTTCGCCGTGTTCATTCGGATTAATGAGGACTTCCACGAGAACTTCTCGATCGGTCTGCGGCATCTGCCGATCGGCGAGGAATCGGCGATACTCCTGCGGTGCAATGGAGATCATGGGGTACACCAGAACCAAGTCGTGAACGCTGACCAGATCGACGGCGTGCATATTCACTACACGACGGAGGCCGCGCTACAGGCGGGCATGAAGCTGGAGAACTACGCGGAGCCGACGAGCGCATACGCGACATACGAAGACGCCCTTAGGCACTTTCTGCGGATCATCAACGTCATTCACCCGGAGCTGCATTTCCCGCAGATCTACCAATTGCCGCTGTTCGGCGAAGTGGGAGGTGACAGATGAGCTACACTGACCTCTTGAGAGCGCAGTTCAACAACCAGGTCGATTTCCGAGTCAAGCGTCCGGGGATACTGCAGCTCATCGCGCCTCTGTACCACGAAGACGGCGACATGATCGACATCTTTCTGGAGGAGCCCGGCAACGGCGGGGGCACAGTGCGCGTGTGCGACCATGCGATGACCCTCATGCGGCTGTCGTATTCCTACGATGTCGATACCCCGCACAAGCAAAAGGTTCTCCGGGCGTTGCTCGCCGAGAACCGCGTCAGCGAAGACAACGGCAACCTGTTCATAGACGCGCCTCCCGAAGAACTCCATGCGGCGGTGCTCCAGTTCGCGCAGGTCGTGGCGAAGGTCTCCAGTATGGGCTACTTCAAGCGCGAGATCATTCGCGGCCTCTTCTACGAGCAACTCGCACAGTTCGTCGAGGAGGAGTTGCGCCAGTACAACCCCGGCAAGGGCATCTTGCCGCTGCCGGAGCGCGACGATCTGGAGGTGGATTTCCAGTTCGACATCAAGCCGCGTCCCATCTACCTGTTCGGGGCGCGTGACACCGCGAAGGTTCGGCTCGCGACCATATCCTGCCTGGAGTTCCAGCGGCACAAGCTGCCGTTCAAGAGCTTCGTGGTCCACGAGGATTTCGAGACACTTCCTCGCAAGGACCAAAGCCGTATCACCTCTGCCGCAGACAAGCAGTTCATCTCGCTTGACGATTTCCGCCAGAACGCCATACAAGTGTTAGAGCGCGAAGCAGCCTGAGTGCCTCCGGGAGGCTCCCGATGAAGTTGCGCCACACCGCCCTCACGCTCACCCTCGCGGTGGGCGTTTGCGTATCAGTCTTCGCCGACCGGCCCATCGTCACCGTCGGGCGCGCGGCGAAGCCGCCTGTGATTGACGGGCGCATCGACGCTGTGGAGTGGCAGGATGCTGCCGCTGTCAGCGGCTTCGTGCGCAATGGCACCGAGGAAGTCGCCCAGCCGGGCACGGTCGCTTATGTCATGTATGATGACCGCGCGCTGTACGTGGCCGTCCGGTGCGTCGAAACCGATCCGTCGCGGCCCCGGGGGCTGGTCCGCGCGCACGACGACGAGGTCTATGCCGATGACTGCGTGCAGGTGTTCGTCGCCCCCGAGGACCTGCGCCAGGCCGGGCAGGCGAGCATCAACTTCGGCGGCTATCAGGGCGCATCCGACAACTGGTTCGCGGACATCAAGGCCTACTACGAGTTCGATGTGAACTGCAAGGGCAGCGTGTATGAGGCCCGCAATGATAACCGCGACTGGGACGCCCCGTGGCGCGCGAAAGTGAGCCGCGAGCCGGGCGCATGGACCGCCGAGTTCGAGATTCCCTTCGCCTCGCTCGGGGTGCAGAAGGCCCCGCAGGATGCTCTCTGGGGTTTCAACATCTTCCGCAACCGCCCGCCGGACCTCAGCGGCTGGCTGTGCCCGGGGTTCGGCGGATACACACCCCTGCCGCTGGGCGCGGCGCTGTTCGCGGGTGAGCATCCCGTCGCCCGGATGCCGCTGGTTGCACCGCCGGTGCCCGGAAACAACACGCTTCGCCTCGACCTGCGCAACCCCACCGCGAAGCCCGCGACGGTCGATCTGACACTGACGCCGTCATCGGGGCAGCCTGTCGTGCGCTCGACCGACCTGCCACCGGGGGCCGGCGCGACCGTCGAAGCGCCTTTCACGCTCTCTGGTGATGCCTCCTCGCGCGTCGCCTACGAGGCCAAGGTTCGCGGCGAGCCGACGCCGATGCTCACCGGCGCAATCGCGCTCTCCGTGCCGCCGAAAGTGACTGCGTCTGTGCGGTACTTCTCGCTGCCCGCCAAGGTGGAGGGTCTCGTGCATCTGGAACCGGGTTCCGGCGCGACCGAGGCCGTGTTGACGCTGCAACCGGCTGCGGGAGCGCCCATTACCAAACGAACTGCCCTCGGGGGTATGCGCGGTACGCGCCTCGACGCGCCGGTCGTAGGCCAGGTGGGCGACAAGCTCTCCGCCCGGCTGCAGGTCCTCGCCGACGGGGGCAAGGTTCTCGCCGAACGCACCTGCGCCATCACAATCCCCGCGCGGCCCGCCTGGATCGGGACCAAGGCCGGGTTGCCGCTCGGCGTCCTGCCGCCGTGGACGCCGGTGAAGGTGAGCGGCAAGACGGTCGGGCTTCTCGGCCGCACGCTGACCTTCGGCGACCTCGCCCTGCCGGCCACGGTCTCCAGCGCCGGAGCCGCGATGCTCGCCGCCCCGATGCGGGTTGTCGTGGCTGCCGACGGCAAGGAGATCGCCTGGCGCTCGCGCGGCTGCCGCGTCGTCGAGAAGTCCGACGATCACGTGACCCTCCGCAGCCTCTGGCGAAGCGAAAAGCTCGACCTGCAGGTCGTCAGCCGCATCGAGTACGACGGCTTCTCCTGGAACGAGATCAGCCTCACCCCGCATGGGGCGGTCCGCGTCGACCGCGTGGCGCTGGAGACGCCACTGCGTCGCGATGTCTGCCGGTATGCCTATGAGGGCCATGCCCAGGCGGCGCACGCGATCTCGCCGCTGGGAATGCAGCGGCCGGTCAGCAGCAACCTGTGGCTCGGGGACGAGAGTCGTGGCATCGCCTGGCAGACGGAGAGCCTCGAATGGGCGCAGGGAAAGGACGTGGCGCGGCAGGTTGAGGTGTCTCCCGCCGGCGTCTGGCGCACGAGCTTCATCGACACGCCGACCGATCTCACCAGCCCCTACACCGCTCGATTCGCGCTGACTTACACGCCCACAAAGCCCGTGTCGCTGCGCAAGTCGCGTATCTTTCACGGCGCCTATTATGGGATGGACGAGGTCCGGCCGGCCGGCAAGCTCGACATCCCCGCGAAGGGACACATCGACCTCGACGGCGGCACGCTGGAATGCTGGATCAAGCCGACGTTCGACACGAACGAGACGTACGATCCTAAGCGAGATCGCTCCGACTACAACAGGGTACTACTCACCCTTCCCACCAGCGCCGGCCAGGTCATCATCGTCTACTACAACGCCGACGACCGCAACTTCCGCGCGCTGCTGGTCAGCGGGCCGGGAACCTACAAGGCAATCCTCAGCGCCCCGGCGCAGCTCCCTACCGGGCAGTGGAGCTACCTCGCACTGTCGTGGGGCGACAAGCTGCGCATCGGCGTCAACGGTAAGGTCGCCGAGTCCAACATCACCGGCTCCGTCACCGGCAGCCTCGACGGCCAGAACCTCGACTTCAGCCTCGCCAGCTTCCAAATGAGCGACTTGCGGGTGTCCGGGGTGCAACGGGCCATCGACCGGGCGCCCTCGGCTCCGTTCGCGACGGACGCCCAGACGCTTCTCTTGCGGCGCTGCGACAATCTTGCCGACACGCAGTCCTGCGCGCTCGTCGACGGCAAGTTCGGCAAAGCCCTGACCAGCTCCGCTGACGAGTCCGCAGTGGCTCAGCTCGCCCGCGAGGGCAAGCGCATCGTCATCTTCCACGAGAATTGGTCGCGCTACGAAGGCTACCCGGATCTGGCGCAGGTTGAGAAGCTCAAGCGCATCGCCGACGCCTGCCACAAGCAGGGGATGCTGTTCCTCGTCTACTTCGATCAGCTCATGTCCGACGCCGCGCCCGAGTGGAAGGGCATGGAGTATGACTTCATGGCCACCCCGGAGCGGATGTGGTATCACCGCGACGACGTGAAGCAGGACTGCTATGTGTCGTGCGTCGACGGGCCTTACGGGGACTTGCTGCTCGACGGCATCGCGAAGCTGGCCGACCAAGCCGGCATCGACGGAGTCTACATGGACGGCACCACCGTCCCGTGGGATTGCGACAATCCGACGCATCCGGACTGCGGCGAGTACCTCGGCGACGGCGCCTACCGCGCTCACTGCCCGATCCGCGCGACGCGGGAGTTCATGAAGCGCCTGCGCTCGATCTTCGCCCAGCGCCGCAAGGAGTTCTTCCTCGACGCCCACACCGGCGGGGCGATCAACATCGCCACGCAGTCCTTCTGCGACGGGTACTACGATGGCGAGCATCTCGCCCGCTACAAGCCCGGCTTCCACCTGCGGCTGGACGTGTATGCCGCCGCCTATATGGGCAGGCAGTTCGGCTTCCGGGGCGAGCTTCTGCCGAATCGCATGTCGATGGACGAGGCGCTGGCCATCTGTCTCATCCACGACTCGGCAACCCGGGGCGAGCCGGCCTTCGTTGACCTCGCCTGGGGCGACTATGAAGATGCGCAGACTCAGTACATCCCCTACTGGGAGCGATCGTCTCTATATGGCGTTGCACCGGCGCAAGTGCTCGGAAGCCTGTATCTGAAGCCGGATCGAGCGCTTCTGGTTCTCGGCAGCCAAACGGACAGTCCTGTCGACTGCCGCGTCAACGTGTCGAACCTGCTGCGGAAACTCCCGGCGGGGGTCATCGCAAAGGACGCCGTCACGCACGAGGCGGTGCCGATGAGCGGCGGCGTGCTGAGCTTCCCGATGGCCGCGCGAGGGTGGCGCATGGTGGAGATCAAGCGATGATCGACCACTGCATCCGGTCGGTGGCGCTGCCGCGAAAATGGAGTGGGCACTGCAATCCTGTCGGGGCCACTGATTGCGGATGGTGTACGGCATCAGCGACAATGCAGTGGCAGCGACAATCCTGTCGCGGAGTTCACCGGCGGGGGCGGATCCTCCCCGACAATCCTGTTGCGCGTGGGGTCCTGCCGAGGCGGGATCTCGCCCGCCAACGCCGCTGCCGTTAGTCGTTCCCCTCCCGGCACGGGAGGGGTGCCCGCGCAGCGGGCGGGGTAGGTCGCCGTTGCCATGACGATTGCTTCCGAAAACAAACCGCCTGCCTCCGCCCGGTCGGGCCGGATGGTCCAGCTTGACCTCCTGCGCGGGGTCGCCATCCTGCTCGTGCTCGGGGCGCATCTCCCGCTGCAGTCCCAATTCTCGGGGATGCTGTGGCCGGCCGCGCGCTGCTGGGAGTGCATCGGCTGGACGGGCGTGGACCTCTTCTTCGTGCTGAGCGGCTTCCTGGTGGGCGGGCTGTTGCTGCAGGAATTGCGCACGACCGCGCATCTGGACGTTCGCAGGTTCGTCATCCGCCGCGGTCTGAAAATCTGGCCCGCATACGCCGTGTACATCGGGTTCGTGCTTCTCATCATCAGCTACGGCGAGGGCGCATTCGCCGGCGGGCTGCATCTCGCGGGTCTGCGCGCGGCGCTGACGCAGCTTCTCCCCAATCTCCTGCACGTCCAAAACTACCTGGGCACGCCCCGAGACCACACATGGAGCCTCGCCGTCGAGGAGCACTTCTACCTCCTGCTCCCCCTTGCGCTTTTCCTGGCGACGCGCCGCAGCCGGGGGAAGCCCATCGCCTCCATCCCCGCAGTCCCGGTGATTGCGGTCCTGCTTGTTGTGCTGTGCACTCTCTACCGCTGCGCCAGATACGCGTGGGGGCCGTTCGACATGGACGCCCTGCTATGGCGGACACACTGCCGTGTGGACGGCCTGTTCCTCGGCGTCCTGATCGCGTACCTGCACCATTTCAGATACTCCACTCTCGCCTCCATCGCCCGCTATCGCGCGGCTTTGCTGTGCGCCGGCGTCGCGCTCGTCAGTCCGATGGCGATTGCCAATCACTTGACCCACGCCTGGGTGCCGACAGTCGGCGTCACGATGCTCTACCTGGGGTATGCGTGCTTCCTGATCGTGATGGTGTTCACAGCGCCCGGTGTTGGGCTACTCGGGCGGCTGTGTACCAGTGCGGCGGGTCGGGCGGTGGCTTTCATCGGCTACTACAGCTACAGCATCTACCTGTGGCATCTCGATGTCGGCCACTACCGCCTGCAATCGGCGCTCTCGCGCGGCTTCCTCGGCCAGTTGGACGACACCTGGCGATGGCTGATCGCGACCGGCCTGTATGTGGCGCTTGCCATCGTCGGCGGAGTGGTCATCGGGCGGGCCGTGGAAATGCCCGGCCTCGCCCTGCGCGACCGCCTGTTCCCCAGACGCGCAGCCGCAGTCGAGTCGCCTCCCACCGAACGCGGCACGCTCGTCGAAGCCCTTCCCGAGGCGTGAAATCGCCGCCGCTGACACGTCGGGTCCCGTCGAGCCCTGGCCATCAGCCGTCCCCTCCATACCCGCCTGCGGCGGGTTCCACGGGAGGGGTGGCCCCGCGTAGCGGGGACGGGGTGGGGCCGTCCTGGCACGGTAGAGTGACAATCCTGTCGCGCGGGGAGCAGGTCCCTCGCCCGTCGCGCCCTGGCCATCAGCCGTCCCCCTCCATACCCGCCTGCGGCGGGTGGGAGGTGTGGCCCCGTGTAGCGAGGACGGGGTGGGGCCGTCCTGTCGCGCGCACTGCCCGCAACCGTGCCCGTTCGCGTCACTTTCTTGACACCGCTTCTAGCAGCATCTATACTCGGCATTAGACTGTAAAGTCATCGGATGATACATACTAAGGTGGGTTGCCTGTGGCCGCAAACTACTGTCCACGGTGCGGGTTTCTAAATCCTCCTGGCCGTGGTGGGTGCCTGCTGTGCTATGAGTTCTTGCTTAGCAATGAGAGCGGGGCCGCCTGCCCGTCTCCGAACTGCGGGCACAACAATCCGCCGGGATCAAAGTTCTGTCAGGCCTGCGGGACGGCCCTCGACCCCACCGTGCTTGCGGCTCCCACTATCCCGGCCGCTGCAGCCGCCGTCATTTCCGCCACCGGCGGCGCATCGGCGGAGCACCACGGCGACTTCGTCCAGGGCGGGGAGGACGACTTCCTGAGCGGCGAAACCCTCGGCGGGTCGGGCGATACGTTCGCGCACGGCGGGCCGGACACGATGGCTCCGTCGGCCCCTGCGGCCGCCCCGGCCCCGGCTCCCGCCGCGCCTGCGGAACCGGAAGAGGAGTACATGCCGCCGCCGCTGCCGTCCATCGCGGCCGCGGCGCCTGCCTCGGGCGCTATCGCCCCGCCGCCATCTCCGCCGGGCATGATAGCGCCGCCACCTCCGCCTCCGGGGGCCATCGCACCGCCGCCTCCGCCGGCTCCAGCCGCCGAAGAGGATTTCATGCCGCCGCCGCTGCCCTCCATCGCGCAGGCGCCGGTCGCCGCGCCACCGCCGCCTCCGCCGGGGGGCGAAGAGGACTTCGCGCCGCCGGCTCCTCCGCCGGCGCCGAGCCAACCGCAGAAGAAGAAGGACGACCTCGAGGTCGTCCAGGATGACGACGAATTCGGCAACTGGTCATTGGAGCCATAATCCGCAGCGGTAGAGGCAGTTGCAGGAAGTCGCTGAGTCAACTGTAGGAGCGGTCTCCAGACCGCGGTTGCCATTGATGTGCCGCCACACTAACCTGCAACCATCCCTATAGACGTTGCCTCAGCACAGAATCTCAACTTGGTCGCACTCTGGGGAGTGCTCTTACAGACTTCCGCAACCGCCTCGACAAACCGCCCGCAGCCAACAGTGATTCCTATGTCGGACCTTAGCGCTCGTTTGCAGTGTGTGATGGAGCGCATGATCGCTGCCTGCGAGCGAGCCGGGCGCAACCCTGCCGAGGTCACATTGGTCGCGGTCAGCAAGACCCGATCGCCCGGCGAGGTTGTGGAGGTCTTGCAGACCGGCCACTGCGACTTGGGGGAGAATTATGTCCAGGAACTCATCGAGAAACGCGACGCCGTCGAGGTGTCGGGATTTGCGATGGGTCGTTGGCATTTGATCGGCCATCTGCAGACCAACAAGGTCAAGTACATCGCACCCTTTTGCCATCTCATCCACACCGTCGACAGCGCCAAACTGGCCCAGGAGATCGACCGCCGGGCCGCCGGGCAGAATCGCGTCCAGCCGATCCTCCTGCAGGTGAACATCGGGGAAGAGGAGACCAAGTGCGGCGCGGATGTGGAATGCCTGGGCGACCTGGCCCAAAGCGTCCTCGAGCTTGAACATATCGAGCTACAGGGCCTCATGGTCATCCCGCCGCCGGTGGCGGACCCCGAGGAGGCCCGGCCCTACTACCGCCGGACACGAGAGCTGGCGGAGGGGCTGCAGTCCGCAGGCGTTCCGGCCGGTCACATGCGTCATCTCTCGATGGGCATGTCCCACGACTTCGAGATTGCCGTCGAGGAGGGCGCAACACTCGTCAGGGTGGGCACAGCCGTTTTCGGCCCGAGGGGGGCGTAAGCGGCGTAGTCAACGTGTCGCATCGCGGCGCGCTTTACCCAAGCTGTGGGGTGTCCGGGGCGCGCGAAGCGCGATAGCGGACAGGGACCCCACAGCCCCAGCGCACCTTCAGACAGACCATACATCGCAGTCCCTGCAATCATAGCACCTCATCACGCAAACATTCGCAGCTCACATCATCGCAAGCGGGAGGTACCGCGAAATGGCATCTGCAAACGGGATGCTGGCACGAGTCAAAGACTGGTGGCACGACAGCGCCAAGGGCGCCCCGGACGACACTTACGGCCCCCACCCGGACACCCAGGCAGTTCACGACGAACGGGAGGATGGTGTCTATCCCCTCCACCCTGACCGCCACGAGGCAGCGACCTGCCCCATCGTGCGGGCTGAGCCGACGACCATGGCCGAGGCAACGCCGGTTGCCGACGAGATCAAGCGGCAGATTCCGGTCGTCCTCAATCTCGAAGGCGCGACACCCGACGAAGCCCGCCGCATCAAGGACTTCCTGGGCGGGGTCACATACGGCCTCAACGGGTACATGCGCAAGATCGCCAGCCGGGTCTACGTGTGCGCTCCGTTCGACATGCCGGTCGAGAAGCTGATTCTCGACTCGTCGAAGCAGGGCGCGTCGCGCTACACGCATGACACGCCCGGCGACCCCGCGCCGTAGCGGCAGCCGCAAAGCCGCCGCGTGAGGTGGGCCGGATGAGTGTGCGGAGGGGAACGCGTGGGGCGGGCGTCTCGCCCGCCAGCCGTCAGTCGTTGCCACGCACAAGCCAGGTTCGGCCACGCCAGGCCCGCCTGCTCCTTGGTGTCGGGAAGCGGCAGGACGACTGCATTTCCCGCCGAGAGTAGATGACGAAACGATGGAAACCCCTTACAAACTGGGCGTCATAGGCACGGGTGCGATGGGCGGCTCTCTCGTGCGAGGGTTCGTTGCCGCCGGGGCGCTGCGTCCCGACCAAATCGTCCTTGCCGACGCCGACACAGTCAAGCGCGATGCTCTCGCGGCGGAACTCGGCGCGAATGTAGGCTCGAATGAGGACGCCATCGCCGCAGCCGAGGCGACCCTGATCGCCGTCAAGCCCCAGGTCCTTGCCGAGGCCCTCGCGTCTCTCGCCGCGTCGGTGCGCCCCGGTCACCTGGTGATCTCGATCGCCGCCGGAGTGCCGATAGCGCGCCTGCAGGAGCTCTTGGGCGGGAATGCGCGAGTCATCCGCGTCATGCCGAACGTGCTTTGCACCGTGGGAGCCGCAGCCTCGGCCTACGCGCCGGGCGCGGGAGTCACCTCGGCCCAGGCGGAATTCGCGGGCAAGCTGCTCGCCACCGTGGGCACAGCCCAACAGGTGGAGGAGAAGCTCCTCGATGCCGTGACCGGCCTGTCGGGCAGCGCCCCCGCATACGTGGCCCTGGTGATCGAGGCCCTTGCGGACGGCGGCGTCGCGGCCGGCCTGCCGCGCTCGGTGGCCCTGCCGCTGGCCGCCCAGACCGTCCTGGGAGCCGGCAAATGGGTGCTTGAGAATGGCGCCCCGGCGGCGCTCAAGGACCTCGTGACCTCGCCGGGCGGCACCACGATTGCGGGTCTGCGGGAGCTTGAGGCGGGGGGCTTGCGTTCCGCGCTGATCGAAGCCGTTGTCGCCGCTACCGAGCGCAGCAAGGAATTGGGGCGCTGATGGTGAAGTGGGTGGATTGCCTGTGATCGGCCTGTCTCCGGCGGGGCTTGTGCACTCCGTCTTTGAAGCCTACTATCTCATCCTCATCATCCGCGCGGTCCTCAGTTGGATGCCGGGCACCCGCCGCAGCCCCGCCTTCGTGAACTTCGCCCGGACCATCTACCTGCTCACCGAACCCCTGCTGTCGCCGATCCGCAGGGCGTTGCGCCCGTACATGGGCGGCTCCCCCATCGACTTCTCGATCATCATCCTGTGGCTCATCCTGGGGGTCGCCGAGCAGGTGCTGGCCCGGGTTCTCTACTGACCCCACGGCTGCCTGACGCCGGGGCGTGCGGCGCGGCCTCTGGCCCACGTCTTGTGAGAGGCTGACCGGATAGCCAGGATGAAGGGCGTACGGCATTCGACCACAGTCGTCATGCCGGTTTCCGGCACTCTGGAACGATGACAACGGCCCTACCCCGTCCCGCCTGCGGCGGGCCACCCCTCCCGTTCCGGGAGGGGAGAGGCAAACGGCGATTCCCGCGCAGCAGGAAACTGCTGCGGTTCTCCCCTCTCCGCTTGCGGAGAGGGGCCGGGGGTGAGGTTGCCGTTCACTGTGTCTCCTGTGTCCCTGTGGTTAGTCGCCATTCCCCCGCATAGGCATCCGATCACCGAGCAGGGCCGCGCAACCGGCGTAGCAACACTATGCGACAACTCCCCGCGTTCATTCTAACCGCCGCACTGATCCTGTCCAGTTGGCTGCTGCTGCAGTATACGCCGCAACGGGCGGAGATCTCGGGCACGCGCTGGTACGCCGAAGCCGGCGCCCGCCCCCTGTTCGCCGACTGCGCCTACCGCTTCAGCGTCTACCTCGAAAACCTGAACGACACTCTTCATCTGGGGGAGGAGGGGCCGATCCACGACCTGCAGGAGCGCGCGGTCGGGGATTACGAGCGCCAGGCTCTCCAGGGCCGTCTCCCCAATGCCGTCGCGGCGAATCGCCTGGGCGCGGTCTATGCGAAGCGTGGATACACTTTGCAGGCCAAGGCCATGTTCATGCGCGCCGCACAGCTCGACGAAGCCCGCGCGCAAATGTACTTCGCCGCCGCAGCCGTCTACGACCCCGCCACGGAGCTGTCGTATCTCAGATCGGTCTCGCCGGCTCTGGAGATGGAGGATCCCTGGGTCCGGGACATGATCCTCCCCGACTACTACCGCCGCCTGGGCGACGCGGCCACGGCAACCGACGTCGAGGCGCGCTGGCATGAGAAGCAGGCGCGGTTCGGAGAGGGCTTCATCGTCATCTTCGCCCTGTACCTGCTGCTGGGGCTGGCGGGGATCGCGGTGATGGTGAGAGGCCTTTTGAAGGCTCTTGCCCGCACCCAGCCGCCGCCCGCTCGCGCCCCCTTCTGGCCCCGGTGGCAGCCGGCCGACGTTGTTCTGGTGTTGGCCGTCTGCGTGTTCGTCGTGGTCGCCCTCGGCAGCGGGCTGGGCTTGCTCAGGAGTGCCTCATTCGCCGCACAGTTGTCGCCGCTTTCCGATGCGCTCATCGCCCTCGCGTCATACCTGTGTTTCGCCGGAATCGGCTTGTTCGTCGTGCGTCGATATGCGTACCGTCCGGGTTCCTCGTGGCTTGCCGATCTCGGGCTCGCCCGAAAGAGCATGGCGCAGGGCATCGGCGTCGGGGTCATGGGTTACGGCGTACTGGTGGCGCTGTTTGTCATCGGGAACACGCTGTTCGATGGGGGCTTGACACTCGAGCCCGGCGCGGCGGGAATGGCCGGCGATTTCCTGCGCAGCCTGCATCAGCCCGCTGTCGCCGCGATCTTCCTGTTCCTGCTGTGCGTCGCGGCTCCGGTCGTCGAGGAGCTCATCTTCCGGGGCTTCGCTTACGCCGGCCTCAGACGGTATCTGACGCCCTCAGGGGCCGCCTTGGTCAGCGCGGGCGCGTTCGCGTGCATCCACGTCGGCGCACCCACCGGCGGCCTGCTCATCGTGTTCCTGATCGGCCTGCTGCTCGCCAATCTCTACGAGCGCCAGCGCTCTCTGTGGCCGTGTATCGCCGCCCACGCGCTGCACAATCTACTGTTCTTCGCCATCACCATGCTGCAGGCGTGGTAGGCGACCGGAGGAGAGTATACGCCGCTGGCATGAGCGGCGGTGCCGTTTCGGAGGGGCCGGACCTACGAGACCGCCAGCTTCACCGGCGGTTGAAGTATCCGGCCCCTGCCGTACCGGTGGCAGTGAACGGGCAGGGCCGGATACAGTTGGCGGCCTACGGCCGCCCAGAGCGCATAGTAGTGCAACCGTAGGCGGGGTGCCTGTCCGGTCCAGCCTTCTGGCCCTTCGGGCCACACACCGGCGCGTCGACGCCGAAGTGCGGTTGTACTACTAGCGGCTGGCGCTCTTGTCCGGCCCCTCCGCAGTCCGGCGATCCAGGTTGCGTATATGCCGAGGGAGGCCCGAGGTGGGGTAACGGTGTCATGCAGATGGAAGAGACCCGTTTGCGCATCAAGGTCATCCCGCGCGGGAAACACAACGAGATCGTGGGACTGCGGGAAGACGAACTGACGATACGCCTCACGGCCCCGCCTGTGGAGGGAGCCGCGAACGAGGCCCTGCTGAAGTTCCTCGCCGAGGCGGTCGGGGTCCGCAAACCCGACCTCCGCATCGCAACAGGGGAGCGTTCACGCCACAAGGTCGTGGCCTTCCGCGGCCTGTCGGCGGAGGAATTGCGCCGACGTTTGCTGCCGAGATGACGCGCGCCATCGGCATGACCGTTCCAGCCTCGTCGCCCACCTCACTCCAACTGCCCCGATCTCTCGGAGAGAAGCTTAGGATACCACGCCGGTTGTGCGGCCCTGTTCGGCAATGAGAGATGCCCTGCCGAGAAACGGACGGCGATGGACCACAGAGACACAGAGGACACAGAGAACGGCAACGTCCCTTAACGCCTAGCGCGGGGCAGGCGGGCCGTTTCCCAGCCGTTCTCTGTGTCTCCGTGGTTCAATGCCGTTCGCCCTTCATCTTGGGATACAGTCAGCTTCTGACAAGATTCCGGGCGCTTCGTCTGCCGGTTCTCAGAGCGGCGTAGTAATGTCAGGCTACTGGTTCAGCCACATGTTGACGGGCGCGATGTCGCCGCCGAGGATGACCCACTTCACGTGCCCGTCGCAGAAGGCGAAGTTCGAGCCGCCGTTATGCCGCCCGACCACGACGTCGACGGGACCCCATGAGGCCGGGGGCGAGTCGTACGGATAGCAGGGCCAGTCTCCGTCGCCCTTCTCGCCTAACAGGATAGTCCCGGACACATTCACCACCGAGGCCATCTTGCTGCCCCACTGCCACCCCATGACCGGCGCTGTGGCGTTGCAGCCGTACGACATGCCAATGCCGTCCCCCATCACAGGTGTACTCGACTCGGACGGGCAGAAGAAGAGTTGGGTGTTCTTGACATAGGGATAGATCTCCTC
>Ga0181520_10003328_pt1 | contig 28404 bp, 20 predicted proteins | sample PEATcosm2014_Bin_29_FD_132451 | JGI IMG/M metagenome (GOLD analysis project Ga0181520, IMG submission 132451) | Peatland microbial communities from MTU Mesocosm Facility, Houghton, MI, USA - PEATcosm2014_Bin02_30_metaG | ecosystem: Environmental > Terrestrial > Soil > Wetlands > Peat | place...
CCGCCTTCGGGCAGCAGCGATGTCGTCGCCTTGAACCAGATCAACGGCTCCTTGGGCAGCGGGTTGCCGGTTTCGCGCGCGTGATCGGCGTAATTCGAACCGACGCAGATGATTTTTGACGGCGCCACCGGCACCAGCGTTTTCACGCCCTTGCGGGGAGTCGGCCTGCGGTCGAAGGACGGCGCGCCGAAGACGTCGCCGCGCAGGCGGAACAATTCGCCGTCCACAACCCTGGCGTGGAAAATTTCCCCGCCCCTTTGAAATCTGCCAATGGCTGCCATAATGGTGAAAGCAGATTAACAAACACCATTCCGCCGCCGCAAGGCCAAAGCCGGTATTTCCAATCGTAATCCTAATCTCACTCATAATCCTGATCGCCGAGCGAAGTGGATTAAGATTGCGATAATGATTGAGATCAAGACGTTATTGCCCTTGGCCGGTTCTTTAGCTACATTAACCGCGTGAAAAGCCTGACCAAACAGGAACAGTTATTTCTCTGTGTTGTCCTGGGCTTGCTGCTGACCGGCCTGGCGGTGAAAACCTGGCGCGCAGCACATCCGCCAGCGGCAGCGATTCAGCAGGCCAGACCTTAAAAATGCAAGAGATCAATTTTGACGAGGCGGTGGATTTAATCCTCGCGAAGGACAGGCGTTTCGCGCGCGACGCCTACTCATTCGTCCGCGAGGCGCTCGACTTCACGCAGAAATCCGCCGGCAAGGAAGCCCGCGGCACCATCCGCCACGTCAGCGGACAGGAATTGCTCGGCGGCATCCGCAAGTTCGCCCTCGAACAATTCGGCCCGATGGTCGTGACCGTGTTTGAGGAATGGGGCGTGACAAGCTGCCGCGATTTTGGCGAAATCGTTTTCAACATGGTGGAGACCGGTCTGCTGGCCAAGACCGACAAGGACACGCGCGACGATTTTCAGGACGGTTACGATTTCACCGACGCCTTCCGCAAACCCTACTGGCCGCAGAGCAAACTGAAGACGGAGACCAAGCCGGTGGCGAATTGAAATGGTTCAAGCCGGAACCGGCGGAACCGCGCGATAATTGCGCAGGATTTCGTCAACAACGCGCGCGGTCTCCAGCGCCGTCCCGCCCGTGCTGTCCAAAGCCGGACCGCCGTTGAGTTCGTTCACAAAAGCTTGAATCAACGGCTGGTGGACGTGCGGCGGATCCGGCAGTTGAAAAACCTCCTCCACGCCGCCGCGCGCCAGCCGCACTTCGGAAGGCCGGAAAAATCCCATTGAAACTTCGCCTTCCGAACCATAAACGGTGACGGATTCCTCCTCGCGCGCGATGGAATAGGCGAAAAGGCCGCCCGCCACCACGCCGTTCTCGAACAGGAGCGAATAACTCACCGTGTCCTCGGCCCCGTAAATGCGCGCGGCATTGACCGCCACTCCGCCGGTCTCGCGCACCCGCCCAAACACATGATGCAACCAGTCCAGCGCATGAGTCTGCATGTCCACAAAAAATCCGCCGCCGTTGATCGCAGAATCAACCTTCCAACTCTGCGCCGGACGCGCATCCAGCTTCTTGAACTGCCGGACATCCACCGCGCGCGGCTCGCCGATGGCGCCGGATTGGATGATTTTCCGCATCTTTTCAAAGCGGGGCAGTTTGCGCCGGTAGTATGCCACGCGCAACGGCACGCCAGCCTGCCGGCACGCCGCGATCATTGCCTCGCATTCGTCCGCCGACAAAGCCATGGGCTTTTCGACCAGCACCGGCTTGCCGGCGCGGGCAACCTTGAGCACATATTCTTTGTGGCTCGACGGTGGTGTCGCGATATAAACGGCGTCCACCTCGCGGTCGGCGATAAGCGCATCGGCATCCGAATACCAGCGCGGGACATTATGCCGGCTGGCGTAATCCCGGGCGCGCGCCGCGTCGCGCCGCATCACGGCCATCAGCATTGAGCCGCCGGCCTTTTGAAATCCCGGCCCGCTTTTCACTTCGGTCACGTCGCCGCAACCGATGATTCCCCAGCGAATGATTTTATTCATAACTAATTTGAATGAGGCAATCATTTCAATTTTCGCCAGGCCGTTCCAGCACTTTTCCATGAATTCTACTGCGCAGCATAGCTGCCGACGAAAACTATTTTCCTAAAAGTCAGTTTGCGTCACTCGAGGGAAATTTTATCGCCCATTTTCAAGAGGTTCATGCCGATTTGATCCGTGGAGGTGTCGCCAACCAACGCCGCGCCATAATTGGAAAGGACCACAACGCCGGTTTGATGCTTTTTGTCGAAGCCGATAAAACTCACATAACCGCCGGTGCCGCCGTTGTGCCAGTGGAGTGCCGGGCCGCCGAGGGTTCCCGTGTTAATCTGCCAGCCCAATCCGATGTCGCGGGCGAGTCCCTTGAAATGAACCTGTTGCGCCATCTGCAAAATGTTTGATATTTCCGTATCCGCATCGGCGAGATTCGCCTCGATAAATTTCAGCAGGTCCCCGGCATTGGAAAGAATCCGTCCGCAACCCGCCAGCGTATCGCCATCCCAATTGGGAACGATCTCGCCAGCCGGACTGTGGCCCGGCGTGAGTTGCCGTTTTTGCCCCTCGGACAATTGCGTGGTTGTGTTCCTCAATCCCAGCGGCGCGCAGACGCTTTCCTGAATCAATGCCTCGTATGATTTGCCGGACTTGAGTTCCAGGATTTTCCCGAGCAGGCCGTAGCCATAATTCGAGTAACTGGATCTGCGTCCCGGTATCCTTCGCAATTTCACCGTGGCCAGCCCGGCATACAAATCCTGGGTTGAATAATTGGCGTAAGGGTTCAGTTTGTCTTTGACGGTCGGCCAGAAATTGTCCGGCAGCCGGGGCAATCCTGAAGTGTGCGTGGCGAGGTTTTTCAAGGTGATTTCAACGCCGTCCCTTTTCGGGCTGTTCACGCCTTCCGGCAAGTAACGGCTGATGAAATCGTCCAGTTTCACCGAACCGTCGTTCGCCATTTTCGCCAGCGCCAGCGCGGTGAAAACTTTTGTGACCGAACCGATTTCAAAAATCGTTTGCGCGTCCGGCGGATCGGGGTTTGCATCGCTTACTTTTCCAAAGCCTTTGCAATAAAAATTCCCGCGCCGGCAAAAGGCGATGATCAAGGCGGCATTGGGACGCCGGGCGACATAATTTTTGCCCATCGCGTCAATCCGTCTTTTGAGGTCGCGGGTGTCGGAGCGAAATTTGTAAAAGTTTTGCCTGATAAGCTCATAGACGAGCGCGCCAAAAACCATCCATGCCAGCACTTTGAAAACGTAGATTGCAAACTTCAGAAAAGCATTGTGATTGTAATTGCTGACAATCCACCAGCCGGCCAGAAGCAGGCAACCCCAATTGATGACATGACGCCTCCATTTCATTGGACGCCCGCGATTCTTGTGAATCCAAGGTGGCATTCAAGATTAAATTTGAATTACACGACGCTTTCCGCAAGCCTTTCAGGCTGCCGGCTGGTTCAGCAATTGCGCGTTCACTGAAACTTTTCCCTTCCGGTATTCGTCTTAAAAATCAACAAGCTCGACCCGTTTGATTGAAGTTATGCGTGATTTACGGGTCATTTGTTTGCCGACAATTGACCAACAACATCCACAACCCAGTCTGCGTGCTTGAGCCATTGCCGGAACTTTTGCAGCCCGGACTTTTGCACGAGCTATTCGAGCAAAAGGCCGACGCGTATCCCGGAAATGTCGCCTTGATCTGCGCCGGCGAGCGCATGACTTATGCCGAACTGGAGCGGCACGCGAATCAACTGGCCCGTCTTCTCCGCAGCCGGGGCGTGAAGCGCGGCGACTGTGTGGCCATGTTGCTCCCCCGCTCGCTGGAGGTTTGCGTCGCATTGCTCGGCATTCTCAAGTCTGGCGCCGCCTATGTGCCGCTCGATCCCGGAATTCCCGACGAACGCGCCGGTTTCGTTCTTGCGGATTGCCAGGCGCGGGCGCTGGTGACGACAAAATCGCTCGCGACCAAGGCGGCGAATTTCCACGGCGAAATGATTGCTCTTGATGAATGCCGGACGGAAATCGCCTCGCAACCCGCCGCAAGATTGAGCGCCGCTGAAACCGGCGAAACGCCGGAAGACCTTTGCTACATCATTTACACCTCCGGCACGACCGGCCAGCCGAAGGGCGTGCAAATCGAACATCGCAGCGCCTGCCATCTCGTGCGGTGCGAAGGGCAAATTTTCCAGGTGCGGTCGGAAGACCGGGTTTATCAGGGATTTTCCATCGCGTTCGACGCCTCCGTCGAGGAACTCTGGCTGGCATTTTTCGCGGGCGCGACGCTGGTGGTCGGCAACGATGAAATGGTCCACGCCGGAGCGGGGCTTTCCCGGATGCTTGCGGACGCGGGCGTGACGGTGCTTTCGTGCGTGCCCACGCTGCTTTCGATGATGGACGAAGACGTGCCGCCGGTGCGGCTGCTGATTCTCGGCGGCGAGCAATGCCCGCCGGATTTGGTCAGGCGCTGGTGGAGGCCGGGCCGCCGCGTCGTCAACACCTACGGCCCCACCGAGGCCACCGTCATCGCCACCTGGGCGGATTGTCATCCGAACAAACCCGTCACCATTGGCCGCCCGCTGCCGAATTATTTCGCGGCAATTCTGGATGAACAATTGCAGCCCGTCGCGCAGGGCCAGTCCGGCGAATTGTGCCTCGGCGGAATCGGCCTGGCGCGCGGCTATGTTGGGCGGCCCGATTTGACGCGGGAAAAATTTGTCGAAAATCTGTCGTCGAAAAACGCCGAATTGCCCTCGCGGCTATATCGCACCGGCGACCTTGCGCGCTTTTCGCCCGACGGAGAAATTGACTTTCTTGGCCGGCTGGATTCGCAGGTGAAAATTCGCGGCTTCCGTGTCGAGCTTACGGAAATCGAATCCGTGCTGCTGGAATGTCCCGGCGTGCAGGCGGCGGCGGTGGCCTTGCGCGAAGACACGCCCGGCGTGCAGCAGCTTGTCGCCTATCTCGTCCCGCGCAGCGACGCGCCGCCGGATGAGCCGGCCATCCGCACCCGCCTCCGCGCGCGGCTGCCGGTTTATATGATGCCGGCGCTGTTTGAAACAATTCAGGAACTTCCGATGTTTTCCAGCGGCAAGGCCGACCGCCTCAAACTGCCGCCTCCGCGCCGGCGAGCGACGCAATCGCGGCCAGAAGCCGTCGCGCCACGGACGAAACTGGAACAGCGCATCGCGGCGGTGTGGACAAAATTGTTCGCCCCGCTCCCGGTTTCCGTGCGCGACGATTTTTTCCTGGATCTCGGCGGACACTCGCTGCTGGCGGCGCGGATGGTTTCCGAATTGCGAAAGGAGCCGCCGTTTCAATCGCTTTCGATGCTTGATGTCTATCAGCATCCGAGCATCGAGCGGCTGGCCGTGCAATTTGAGAAAAATTTCCAAACCGAAGCGCCGCCGGTTTCCGCCAAGACAAATTCCATCCCGCGGTCGAGGCATTTTCTCTGCGGCTGCGCGCAATTTGTCGCCATCGGCCCCATCCTGGGATTCTTTGCGCTGCAATGGCTCGCGCCGTTCCTGACCTACACCTGGATGATTGAGGATGATTATGATTATCACGAAGCCATTTTCGGCGCGCTGGCCATTTTCATCGTTCTTTATCCGCTGATGCTGCTCGCGTCCATCGTCTCGAAATGGCTGGTCATCGGGCGGTATCGCGCCGGCGCATATCCGTTGTGGGGCGGATACTATTTGCGATGGTGGTTCGTGACGGCCATCCAATCGGCGGTGCCGGTCGCCTATCTCACCGGCACGCCGCTGCTGAACATCTACTTCCGGCTGATGGGCGCGAAAATCGGGCGCAATGTTCTCCTCGGCACGGAAGACTTCGCCATCTACGACCTGCTTGACATCGGCGACGACAGCAGTGTTGGAGTGGATTCCAGCGCGCGGGGTTACGTTGTTGAAAATGGAATGCTCATTATCGGCCCGGTCACGATTGGCAAACGCTGTTTCGTCGGCACGCGCAGCATCCTGCGCGAAAACACCGTGATGGAGGACGACGCGGCGCTGGAAGACCTGTCACTGCTGCCGCGCGGCGAAAAAATTCCACGCGGCGAAACCTGGCTCGGCTCGCCCGCTCGCCCGTCCGGTCGCGCGCCGCAAACTTCCCCGGCGCAGCCGCTGGCAAAATGGCGGCATTTTGCGGTGGGAATGTTGCACGCGGCCGGGCTGCTGATTTTTCCGCTGCTGGTCGTCTCCGCGATTTTGCCCGGCATCATCGCGATGAACGAATTGAACTACGCGGACGATTACTACTGGTATTTGCTTCTCTCGCCATTCGTGGGCCTTTCGTTTGTGGTGCTGCTGGCGCTGGAAATTGTCGTCGTCAAATGGCTGCTGCTGGGCCAGGTGAAACCGGGCCGGCATCCATTGCACAGCGTTTTCTATTTTCGGAAATGGTTCGTGGATCAAACGTTTCGCTTGAGCCTCGACATTCTGGGACCGCTTTATGCGTCGCTCTATTTGCCGCCGTGGTATCGGATGCTCGGCGCGAAGCTCGGCAAGGGTGTCGAGCTTTCCACGGCGTCGTTCATCTCGCCCGACCTTTTGTCCATCGCCGAGGAAGGTTTCGTCGCCGACGCGGTGTCGCTGGGCGCGACGCGGGTGCGCGACGGATTTGTGACCGTCGCAGGCAATCACATCGGCCGACGCTCGTTCATCGGCAACAGCGCCGTCCTGCCGCCCGGCGCGGTGATTGGCGAGAGTTGTCTCATCGGCTGCCTGTCCATACCGCCCGCCGATGCCGCCGACGCCATGCGCGCCGACACGTCGTGGCTGGGGTCGCCCGCCATTTTCCTGCCGCAACGCCAGCCCAGCGCCGCGTTTGGCGAGGAGCAAACCTACAAGCCGCCGCGAAGGCTCCGAGTGCTGCGCGCAATCATCGAACTTATCCGCGTCATTTTGCCATCCTCGTGCTTCGTCGCGCTGACGAGCCTGCTCTTTTCCGTGATGGTCCTGATTGAGGAAGACATCACGCTCTGGCAAATGTTTTGCCTGCTGCCGTTGCTTTATGCCGCCTGCGGCATAGTCGCGGTCTTGTTCACCGCCTTGGTGAAATGGATTTTGGTCGGACGTTACCATGCGGGCGAAAAACCGCTCTGGTGTTCTTTCGTCTGGCGCAACGAACTCATCAATGCGCTGCACGAACATCTGGCGGACGCGTGGCTGCTCGGCATGTTGACCCGCACGCCGTTCGTCTGCTGGTATTTCCGCCTGCTCGGCGCAAAAATCGGGCGGCGCGTTTATATGGACACCACGGATTTCAGCGAATTCGATCTCGCCACCATCGGCGACGAAGCCATGTTGAACGCCGATTGCACCATCCAGACGCATTTGTTCGAGGATCGCGTGATGAAAATGGGCGCCATCGAAATCGCCCCGCGCTGCAAAGTCGGCAGCGGCACGCTGGTTCTTTACGACACCAAAATGGAAACTGGCGCGTCGCTCGACGAACTTTCGCTCCTGATGAAAGGCGAGACGCTGCCGGCCAACACGCGATGGACGGGCATCCCGGCCCGGCGTCAGGAAACAAATCATGCGTGAGCAAATCCCAGCCGGCCGCAGCGGCGTCCCGGCAGAGCGCCGTAAAACCGTGGAAACGGAAGAGTGCGGCATTCTGCCGAAAGCCGCCACGCCCGGTCTGCAATTGTGGTGCTGCAATCTCGACGATCCGCGCGTGCTGCCGTATTGCGACGAATCCGTCCTCGCCGCTGGTGAATTGCAGCGCGCCGGAAGTTACCGCCTCGAACGACATCGGCAACTGTTCATCCGCCGCCGGGCGCTGCGGCGTTTTCTGCTCGGTCAATTTCTTGGAGTTTCGCCACAATCGCTCTGCCTTGTGGAAACCAGCCTGGGAAAACCGCAACTCTCACCGTCGTCCCCGGAGCGGTGCGAATTCAGCACCTCGCATTCGAAAAACGTTTTTGCAATGGCCATCGCGCCGGAAGGGGAAATCGGCGTGGACGTGGAAGTGCTTCGCACGGATTGGAATCTGGAACCCGTCGCCGCAATGTATTTGGACCGGCGGCAGATCGCGCAATTGGAAACTATTCCCACATCGGAGCGGCAAAAGCAGATTCTCCGGTTTTGGTCGTTGCGCGAAGCGTTCGCCAAGGCTTCCGGCCACGGCATTGCCCAGCCGCACGATGCCGAAATCCCCGCCGCGCGCGTTTGGGATTGCATTTTCGGCGCTGACTCGCCGCTGCCGGGCTGGAACTGGATTCAGCAGTGGCATCGCATCGGCGGCCACGACGCGGTAATTTCCATCGCGCGAAAAACGCAGCAGAAAATTAAATCGGAACATTATCGGGCTTGACTTGCCGGGATCAATACGCAGAATTTCTCCACAAATTCCGTCGCATAAAATTTATGCAGCCAAAGTGATGCCCTGAACCAGTTTTATTCAAACCATGAACACATTCCAAAAATTCTCCACCAGCCTCGTCGCGCTGTGCGCGGTCATTTCCACAGCCGCCGCCAATCCGACCTTGCCGCTGTTAAACGACCCGGTGGACGTCAGCCCGGATTTCAGGGATTTCTCCGACCTGTATTATCTGGCGGACAAGCTCGCCGATTTCGATCCGGCGACGGCGTCGGGCAAAATCACTTACCAGCGCGCGGAGTATTTCACGCGGCAGGCCTTCGACAACATGCTGGCGGTCATCAAGCCCGTCGGCTTGAATGAATTTCCGGAGGACCAATACGCGGTGAATCCGACATTGCCGTTCTCCATCGAATTCGTTTCGCCGCGCACGCTGCGCATCCGCGCGGCCAGCGGCCCGCAGGTTCACAAGCCACTGGAGGAATTGATGCTCGCCGGGCCGGTGCCGAAGGATGGTTCCTGGCAATACGCGAAAATTGACGGCGGCCACCGTTACACCAGCCAGTTCGGCTCCATTTCAATCATGGAAAATCCGTGGCGCATCATCATCCGCGACGCGAGCGGCAAGCTGCTGACGGAAACGGATCACGCCTCGGACAACGTGTCTTCGTTCACGCCGATCATGCCGTTTGCGTTCGTGCGGCGCGCGGCGGATTATTCACGCAGCATGAACGCGGCGTTCACGCTCTCGCCCGGCGAGAAAATTTTCGGCTGCGGCGAATCCTTCACCTCGCTCGACAAGCGCGGGCAGAAGCTGGTGCTGTGGACGGACGACGCCAACGGCATCCAGAATCAGGGAATGTATAAGCCGATTCCGTTTTTCATGAGCAGCCGCGGCTACGGAATGTTCATGCACACGTCCTCGACGATCACCTGCGATTTCGGAAACTCCTTCGCCGGCGTCAACGAGCTGATGCTCGGCGACGACGAGCTGGATTTGTTTGTCTTTCTCGGTTCGCCGAAGGAAATTCTGGACGAATACACCAAGCTCACCGGCAAGTCGCCGCTGCCGCCGCTGTGGTCGTTCGGCCTGTGGATGAGCCGCTGCACCTATAACGCCGAGACGCAGGTGCGCGACATCGCCGCCCAGCTCCGCACGAACAAAATCCCCTGCGACGTGCTGCACCTGGACACCGGCTGGTTCGAGACCGACTGGCAGTGCGATTATGAATTTTCCACGACCCGTTTCACCGATCCGAAGAAGATGATTTCGGATTTGAAGGACGAAGGCTTTCACATTTCGCTCTGGCAACTGCCGTATTTTGTGCCGAAGAACAAATTGTTCCCCGAACTCATCGCAAAAAATCTGGTCGTCCGCGACGCGAAGGGAAATTTGCCCTACGAAGACGCCGTGCTGGATTTTTCAAATCCCGAAACGGTCCAATGGTATCAGGCCAAGCTGGCGAACCTGCTGAAAATGGGTGTCGGCGCGATTAAAGTAGATTTCGGCGAAGCCTCGCCGTGGGACGGCCTCTATGCCGACGGGCGCACCGGTTTTTACGAGCACAATTTGTATCCGCTGCGCTACAACAAGGCGGTGGCCGACATCACCAAGGCGACGACCGGCGATAACATCATCTGGGCGCGCAGCGCATGGGCGGGCAGCCAGCGTTATCCGATCCACTGGGGCGGCGACGCGGAAAGCACCGACGACGGCATGGTGGCGGAATTGCGCGGCGGTCTGTCGTTCGGGCTTTCCGGCTTTTCATTTTGGAGCCATGACGTGGGCGGGTTCACAGCGGACTCGGTGACGAACATGGACAAAAATCTCTACGCGCGCTGGCTGGCGTTCGGGATGTTGAGTTCGCACAGCCGCTGCCACGGTGTCGCGCCGAAGGAACCGTGGAACTACGGCCAGGCGTTCATGGACGAGTTCCGCACGATTGACGAACTCAAATACCGGCTGATGCCCTACGTTTATGCCCAGGCGAAGGATTGCTCCGACCACGGCCTGCCGATGGTGCGCGCGTTGTTCCTCGAATTCCCCAACGACCCCGGCTCGTGGAACGTGGATGATGAATATCTTTACGGCTCCAGCATCCTGGTCGCGCCGCTGTTTCGTCAGGGCGAAACCAGCCGCGACGTTTATCTGCCGCCGGGAACATGGATTGATTATCAGAGCGGAAAAGATTATTCCGGCGGCTGGCAGCACATCGAAGCCGGCGCAATCCCCGAAGTGATTCTCGTGCGCGACGGCACGGTGCTGCCGCACATCGCGCTGGCGCAATCCACGATGCAAATGGACTGGTCGAAGCTGGAACTGGTCGTCTTCGCCAAAAACGCGACGACGGCGAAAGGCCTGGTCTGCCTGCCATCCGACAACGTGCAGCATGAACTCGCGTTGACCAGGAGCGGCAACAGCTTCCAACTCGCAAACGATCCGCTCGCAGGCAAGGTGACGTGGAACATCCGGTTGAATTCCGGCAAATAAAACAAGCCGGACGGAAAACTGCCGCCGTGCGCATGTGCGGGATTGCATCAACGCCGACGGCGCAAAGTCGCGGAGTGACAACGGAAATTAGCCGGGGACAACGTCCCCGGTGAACATCGCCATGAATAAACGTGGCGGCTTTCAGCAGAAAGCCGGAAATTGAGAAGATGAAGCGGCGCTCTGCCGAGACGCCGCCACGACTCCACAACGCGTCAACTGGTCAGCGCAAATTCCTTGAACAGGTCGTCAGGCGCTTACTTGTTGGTCGTAGTCATGGTTGGCGGATGAGAAGGCATCGTTGGCTACTTTGATTCCGTATAGTCGTTTGGCACTTCAAAAATTGCGGGGTCAACAGGTTCTTCCTTTGCCGAAAGCAGCTTGGTCGTGAACGTCTGCGTGAATTTGAATTGAGGCGTTCTGGTAGTCATTTCTAATTTAACCACCATGCCCGGCAACGAACTCGCTTTTGGCCTACCGTTGCCCATTGCGGATTCATTCGCTTGTTCATACTGGGTAAAGTATGGCTTTATTTTATCATAATCCGGAAAGTTTTTGGCAACCCAGAGAACTTCGGTTGTTCCATTTGTGCCAATCCAGTATTGCCTGGGAGTGGACCATGTATAAATCTCTGCATCATAGCCGCCCACCTTCTCGGATTTGCCAGTATCCAATGGTTCTGACAGCGCGACACCTGCGGCTTTAGTATTCCGGCGATTCACATTTTTCGTGTATGTTTTCTGCTCGGGCATCAGAGTAACGGAATCCCCCGTATTCCCGTCTTCGATGACGCTCATAGTCATCGGCCTCCCACCAGCAGGATCAATGATATCCTGACGAAGTTTGCTTCCGTGTATTTTTATCGATATGGTGTAAATGTTAGTCTGGTTTCCAACAGTCGACTGTTCTTGTATGACAAGATCGGCTTGTGCGACAACGATAGTTGAAATCAAGATGAGGAATCCGATTTTGCATTTCATAATAGCTTCATGCTTTCTGCGCTTCCTTCGCCCAAGTGTCCTTATCGAGCGCGAACGAAGCACACACGGCCTTTTTCTCCCAGGATCAGCGGCAGGCCAAGCCGGGCATTCTCCGCGCGCAGTTGCCGCGCCACGCGCCGAAACGCGCGCCGCGCCGGGGCGATGAAATCGTCTCTCTTGCCGTTTCCGTTTTTCATGACATTCCAAGTATAACTTTAAGTTGGTCTTGCGGGCAAGTTTCGGATTGCGCCATGAGGTGTGGTGGACTGGTCTGATTATCCCACACTGCCCAGCGGCCGGCCATCGGCGCGTAGTCGCGGACAAAATGCAGCAGGCTGCGGCCAAAACGTCGGCGGATGTCCGCAATCGGCACGTTGTGTCCGCCTTTCTTCACGCGCTCGCGCACGCGGGCAATGGCGATGGCCGGATTGGGCAACCAAAGGTAATGAAGATGAATTTGGAAACCATTTTCCCGTGCGAGCCTCAACAACCCAACATAGGTTTTGCCGCTCAACGTGCTTTCAAACGCGAATGTTTTCCGTCCGGCAACGAACGTGCGGAATTCAGCGAGCAAAAGTCGTCCGGCTTTAATGGCCGCTGCGCCGGTGTTCAAAGGTGAAAGGCCTTGCGCTATCAAATCGGCGTTCAGGAAGTTGAGGCAGTTGACTTCGTGCGGGAGAAATTCTCTGGCGAACGTGGTTTTACCCGCACCGTTGCAACCGGCAATCAGATAAATCGTTGGCTGGGTCGTGGGCATTTAACTTTTCTGCGCTTCTTTGGCCCAAGTATCTTTGAGCGTGATGGTGCGATTCAAAATCAGTTTTGAGTTTTGAGTTTTGAGTTTTGAGTCGGAATCAATTGCAAAATATCCAAGGCGCTCGAATTGGTAACGCAGCTCCGGCTTCGCATCCTTCAGGCTAGGCTCGCATTTGGCCGTCACCACTTCCAGCGAGTGCGGGTTGAGCACGGATTTGAAATCGCGCCCGTCCTTCTCCGGCTCGGCTTCGGTAAAGAGCCGGTCGTAAAGGCGCACTTCGGCGTCAATCGCGTGCGCGGCGCTCACCCAATGAATCGTCCCTTTCACTTTGCGCGCAGCAGTGGCACCGCCCATCTTGCTGTCGAGGTCGGCGGTGCAGCGCAATTCCGTGATGTTGCCTTTGTCGTCCTTCACCACTTCGTCGCATTTGATGATGTAGGCGTATTTGAGCCGGACTTCGCCGCCGGGTTTGAGCCGGAAGAATTTCGGCGGCAGCACTTCCTTGAAATCGTCCTGCTCGATGAACAGTTCGCGGCTGAACGGAATCTTCCGCCTGCCCGCGCTCTCGTCTTCGGGATTGTTGACGGCGTCCAGTTCCTCGGTCTTGCCTTCGGGGTAATTCGTCAGGACGACCTTGATGGGGCGCAGCACTGCGAGCCGGCGCAAGGAGCGTTTGTTCAAGTCCTCGCGGATGGCGTGTTCGAGCACGGCCACGTCGGTGATGCCGTTGTATTTCGTGATGCCGATGTTGTAGGCAAAATTGCGCAAGGCGTCGGGCGTGACGCCGCGCCGGCGGATGCCGGAAATCGTGGGCATTCGCGGGTCGTCCCAGCCGGAGACGAGATTTTCGTTCACAAGCTGCATGAGCTTGCGTTTGCTCATGACGGTGTAGCCGAGAGAAAGGCGGGCGAATTCGTATTGATGCGGCAGCGGGCGCGGCAGGCCGAGGCTTTCGAGAATCCAATCGTAAAGCGGGCGATGCACCTCGAATTCGAGCGTGCAGATGCTGTGCGTGATGCCTTCGATGTAATCGCTCAAGCAATGCGCGAAGTCATACATCGGGTAGATGCACCATTTGCCGCCGGTGTGATGATGCTCGGCGTGGCGGATGCGGTAGAGCAGCGGGTCGCGCATCCAGATGTTCGGCGAATCCACTTGAATCTTCGCGCGGAGCGAGCGCTTGCCGTCGGGAAATTCGCCGGCCTTCATGCGCTGGAACAAATCGAGATTTTCCGCGGCGCTGCGGTCGCGGAAGGGAGAGGGTTTGGCGTTGCGGCGATAATCATCGGTCTCCTCCGGGGTCAAATCGCAAACGTAGGCCTTATTGTTCTCGATCAATTGCTCCGCGTAATCGTAAATCTGGTCGAAGTAGTCCGAAGCGTAAAATGGCTCAAAGATTTCCGATTTCCGAGTTCCGAGTTCCGAGTTGGTGACGGCGGGAAGATAAAAATCCCGTTTGCCTTCTTCGGCGATAATTTCGGGCGTTGCACCTTTCGGCTTCAAACCGAGCTTGTCGTCGGCCCAGCCGCTGATGAGCCAATTCACGTCCTCGGTAATGGAATCCACGTATTCGACGTCTTCCTTGGTCGGGTTGGTGTCGTCCATCCGCAGATTGCAGATGCCGCCAAACTCGCGTGCGATGCCGAAGTTGAGGCAAATTGATTTTGCGTGGCCGATGTGGAGGTAGCCGTTCGGCTCCGGCGGGAAGCGCGTGTGGATCTGCGGATATTTCCTTTCGGCGGCGTGCCTGGCCACGATGTCGCGGATGAAATCGGACGGCACCGGGGCCGGGGTGGCCGGGACAGCGTTGTTTTGCTTGCTCATTCTGGCCCGGAAAATATCAAATCAGTTTGCCGTTGAATAGCAAATTGGCCGGCACCGGCAAAGCGCCGCGGTATTTTCAGGCAACCGGTTCGTGGGCGGTAACATCCGGGTGCAATGCCTGATGGATGGCATTCAGCATTGTCTCGGCGGTGTAGGGTTTGGTAAGAAAAGCGCGGATTGCCGGGCTGGTGAGATGGCCTTCCTTGGTGAATCCGCTGGCGGCGATAATTTTGATTCCCGGATTGATTTTGGTCAGGGACTGGATGGTCGCCGGGCCGTCCATGACGGGCATCATCATGTCCAGAAGCACGAGGGCGATTTCATCCTTCCGCCGGACATAGCAGGAGACAGCTTCCGCGCCGTTGTTGGCGGTGACGACGCAGTAACCGAACATATTCAGGGTCTGCTTGGCAATGTTGCGGACGGGCGCCTCGTCATCCACGACCAGAATGAGTTCGTTGTTGCCGCGAAAGGCACCGGTTTCTTTGTCCGGTGTTTTGTCGGCGGGCCGGGCGGCGGTCTGGGCCGGCAGATAGACCTTGAAACAGGAGCCGTGGTTGGGACTGCTTTGGACGTTGATGAAGCCACCGTGGCTTTTGACGATTCCCAGGGCGATGGAAAGCCCCAGTCCGGTTCCCTTGCCGACTTCCTTGGTGGTGAAAAAGGGGTCAAAAATCCGGTCGCGGATTTCCGGGTTTATGCCGACGCCATTGTCCGTGACGCTGAAGACGACATACGCTCCGGGCCTGACTTTTTCGTTTGTGGCGGCGTCATGCCCATCCAGTTCGGCGTTGTCAACAGAGATGGCCAGTTCCCCGCCGTTGGGCATTGCATCGCGGGCATTGATGCACAGGTTCATTAAAACTTGATGAAGATGGGTCGCATTGACGTCAATTGTCGGCGCATCCGGGGCGCAGTTGATGCGCAGGCTGATGGATTTTGGCAGGGCTTCGTTCAGAAGTTTCCGCAGATCCTCAAGCAACTGGCGCGGCTGCGCGGCTGCGCGGCGTCCATCCGTGCCGCGGGCGAAAGTCAGGATTTGCCTGACCAGGTCGGCGGCGCGCTGGGTGCTGTTGAGAATGTTTGTGATCAATTTCCCGCGGTCGGGGGCGTCCGGATCCGTCTCCAGCAGTTGGGCGGACATCAAGATGGGGGCGAGCACGTTGTTGAGGTCGTGCGCGATGCCGCCAGCGAGGACGCCGATGCTGTCCAGCCGCTGTGTGCGGAGGAATTGCGACTCCATTTTTTTTTGCCGGGTGACGTCGGTGTAGATGGCCAGGATTGAGCCGGGTTTTCCCTGTGAATTGTGGACGAGCGTCCAGCGGGCGGCCACGGTGAGTTCCTTTCCCTGGCGGTCGTGTTGGTTGAATTCGCCCTGCCACTGGCGGTCGTGAAGCAGGTTTTTCTTGGCCCTCTGGAAGTCCGCGGGATTGACGCTCAACTTTTCAAAGGCGATGCCGCCGACGGCCTCCTGCGCTGTCCAGCCGTAAATACGCCGGGCGCTTTGATTCCAATAGAGAATCCGGTCATCGAGGTTGCAGACCACGATGGCATCGCTGGCGAGATCCAGCATCCGCGCCTGCTCCGCGATTTTGTCCTGGGACAGCTTGCGCTCGGTGATGTCCATCGCCATGCCCAGCACGGCGGGCTGGCCGCCGGATTCAGCGCGGCTGCCGAGCACTTCAAGGTGGATGACGGAGCCGTCCTTGCGCCGGCCCCGGATGGAATAATGGGCAAAATCAATCTCGTCGGCAATCTGCCGGCGGATTTGCTCCCGCATCAACGCCAGGTCTTCCGGCATGATCACGTCATCCAATTTAAGCGGGGTTGCCGCTTCCTCCGGGGTATATCCAAAAATCTCAGCCAGTTGCGGGTTGGCATAAACAAACCGGTCGTTTTGAAGAATATAAACGCCCACCAGTGACTGCTCGACCAGCGAACGGAACTTGCTTTCGCTTTGACGCAGGCTGGCCGTCTGCTGCCGGACTTTCCGGCGCAGCAGCAGCACCCAAAGCGCCGCCGCCCCGATGGCGACCGACATGACGCCGAGCACCGCGGCGGTGTGCTCAACCGTCCACCATGACGGTTCTTCAAGAATCTGGATGTCCTGTTCCGACGGCACGGCGAGTTGGAGCGACTTGGGCACACGCGCTTCATCCGACAGCACCCGGTAGATGCCGGCGACCTGAAGCAGGCTGCCGGACTCAAGATTTCTGATCCGGGCTGAAACCGGCTTGATGATGCGGACGTCAAAAACCTTGTTGCCGATCTGGAGGGTCAGCGTATCCACATCGCCGATTTTACTGTAATGCAGAAACCGCGCTTCAGCTTGAACCCAGCGGTCATGCAACCGCGGATCAATGGGATTGTCCTTCGAGATTTGGCGCGGCGGCGGCATTTGACGCTGGCTGATCACCTTGAAGACGGCGTCCTGGAGCAGGTTGCCGTAACTTCCCAAACCGGGATAGCCGGACGCGATCACATAATCGCCCGGCTTGACTTGACGATTCCCCGCCGTCTCCACCCTCACGCCCGAATCCGCATCCTGGATAAAAAAGAAGTTCAAGTTCGTGTCAATAAATGTTGCAACGCCGCCGATGCTGATCCGGTGCTGCAACGTCTGGCGCGGGTGAAACTGGTCCAGGGTGGCGATGGGCTGCACCGGCTGGTTCAAGGGATCAGAAACACCAGGCTCTTCGATTTGCACATCCGCGAGGGAAGACACCCACATTGTAAAACCCATGAACTGGCGCCTGCTGTTTGATTCCGATCCGCAGGCACCCCTGATGCGCACGATGGCGTCCAGCAAGTTCGCCGGCTCGCGGTCCGCCGGAACATTCACGGGAATCGTGCCGCTCAAGTCTCTCAAGTTGAGCCGCGCCATCCCGTTGGTGAAAGTCACCGAGCGCACCACGCCGCGCACTTCGATCCACCGGCTGCCTTCCTCGCCGGTTGCCAGTTGAAACAGCGTCACCGGCTGCGCCTCCGGCAGGGGGGCCGTGCCGAGCACGGTCACATTGGTGGCCAGCACAATGGGCGAAAAACGGCCCGGATCGCTCACGCCTTCGACATTGACCAGATCGCCCGGCTTCAGCCCGGAGGAAATTCGCGGCATCCGAACCGAAATTCCAGCCGAGTTGTCCTGGACGAAAAAATAATCCTGGAAATGGGCGTTGACGGTCACGACCGCGCGCAGCCGGACGGGATAATGCCACGCCGCTTTTTCGGGGGGCAAATCGCGGATCTGCCACACGTTGGTCAGCAATGGCAGACTGGCCGGCCTGGCTGATACAGCGGAAGCCGCCTGGTTGGTCGAGCCTCCGGTCGCCACCGGGACGGCCACGACGTTTTTCAGGCTGACCGGATAAATGTCAAAATCCGGCTGTCCCTGCAAATCAGCCAGCTCTCTTACTTTTGGCAGGTCGGCCTGATGCGTTTCCGCGAAAATCGTTCCCGTCAAGTCATGGATTACGATGAATTCACCCGGTTGTTCATCCAGCACCGTTCCCCGCAACCGCACCATCGCATCGCGGGCGCCGGCCGGGACGTTCACATTCAAAGAACTGATTGTGCGCACCGGAATGGAATTTGAAATGACGGGCAAATCCGCCGGGCTGCCGGCGAATGTTCCGGTTGCAACCGACAATGACGGAGTATTGGTGCTGGAAATTTCCGGTTTGCCGGGCGGCTTCTGTCCGCAGCCGGACGATACAATGCCCGTCAGCACACAGGCCAAAACAAGTTGGAGGCTTGTAAAATGTTTCACATTAACTTGTCCATTTTGGATTCCGTGCCACGGGCGGCGGCTCATGGGTGGTGAACCCGGATAGTCTGGCCCTCAAATTTGAGCCGGTCAATTACAATCCGGGCGGCGGCATTGAACCATCGCGCCGGTTCAAGAAAGATTCTTGTTCCGGGCGCGCGATTCGTCGGCGAGCTTTTGCTTGAATTCCGTCAATGCCTTTTGCAGCCGCTCGTCGCTGACGGCGAGAATCTGCACGGCCAGCAGGCCGGCGTTGCGCGCCGCGTTGATGCCGACCGTCGCCACGGGAACGCCCGGCGGCATCTGCACGATGGACAGCAGCGAATCCATGCCCTTGAGCGATTTGGTTTCGATTGGCACGCCGATGACCGGCAGCGTCGTGAACGCCGCCGTCACGCCCGGCAAATGCGCCGCGCCGCCCGCGCCGGCGATGATGACGCGCAGGCCGCGTTTGCCGGCCGTGCTCGCGTATGACTCCAATCCGCGCGGGTCGCGGTGGGCGGAAATGACCTTCGCTTCGGAGCCGGTGTTGAACTCCGCCAGCGCATCGGCGGCGGCCTTCATCACCGGCCAGTCCGAATCGCTGCCCATCAAAATGCCGACCAGCGGCTTGTCAGATGAATTTTTCATTGGCGCTGAAAATTGAGCGAAGAAATCGCCCCTTTGGCAAGAAACAAAGTGATTTGAATTCCCCGCGTTTTACGCCTTTGCATCTTTGCGCCGTTGCGCTAAACATTCCCATGATGACGACCGCCAACAAAATCACGATTCTGCGAATCCTCCTGGTTCCGTTTTTTGTCGTCGAGCTGATTTACTATTTCGAGACCGGGAATGAAATGCACTGGCTTGCCGCCATCCTGTCGTTTGCGGTTGCGGCGATTCTGGACGGCGTGGACGGCTACATCGCGCGGCACTACAACCAGAAGAGCGAACTGGGCGCGATCCTGGACCCGCTCGCGGACAAATTGCTTCTGGTTTCGGGCGTGGTCGCATTGAGCTTCAATCACGGGACTTTTCTCGGCCAGATTCCGCTTTGGCTCACCGGCACGATCATCGGCCGCGATATTTTGATTTTGATCGGCATGGTGGTCATCCAGCTCACCGTCGGCAAGGTCGCCGTGCGCCCCCGTTTCAGCGGCAAATGCGCCACCGTGCTGCAAATGTTCGTCGTGATCTGGATTTTGCTGAAATGGGACCAGGATTTGAATCCGCTTTGGGTCAAGTGTTTGATGGTTGGCGCGGCGATTTGCACCGGCGTTTCAGGGCTGCTTTACGTTTGGGACGGCGTGAAACAGCTTGGTTCGCATCCGGCAAGTTCGCCGACGAAGACCTGATTTATGGCAAAGGGAGTTCAACTCAAATTGAAGGAAGGCGATGCCGCGCCGGATTTTTCCGTGGCGACGAACGGCGGCGGGAAGATTTCGCTTGCCGGTTTCAAGGGCAAAAATGTCATCCTCTATTTTTATCCGAAGGACGACACGCCGGGCTGCACGAAGGAAGCCTGCGCGTTCCGCGACCATTTTGCGGACTTCAGGAAAAAGGGCGCGGTCGTGCTGGGAGTCAGCACCGATCCGGTGAAGTCGCATGACAAATTCGCGGAGAAATTCAAGCTGCCGTTCACGCTGCTCGCCGACGAGGACAAAAAGATTGTGGAAACCTACGGTGTCTGGGGCGAAAAGAGCTTCATGGGCCGCAAATATCTTGGCACGCATCGCGTGACGTTTCTCATCGGGCCGGACGGATGCATAAAAAAAATCTGGCCGCAGGTGAAGCCGGAGGAGCACGCGGCGGAAGTGTTGGCGGCGTTGTAGCAGGAGTCCGGCCTTCAGACTTTATTCAGACCGGGCAAAGCTTGAACTCCAACTCCGTGTTTGACAGACGCGCCCAAATGAAGAAAATTTGTCCGCGGTAAAACAAGTTTAACCAAAAACAAGGAAACGATTATGGCAATATCCGTTGGCTCCAAAGCTCCTGATTTCACCCTGAAATCCAAACAGGCGTCCGGTCTGGTGGACGTGAAATTAAGCAACAACTTCGGCAAAAAGAACACCGTGCTACTGTTCTTTCCGCTCGCCTTCACGAGTGTCTGCACCAAGGAAATGTGCGACATCTCCGCCGGTTTTGGCGCTTACACCAGCCTGAATGCCGACGTCATCGCCGTCAGCGTGGACAGCCCGTTTGCGCAGGAAGCGTGGGCGCAGAAGGAAAAAATCGGCATCACGCTCGCCAGCGATTTGAACAAGGAGGTCACCAGGAAATACGACGTGCTGTTCCCGATGCTGGCCGGCGCGGGCGACACGGCGGCGCGCGCGGCGTTCGTGATTGACAAGAACGGCGTGGTGCAATACAGCGAACAAACGCCGACGCCGAAGGATTTGCCGAATTTTGAGGCGGTCAAGGGGACGCTGGCGAAGCTGAAGTAAATGTTTGGGAGGGACGGCGTGTCGCCGTCCCAAAATGAAAGACGGGGGCGCCGGCACGGCAACCCTCCAGATTTACAGCTTCGGCGGGACGTTCGCGGAAGTCATCCACTCGCTGATGGGCCGCAGGTTTCCGCATTCCGGGCAAGAGGTCGCGGCATATTGGGTCTGGCAGTGCGGGCAGACGCCCTGCGTTTCAAATGTGTCGAACGGCTGCCGGCATTTGCCGCAGCGCCAGATCGCGCCCACCGGCGGCGCGGCTTTGCAGACCGGGCAGGCAAACCCTTCGCGGCGCGGCGCCTTCGCCATTTTTGCCATCGTGCGTGCCTGCATCAGTCCGCCCCAGCAATTCATCAGGATAAATGCGCACATGATTCCCATCCAGATGGATCGCGCCCAAAAGGCGTAAGCGACCAATCCGGCCACGCCGACAAAACCAACATAGCTGGCAATCATCAAACTGCGGGCCTGGCCAAATGCAAACCAGAGCAGCGACCGCAGAATTTGTCCGCCGTCGAGCGGGTAAATCGGCAGCATGTTGAAAACGAGCAGCACGAGGTTGATGGAAAAAAGCATGACGACAAAATTATCGGCATTGGGACATGTTTTTTCCCATCCGGCGGATTTTCCGAGGATCATCAAAAACAAAAACAGCGGAAACAGGATTACATTGACCAGCGGTCCGGCGGCGATGCTCCACAGAGTCGCGCCCGGGCGCTGCGGTGGCGACACATAAGCCACACCGCCAAGCACCCACAGCACAATGTCATGAGTTGTCCCGCCAACGGACCGGCACGCCAGTTGGTGTCCAAACTCATGTATCAGCACGATCGCAAACAGCGACAAACATTCCAACACGCTCCAAAGCAGGGTCGAATGATCCCTCGCCTGATTGACAAAATAGGCGACGGCAAGAAACCAGGCCCAGTGCAGATAGACGGTAATTCCAAAAAGCTTGAACAATCGGATGGAGCCTTGTCGCGTTGGCATTTCGGGAAAGTGCCAGAGACGTGGCGACGCAACAAGTTTTTTGGCCGGATTTCCGTTTCGCGCGTTTCCATTTCGTCACCGGGCTTTAACCGGGCTGCCATTTGTTTTACGTGGCGGTGGCTTAAGCTGTCAGCATGGTGCCTCGGATTTTGATTGTGGACGACGAGCGCGATTTCATCGAACTGGTGCGATATCGCCTCGCCGGGCTGGGCTGCGAATTCATCGTGGCCGGCGACGGCGTGCAGGCGTTGAGCCAGGCGCGGCAGTTCAAGCCGGATTTGATTCTGCTCGATATTTTGCTGCCCGACCTCGACGGCCTGTCCGTCTGCGAAATCCTGCGCCGCCAGCCGTCCACCAAAAAAACCCCGATCATCTTCATGAGCGCGCTGACGAGCGAGGTGACCCGCCGCACCGTGGCGACGCAGGCCGATGACTTTTTCACCAAGCCGCTGGATTTGGAAAAACTCCAGTTCCGCATCGCCGAATTGCTGCAGCGCGAACTGCCGGCGGCGAAATAATGGCCGAATTCACGCTTCAGCTTGTCTCCGAACGGCAGTCTGAAGCCTGAACTCCAACTCGCTTCGCTTGACACATCGGCGGGCAAACTTCATTTTCAGCGGGTAATTTTGAAAATTAAATGAACACATCGCACAATTTATCCGGAACCTTGCAGGAATTCGACCTCGGCAACGGCAAACAGGGACAATTTTATTCGTTGCCCGCGCTGGAAAAAGCCGGCCTCGGCCCGGTCTCCAAACTGCCGGTTTCAATCCGGCTTGTGCTGGAATCCATCCTGCGAAATTGCGACGGCAAAAAAGTGAGCGAGCAAAGCGTCCGCGAACTGGCGAACTGGAAACCGAACGAAACGCGCACGGCGGAAATCCCATTCGTGGTCGCGCGCATCGTGCTGCAGGATTTCACCGGCGTGCCGTTGTTGGTGGATTTGGCGGCGATGCGCAGCGCTGTCGCCAAGCTCGGCAAAAATCCTAAAATCATCGAGCCGCTGGTGCCGGTGGATTTGGTCGTGGACCATTCCGTGCAGGTGGACTTCGCCGGCCGCGCGGATTCGATGGCGAAGAATCTGGATTTGGAATTCACCCGCAACCGCGAGCGCTACCAGTTTTTGAAATGGGGCATGCAGGCATTCGACACGTTCAAGGTCGTGCCGCCCGGCATCGGAATCGTGCATCAGGTGAATCTCGAATATCTCGCCAAGGGCGTGCTGTCTTCCCCATCCTCCGACTCCCAACTTCCATCTGCCATTTTTTATCCCGACACGCTCGTCGGCACGGATTCGCACACGACGATGATCAACGGCATCGGCATTGTCGGCTGGGGAGTTGGCGGCATCGAGGCCGAGGCGGGCATGCTCGGCCAGCCGGTTTATTTTCTCACGCCGGACGTGGTGGGTGTTCATCTCACCGGCGCGCTCACCGAAGGCGTCACCGCGACCGATCTCGCGCTCACCGTCACGCAACTGCTTCGCAAGACCAAGGTCGTTGGCAAATTCGTCGAGTTCTTCGGCCCCGGCGCGGCGGCGTTGCCGGTGGTGGACCGCGCGACCATCGCGAACATGGCGCCCGAATACGGCGCGACGATGGGCTTCTTTCCGATTGACGCCGAATGCGTGAATTACCTCCGCGCCACCGGCCGCAGCGAGGAACATTGCAGGCTCTACGAAAATTATTACAAGGCGCAGGGGCTGTGGGGCATTCCGCAGAAGGGGCAGATTGAATACTCGCAATTGGTCGAACTTGATCTCGCAACGGTGAAACCAAGCGTGGCCGGGCCGAAGCGTCCGCAAGACCGCATTGAGTTGCCGGATATGCACCGCGAATTTTTCAACGCGGTGCAACGGCCTGTCACCGAAAACGGATTCGGCAAATCGCGCCAGGTTTTCGGCAAGTCGGTCAAAGTAGAAACTGCTGCGAAGACGAAGGCGAGCATCGGCACCGGTTCGGTCGTCATTGCCGCCATCACTTCCTGCACCAACACCAGCAATCCGAGCGTGATGCTTGCCGCCGGTTTGCTCGCGAAAAAAGCGGTTGAAAAAGGTCTCAAGGTGAATCCGGCCGTGAAGGCTTCGCTCGCGCCCGGTTCGCGTGTCGTAACCGGTTATCTCAAGAAAACCGGCCTCACTCCGTATCTCAACAAGCTGCGCTTCAACACCGTCTGCTACGGCTGCACGACGTGCATCGGCAATTCCGGTCCGCTCGATCCCGCCATCGAGGAAGCCATCGTGAAGAATGATTTCGTCACCGCCAGCGTGCTTTCCGGCAACCGCAACTTCGAGGCGCGCGTGCATCAAAACGTGAAGTCGAACTTCCTCATGTCGCCGCCGCTGGTCGTGGCGTTTGCGCTTGCGGGCCGCGTGGACATTGACTTGAGTTGCGAGCCGCTCGGCAAGGACAAGGCCGGCGCACCGGTTTACCTTGCCGACCTCTGGCCCTCATTGCAGGAGGTGCGTGACGCGATGCAATCCGCGCTCAAGCCGGAGGTCTTCCGCAAGCTCTACAAGAATTTCGCCGCGCAGAATCCGAAGTGGAATGAAATCCCGTCGAGTGTAGGCAATGTGTATGAGTGGGACAAAAAATCCACCTACATCCAGGAGCCGCCGTTTTTCACCAACTTCTCAATGAAGCCCGACAGCATCAAGCCCATCAACGGCGCGCGCGCGCTGGGCATCTTTGGCGACAGCGTGACGACCGACCACATTTCGCCGGCCGGCGCGATCAAGAAATCCTCGCCCGCCGGGAAATTTCTCCTTGAGAATGGCGTGACGGCAGAAGATTTCAACAGCTACGGCTCGCGTCGCGGCAATGACCGAGTGATGACGCGCGGCACGTTCGCCAACGTCCGCATCAAGAACTTGATGCTCGGCGGTGAAGAAGGCGGCAACACCATCGGGCCGGATGGCGCGAAAACATCCATCTACGATGCTTCCATCGCGTATCAGGCGAAAGGCACGCCGCTCATCGTGATTGCCGGACAGGAATACGGCACCGGTTCGTCGCGCGATTGGGCGGCGAAAGGCACGAACCTTCTCGGCGTCAAAGCCGTCGTCGCGCAGAGTTTCGAGCGCATCCACCGCAGCAACCTCGTCGGCATGGGCGTGCTGCCGCTGCAATTCAAGGACGGCACCACCGCGCAATCCCTGAAACTCGACGGCTCCGAGACCTACGACATCGTCGGCCTCGATGCGAACATCAAGCCGCAGCAGGATTTGACGCTGAAAATCACCCGCAAAGACAGCGCGGTCGAAAATGTTTCCGTCCGCTGCCGCATTGATACGCCCATCGAGATTGATTACTACCAGCACGGCGGCATTTTGCCATTTGTGTTGCGCCAGTTGGTGGCGAAGGCATAGCGGAACGCCGGCCTCCGGCACGGCGTGAACCGATAACACCAAAGATATAAACTTGCTGTGCCAGAGGCCGGCGTTCCAAAAATGAAACCGCAGACCAAACGCGAATATCTGCGCGATCTGGTTGCGGACGAGAACCGCTGGCATCGTCCACTCACCGATGAGGAGAGAACACTAGGTTTTCCTGGCTGGCACGAGCGCGGTTACCTGCCGCATTGTGATTTTCCCGGTCTCGTCCAATTCGTCACGTTCCGCCTTGCCGATTCCATGCCGGAATCGCGTCGCGGTGAGTGGGAACATTTGTTGAAAATCGAGGACGGCCGCGAGAAACGCACGAAGCTGGAGGAGTATCTTGATCGCGGAATTGGTGAATGTCATTTGCGCGCCCCGCAGATCGCGAAGCTGGCGGAAGATGCATTGCTGTTCGGACACAAGGAATCTTACGAATTGCTTGCATGGTGTGTGATGCCAAATCACGTCCATGTGCTCGTTCATGTCTGGCAGAAACCGCTTTGGAAGATGGCGCGAAGTTGGAAGCAGTTCGTCCAAACGCAGGCGAATCATCTGCCATCGGAACGCCGGCCTCCGGCACGGCGCGACGGTGAAACGAACAGCAACGAGCCGTGTCGGAGGCCGGCGTTCCAATGGCAGCGCGAATACTGGGACACGTTCATGCGCGATGAGGCACGGGAGAAAACAGCAGTCCGCTACATCGAAAGTAATCCGTTGAAGTCAAAGTTGTGCCGTGCGGCGGAACAATGGCTGTTCAGCAGCGCGAGATTCCGCGATAAATTCCAGCGGTTGATTGTTCCGACAGGAACGCCGGCTTCCAGCACGGCGCAATGATGATTAAACTTCCAAAACGCCGTGCCGGAGGCCGGTGCTCCAATTAAATCACCAACGCGGACTGAATCGCTGTTCGCAAAAACGAGCACCTGTTTGTAATCCGCATCGGCACAAAACGCGCGCAATGCGAACACAAGAAAAGCGAGACAGGATATGAGAGCTTTTCGCATCGAAGACATTTTAGACAGAATTAACAAAATGTTCAGAATTATTTCCGAGGCAATTCTTTGATTTCTGTTGATTCTGTCAAAAAATCATTCCGGCTTCACGATGGAAACCACAACCGCATCCGGCTTGAGATATTTTTGCGCGGCGGCTTTGACTTGCTCCAGCGTGACGGCCTGGTATTTCGCGTCGTCCAGTTCCGTGCGCTGGAAGCCGAGGCCGTAAAGCTCGTCCAGCGCCGTGAGTTGCGCGAGGCTGCCGAGGTCCTGCCGCGCGATTTTCTTCTGGCCGATGATTTTGGCCTTGGCGCGCTTGAGTTCCTCGGCGGTCAAACCTTCCGTGCGCAACAATTTGGCTTCCGCAAGCAATTCTGTTTCCACCTGCGCGGCCTTGCTCGGCTCGGTGCCGGTGTAAAACGCAAAGTAACCCGGCGCAAGCCCGGCCAGGTTTTGCGCGCCGACGTAGTAGGCGAGCCCAAGCTGTTCGCGGATGCGCAGGAACAGCCGCGAGCCGAGGTCGCTGCAACATTCCTGCAAAACGTCCAGCGCGTAACGATCCTCGCTGTCCATCGTCGTGCCGGTGAACCCGATGACCAGCACCGCCTGCTTCTTGTCGCGCGTCTCTTCGACACGGCGGGACAGGGGATGGGAGTTGGGAGTTGGGAGTTGGAAAATGGGTTTGGCCGGTCTGCCATCTGCCATCTGCCATCTGCCAAAGGCCTTTTCAACAGCCTTCCTGACATCGCCGACCTTCACGTCTCCGTAAATCGCCAGCACGCAATTGTTCGGCACCGCCAGCTTCTGGTGGAACGCTTTCAGGTCAGCACTGGAAATCTTGCCGACGGATTCCTCGGTGCCGAGCGTGTCCAAACCGTAGCCGGTGTCGCCGAACAAGCCTCGCCGCATCGCGACGCTCGCGCTCTTGAGCAAATCATCCTTCCGCGCGGAAATGCTCGCGATTTGCACCTCGCGCTCGCGGTCCAGTTCGTTGGCGGGAAAAATGGGATTCAGCAGGACATCGGCAAGCAAATCCAGCCCGGTCGCGAAATCGCCGCTCATCACCTCCGCGTTCACGCCAAAGCTGTTGTTGCCGCCGTAGCTATCAATGCTGCCGCCGACGGATTCAATTTCCGTGGCGATTTTTTCCGCGCTGCGCGTCGGCGTGCCCTTGAGCAGCGTCTTGGCGAGCAACTGCGTGATGCCGTTGTTCGCGGTCGTTTCCGCCAGCACGCCGCCCTTGAACGCCGCGCGGAATTCCACGAACGGCAGCCGGTGATTCTCCTTCACCAGCAGGCGCAGGCCATTCGGCAGTTCAAACTTCTTGATGGGCTGGTCGCTGTTCGTTTCCACCGTTGCGGAAATCTTCGGCGACGTGCCGTTCGGCAACAGCGCGTAGAGCGTCCGGTTCTCCGCCGTGACATATTGGCGGGCGACGCGCTGCACGTCGCCATGCGTGACGCGCTTGACGGCGGCAAGGTAGCGCTCCGAGAACGTCAGATTGTTTGCCACGAGCCAGCTTCTGCCGAGATCGTTCGCCTGGCCTTCCATCGTCTTGCGCGTGGACAGCGTGGCGGAGGTAAATTGCTTGGCCGCCTTGCTCACCTCGTCGGAAGAAACTGAAATGGATTTCACCTTTTCAATTTCGGCGAGAATCGCGTCGCGCGCGGCGGAGAACTTGTCCGCGTCCACAATCGCGCTGATGCCGAATAGGCCGGGATTGCCGGGGCTGTAAGTCCACGCGTCAACGTGATGCACGAGGCCGGCCTTTTCGCGCACCTGCTGGAACAGCCGTGAACTGCGCCCGCTGCCGAGCAACACCGCCAGCACGTCCAGCGCCGGCACGTCGGGATGGCGCAATTCGGGGATGTGCCACGCGAAATGCAGATGCCCCAGCTCGATGGGCGCTTCCTCCACGATCTCGCGCGCCGCCGTCTGCTTCGGTTCCTCGGGCAAAACCATCGGCGGCAACGCTCGTGCCTTGGATTTCTCGTAGGCCGTTTTGATTTGCGCTACAACTTCATCATTCTTCACGTCGCCGGTGACGACATAGAAGACGTTGTTCGGCGCGTATTTCTCGCGGTAATAACCGTGGATGTCGTCCGGCTTCAGCTCGTTGAAAATGTCCGGATAACCGATGACCGTGAAGCGATACGGGCTTTTGGTGTAGGCCGTTTCAAATAACCGGCGGCTCGCGCGGCGGCCGGGGTCATCCACGTTCATGTCCATCTCGCGGCGGATCACGTCCATCTCCTTGGCCAGTTCATCCGGCGGCAGCGACGCGTGCTGCATGATGTCGCACAGGATGTCAATCGCTGTGCGCGCGCCCGTGTTCGGCACGTCAATGTGGAACACCGTGCGGTCGAAGCTCGTGTAGGCGTTCATGTAACCGCCGGCCTCCTGCACCTCCTGGTCAATCCGGCTGCCGGGCCGCGTCGTGGTGCCCTTGAACAGCATGTGCTCCAGCACGTGCGACA
>Ga0181520_10003329_pt1 | contig 28402 bp, 23 predicted proteins | sample PEATcosm2014_Bin_29_FD_132451 | JGI IMG/M metagenome (GOLD analysis project Ga0181520, IMG submission 132451) | Peatland microbial communities from MTU Mesocosm Facility, Houghton, MI, USA - PEATcosm2014_Bin02_30_metaG | ecosystem: Environmental > Terrestrial > Soil > Wetlands > Peat | place...
CGCCGCCATCCGCGAGTTCCACTCCGTCTACCTCATCGCCGTCGGCGGCGCGGCCTACCTCATCTCCAAGGCCATCCACTCCGCCCGCGTCCTCGCCTTCGCCGACCTCGGCATGGAGGCCATTTATGAATTTGACGTACAAGACATGCCCGTCACCGTCGCCGTCGAATCACTCGGCTCCAGCGTCCACACCACCGGCCCCGCCGAGTGGAACTCCCGCATCGCCCAGCACCTCCCCAACACCACCATTTTGCAATGATGCCGAGATGTAATGCGCGAATATAACCATTTAAGCGAAATGAACCAAACATTTTAGTCATAGAAGTAGAATCGTTGGAATGCAAGATCTACCGAGGGAAGAATCCGCCGTATTCAACGATCTTGAGAACCTATGTCGTTCCCCTGGCTATATCCATGCCCTTGCCTACCTGTCGTATAGGGATAACTTCGTCGGATATCAAGAAACGCTGACTGGCGACGATCTTGCGGAACTTTATCGTCCAGAGAGACTCATTCGGTCGGAAATGTCTACACTCCTTGGATTGCTAATCAAAGGAGATATAGATTTCACCCATCCCGGACCAAAGGCTCTCCAAGGTTATGCCGACCAAAGCGAGCACCTGCTTGAAGATCTCCACCTAGCTTTGTCCACTCCTATGTTCCAAGGGATCGAAAAATTAGGATCGGGAACGCGCGATCCTGAGCTGCTATCACACGGTGCCGTGTTGCGCGAGCCAATCTTCTATAGCGGGGAATCTGCGTATCTTTCCCAATATCGCGACCTTGCACTGAAAAAGTACAAGAAGGATGAAGACTGGCTTTCGAAACATTGCGGATTTAACGTCTCCGACGCTGTAGCCGCTGCCAACGCCATATCATCGTTGCAACCAAAACGGCTAAAGCTCTTCCGCCGCAGTATGGTTCACGACCACCCGGACGATTGGACCATACTGCCGTTCTTCACATTCACCAGTAGCGAAATTGCGCTTGCCTCCGGGCTCGATATTGCCGTGGTGAGAAAAGTGATGCAATCGTTCAGCGTCTCTGAGGATGAACGGAACGCTGAATTCAGTGCTCTGAACGAGTTCAACGTAGCGAACGCAAAGCCGATTCTGTCGCGAGGACAGGATACATTTGTGCTGCTTCAGTCGTACAGCTTGTACGAGGCGATCTATGAATCCCCCTTCTTCTGGATGCTCAAAGACGACAAATACAGGCCGGAAGCACTCACTAATAGAGGTAACTTTGCCGAACTTTTCTCTGCCGAATGCCTCCGAAGAGTATTTGGCGAAAAGTATGTTCACCCAAATGTCACGATTGGCAAAAAGGAGGGCACGCGACTTGGGGAGATCGATACGCTCGTAGTCTTCGGCGATCGCGCAATCGTACTCCAAGCGAAATCTAAGCGGCTTACACTTGAGGCGAAGAAGGGCAATGATAAGGTTCTCCAAAGCGACTTCTCGAAGAGCATCCAAGACTCCTACGATCAAGCACTTACATGTGCCAGGTTATTGGTCGAGGGCAAGCACCACATCGCGGATAGTTCAGGCAAGAGAATCCCGATAACGGCCCTCAAGAAAGTCTATCTAGTATGTCTCGTCTCGGATCACTATCCGGCACTCAGTTTCCAAGCAAGACAGTTCCTGCACCCATCCGTATCTAGCGAAATATCGGCTCCATTCGTAATGGATGTCTTCACATTGGATGTGATGAGTGAAATGCTTTCCTCACCATTACATTTCCTGAGCTATGTAGATCGTCGCACCGAATACGCGGACAAGGTCTCGGCCAGCCACGAGCTTACTGTGCTGTCGTACCATCTCAAGACCAATCTATGGGTCTCTGGTGAGTACAACCTGATCAGCCTACAGGACGACATATCGACAGACTTGGACGTCGCGATGGCGGTTCGGCGAGACAATGTACCCGGTGAACGCACTCCGAAAGGGATACTTACCCGATTTAAACACACAGCCTTCGATGGGCTGATCTCTCAAATCGAGCGTCAAGCACGCCCGGAAACGCTCGACCTTGGCTTCCTATTGCTAAAGATGAGCGGAGAAGCTATATCTCAGCTCAATCAAGGCATTGAGCGAGTCCTTCAGCTAACCAAGAAGGACCGAGGTCAACACGACTTCAGTATGGCATCCGGCGACACGGGGATAACGGTTCACTGCAATTTGTTCCCGAAAGCCGAGGCCGCACTCAAACTGCAAGCTCATGTCTTGTTGCGAAAGTACAAGCTAAGAGCACCCTCTTGGTATGGTATCAAGCTGTGCGAACTCGATGGTTCCCTCGAATTCGGCTATAACGCACAGTTTGCTTGGAGCGAAGATGCGGACATGGAAGAGGCTTCCAGATCGCTGTCACTCTCTCAAGACATGCGGTTCGTCAACGGGAAGCTACGAAGATTCAAGGTCGGAAGGAATGACCCGTGTCCCTGCAGGAGCGGGAAGAAGTATAAGCAATGTCACGGACGATAGAGTAATGCGAGGGCACGCCAAAAACCGGTGCCCCAACTCTCGATTCTGAGATGGGTGCATCGCGCGAAGGCGTGACCGGGGTCCCCGGCGAGCGGACTTGGCTGGCTGGGGTGGGCGACCGCTCCCGCTCCTCCGCTCTTCTAGACGCTCTACGCCGCCCCGACGACCATCACTCGCCCCGCGCCCCGGTTCGCCGCGCGCGGGCGAATCTCGATCACCACATCATGTTGCAGCGCCGTGGCGAAATGCATCAGCCGCTCCACCGAGAATCCTTCCAGCTTGTATCCCTTCAGCGCCGAGACCTTCGGCTGATTCACGCCCAGCAACCGCGCCGCCTCCGCCTGCGTCAGCTTCCACTCCGCCAGAATCGCGTTCAGCGAGGCCGCCAGCCACACCTTCGTTCCCAACTCTACTGCGTTGGGCAACCCACCCTCGGCTACGCCGCCAACATCTTCCGCTAGCCCGGCGAAGACCACGGCACCATCTTCTTCTCCATGCGTTTCCGCGATCTCTTCCGCTAAGTGAATGGAATCAGCACAGAAGAAAAGGCCAGGTCTTCGGACCTGGCCCTTGTCTTTTGGCCGTGGTGTAATGTGGTGAAGGTATGGAACATACCTCAAACCTGAAGCCAGGAAAGAGGCGTACCCCGAGCAGTGAGCCGCAGTTCGTGAATCTATCAGCTTTCCGCCCGACCTCTACTAAACTCTCGAAGAAGTCCTGCAGCAGAATAAGGTATCGCTGGCGTAGGTTGTGCGAGACATCGCTGAGAAGTACGTTGCAGAGAGAATCGCCGAAGTGCTTCGGTCTCGGTCAGGTAACGGATAATGCCGCGAAGAAGCATCTCCACAGGGACTATTGAGAAGGAGCGAACGCAATAGTGGATCAGGCAACGCACAACAAAATAGTCTCCTTTATCTGGGGCATCGCCGACGACGTACTGCGCGACCTCTTCAAGCGTGGGAAATACCCGGACGTGATCCTTCCGATGTTCGTCATCCGGCGCATGGATGCCGTGCTGGAGCCCACCAAGCAGGCGGTGCGCAACACCAAAAAGATGCTCGACGAGGCCCGTATTACCGAGCAGCGCGCCGCGCTCTGCGATGCCGCGGGCCAGGCGTTCTACAACACATCACGTTTCACGTTGCGCGACCTCAAGTCTCGCGGCAGTCAGCAGCAACTCCTCGCCGATTTCGAGGACTACCTGAACGGCTTCTCGCCCAACGTCCAGGACATTATCGAGAACTTCAAGTTCCGCAACCAGCTCACAACTCTTTCCAAAGCCGACGCGATTGGTACGCTAATCAACAAGTTCCTTGACCCCGACATCGACCTCTCGCCGGCTGGCATCGATAACCATTCGATGGGCACGGTCTTCGAGGAACTTGTCAGGAAGTTCAACGAGGAGAACAACGAAGAGGCGGGTGAGCACTGGACCCCGCGCGATGCAGTGCGACTGATGGCGAACCTCGTGTTCCTGCCCATCGAGGCCAAGATCAAGTCCGGCACCTACCTGCTCTACGACTGCGCTTGCGGCACGGGCGGCATGCTCACCGTGGGGGAGGAGATGCTCACAGCGATCGGCGCGAAGCGCGCCCAGCAGGTCAAATGCCTGCTCTATGGTCAAGAGATCAACCCCGAGACCTACGCCGTCTGTAAGGCGGACATGTTGCTCAAAGGTGAGGGCGAGAGCGCCGACCACATCGTCGGCGGTGCGGAATGGTCCACGCTCTCGCACGACGCCTTCCCGGCGCAAGAGTTCGACTTCATGCTCTCCAATCCGCCTTACGGGAAGAGCTGGAAGAAGGACCTCGAAGCGATGGGCGGCAAAGACGGGATGCGCGACGCGCGCTTCAAGGTGATGCACAAGGGCGAGGAACTCTCGCTCGTCACGCGCTCCAGCGACGGGCAGATGCTCTTTCTCGCCAACATGGCATCGAAGATGAATGCCAAGTCCGCCCTCGGCAGCCGCATTGCCGAGGTCCATAACGGCTCGTCGCTCTTCACCGGCGACGCGGGCCAGGGCGAGAGCAACATCCGCCGCTGGCTCATTGAGAATGACAGGCTCGAAGCCATCGTCGCGTTGCCGCTTAACCTCTTCTACAACACCGGCATCGCCACCTACATCTGGGTACTGTCCAACAAGAAGCCTGCGCACCGCAAAGGCCAAGTTCAGCTCATTGACGCCAGCCAGTGGTTCAAGCCGCTGCGCAAAAACCTCGGCAAGAAGAACTGCGAGCTCTCGCCCAAGGACATCGAGTGCATCAGCCGCACTTTCCTCGACTTCAAGGAGACGCCGGAGTCGAAGATATTTCCCAACGCCGCGTTCGGCTACTGGAAAGTCACGGTGGAACGCCCGCTGCGCCTACACAGCCAACTTACCCTCAAGGCCATCGAGACGCTGCGCTTTGCAGCAGGTGATGAAGACTTACGCGCCACCCTCTACGACGAGTTCGGGGATGACCTCTTCACCAAGTTCGCCAAGCTGTCGTCCGCGTTAGACCAGCGCCTGGCGGACTGGGGCGGCGACGAGGAGGAGACTGACGACGAGGAGGGCGCCAGCACAAAGAAGGGCCTGCCCGAGAAGAAGAAAAAGAAGTTGCTCGATCCCAAGACCTGGGAGCGCGATGGTCACCTTGTCGAAGTCGCCACGAAGTTGCGCGCAGAGCTGGGCGAGAAGCTCTTCGAGGACCACAACGTCTTCCGTAACCGCTTGGATGCGGCGCTCAAAAAGGATGACATCAAGCTCTCCGCCGCCGACCTCAAGCAGATACACAAGGCCGTGAGCTGGCGCGTCGAGACCGCGCCGCCCGTTATCGCCAAGGTACACAAGCCCAGCAAGGTTAAGGCTGACCCGTTGCGCGGCCTATTCGAGGCGACGGTGGACGGCAAGCCCGCGACTGTCGAGTACGAGCCTGACTCCGACCTGCGCGACACCGAGCAGGTACCGCTTCTGGAAGAAGGCGGCATCGAAGCCTTCATCCGCCGCGAAGTGCTGCCCTACACGCCCGACGCGTGGATCAAGGAGGACGCCACCAAGATCGGCTACGAGGTCAGCTTCACGCGGCACTTCTACAAGCCGCAACCCTTACGAACGCTCGAAGAGATCAGTGCCGACATTCTGGCCATCGAAGCAGAGGCCGATGGGCTGCTTGACGGCTTGCTCAAGGTAGGCGAAGGAGTCCATGCATGATCGCCGACCTCAGGCCATATCCGGCATACAAGGACTCGGGCATCGAATGGCTTGGTTCGCTGCCGGCACATTGGAATAAACTGCGCGCAAAGTGCATATTTCGTGAGGTGGATGAGCGTTCTACGACGGGCAGGGAGGAATTACTCTCGGTGTCGCATCTAACCGGAGTAACTCCGCGTAGTCAAAAGACGATCACCATGTTCCTTGCCAAATCAAATGTCGGCCACAAAACGTGTCGGCCCGATGACGTTGTGATTAACACAATGTGGGCCTGGATGGGTGCCTTAGGCACCGCACGGCAGACTGGCATCGTCAGCCCGGCCTATGGGGTCTATCGCCCACTGGCAGGCTGCAACATCCTGCCACGTTATGCAGACCAACTATTGCGAACTCCTGAATACACCGCGGAATATCAGAGGCGATCCACGGGTGTAAACAGTTCGCGGCTGCGTCTTTACCCTGAACAATTCCTAAGAATTTCAGTGGTTGTGCCCCCGCCGAGTGAGCAGGCCGCGATTGTGCGGTTTCTGGATTGGGCGAATGGGCGTCTGGTGCGGGCAATCCGGGCAAAGCGGAAGGTGATCGCGCTGCTCAACGAGCAGAAGCAGGCCATCATCCGCCGCGCCGTGACCCATGGTCTCGACCCCTCCGTCCCCCTCAAGCCCTCCGGCATCCCCTGGCTCGGCGACATTCCAGATCATTGGAATGTGCGGAAGCTACGCTCGCTGTTTCAGGTGCAAGGCAGCGGCACCACTCCCAGCGGGGATCGTTACTACGGCGGGGCGATTAGCTGGGTCATGAGCGGTGATTTGAACGACTCGGTGGTGAAGAAGACGAAGCAGACCGTCCATGGCCAAGCATTGACCGCGTATAGCACCTTGAAACTGTATCCGCCAAACTCTCTTGTGGTCGCGATGTATGGTGCAACCATCGGAAAGACCGGCGATCTTGCGGAAGCGGCCTGCACAAACCAAGCATGTTGCGTGCTTGCCCAGCCAAAGCCTGAAGTGAGTGTGCCACTGATGCAACTGGTTCTTCAGACCGCAAAGCCGCACCTGCTCCGCGAGGCATACGGCGGTGGGCAGCCGAACATAAATGCTAACGTGGTTCGTTCATTGCGAGTTCCTTTTCCACCATTCAAGGAACAGAATCTAATTCTGACTCATGTCGACAAGACGACGTCGAGGCTAGCCGTCGCCGTTTCTCGTCTCGAACGCGAGATCGATTTCCTTCGCGAATACCGCATCCGACTCGTCGCCGACGTGGTGACCGGAAAGCTTGACGTGCGCGTGGCGGCGGCGAAGTTACCCGAAGAACCTTCGCCGGACACATCCGAAGAAGACGCTGACCTTATCATTGATCCTGAAGCCGCTGACGAGGAGCTTGCCGTATGACCTCAGACACCAGCGAGAAGGGTCTTGTCGCCCAATGAGTCAACCTCCCGCCAACCCGAAGCTCTACCACCTCGTCCATGTGGATCGGCTGGCTTCGATTGTGGCTGACGGACGACTGCTATGCGATGCTGTCATGGCGAATCGTCCCGGAACCGGCACAACGGTTGGAATGAGCCGGATCAAGCAACGCAGGCAGGAGCTTCCTCTGGAGACACGCCCACATCTTAAGGTAGGAGAATGTGTCCCGTTCTACTTCTGCCCAAGATCCGTCATGTTGTACTTGTTGTACCAGGGAAACCATCCTGACCTTAGTTACAGAGGTGGTCAAGACCCCATCGTTCATTTAGAACTAGACTTGCACAAGGTCGTCCGATGGGCCGAAGCACAGAGGCTGAAATGGGCCTTTACACTCTCCAATGCTGGAGCCCGCGATTTTGAGGACCGTTGCCGCCTGGATCAACTGAACGAGATCGACTGGAATGCGGTACAAGCTGTGGACTGGCGCGATTCCGATGTGAAACACGGCAAGCAGGCGGAGTTTTTGGTGGAACGGGAGGTTTCCTGGAGACTGGTTGAGCACATCGGAGTGTACTCGAACAAAACTGGGCAGCAGGCGTTGGCAGCCATGGGCAAAGCCGCTCACCGGCCTCCAGTCACGATCGAGAGCGACTGGTACTATTGAGCAACCGGAGAGGAAAGCCATGATGGAATTCAAAACAGGCGACATCCTGGAATCGAATGCGGAAGCACTCGTCAACACAGTGAATTGTGTCGGCATCATGGGGCGGGGCATCGCGCTCCAGTTCAAGAACAAGTTCCCGGAGAATTTTAGGGTCTATGCCGCAGCTTGCGAACGCGGGGAGCTTCGGCCAGGGAGCATGTTTGTCTACCCGACCGGGTGGTTGACCGGCCCCAAATACATCATCAACTTCCCAACTAAGCGGCATTGGCGCGGCAAAAGTCGACTGGAGGATATTGAATCCGGCCTTAAGGATCTTCGAGACGTTATTCAGCAGAAGAAGATCGTATCTGTTGCGATTCCGCCCCTTGGCGCAGGGCTTGGTGGGCTGGATTGGAAGCAGGTGCGCCCACGTATCGAACAGACGTTGAAGAACATGGACGCTGTGCGGGTTATTGTGTATGAACCGACTCCACAGGAGAACGCGCAAGCTCCAGCGCGAGCCGCAAAACCGCCTGCAATGACACTGGGCCGCGCTGCGCTGATCGGACTGATGCAACGGTACCTTGCGGGTCTGCTCGATCCTTTTGTCACGCTCCTTGAGGTGCATAAGCTGATGTATTTTTTGCAGGAAGCGGGACAGCCGCTCCGGTTGGACTTTGTGCAGGCACCCTATGGTCCTTATGCTGAAAATCTGCGCCATGTCCTTAAGGCTGTTGAAGGCTACTATGTGACCGGGTATTCGGATGGCGGCGATTCCCCCACCAAAGCGCTTCAGTTGGTTCCGGGTGCCGTGGAAGACGCTGAGCATTTACTCACGGACGATTCCATCACCAGCGAGCGAATCCTCCGGGTTGCGGAACTGGTAGATGGGTTCGAGACGCCATTTGGATTGGAGTTGTTGTCAACCGTGCATTGGGTGGCCAACCAGCGCCAGTCGCAATGTGCGGAGGAGATCATCTCAGGAACCTACGCGTGGAATGAACGCAAGAGGCAGTTCACAGAACGGCAGATTCGGCTGGCGCTCAAGGTGCTGAACGACAAAGACTGGTTGCATGCGACGATTACCCAATAGCGGATACTCGTGTAGGAGTCGAAGGCTGAAGGCGCACAAGGATGATGGCACTACGCGCAACTGATACCACGGAAAAAGGTTTAGAGACGCTCATCATGCGCCACATGACTGGTGTGGATGGTTTCGCCGTCGCACCGGACTCCGCAGATGAGAAGCCAGAGGCTACCGGTACCGGCTACTTCGCCGGCAGCGCGAAGGACTACGACCGCGCCCACGCGCTCGATGTGACCCAGCTCTTCGCCCTCCTACGCGTCACCCAGCCCGACGCGTTCAAGAAGCTGGCGATTGCCGACGACCCCAAGGACATCAACCGTCTCAAGTTTCTCGCTCGCCTCTCTGCCGAGATCGGCAAGCGCGGCGTGATCGACGTTCTGCGCAAGGGCGTGGAGCATGGGCCTCTGCACTTCGATCTTTTCTATGGAACGCCGTCACCGGGCAACGCCAAAGCCGAGGCGCTGCACGCCCAGAACCGTTTCTCGATCACTCGTCAGCTCGCCTACAGCATGGACGAGACGCGCCGAGCGCTCGACCTCGGCCTGTTCATCAACGGTCTGCCCATCGCCACCTTCGAGTTGAAGAACAGCCTCACTAAGCAGACGGTGGAGGACGCCGTTTGGCAATACAAGCGCGACCGCGATCCCCGCGAGCGTCTATTCGGTTTCGGCCGCTGCGTGGTTCACTTTGCGGTGGACGATAGCGAAGTCCGCATGTGCCCGGAGCTGAAGGGGAAGGCCTCGTGGTTCCTACCCTTCAACAAGGGCTACAACGACGGAGCGGGCAACCCGACCAACCAGCACGGTCTCAAGACCGATTACCTGTGGAAAGAGGTGCTCACCCCGGCGGGGCTGACCAACATCCTCGAAAACTACGCGCAGATCGTGGAGGAGAAGGATCAGCGCTCGGGACGCAAGAAGCGTAAGCAGGTGTGGCCACGCTACCACCAGCTTGACCTAGTGCGGGAGGCTTTGGCCGATGTGCGCACACACGGCGCGGGCAAGCGATACCTTATCCAGCACTCGGCGGGAAGCGGCAAGTCAAACTCCATCGCCTGGCTCGCACACCAGCTCATCGGTTTGAAACGCGACGACAAGGAGGTCTTTAACTCAGTCATCGTGGTGACCGACCGTCGCCTGCTTGACGCCCAGATCCAGACCACGATCAAGCAGTTCATGCAGGTGGGCGCGACCGTGGGCCACGCTGAGCACTCCGGCGACCTTCGTAAGTTTATTGAGGAGGGAAAGAAGATCATCGTTTCGACGGTGCAGAAGTTCCCCTTCATCCTCGACGAGATCGCGACTGAGGCAGGCAAGACCTTCGCCATCATCATCGACGAGGCGCATTCAAGCCAAGGCGGAAAGACCTCAGCGGCCATGAGCCAAGCTCTTACGCCGGAAGGTGAGGATAGCGGGACTGACCCCGAAGACACCGTCAATGAGGCGCTGGAAAAGCGCATGGCGGCCCACAAGATGCTGACTAACGCCAGCTATTTTGCGTTCACGGCGACGCCCAAGAACAAGACGCTGGAGATGTTCGGTATACCCCTGCCGCCCGACGCCGAGGGCAAAGTCAAGCACCGGCCCTTCCACTCCTACACGATGAAGCAGGCGGTCGAGGAAGGTTTCATCCTCGACGTACTCAAGGCATACACGCCAGTGAACAGCTACTACAAGCTGGTCAAGAAGACCGAGGACGACCCGGAGTTTGACACCAAGAAGGCGAAGAAGAAGCTGCGCCGGTATGTGGAGAGCCACGACCACGCGATCCGGCTCAAGGCCGAGATCATGGTGGACCACTTCCACGAGCAGGTGCTGGCGGCCGGGAAGATCAGCGGACAGGCGCGAGCGATGGTGGTCACTAGCGGCATCGAGAGGGCCATTCAGTATTTTCATGCCTTCAAGACGTATCTCGTGGAGCGCAAGAGCCCGTACCAGGCAATCGTCGCATTCTCGGGCGAGCACGACTACGGCGGCGGGAGGGTGAGCGAGGCTTCTCTCAACGGCTTTTCAAGCAGCGATATCTCTGGCAAGATTCAGACGGACCCGTATCGCTTCCTGATCTGCGCCGACAAGTTCCAGACCGGGTACGACGAGCCGCTGCTGCACACGATGTATGTGGACAAGCCGCTCTCGGGCATCAAGGCGGTGCAAACCTTGTCGCGGCTCAACCGTGCGCACCCGCAGAAGCACGACTGCTTCGTACTCGACTTCCAGAACAACAGCGAGGCGATCACCTTCGCCTTCCAGGACTACTACCGCACTACGCTGCTCGCCGAGGAGACCGACCCCAATAAGCTACATGACCTGAAGAAGGCGCTGGACGATGCGCAGGTGTATTTGCCGGAGCAGATGCAGCAAGTTGTGGAGTTATTCCTTGGTGGAGCGGACCGCGACAAACTCGACCCGATCCTCGATTCATGCGTTGCGGTCTATGTGGACAGGCTCGACGAGGACGGCCAGGTGGACTTCAAGAGCAAGGCCAAGGTGTTCTGCCGCACCTACAGCTTCCTCTCGTCGTTGATTCCGTACAGCAACGCAGAGTGGGAGAAGCTCTCGATCCTGCTCAATCTGCTGATCCCCAAGTTGCCAGCGCCGCGGGAGGAGGATCTCGCCAAGGGCATCCTCGAAGCCATCGACATGGACAGCTACCGCGTTGAGAAGAAGGCGGCCATGAAGATCGCACTGGCGGACAAGGACGCCGAAATCGAGCCGGTGCCGTCGGATGCTCCCGGCCACAAGCTAGAGCCCGAGCTCGACCGCTTGAGCAACATCCTCAAGATGTTCAATGAGCAGTTTGGCACGCTGTTCACCGACTCAGACCGAGTCGCGAAGCGCATCCGAGACGACATCGCCCCCAAGGTTGCCGCCGATGCGGCCTACCAGAACGCGAAGGAGAACACGCCGCACACGGCGCGAATGGCCCACGACCAGGCGCTTGGCAAGGTGATGCAACACCTCCTGAAGGACGACACTCAGGTGTATAAGCAATTCGTCGAGAACGAGTCATTTCGACGATTTGTCGGCGACATGGTGTATCAGCTCACGTCACGAGCCACTGATGAAGGGGGCGGGGCTACCGTTTAGATGAATATCGCCGGCCGCCGCCACCCCGGCCTCCACTCCCCCACCCGCCGCCACGGAGAAAAAGTCCGCCCCCCCCGCCGCAACCCCCCCCCCCGAAGACCCCAAATCCCAACCCGAAAACGGCACACTGCTGCAATAGGCTGAACTCGTCACGGTTGACAGATATGTAGTATGGTGTTTGAGTATGGCGTTTGAAATCTACAAGAATGCACCAATCAAGGAAGCGGCGCTCGATATCAGGGTGCGCTCTGCATCTGATTTAGATATCGAAAAGCTTTCGATGGCTAAGGATTCAAATTATCTGGAACTCTTTCGGAAACCGAGCAAAGTACAGGTTCGAGTCGAAGCAAATAACGAAACGCAGTCTGCTTCAGCTGCTGCAGAAAACACCCTTCTTGGATTTGCATTTAGGAGTGAAGATCAAAAACAAATCTACCAGATACGGACCGACGGGTTTACCCACAATCGCTTAGCTCCCTATCAGGAATGGGATGTTTTCGCTGCTGAGGCTAGACGCCTTTGGAACGTCTACAAGAATGCGCTTAATCCGGAATTTATCGAGCTGGCAGGACTCAACTATGTAAATGAAATTCCAGTGCCGGTTGGAGTTGATTTCAGCGAGTATGTAAAGACCTACATAGAGGTTCCAACCGGACTGCCACAGAGTCTCAACACCTTTAATTTTGGCTATCAACTTACAATCCCAGAAGATGGTGGTTTTTTGTTTATATCCCAAGGCTACGGACCACCAAAGACAGAGGGCTTTGTTAATCTGATTTTGAATATTCAAACATTCAAACAGCTTCATTTAACTGCTAGTGAGACCTCTAGTGAAGAACTCCTTTGGTCGACGCTTGAAGCACTTCGAAAGGCAAAAAGCGAAGCATTTGAAGCTTGTATTACCGATAAGGTCCGGGAGATGATTCGATGATCCCATCAACATGTTATGCAGAAGCTCAACTCCCCAGATATGTTTCGACGCTAGTGTCGAACCGCGTCCCAAGTGAGAGGGTGGCATCGATATACTGCCCTCAAGGGCTTAGTGTGCAGTTTGCGGAGACTGATATCTGGGCCGAAGGATTGCAATCGTTGATAATGTCGGACTCCCTAGCCCTAGACGATCCAACGAGGAACATTTCGGATCGGATCTTCGAGATCAGCAATGACGAGGATGAAGATTCTCCTCCGACAGAGTACGCTATCACTCAGGCCCTATACCTCACCAAGGATTCGGCTAATCTGCTCGCGCAAAAGTGGCATACACCACGTGTCGCGACAGATGGATACGGGGGCTTACGTCTAAGTTGGCGAGATGGAAAGCGTGAGTTGCGAGCGGTAATTGCAGGCAATAAAAACAAAGAGCGGTACTTGTATTGGGAGGATACTGGACGTTATGGCTCGATCCCAAATTTTACGGCTACTACGCTCTTTACTTACCTGGATCGGTTTACCAACAATCGCACCCTCTCTGGAGTCTGAGATCACATGTAGCGAAATCCTCACTCGATTGCTTAGAAACAAGAATGACCTTGATAATGAGGGCAATCTGACAGAGGAAGCTTTCTTGCTTCGTGCTGTAGACGAGGGAGAGTTCTCCGTGTTTCGACAATCTCTCGTATCTATAGCAATCTGCAAAACTACGCTAAAGAAGACTTTTGGTGCAGCCAGTATGCATACTGGTCGGGTCAGGTCACTGAACAGTATCCATCCCTTGGATATTGATGTCATTCCTCGGGAATTACCGCTGCCGAGTTGCGCGGGGCACGCGTCGATAATCAATCTGCCCGATGCCCACAAGAATCCATCTCAGAAAGATTTTGCAGAACATATGGCAACCCTACTAAGGGATCAGAGTAGAGTCATTCCATCTTAATAGCCGGATGCCGCGAACACCACATCTCGCCTTTGAGATGGGTGTTCAAACCCTGCCCTCGACCTCGCTGCCCGCTGAGTCAAGAATCGGAAGGGCCCGCGTATCGGGGTCCCCGGCGAACGGTCTTTGCTCGTTGGGGCCTAACCCTACCGTCCCTCCAACTCCTCCAGCATCCGTTCCCGCAGCATCTGGTTGGCGCGCGTCTGAACACCTGCCCATGCTGATCCCGTGCTCGATTGCTTGGCGGCCGGCGAAATTGAGCCCGGCTCCGCACCATATCTGTGGATGACACGCCTTGAATATTCGCTTATTCTTCTCCCATGTCAATGCACTACTGCCAACAGGGAGCGGTCAAGCCAAACGTCTATGTGGTGACGTGCAAGAAATGCACCCGCAGCATCCCAGCCGGCGCTCAGGAGTTCCCCAGGGGCAATCTGGTGGTCCAATGCCCGCTGTGTGGTGAGTTGCGCCGCTACCGGCCCTCTGAGGTGTATTTGGGCTTCCCTGACAGCCATCTCCAACAGCAGCAAGTGTCCATCACGCGGAGACGGAAGGGCGGCTGGTGAATCACGCGCGGTACTACTGGCTGATGCTGGCCTAGTCCAGAGCCGCGTCCGTTCCTCCGGGCTACGCTCCGGCGCAGGACCGAGCACCCTCACATCAACGTCCCAAGGGGTGGGCCAGAACAAACCGCCGAAGTGGGCCAAGCCAAGGCTCATCCGCACATTTGTGATACTGCACTTTTTGCAGTAATCAAGATAAGCTAGCACTGATTCGAATGGAGTTGCGGATCGCTGGGTTTCCTCCACAGCGGCGGCCTTGGATGTATGTGCTCTTCAGAGCGGGTGTCATCAAATATGCGGAAGACCCCAAGCCAAGTTGCCAAAGTCACAACTCTGCGTCTGCGCTTATTACGCGGCACGGCGACGATTTGAGTAGCCTTTTGGGGCAACATTGCTTAAACTCGGTATCATCCGGGGTGAGGCAACTCACGTGGCGTGCTGAATACACGTCAAACCGCGAACTTGAAACAGCCCAATTTGAAAGGGTTCTATGTCCGAACGAATCTGCGACGTCTGCGGTAAGAAGAGAGATATTGAGGGCGGCAAGACCTGCGAAAAGGGTCACTTCATTTGTAAGAGTGACTTGTACAGCGGCGTCATCTTTGTTTCGGGAAAGAAGCACTGCCCGATCGATAAGACTCCGCTCCGTTGATTCACGCCATCTCACCCGAGCCTGGGCAGAAGAGATGCTTTGACCCGCAGGTATCACTTCGTTCGAAACCTTGAACGTTATCTTCGTCGGGTAGGCAGTTGACAGAAAACGGCATTATTGGCTATAATCCGCCATCGACTTAGCGTTCCTTTCCGTCTTCGTCAACACTTCTTGGAATACCTTTCACTCGCTGAGGAAGATAAGGTACACCCATGCGCGGCAGTCACGTCAACGTTATCCGATGGATCGTTCTTGCTGCAGTTATCGTCGGGATAGTGATTCTGCTCCGGCACTTTCTGCCACCTAAGAAAGTGGACTCTCCTGCCACATCCCAGTTTCCCACCAGGATCAATATAGTTCTGGATACGTCGGCCAGCATGCAGGGCTACTTCAGCGGCAAGACTGAGTTCAAGGACACCGTTTCTCGACTGGTCTCCGCCCTCGATAAACTTGAGAAGGACCCAACTAAGCAACCCTGTCCCACATCTACCGTTTTTCAATTTGCCACGGATTCCGGCTCTATCGTCTCAACGAGTGACGACTCCACCTCATTCATTCAAAAGCTTCTGAATAATGATCTGAATGGACAAGACTCGTTGCTCCAAGAGATGTTTAGGAATGTTGTTGCTGAGTCGTCCGGCACCGTGCCAGTTGCTACGCAACCGGCCAACAATCCTTCGTCCTGCCCGACTGCTTCGTCCCCCTCAAGTCTCTCTATTTTAATAACAGATTCCATTTTCTCTTATCCAGACAGTGACATCGAGAAGAATCGTGCCGTCAACAGAGAAAACATCGCAGGGCTTGCTTCGGCTGTGCAATTGATCTTCAACAATGCCCGCACGGCTGGCATGTCCGTATCCGTTCTAGCTCTGATGTCGCAGTTTCACGGAACGTATTACGACTATCAAAACGCCAAAGTGATGTGGGGGAGCACGCCGCGACCTTACTATTTATGGATGATCGGGCCGCCAGCGAATGTGTTAGCACTACGGGCGTTTCTGGAGTCAGAGAGTGTATCCCCCCTCCACACACTAGACTTCGGCGCTCAACCCTTTGACTTTTCACCTGTCATTCTCCAGTACACCGATCGCGAAGGTATATGGCATCGATACAACGGTGAAAGTCCGAAACGGATTCGCATCACAAGGCCGGTTCCGGATGACGGACAGAAAGACAAGGAATATGACAGTGACAGGGAAGTGCGATTCGCCGTTGCGATTGACTTATCCCGGCTCTCAGTTGATCAGCAAAGTCCCGATTATCTAGCAAGCCACATATCGGTTCAGTCCCAGTCTCCAGACCTTCGAATAAAGAATGTAGTCATCAAGACACGCGCCGAAATCGAGTCGGAACTGGACAAGGAAGACAGGGCCGCCATTCCGCAGTGCACTCATGTGATTGTTGTCACTACAGACGTCAACTTCGCAAAAACCGCAGCCCTTACTATTGCTCTCCAAGACGGCGTGCCGTCCTGGTATCTTGATTGGTCTAATGACGATGATACTAAGATGGACCCGCACACTCTTGAGAGCACGTTCGGGCTTAAATATTTTGTAGAGGGTATTGCGCAGGCCTATCACATAACTGGCCCGATTGCGGCGACAACGATAGTACTTGAAAGGTAGAATCATGCTGCCTAGTGTAATGAGTTTTTTGTACGCGCTTCTACACGGTCAACAGGACCCAATTTTTGAAGACAAGATCTATCAACCAGTGGGCATAATGCTGTTGCTGAGCACTCTATTCATTGTAGGAATCTATTATTTTGGCTTCAATGGCCTAAGAGCGAAATTCAGTACAAGGCGATCCTGGTACGCATTTCTTACCTTTGACGTAGTTTTGAATTTTCTCGCCGTTATCTTCATAGTGCGCGCTTTGGGTGGAGGCCACGCCGATCCTTTCAGTTTCGCGACACTGTTGCTTTGCCTGATAAATGCGTTATATACGGCAATAGTGTTTTTTGTGTTCTCGATTATTTTGAAAATGGGTTCGCCTAATGCAAGACGAACTCCGTTCTAAGCTGATCTATCTGATCCGAAATAAGTATCGGAAAGGTGATTTCAATGAGGCTTTTTGTTTTTGGTATTGGAGGTACCGGTGGACGCCTTATGGAGGCGCTCACATTTCTCCTGGCGGCTGGTATGAAGATGGTTGATGCCGACGGTAAGCCGGTCGAGCTGATCCCGATCCTCTTGGATACGGATGCAACGAACAAGGATACCCTTGATGGCGTATCCGCCCTCGAACTCTATAGCCGACTGCACTCAAAGAGTGATTCGGCTACAGAGGGTTTCTTTTCGACATCGATGGGACCGCTTGCCTCCCTGGCCCAAGAAGTGAGTGTAGACGTATCCAGAACATTTCGTTTGAATTATAGGGGAGTCGAAAACGCGACATTTCGTAAATTCATTGGCTTCGATCAAATTGACGACCCTGCAACAAAACGACTACTTGAAGCCCTCTACTCCGACGATAATATGAACGATCATCTTACAGGAGGATTTCTCGGGAATCCCAATGTCGGGGCAGTTGTGCTTTCCGGCTTCAAGAATTCACCGGACTTTTCTCTGTTTGCAAACGCCTTTTCCCAAAACGATAGGGTTTTCATCGCTGGTTCCCTGTTTGGGGGGACCGGCGCGGCAGGTCTGCCGTGGCTGCTTAAGGCTCTGCGGAACCACACGCAAAAAACCGGATCTGCAGACGCAATTCGCAACTCTGCAATTGGCGCTCTAATGGTCCTTCCCTATTTCAAGCTACAGGAGGATTCGAAAAGCCGCATCGACTCAAGTGTCTTCATCACGAAAACAAAAGCGGCGCTTTCCTACTATGCCACTCATGTGCGTGGATTGAACGCCGTCTACTATATTGCAGACAACGCGCTGTCGACGTATGCAAATCACGAGAGTGGAAACGAGCAGAGCAACGATGCGCATGTTGTTGAGTTACTCGGTGCACTAGCGATTCTGGATTTTGCACGCGCACCGGCAAGCAACCTGTTGCCGCAAGGTGAGAAGTACTACGAATACGCAATCAATGCTGATAACCAAGAGTTGAACCTCTCAACTCTTGGGGTACAGACACCCACAAAGTTTTCTAAGCAATTGACCCAGCTGCAGATGATGGCGCTCTTGGACGCGAATCATTTTAGGCAGGCAACTCAAGCAACGTGGGCGAAGGTAAACGGATTTAATGCCGCCTTTTATGACTCTTCAGATTACCGCGACGGCTTGGCCAGTTTTCTGCAGACTTATTACTCGACCTGGATTCAGCAGCTCGCAAGCAATCGCCGGGCGTTTACACCCTTTCGGACCGTTCCTGACCTCAGAGACATGAGTAAGATGCTGACGGGGCGAGATGCCAATAAGAAACGCTTTTGGGGGCCAGGATTGAGCGGCGAGTTATTCGATATAGCCGCTAACAACATCCGGAATGTCGAACATGGGGCAATAGGCTCTCTTGCCCGTTTTGTCTCGCTTTGGTGGCAAGTAACATCAGATGTCTACGACGAATCTTTTGGCTCTATGTGATCGGGGAGGTTTAACTTCAAATGGCGGATACTCATCTACTTTTATCGCTCAGCCAGAATAGGCAGACGCAAGAAACCGGCTGGCATTCTCGCGGCGGTCCCTATGACGATCAGTATGTAGAGTTGATTCAGGATCCAACGGACGCAACCCCTAGAAGGATGCTTACCGCAATACCTTCACCGTTTGCTCGACTACATCTATTCGACGCAGCGTTTCAGTTCGTTTGCAAGCGAGTTAACAACAAAGCCGACCATTCTGGAGCCAGTGTTTTTCATCAAGCCGTGTCGGAATGCCTCGACGTATTGGAGTTATTGTTTGGATGGAGCTCTCACTCGAATTCACTCAAACTCGTAAAATGGAACGCGAACCAGAATCTTGCGAAGCTAGTTGAATCGACCGTCGAAGGCCAGCGCCTGCTGGCGGAGGTGCTCAACCTCTTCTTGAGCGAGGACGGCAAATCGGCGAATTTTGAGGAACAACCTACGTTTTATGTCCTGATGGTCGATGGCGAAGTGCTTGCACTCTCCTCGCCGTTGACGCTGTTCATTAGTTCTCCGAACGCCGCTCAGCAGCGCAGGGTGATAAACCCGGACACTAAATCGCTGTATTTTACGGATATTAGGCAGCTGCACAAAAGAGCTCCCGATTTCCAGAAGTACTTGCATTGGCTCTTCTACAACAACTCGGCCTTGAGGAAAAAGTGCCTTCATATGTATGGTTACCTCACTCAAAGCCTTGAGCTGTTACAGGATGAGAACTACAAACTTGCTTCGGAGATCAAAGCTTTTGAGGACGGCGAGGCAGTCGCCCAACTCGATGGCAGCCTGGTACCTTTGCGAGACAATGAGAAAGAATCCGTTACTATTCTTGGAGCCGAGCTGTACGAACGTGGATACAGCAAGATAGTTGCCGACATCGCCAAGCGGTCGAAGTTGCTGATACGGACGAAACGGGCGCTGAACAACACAGTCTTCGATCCGCTAATCCTTCAATCCAATCATGATAGTTTTGGGACATTCGACGGTAAGACTGGCATCCCCGATGTTAGTGGCACTCCTATTGATCAGCGAATTCTTCCGGACTCGGGGGTCAAGTATCCTTTTCTAGTTGTAGAGGATATGATTGAGGATCGACTGATTCGATTACCCTTCAAGATGAATTCAGAGCGGTTTTGTAGCCCCCAATGCCAGGGTTTTGCTGCGGACGATGATTGGTCATTTTTGCCCCCTCTGAAAATGAAGTATTTTGACTATTTCGATCCTATCGATATATCCACGAATGCTCGGTTCATCAGTAAAGGAGCGAAGGATTCCGTCGTTTTTGAGCTGGATATACCCGTTAGGGGCGGTAAGGTCACCTTCCGTAAGGCGTTCAATGAGTCAAAACAATTGCCGAAGAACGGATTAATCGTAAATGCGAGAATGAGTTGTGCGGTATTTCCCTTCGTCACTGTTTCGGGTCAAGAGCAATTCAGCGATCGATACTGGGTTATGCTGGTGGACCAAGAAGGTGAACAGCAATATAAGAACACTGATTGCTTCGATCTCCACTTCTACTCGGTCACCAAGGAGGGGGAATCTATCCCTATCCCCATGAGTAAAGACATCAACGCAGAGAAGAAGGTTTGCAAGACTAAGAGAACCGGCAAAGAGGTGCTCCTCGCTGGGTCTACATATTTCGAAATTAGTGGCGGGCGTTTCGACTACATGCAACTCGAAGCATTTGCTTCCGATGCGGATAGAAAGACACACGCTCTAATTGTCCCCAAATGGAAAGAGCGAGCTTTGGGCAATCAAGGCGCGGTAGTAGCGATTGATTTTGGTACCACGAATACACACGTCTCTTGGATATTGGAGGGGAGTCAAGACAAGCCGCAGGTTCTAACAGTTGAATCGCGAGATTTGCAGATGGCTGTGTTGAGCGCACCTCAAAAGGCATCATCGGATAGTGCGCAGTTCGATAAATTTCCCAGTTCTCTTGCGCAGTTTGAAGGAAGACTTCATCATGAGTTCGTGCCGAGCATCGTTAGCGAGAAATCTCCCTATAAGTTTCCGCTCCGGACGGCGACAAGTGAGCAGACGAGTTTGCATCCAGGAGCCTATCAAACTCTAGCGAATGTAAACATTGCGTTCATGTTTGGTATTGAGCGGCATTTGGACGATGAGAGAATTACCTCCGATCTGAAGTGGTCTGTGCGTTCCTCCGATAGTGTTCAAAAACGCGTGGAATCGTTCATTCGCGAGTTACTTATTATTATTCGGACGAAGATGATTCTTAATGATGTTGACCCTAGACTTTGTCGTATCGTCTGGTTCAAACCCTTGAGTTTCGATGAGTCGACGAAAGGCTATTTCGAAGACCTCTGGACCTCGAAAGTTGCTGAAGTGTTTCATGCGCCAACTCCCAATCCAAAACTGCTTTGCCTAACTGAGTCAGAGGCTCCGTACTACTATCATGAGAAGGCAGCCACCATTACGACATCAAAGCCGGTGCTCTGCGTCGACATAGGAGGTGGCTCTACCGATGTTGTTATCTTTGATCAGGATGGCAAAGGATTCGGAGCAAAAGTTCCTAAGATTGGGACCTCATTTAGTTTTGCAGGCAACGCCCTCTGGGGATCGGGATACGATGCCGTGCGTCATGAGCAAACCGGCATTGTCCGCAAGTATGGAAGTTGGGTAGAGGAGCAAATTCGGCATCTTCCCGACGTAGATACTGGCAGGCGTATCGGAGGGGTCTATAAGGAGATTGTAGACTCGGGCGCGGCTTCGGAAGAATATCTCAACTTCTTTTTTTCGATCGATGATGAAGTTGAGTTTTCGAAAAAGCTTGCAAGGGACAGCTGGGTAAAGTGTCTAGTCTTGATCCACTATGCGGCCATAATCTTCCATTGTGCGCAAGTCATGCGCAGTTGTCAGATGGAAGCGCCAGAGTTTATTTGTTTGAGCGGCAGAGGAGCAAGGAGCATAGAGATTCTGGATAGCAGTCCGAGGAAGTCTCAGGTGGCTCTTTTGACGCATGCGCTTTTTGAAGCGGTTTATGGCGTGCCGATTCCAAAGCAGGTCGACCTGAGAATCGCTGTGGACTCAAAGGAGGCGACATGCAATGGTGGCGTGCTCAAGGTCGAACTGACCGCAGTAGAACCAACTTCAGTCGTGGCGATCGGGGACGGATGCGAGAGCAAAGAACAATCGTTACAGCCAACGTACGAAGAGTTGCTTGTTGACGGCAAGAGCCTAGACGGGGTAGTTGCGAACATAGCGGCGTTTGCGGATTGTATTGTCAGGTTGAATCGCACACTGAGTTTCCGAGCCAAATTTGGGATCGATGTCGACGTAGATAACGTCTGCTCAGTGCTCAAGGACAATGTCAAGGAGTATATCAACCTTGGACTGAGTAGACACGGATACATCGAGAAGCCAAAAGAAAGAATCAATGAGACACTCTTCTTCTACCCACTAATTCAGAAGCTGTTTGAGATCGGAAGAAACGTAGCAGAAAGTTAGCGCTGTTCCTGCCGAGGAGGGATCGTGAGAGGTGAGCGAAGTCCTGGCGGACTATGGATCCTTCGGCTAATTGTGGCAATGCTTATATTTGGGGTCCTGGCCCTGGGTTATTGGGTCGTCGCGAGCCACAATTCGCTGTCTGATCGAAGTGGGTTTATCTGCGTGATTGGGTTATCACTCTGCGCATCCGTTCTCGCGATTCTCGCCATCGGATTGACCCTTGTGCGGCACCTGGATTTACGGGAGCTACGCGACGATACAGACAAGATCAGCGGCCAGCTGAATTCGAATAATGTAGAAAGCCCAGTATTCTCGAAGAAGAATAAGGTTCAGATTCCGGCGGAAGTACACCGTCACCGCGAACAGATTATGTGGCTTAACGGGCAAGTAGAGCTCCTTAGAGGCGATGTCGATAGGTGTATTCGCTGGGAGCAGGCTCGCTATCTTGAGAATCAATCAGCGCGAGAAGCAAGGCAGCGAGTTGACCCCGTCACTCGGGGCTCTGGACCGATAACAGAAGTCGCTTCGGGCGGGCAGCGAAGCACTGAAAAATCTAGTGGAGCAGGCGTTCCGCTTCCGCTTCCAAGGGCTTCGGATCTCTCAGTAGACAACCGTGAAGCCGAGGCACTGCAAGATCCAGCCACCTCCGCCCCCGCGATTCCTAATCCCCCAAAAGTGTATTTTGCCTCTGTTCCGGAGGAGGATGGGTCTTTCAAAGACCTAAAGGAAAGAGAGGAATATGACGCTCTTTACAAGCTCACGCTAGATGGATCACCAGCGCAGGCAACGAGCGCAACCGTGGATTTGTGCCCACATTCTGACGGAGTGAAAGCCGCCATCCAGTTGCCCAACCGCTATCTTTCGCCTGTATGCGTTTATGATGCTAATCCGTTGGCGGGCGACAGCGGCATCATCCAAGAACATCCGGGTAGAGCAGAAAGAAGCGGGCCAGGACAGCGGTGGAAGATCAAGGATAACGAAAAACTGAGAATTAGGTTTTGGTGACGGACAATGGATTTTGTTCTTTTCCTTGAAGCTCTGCTGACACTCCTCGTGATCTTTGCGGAGATCACAAGCTTTGTTTTGACTCGAAATCGTGCTCGTGTGTTGGCCCACCTATTTCCAGATTATCGACCAATTGCGGAGATCGAAGCGGCTACACTTTCGGGGCCAGAGACGGTCGAGAACGCAGTGGAGCACACACAACTCCGTTCCCTAGGTCCCATATCGACAGGGTTTAGCAACATTCTGGACAGCACAAACCTATATCTAGAAAAGAATGCCGGAACGCCCGCTGACTTTCGAATACTCCAAGATATTGTGGAACGGGTCTCTGATTCAATAGAGCAGGCAGCGGCATCAAATGCGACTCTTCCGCTCTATATCGGACTTATGGGCACGTTCATAGGCGTTATCGTCGGCCTTATGAGCTTTGTGGTTGGCGGCATTTCTTCCGCCACCGACCTCAACTCGTTTGCGGACCCTGGTCATCTTCAACATTTTGTTGGCGGCGTATTGATCGCTATGACGGGAAGTCTCTGCGGCCTCTTCTTGTCTGTGGTTGGGAAAGTTTCCTATCTGCATGACGCCCAACGGAAGAATGATCAAAAGAAGCAACTGTATTTCACGCTTTTACAGACGGAATTGCTCCCCGTGGTTGGACAAGATTTCTCTTCGGCGTTATATGGCCTTCAAAAGAATTTACATCGCTTCAATTCCGATTTCAGTGTCAATTTGACTAGTTTCGCCACGTCAATGGGAACCGCCACTGAAACGCTTAGGTTGCAGCGTGACTTGCTAGACCTACTGAGGAGCGCGAACTTAATCAAGATCATCAAGGCGAATGCCGAGATGCTTAAAAGGTCGGAGTCCATCTCTAGGACGCTCGGTGAGTTAACGGAGACTTTGACCACTGTTCATGCGAGCCTTGCGACGACCGGCCAACTTGCCGACAAGGTTAACTCCCTCCTTGATCGCTTTGGTACTTTTGAACGCAGCATAAATGGTCTTGGCGAAAAGATCGCGGTTGATCAAACGGTTACCATGTCGACCGTCCAATTGATCCGCGAGCAACTTGAATCACTCAAGAGCCGTGGCGATTTGATTCGCCAATTTGTGGACTCGCAGGATGATGATATTAAGCTGTACATCGAAGCGCAACGCCAGAGACTGTCTGACCTAACGAACAATGCAAAGCAGCAGCTGGCAGAACTCACAGATGAAATTGCCCGTTCTGTCGCTGAGGCCCTAAGCGGTGGGCAGATCTCCAATCTCGCGGACCACATCGGACACCTGAAGGGCATTGATGATCAAGTTCAATCGATCGGCTCTCTTATAGAAAAGATGCAAGAGTCGACTAGCCACACAGAGACATCAATATTGCAAGCAATTAAGGGTTTGCCCGGCGACTTGGCGCCTAACGTCTTCGAGCAGCTCGGGTTGCTAAAGAGCATCGACGCCCACATGCAACAAATCACGGGAATCCTAGGGGATGCTCAGAGACCGGAAACCGAAGAGTTCGGGTTGCTAAAGAGCATCGACGCCCGTATGCAACAAGTTACAGGAATCCTAGGCAGTGCACAAAGACAGGATACCGGTGTGGAGTCGGAGATGCTGGGCGTACTTAGAGAGATTGCCGCGAAAAAGGCCAACGGAGGCAGCGGATTTACTATAAGCTTCCCACGATGGCTGGGCGGCAAACGACGGCCAGGTCAAGAGAGGGATGATGATTAATCGCAAAGACGACGAAGCTTTCTGGCCGAGTTATGTAGATCTGATGACCAGCTTGTTTATCGTGACCCTCGTGCTTTTTGTCTTCAGTTACGCCGCGCTTACTGTCGAGCGAGACAAGCTAAAGGTTTCAGCGGATAGCTATCTGAGGCTCAAGCACATTGAAGGTACTATCAATGGCCTTGCAGATGCAAAGCATTTCAAGTACGACGCAAAATACAAGAGGTATGTTTTTACCCAAAACGTACAGTTTAGCGAAGGCGACTACACTATCGATCCCAAATATGATGAGTTTCTCAAGGACACGGGAGAAGACATCACACATGTGGTACGCGCCCTTAAGGCAGATCCCTCAAGGCAAGGTGAGAAATACCTCATCATTATAGAGGGGATGTCTTCTCGGGACAGTTACAAGTACAATTTCGAATTGAGCTATAGAAGGGCGTACGAACTTTATAAGTTCTGGAATGATGAGAAGATAGTATTTGACCCCGACGTATGCGAGGTCATCGTCGCTGGCAGTGGCACAGATGGTGTGGGCCGGGATATGGAGCATGAATCCAACAATCAACGGTTCTTGATCCAGATCATCCCGAAGGTTGCCTATCAATAGTGATGGGTTCTGACATCGCTAATCGAGCATACTCAGATGGAGGAGTCGTCTCGTGTATAGATTGGTCCGTGAGTGCGGCTTTAATCTGTCGCTCGATGTGCTTGCAGGCGTGATCGATTATTCTCCAAACGCTAAGCGATCCAGGAGCAAGGTCGTGCCTGAATTCACGGAGAAGACGAACGGCATCATCTAATGATTGCAACTTTAGGTCGGGCTGGGATACAGTTCTCATAGTGCCTTTCTCAGAACGCTTCTAAGCATGCATGTGCAATCGGAGGGCCAATTGCGTAGCGGCAGTGATTAGAAAGCTGTTATGTGCTGCACTGTCGGATGCACTAACCGCGCATTAACCTACGAAATAGAGGGCTGGGTGCGATCCTCATACATTTCTAATTTCAGGTGATCATGCCTGCCGCTCGCGGATATGTTGAATTGATTGTTTGGATGAGCCTTGAGATTCGTTGCAGCACTGCGACCACGGGCGTTTATGTGCGATCCGATGTCGTTAAGGAAATGCTATGAGAATGGCGAGAAGCCCGACGCCCGGCCTGTTGATCTCCGTATTGTTAGTTGTGATTGTCCTCGTCGCAACGCTACGAAGGTCGGAATCACCTAGGCAGCAGCGTTTATCTACTCATGCACCCGCCTCTGAAACGGGTAGGCACTATGGGGCAGCGAATCAGTCGGGGCAAGATGGGGTTTTCGGCCAAGCAGAGAAAGCACAACCGCTAGGTGGATTCTGCGAGACCATCGGAGTGACTTGCAGCTCGGTGTACTTTGCGCAGTGGGTGCCCCCCGATGCTGCGAGTTGCAGCGTTGTTATGAAGTCTGGATACCAACTTCCTGACCCGCGCTGTACGCCGGGAGGGATAGATCCCTCAGTTACCGTTGATACCCTGCGTGATCCTCGATGGCGCACCGGGTGCATCAGAAATTGTCAAACGAGTGAGAGCGAAAAGCACATCGCCTACGCGTTTTACAACCTACCTAGACCTCCGGTCAATTCCGGTGCGGATCAAGTTTGTGAGTTGGACCATCTGGTGCCTTTAGAACTGGGCGGGGCGGATGGGATGGGAAATATCTGGCCAGAATGCGGGTCGACAAGAGTAGTGCTCAACGAGCGCAGTTTCAAAATAAAGGATCGTGTAGAGAATTACTTGGCGGATGAGGTCAAAGCAGGACGCATGCCGATTAGCGAGGCGCAGCACGGCATTGCGGATGACTGGACCCAATACCTTGAGGCAGCCAATCGTTATTGTGATTCTGGTGGGAGATGCGGTAGGGGACGACGCTAAGCCATGAACATCGTATCCGTCAGACGAACGCATGTTGGCAGTTACAGATTGCTGGTGGCCCATGCGGTGGGCGTGAGTTGTGGCAGTCGGTGGATGGAAGTGTTGGCGAGTCCGGGCAGGACGGCGGCGAGGTACTCACGCACCGGGATCTTGAGTCGGCCGCAGGTTTCGACGATGGAGAGGATTGCTGCGACGCGTGGTCCAGCCTTCTCGTGTCCGATGTGGGTCCAGTTGCGACGGCCAATCGCCACCGGGCGCATGGAGTTCTCCGCGAGGTTGTTGCTCAGCTCCAGTTCTGGATAGTCGAGGAAGCGAGTGAGCTTGTCCCACACCCGCGACGACATTCAGACATGGAAGCCCGGCGAAGTCATCCTCCTCTCCGGCTCGCTGCTCACCGGCCCCGCCGGCCCCACCACCGCCCGCGCATGGACAAGTTCACCCGCCAGGTCCTCGCCAGACCGGCTTGCTCGGCATGATCGGCAAGGCCGAGCGCGGGCCGGAAGCCATCTACGAGTTCGATGTCGTCGACATGCCCGTCACCGTCGCCGTCGACTCGCTCGACTCCAGCGTCCACACCACCGGCCCCGCCGAGTGGCAGTCCCGCATCGCCCAGCACCTCCCCAACACCGCCATCTTGCAATAAAGATCTATACATGGCGAAGATTCCGTACTAGACTGAGCCGTAACCAAAATCACCGTTTTCTCACCGCCTACTCTCCGGTGGCAATAACTACCGCAGACGTTGCCATCTCATGCCAACGTCAGAATTCAAGGTGAACTTTGAAGACACAAGCCATTGAAGGTATTGGCACAGGTCGATTTTCCGATCTGTTTGCGAATATTCCCGGATACAGCCTCGCAGAAAGGCTCATAGATATATTCGAGAAACGCCAGAGGATCAGACTTATTGTCACAAGTGACGATTATTGTGAACTAAGACTCTGTTGGGGATTGTTGGAATTCACGAAGGGTTCAAAGCGGGAGTTTCTAATCGATGGAGGCCCTGGACTGTGTGAAGCAGCCATGAAGTTCCTGGGAGGGCCAAAAAGGACTGTCAACATAATTGACCGAACAATTGGACCCGGTAATTAGCCGGCCAATCAGTTGAACGGCTGAGGGCAAGCAATTATGAATATAGGTGGATTTTCGTGGAAGCGATTACTTGGAATTACCGCGTTCAAATCTCGAATATCGAGGGTAATAGGCATCCCTTTCACAAAGACGGGACGGGAACGGAAGGTTGGAGCGGCGCTAGGACCGTTAGTCCCAATAGGTATATTGCTGATGGCCGGTGTACGGTTATTTCGCGCTGTCAGCCGTCGCCGCTAATCGAATCCTTAGGTATATCAAAGACCTTAGAACTTCAAACAGATTACGAACGGGAAGGAACGAGAATCGCGAGGAAAGACCATGTAATCAGTCGAGTTTCGACGAGTTCCTGGGAAGTATAGGTACTGGGTTGACCCCAAATGAGGTGTCATGAGTAAAGATAACTTAGGGGGTCTGGGTTGCTTAGGATGGGTAGCAGCTTCGATCACCGTATGCCTGAATCTTGCAGGAGTCATAGTCCTATGGCCATTTGCGGTAGCCATACTGGTATTTGGATTCATCGGCAGCAAGTTATTTGGTAGGAGTAAATAATATGAAACATGAACATCCTTTCCTTTCTATATTGATAGTCGCAATAATTGCAATCTTCGGGGTACCACTTTGGCCCTTGATAATCTTGTTCGTCATTGTGC
>Ga0181520_10003332_pt1 | contig 28374 bp, 15 predicted proteins | sample PEATcosm2014_Bin_29_FD_132451 | JGI IMG/M metagenome (GOLD analysis project Ga0181520, IMG submission 132451) | Peatland microbial communities from MTU Mesocosm Facility, Houghton, MI, USA - PEATcosm2014_Bin02_30_metaG | ecosystem: Environmental > Terrestrial > Soil > Wetlands > Peat | place...
CCCATCGAGGGATCGGCATTCAAGGCGCAGGATGCCGCCGATCAGAGCGATCCGTGCGGATGGGATCCGACAAGCTGGGGAATCAAGGACAACGCCGCCGGACAAGCCTGGTATGACTCGTTGCTTCGTCAATACGCGTCCTGGGGGCTCGATTTCCTGAAGGTCGATTGCATCGCCGATCATCCATACAAAGTCAGCGAGATTCGACAGATCAAGCTGGCCATTCAGCATAGCGGACGCGAAATTGTCTTGAGCCTTTCACCCGGACCGACCCAGCTTGAGCATCATGCAGAAGTTGCCGATCTCGCGCAGATGTGGCGTATGTCGAACGATATTTGGGACCTTTGGGACAGCGGCAACGAGGAGTATCCGATCGGCATCAGGAATCAATTCGCGAATGCTGCGCGATGGGCGGAGTACGCCGGTCCTGGGCATTGGCCCGATGCCGATATGTTGCCTCTCGGACAGCTTGAGCCATACCCCGACGCCGGGCCTGGGCCACGCCGCACGCGTCTCACTCCGGATGAGCAGCAAACCCAGATGACTCTGTGGGCCATGGTGCGCAGTCCCTTGATTGCCGGCGCTAATCTCACTCTGTTGGATGACGCGACAATGCGCCTGCTGACGAACCCCGACATGGTCCAGGTCGATCAGACCGCAACCGCATCACGTCAGGTGGTGCGTGAGGGCGATCTTGTCGTCTGGACCGCGGATCTGCCCAACCATCGGCATGCACTTGCGCTGTTCGACATTGGAGAAGCGCCTCTCGCGGTGGATCGCAATCTCGCGGATTTCGGATTCCCGGAAGGACATTGGATGATTCGTAATGCGTGGACCGGAGAACGCTCCCAGGTTGCGGGGAAGATTGGCGCAAAGCTCGACCCGCACGCATGTATCTTGCTCATCTTGGGCAAGCAGTAGATGGTTTAGAGGAGACTCGGCCAAGCACTGTCTCGAAGCAGACTTCCGAAGCGGGAACAGCGGAAGTCTGCTGAGGGGATTTATTACTCCGACTCGTCGATCACTTCTATCGCTGAGATCGTGGCGTTGTTGACGATGGGCTCAAAGGTGAGATTCAACTTTCCCTGTGCCGATGGACGCAGATGGGAAAAACTCTTGGTCACCGCATGAAGACTGCCCGCCTCTTTGTACAAATCGAAGTTGTCGAGCAATGTCGAGCCGTTGCAAAAAACGCGGAATACTCGCTCCCCTGGCGCTCCGCCACCCGAGCCAGCCGTACCGAAATACAATTCCGCAAAATGAAGCACCAGGGTGTAGCGGTCGCGCGTGTCCACGGGAATGGCATAGGAAAAATTGCCGAAGCGCTCACCCGCATAAAGGTCGGGGTCAGGAGTCCCGTCGACATGGGATCGTTGTTCTCGCTGATGCCCGTTGACGAAATAGGTGTCCGGATGCCAGACGATTCCGTTGTGATCCGTGACGGAAGTTGGCTGAGTCACGATGCGGATCGGCGCCTGCTTATGCAGGATTCCAGGAAGCAGCGCAATCGCGTTCAAAAAAGGCCTACCTTGCTGTTCCAGGAACTCAAGATGAAGATGGCCGTCCTTATCTGGCGATATATCCCGAAAGATGCGCTCGTCGGCAAGATTGGGGCCGCCCGCGTCATCGTCGATATCGAACCCGTCCAGTATCGTATTTCCATTCGCGGCCACTCGAAAAGCGGAGAGGTCTGGTCCGACGGTTGAGAAGTATAGATGCAACTCATAAATGCCTGGCGCAAGCGGGATATCGTAGAGGAAATAGCCGTTGCGCCAGTGGTTGAACAGCATCGGATCGCTGGTTCGCTCAATTGAGCCTTCGGCACGTTGCACCGTACCACCCTGATGCTCGTACTGGTCCGGCTCCCAGCTCATTCCTGTGCTGTCGATGATCGGTGGACCGGAATAGCCGGCGATGATCCGCAAGGGTACTGTTGCGGCATTGGCTGGAGTGGGGGTCTTGGCTTCTGAATCCTGCGCGATCCGGTCCGAAGCTGAAGATCGCCGGTGTTCAATCAGCCAAAGACCGGCCAGGCCCAGGACAACCAGCGCTGCCAGCGCACTGAATAAAAAGCGCCGTTTTGCGGGATTTCCTCGTTCCGGGCTACGCGCTTGAAGCTCCGTGCTGCCGGAGACGATTTCCTCGTCGTCACCATTCTCGTTCGCCGGCAGTTCGAAGCCATCTAATTCCAGATCGCCGTGATTGTCTGCTCCGTTCCCGTCAATGGAATCAACGGTCGCCGGGGCATCGTCGGCTGATGTAGATAAACCTTCTACTATCTGAGGCGTAGCAATCGACGGCGCGGGAACGGACACGAGCGGAGCGGCAGAGCCCCGTTGCGTAAAGACTGGTACATAGCTCCCGGATGGCAGGGAGATCGCAATCGAGTGTTCTTCGCCTTCGGTGCAGTAGTACTCCTTCAGCCACTTTCGCAGCCGATGCGCTTCAACTCTCGCTATGGCGTCTTTGGAAGTATCGAACGACGTTTTGGAACGGCCAAACACCTCGATTGCGATGTTGTATTCATTGATTTCATCGCTTTTCCCCTGAGATGCCTTGTCGTCGAGATACCTTAGGAGATTCGCCAGGCGGGGCTTGCGGGCAAGCGCTTCCAGGACCGTATCAAGCTCCGCGCGTTTGATCTCCGCCAAATGAGAGGTGGACACCTCCGTCATAAGGATCCACTCCGAATGAAAATCTGTGTTCTCATTTTAGACGATTGGATTCCAATTCACGGAATCGAGCGGGTTCGAGGGGCCGCCTTGCGGCTATCTTGGGAATTCACGGAATCGGCAAGGCCAACGGAACGCGAGACGCCTCGGCTCAGCTGTTCGCGTCCTATCTTCGCAAGGCCAACGAGAGCACAGTCGGCCGCGCTTGGGTGGCAATACCCGTTTTGCATGCTGCGCACAGTCCCAACGAAACCGCGAAGGCCCTGTGCGAAGCTGCTGAGTTCCGCTAAGTGGACGCGCCCGCGAGCAACACCAAGGTCAAGCAGGACTTCTCCGCCAAGGAGAGGACGCAAGCCTCCCGGAAGGCGGCGGACAAAGCGAAGGTGAGCCGGCCAAACTCGACAGCCGCGAAGAAGGCAAAAGCTGCATCGAGGCAAATCAGGAACCTTGAAACGTGGAGTCTGCTGAGGCATGATCCTGTCTTCTTCCGGCTCACGTCTTCCCGCCCTATGGCGTGATGGCGTCTCGCACCAGACTCGTTTCGATTGAATACTCCGGAAGAAACCACTTGACACGCGGCAGGTTTTAGACTATTCATTTCCATGGGAACTTTCATACTCTTCGAATTCTCTTGGGTTGGAAAAGGCTAAGTGGAGTGAGTCGCTCTATTTTGTACCGCTAAGTCTTTGCAGAGAATCGATTTCAAGGGGCACGAATAAGCGAAGCCAGTCGATGGTCCCCCTTGGAAAGCCCTCAAGCCTTTGCGCAATTGGCATGAGAGCCGTTTTGGGGATTCAACTCAACAGAATCCCGGTATGTTCCTTTCCTTTCGCCTCGAGTCTTCGATCATTCATTTCTGGCAGACATTGTTCAAGGAAGCCACCGAACGAATGGAGCTAAGATGGGCCCCCCCAAGGAATGCGACTCAAGGAATAGTCTATCCGCTGGCCGGAACAACGACCGACGCTCGATCCGTGCAGTCGACCGATCCATGCGAGCCACTGCCTCCGCGATTGAAACGCGCGTGAAATGCGCGAATCGGCTTACTTTTGCCGAAGATTTCATGGTCGAGCATTCTCTCTCCAATCTACTTCTCTCCAATCTGCATTTTTCCTTAACCGGAATCAAAGGACGCTCTGGAGCCAGGCGTGAGCAATTGCACTCACCGCCGTCGCCACAGAGTTTTGGCTTCCCTTCCTGAGGCAACATAACCTCGGTTGCCGCGGGAGATGCGGAAGATCAAGGAGGCAGACATGGGCTGCACAATCTGCGCGAATCTGGAACAAACTTATGCAGCCAGGCTCGGCGAGTTCGTGGAGGCTTGCAACTCAGCGTCTTATCGAGTCAACAAGAAGTTCGCGGCCCATAAGAATGTTGAAATGGAGCGCGCCAAATACGATCTGGAAGAACACTGGTCCGTATGCCCCTTCGTGGTCCAGTGGCTTGCACATTTGCCTCAGCGGGACGCGACAACGAACTTGACACAAGTTGCGGCATAGCTGGGCGCCGGTTCTCTATTGTCACCCCGCCGCGTTTCACAGCAGGAGCAGCCAAGAGTGAGTGGTCTGGCTCCTGCGACCCGAGAAACCATCCACCCGACTCAATCGTTGTCCGCCTCATGCGGAAGTAACTCATTGGAGGATTTGAGGGCGAGCCTGTTTTTGCAGCCCCGCTCTAAGATGGTCCAGCTCTTCCATGCGCAGGGCTGCTGACTGCGGAGAAAGGCGATGCCAGTCATCTCTCGATACGAGCCGAGGATTCATTGGGGGCTGTTTGGGCGCCAACCACTGGCAGAGTGAATGCCCAGATATGCATGGAGTGAAACGCGGAATCCGGAATGTAATGACTGCGGAAGGAGTCGGTCATGCCAGTGCTTCTGGACGAGAGCGACGGAGTGTTCCTGATCCGCCTGGAAGGCGAAGTCAACATTGCCTGCGCAGCGGAGTTGAAGAGCCTTCTAAGCAAGGCGCTGGCAACCGGAAGAGAACTGCGCGTGCGGCTGGAATGTGCAGCCGAGCTGGACGTCACTGCCCTGCAGTTGCTCTATGCGGCGGAGCGAGTTGCGACCATCGCAGGCATCCGGTTCACTCTTGAAGGCCTGGTCCCCGACGACATTTCCAATGCAATAGCGGATGCGGGCTTTGGCGGGCTTTCTTTCCTGGCGGGGCCGCGATGAAATCCCAACGCGCAATCCCGGCGAACGAGAACATCCTCGATCGGCATAAACAGGCTTTCCTGGAGGAGGCTCGGGAGATTCTGGTCGAGCTGGAATCCTCCCTCCTGGCGCTGAATGAAAGCCCGGAGGACAGCGAACTGGTAGGCCAGGTCTTCCGTTCCATGCACACCATCAAGGGCTCGGGAGCCATGTTCGGCTTCGACGAGCTGGCCGCATTTACGCACCATCTGGAGACGGCGTTCGATGAGGTGCGCAACGGGCGGCTCAAGGTCACAAGTGAACTTGTCGATCTCTCCCTGGCGGCGCTGGACCAGATCAAGGCGATGTTGGACTCGTCTTTCGGACAAAGCCCCGAAGATGCAACTGTTGCGGCCGGCATCCTGGCCAGGCTGCGGGAGCTGACCGGAAGCGGTGACGCCCCGAGCGCGCCGGTTGCAGCGCCGGAGCCGAAGCCGGCTCCGGCGGCGGAGCAGGGCGTTCCCCGCGACTGGCTGATCCACTTTGCGCCCGGCCCGGACCTGCTACGCACCGGAGCCAATCCTCTGCTCCAGTTGCGCGAGCTGAAGCAGATGGGGAACCTTCAGGTGACGGCCTGCATGGCGGCTGTTCCGCCGCTGAGCGAGTTGGATCCGGAACGCTGCTATGTGGGTTGGGACATGGTCCTGACCACTGCCGTTTCCTCCGCTGCAATCCACGATGTCTTCATATTTGTCGAGGATTGCTGCGAACTGAGCATCGAACCGGCAGTGCCCCTTCCCCAGCTTCCGTCCACGCCGACTGCCGTTGCCGCCGCGACGCAGAAGTCCTGGGAGGATCAGCGCAAGACCTCTGGTCGCCGCGACTACGACAAGCCGGACAATGCATCCAGTATCCGCGTGCCGGCGGCCAAGCTGGACCAGTTTGTCGATCTCGTCGGCGAGTTGGTCACGGTGCAGGCCCGGCTGGCCGAGGTTGCAGCGGGTCGCGACAATTCGGAGGTCACGGCGATCTCCGAAGAGGTCGAGCGTTTGACGGCGGCGCTGCGCGAAAACTCGATGAGCATTCGCCTGCTTCCGATTCGGGGGACCTTCGAGCGGTTCCGCCGGCTGGTGCACGATCTGGCGCGAGACTTGCACAAGAACGTCGAGCTCACCATCGAGGGCGCCGACACGGAGCTCGACAAGAAGGTGATCGATCAGTTGAACGATCCCCTCATGCACCTGATCCGCAACAGCATGGACCACGGCATCGAATCCCCGGAGGCAAGGCTCGCCGCCGGCAAGAACGCCACTGCAACCATTCATCTGTCGGCCAGGCACTTCGGCGCCAGCGTGCTGATCGAGGTTTCCGACGACGGCGCCGGCATCAACACCGAGGCGGTCCGCGAGCGCGCGGTCGAGCGGGGACTGATTGCCGCCGGCGCGCAGTTGGGCGAGTCAGAGATCTTCTCGCTGATCTTCCAGCCCGGTTTTTCTACCGCCAGGAAGGTGACCGACGTTTCCGGTCGCGGCGTGGGCATGGACGTCGTGCGGCAGCGGGTGGAGAGCCTGCGCGGCACCATCGACGTGGCCAGCAAGCCCGGACAGGGCACCCGCGTGACGTTGCGCCTGCCCCTGACACTCGCCATCATCGACGGCCTTCTGGTGCGCGTGGATGAGGCCTATTTCGTGGTCCCGCTGGGCGAAACGCAGGAGTGCATCGAGCTGACCCGCGAGGACATCGCGAAGGCCAACGGCAAGCATGTGACGGCGGTGCGCGGGGAGATCGTGCCCTACATCTTGCTGCGGGAACACTTCGGCATCCGCACCAAGCGGCCGGCCATCGAGCAGATCATGGTCATCGAGACCGGCGAGGGGCGTTACGGATTCGTGGTCGATCAGGTGCTGGGCAACTATCAAACGGTGATCAAGAACCTGGGCCGGTTCTTCCGCCATGTGCAGATCGTCTCCGGGGCCACCATCCTGGGCAACGGCACGGTGGCGCTGATCGTGGATCCGGACCGGCTGGTGCAGGACGTGCTGCGCACGACGACGGTGGGCGGGCGCGCGGTAGGCGCGCGATCCGCCTGAACAAGGAGTGGAACTCGGACAAATGCAAGCCAGGACTGAGACGGCGCAGGAGCGGATGCCGGTGCCAACCAATAACGAATCAACGATCCGGGGATCGTACCTCGGCTCCGGGCAGGCCGGTCGGCGAGGCAACGAAGACGGTAGAGAGGGGCAAGACTCATGCCAAACAGAATGGTAAGCGAAGGACAGAAGCCGCACGGCGCCGCAAATGGCAAGTCGAAGGCCGTTTCAACTCCTGCCCGCAACCTGAAGACCGGCGGGGCGCCGCCAGCGGCACGATCGCGGGAATCGGCGCCGGCTCGGCATGCCTCGGTCCACGTAAGCTGGCCGCTGGCAGGTGGCGCCGGCTCCATCGCCAGGCGCTACGGCATCGACGACCAGAATGTGGCTCTGCGGCGGCGATTCATCCGGCTCAATGAAGGCGACAGCGCGCTGCTGGCCGAACTGGCCCCGTGGGCGCAGGAGGTGGCGCCCGATATAGCCAGGGAACTCTACGACTGGCAGTTCGAGTTCCCGCCGACCCGCGAGTTCTTTGAAGGCATTGCCCAACAGCGCGGGATGTCTCTGTCCGCACTGCGCAATCACCTGGAACAGTCTCAGATCGAATACCTCACCGAGGTCTTTGCCGGCGCCGCCATCGACTGGGATCTCCGCTATTTCGAGAAGCGGCTGCAGGTCGGCGCGCTGCACGAGCGGATCAACCTGCCTTTCAAGTGGTATGTGGGAGCATACGCGGAATACCAGCGGTTGCTGGGGCAGTATCTGCGCCGGGACATCGGCGACGAAGAGAAGGTGCAGCAAGTCGAGGCCGCGGTCGGCCGGGTCTTCAATCTCGACCTGCAGTCCATCTCCGACTCCTACCTGATGAATACCATCGAGCGGATGCTGGAGTCTGCCGGGCTGCGCCTGGAAGACGTCTGCGTGGCCGGGGACTGGACCGGGCAGGTGGGCAAGGTCAAGCAGGAGTTGAAGACGCAAATGGGCGGTTTCATCGACGAGATGAAACATATGTCGGAAGAACACAACAAGGGGGATATCGACGTCACCATTCCTACGCAGAAATTCCTGGGGGCATTCAAGGAGATGGCCCTGGGGGTGAACGAGATGGTGGCCGGGCACATCACGGTGAAGAAGAAGGCGATGGCCTGCGTGGCCGAGTTCGGCAAGGGTAACTTCGACGCGCCGCTGGAGAAGTTTCCCGGCAAGAAGGCCTTCATCAACGACACCATCGAACAGGTGCGCGGCAATCTGAAGGCGCTGATCGCCGACACCGACGCGCTGATCCAGGCATCGATCGACGGCAAGCTGGACACCCGCGCCGACGCCAACAGGCACCAGGGCGACTTCCGCAAGATTGTGCAGGGAATTAACAACACTCTCGATGCCGTTATCTTGCCGGTGGCAGAGGGCAACCGCGTGCTCACCATGATACGCGGCGGCAACCTGCGCGAGAAGGTGGAGATCGATTGCAAGGGCGATCACGCCAGGATGAAGGACGCGATCAACGGCGTCCATGCCTGGCTGACGGAACTGGTCGCCTATGTGACCAGGATCGCCAACGGCGACCTGACGGCGACCATGTCCAAAGCCTCCGGCGAGGACCAGATTCACGAGTGGCTGATGCTGATGAAGAGCAACATCCACGCTCTGGTTGCCGACGCTGACATGCTGGCCAAGGCTGCCATGGAAGGCAAGCTGACCACCCGCGCCGACGCCGGCAAACACCAGGGCGACTATCGCAAGATCGTGCAGGGCGTGAACGAGACGCTGGATGCGGTGATCGGCCCGCTGAACGTGGCGGCAAGCTATGTCGACCAGATCTCCAAAGGCGCGATTCCCGCCAAGATCGCCGACAGTTACAACGGCGACTTCAATGTGCTCAAGAACAATCTGAACACTTGCATCGACGCGGTCAACAACCTGGTGGCCGACAGCCAGATGCTGACCGAGGCCGCGGTGGCGGAGAAGTTCGACACCAGGGCCGACGGCTCGCGCCATGTGGGCGATTACCGCAAGATCGTGGAAGGAGTGAACCGCACCCTGGATGTTGTCGTCGACAAGATGGGATGGTACCAAGGCATTATTGACGCCGTGCCATTCCCGATTCATGTCATCGACTCCGACATGAAATGGGTCTTCCTCAATAAGGCCTTCGAGAAGCTGATGATCGATCAGCATTACATACGCGACCGCAAGGAAGCAGTGGGCAAGCCCTGTTCGACGGCCAACGCCAACATCTGCAACACGGATAAATGCGGCATTGCGCAATCCAGGAAGGGCGTTGGTGAGAGCTTCTTCGATTGGTGCGGGATGAACTGCAAGCAGGACACCTCCAGACTGGTCAACATCAAAGGCCAGCATGTGGGCTACGTGGAGGTGGTGCAGGATCTCTCCGCCACGCTCAGCTCCAAGGCGTATACCGGCGTCGAGGTGGATCGGCTGGCATCGAATCTGGTGCAACTGGCGCAAGGCGATCTGAACTTCGAGCTGAGGACCAAAGACGCCGACAAGTATACCGTCGAGGAGAAAAAGCAGTTCGACAGGATCAACGCCAGCATGATGCAGCTAAAGAACGCAATCGCCAACCTGGTGGCCGACGCGGCCATGTTGTCCAACGCCGCGGTGGAAGGCAAACTGGCGACCCGCGCCGACGCCAGCAAGCATCAAGGCGAATACCGCAAGATCGTGCAGGGCGTGGACGATTGCCTGGACGCGGTCATCGGCCCGCTGAACGTAGCCGCCAACTACGTCGACCAGATCTCCAAGGGAGCCATTCCCCCGAAGATCGCCGACAGCTACAACGGCGACTTCAATGTGCTCAAGAACAACCTGAACACCTGCATCGACGCGGTCAACAACCTGGTTGCCGACGCGGGGATGCTCTCCAAGGCTGCGGTGGAAGGCAAGCTCGCCACCCGCGCCGACGCCAGCAAGCACCAGGGCGACTTCCGCAAGATCGTGCAGGGCGTGGACGATTGCCTGGACGCGGTCATCGGCCCGTTGAACGTAGCCGCCAACTATGTCGACCAGATCTCCAAGGGAGCCATTCCCCCGAAGATCGCCGACAGCTACAACGGCGACTTCAATGTGCTCAAGAACAACCTGAACACCTGCATCGATGCGGTAAACGCGCTGGTGGCCGACGCCAACCTGTTGGCCAAGGCGGCGGTCGAAGGCAAGCTGGCGACGCGCGCCGATGCGACCAGGCATCAGGGCGACTTCCGCAAGATCGTGCAGGGTGTGGACGATTGCCTGGACGCGGTTATCGGCCCTTTGAACGTGGCCGCAAACTACGTCGATCGCATCTCCAAGGGGGATGTTCCCGCGCAGATCACCGACACCTACAACGGCGATTTCAACGCCATCAAAAACAACCTGAACATCCTCATCGGGGCCATGAACCAGATCACCGCGGCGGCCGAAGAAGTGGCCAACGGCAATCTGACCGTGGACCTTCGTGAGCGCTCTCCGCAGGACAAGCTGATGCAGGCGCTGGCGGCCATGGTGGCCGGTCTGATGCGCACAGTCACCGATATCCGCGTCATTGCCGGGGAGGTGGCGGCTGCCAGCCAATCCATCAGTTCGGCATCGGTCCAAGTCTCGAACGGTGCGACGGCCCAGGCGGCTTCTGCCGAGGAGGCGTCGTCCTCGATGGAGGAGATGGTCTCCAACATCAAGCAGAACGCCGAAAACGCCCAACAGACCAACAAGATCGCCACCAAGTCGGCCAAGGATGCGCAAGAGAGCGGCAAATCCGTTCTGGAGGCAGTAGCGGCGATGAAGGAGATTGCCAACAAAATCTCCATCATCGAGGAAATTGCCCGCCAGACTAATCTGCTGGCGCTGAACGCGGCCATCGAGGCGGCGCGCGCCGGCGAACATGGCAAGGGCTTTGCCGTAGTGGCGGCGGAAGTCCGCAAGCTGGCGGAGCGCAGCCAGAAGGCGGCGGGCGAAATCAACCAACTCTCGGGCACCACGGTAAAGGTGTCGGAGAAGGCTGGCGAGATGCTCGACAAACTGGTGCCGGATATCCAGAGGACCGCGGATCTGGTTCAGGAAATCACCGCCGCCAGCAGGGAACAGGATACCGGCGCCGAACAGATCAACAAGGCGCTGCAGCAACTCGAGAAGGTCATTCAACAGAATGCATCCGCTTCCGAGGAGATGGCGTCGACCACCGAAGAGTTGACCGGCCAGTCTGAGCAACTGGTGAGCGCGCTGGGCTTCTTCCGCACCGGAGAAGACGGTCATGCTTCGCAGCAGAACGCCGGCGCAAGGGGTTCGCGCCGCGTCGGCGCCGCCCCACCGAGGGACACAAGACAACCCTATGCCCACTCGGTCCCTCCCGGCATGAAAGCAGCGGCCAGGTCCGGGGTTAGCCTCAAGCTCAAAGAGAAAGAGGACGACCTTGACAAGGGCTTTGAGCGTTACTGACCGGCTCGGGCGCGGATCGCTTGCGGGCCGCGCCCGTTCAACCTGCGAAAGGAGCGGACTATGAGTGTTACCGAGATTACGGAGTCGCGCCAATACCTGACCTTCAAGCTGGGCAACGAGGTCTTCGCGACCGACGTTGCCAAGGTGCGGGAGGTGCTCGATTTCACCAAGATCACCGAGATCCCAAGAACCCCGGAATTCATGAGCGGCGTGATCAACCTGCGGGGCAGCGTGGTCCCGGTTGTGGACCTCCGGCTTTGCTTCGAGATGTCGAAAACCGAGAAGACCAGAAACACCTGCATTGTGGTCGTGGAGGTATTGCTGGAATGCGAGTCGTTTGTGATCGGGGCGTTGGCCGACTCGGTGGAAGAGGTCATCGACCTGGAGCCGGACCAAATCCAGCCGCCGCCCAGAATCGGCACGCGCATACGGACCGACTTCATCAAGGGCATGGGTAAACGCGAATCGGAGTTCATCATGATTCTGGACATCGACCGCGTCTTCTCCGCCGAGGAACTGGCGATTGTGCGCAGTCAGCAGGAAGCCAGCCAGCCGACGACGGAAGTGGCGGCCTGAGATGGGGGAAGGGGCGGTTGAAGCAGCAGCGGGAAGACCCTCCTTCCCGGTTTTGCTCTGCAGTCGCCCCTTCCCACCATCGAACCCGCGCCGCGCATTGGAACTGCATTCCGCGGGGACCCCGTTGAGGAAAGGGCCACTTGAGTGTGTGCTTTCGGTCTACGCCGTTTCAGAAAATGCTGTAGCGGCCAGGCGATGAAAGGGGGAGGGGCGCGAGAGCGCCTCGTTGATCCTATGTGCAGTGGCGAGGGAGCAATCTCCAACGCGGATTTCGGTCGGCTCCGCAGCCTGATCTACCAGCAGTCTGGAATCAATCTGAACGCGGAAAAGAAGACCATGCTTGAGCTGCGCATCAAGCGGCGGCTCAAGAAGCTGAAGCTAACCTCTTTCTCCGAGTATTGCGCCTATCTCTTCGGTCGCCAGGGGCAGAAGGATGAGATCGTTCATTTACTCGATGTGGTTTCGACGAACAAGACCGACTTCTTCCGCGAGCCGGGCCATTTCGACTACCTGATGAACAAGGCTCTTCCGGAACTGGTCGCCCGTGACAGATTTGACCGGCAGATGCTGGTTTGGAGCGCCGGCTGTTCCACTGGCGAGGAGCCCTATACCCTGGCGATGGTGATGAGCGAGTTTGCTCAGGCCCACCCAGGCTTTCAGTTCGGCATCCTGGCAACCGATATCTCCACCGCGGTGCTGGACAAGGCCAAAGTGGGGATCTTTAACCAGGATTCAGTGAAGACCGTGCCGCAGGCTTTGCGCCGGAAGTACTTTATGCGCAGTCGCGACCGCAGCTCGAACCTCTTGCGGGTGGTGCCGGAATTGCGGCAAACTATCGAATTTCGGCGGTTGAACTTCATGGATGCCGACTACGGGATTACGAAAAAGGCCAGCGCCATCTTCTGCCGCAACGTGATCATCTACTTCGACAAGCCCACTCAGAAGCGGATTTTGCAGAAACTTACCCGGCATCTCTTGCCCGGGGGATATTGTTTCGTCGGCCACTCGGAGACATTGCACGGAATGGACCTTCCCTTGCTGCCGGTTGGCCCATCCCTTTATAGGAGGGTCGATGCCGAATGGTGAAGCCGAATTGTTGGAAATCTTTCTGCAGCCGGGGGAGATGTTTCTTGCCCGGCAGCCGACCATTCTCCGCACACTTCTCGGATCCTGTGTCGGGGTAACTTTTGGATGCCGAAGGCTGGGCCTCGGCGCACTTTGCCACGCTATATTGCCGCGGTGTCCGCATGGTTTTGCGCGGAACGTCTCCCCTGAGGTCGGCTACCGCTATGTGGACTTCTCGATTCGCGATATGGCCCGCAGGTTCGATGAACTGGGCGCCCCTCGCGACGAGGTGCAGGTCAAGCTCTTCGGCGGCGCCGACGTGCTGATCTGCGGCAACGAGACATCGGCAAGAGCTACCGTTGGCAGGCTCAATTGCGAGACCGCGCTCGAGGTCCTGCGTTGCGAGGGGTTCCAAATCGCAGCGTCCAGCCTGCGTGGCGAGTCCGGTCTGGATATCTATTTCAATACCGGCAATGGCGAAATCCGGCTTCGCCGGCTCAAACACAATGCGGGGTTCGCTGCGCGTTGGAATGAAACGGAAGGGCTGGGGATATGAGCGCGCCGAGGATTCGCGTTCTCATCGTGGACGACTCCGCGGTCGTTCGCCAAACGCTGAGCGAAGTGCTCTCCTCCGATCCGGAGATCGAGGTAATCGGCACTGCCGGCGATCCTTTCGCCGCTGCCGATCGAATCGCCGTACAAGTCCCGGATGTGATCACTCTGGATATCGAGATGCCGCGCATGGACGGGCTTACATTCTTGCGGAAGATCATGAGCCAACACCCAATCCCGGTTGTGATCTGTTCCAGCCTTGCTGAGGACAAGGCGCAAAGCACTCTGAAGGCGCTCGAATACGGGGCGGTAGAGATCATTGCCAAACCCAGGTTCGGCGCCAGGCAGTTTCTGGAGGATTCGCGAATCGTCTTCTGCGAGGCCGTCAAGGCTGCTGCTGCTGCGCATTTGCATTTGTTGCGGCCGAGCCACGCGGTTGAGCCCAGGTTGACCGCCGACGCCATCCTCTCTCCTGCCACCAGGGCCATGCTGGAGACCACGGAGAAAGTGGTGGTGATCGGAGCGTCGACAGGCGGAACAGAGGCACTGAAGACGCTGCTGGAGGCGCTGCCCGCCGATTCTCCCGGCATCGTCATTGTGCAGCACATGCCGGAGTTGTTTACCTGCGCGTTCGCCAAACGCCTCGACAGTCTCTGCAGCATTACCGTCAAGGAAGCGGAGACCAATGACACGGTGCTGCGCGGGCGGGCGCTCATCGCGCCGGGAAATCGTCACACCCTGATCAAGAGAAGCGGCGCGCGTTACTTTGTCGAAATCAAGGAGGGGCCGCTGGTCTCCCGCCATCGTCCATCGGTCGATGTGCTGTTTCGCTCCGCCGCCCGCTATGCCGGCCAGAATGCGGTAGGTGTCATCCTCACCGGAATGGGCGACGACGGCGCGCGGGGAATGCTGGAGATGAAAAAGACAGGGGCCATGACCATCGCCCAGGACGAGGCAAGCTGCGTGGTCTTCGGTATGCCCAAGGAGGCGATCAAGTACGGAGCGGTCAACAAGGTCTTGCCGCTGCAAGCAGTCGCCGGCGCAATTCTGGTCTATGCACGATAAGGGGGCAACGATGAATTCGGCCGGGCAGGACGAAAGTCGATGACAGCAAAAGCCAGCACGGCGGCTGTCGACACGCTTGCCAAAGCCGGGGGCGATCTGCAGTCGCTGACTGTTTTGAGGCCTTTTGAGCTGGAGTAGATACATAACTCCTGGTTGAAGCAGAGGGAGGTACGGCGATGAGAAAGATCCTGACTGTGGACGATTCGTCAAGCATACGGCAGATGGTCAGTTTCACTCTGCAAAAGGCGGGTTATGAAGTGGCAGAGGCCGTAGATGGGAAGGACGGAATTGCCAAAGCGGGCGGCGGCAAATTCGACCTGATCATTACCGACTTGAATATGCCCAATGTGGACGGCATTCAACTGATCGCTTCCGTGCGCAAGCTGCCGGGTTACTCTTATGTTCCCATCCTGATGCTTTCAACGGAATCGCAGGCGGAGAAGAAGGATGCGGGGCGAAAGGCAGGCGCAACCGGCTGGATCGTGAAACCGTTTAATTCCGATCAGTTGGTTGCGGTGGTGCAAAAGCTTGTCAGATAGGCTGCGATTGTTCTGTTCCAGAGATGCGCGGAAAGGCGATTTCCGCATGGAGGGGTAACTGCGATCGGAGTGTTTTCGCGAGATCCGCAGCAAACCTCGGGATTCAAAGACGACCCGCCCAGGATGGTGGCGGATTTCCCGCGGCGGGGGTTAGGGGGAGCCATGACCCAGGAAGATTCCAATCGCCTGTTTCTCCAGGAGGAGACAGCGCATCGGCTGGCCAGGCGAACGGTGCGCGTGCTGATCGTCGAAGACAGCGAAAACGATGCCCAGCTCATGGCTTGGGAACTGCAACATCACGGGCTGGAGATCGCCTGGCAGCGGGTCGATACCGAGTCCGATTTTCTGGCCCAATTGGACGAGACTCCCGACCTCGTCCTCGCGGATTGCAACCTGCCGGAATTCAGCGCCCAACGCGCCTTGCAGTTGGTGCAGGAGCGGGCGCTGGCGATTCCGTTCCTGATCGTCTCCGGTACGATCAGCGAGGAGGATGCCGTAGTCATCGTCCGCATGGGGGCCACCGACTACGTGCCCAAGAGCCAACTGGCGCAATTGGGCGCGCGGGCTGCGCGGGCACTGCAAGGGGTGCGAAAGATCGCCTACTTTTCCATGGAAGTGGCCTTAGAGTCGTCGATTCCCACCTACAGCGGCGGTTTAGGCGTGCTGGCAGGGGATACCCTGCGGGCCGCAGCCGATCTTCAGGTGCCGATGGTTGCGGTCTCGCTGGTGCACCGCGCCGGCTACTTCCAGCAGCATTTGGACGCCAGCGGCTGGCAGCAGGAAGAGCCCGTGCATTGGGAGTTGAAGGAGTTTCTGGAAGAGCTGCCGCAAAGGCTCTCGGTCTCCATCGAGGGCCGGACGGTGCAGTTGAAGATATGGAAGTTCGAGATCCGCGGGGTTGGCGGGTACATCGTTCCGGTCTACCTGCTGGATTCCGATCTCCGCGAAAACGAGCCGCGGGACCGGCGGCTGACAGATCAGCTCTATGGGGGCGACTGGCTTTACCGGCTGGGCCAGGAAGTGGTTTTGGGGATTGGCGGCATTCAGGCGCTGCGCGCGCTAGGGTACGACCAGATCGAGCGCTTTCATATGAATGAGGGACACGCCGGACTGTTGACCTTGGCGCTGCTGCGCGAACATGCGGAGAAGGCTGGACGGACGAAGATCGATATTTCAGATCTGGCTGCGGTACGGCAACGCTGCATCTTTACAACCCACACGCCGGTTCCCGCCGGACACGACCAGTTCCCGATGGCCGCACTGAGCCGCGCCGTGTGGGGCTGCGAAGATCCCCAGGCGGCTTTCTCCCCCGATGTGGCCGAAAGGGTCCTGGGGCGACGCCCTTCGGAAACCGGATACCAAAAAGGCGACGGTCTTGGCTCCGTGGCGAACATGAGCCATTTGGCGCTCAACATGAGCCGCTATGTCAACGGAGTCGCCAAAAAGCACGGCGAGATATCGAGGATGATGTTCGGCGGCTACCAGATCGACGCCATCACCAACGGTGTCCACGTGGGCACCTGGAGCAGTCCGCCCATGCGAGCGCTGTTCGATCGCTATATCCCCGACTGGCGGCAGGATAACTTCAGTTTGCGCAATGCCGAAAGCATTCCGGGCGAGGAGATCTGGTGTGCCCACTGCGAGGCCAAAGACGATTTGATCGACTTTGTGAACCGGCACGCGGGCGGAGAACTCGACGCAGAGGTCTTCACCATCTGTTTGGCCCGCCGGGCCACCGCCTACAAGCGGATGGATCTTCTCTTTTCCGATCCCGACGAGCTGACGCGCATCTGTCGGGAGGTCGGACGGGTTCAGGTGATTTGCAGTGGCAAGGCCCATCCTTCGGACCAGGAGGGCAAGCGTCTCATTCAACGGGTTTGCGCGATGAAGGAGCGGCTCAAGGACCAACTGAAGATCGTCTTTATCGAGAACTACGATATGGACATTGCCCGCAGGCTGGTGGCAGGCGTGGATCTGTGGTTGAACACCCCGCAACCTCCGCTGGAGGCTTCGGGAACCAGCGGTATGAAGGCCGCGCTGAATGGCGTGCCGAGTCTCAGCATCCTCGATGGATGGTGGATCGAAGGATGGATCGAAGGGGTTACGGGATGGTCGATTGAAAGCAGCCAGAATGCAAGCAACTCACCGGAGTTGGCAAGTGAAGACGGGGCGCGCAGTGCGGCTTCCCTGTATTACAAACTGGAGAAGAAGATTCTTCCCCTCTTCTACGGGAACCGCGATCGGTTTATTGAGGTGATGCAACACTCGATTGCCCTCAACGGCTCCTTTTTCAATACCCAGAGGATGCTGCAGCAGTATGTGTTGCGCGCCTATTTCCGGTGAGGCAGTCTTACAGACCGCACGAAGTATTTGCGCGCGACCTGCGCTGGGCCGGGTGCTCGCGGCCCTCGCGTTGTCCCGTGCTACTGTTTCGTTGCGGATTTCTTCCTGAATTCGTCGAAGCTCCAGTCCTAAAACCCGATAAGTGTGTTTCCACATCGACAGAACGGATGAGGTGTGAACCAATGAACAAATCCATCGCCAGGCGACTTGTCCCATGCTTCATTTCCATGGCTTTCCTTTGTACCGCGGCCTGGTCCCAGACGGTGACGGGAAACATCGGCGGAACCGTAGCGGACACCTCCGGAGCGGTGATTGTGGACGCCCTGGTGACGGCGACCAACACGGCCACCCATCTTGCCACCATAGCCCGGACCAACACCGCCGGCATCTACAGCATTCGCTTCCTGCCGGCGGGCCAATACAAGGTTTCTGTCCAAGCCAGGGGATTTGCAACTTTGCTGACCCAGCCTTTTGTCCTGGAGGCGGTGCAGGAAGCCAAAGTGGATGCCACGCTGAAACCGGGCGCGGTGTCGAGCCTGGTGGAGGTCACGGCGGAATCGACAGTGCTGAACACGGAAAGCGGCATGATCAAGAGCACCATCTCGGAGACGCTGGTCAACGATCTCCCCATCAATGGGCACAACTTTACCGAACTGACGCAGATCGTGCCCGGCAGCAACGTCGCCGACGGCAACCAGTGGAACGGGGCAGGGCAGAGCAGCCCGAACAACTCAGGCGAGCGCGTGCAGAGCTTCGCCACTTTGCCCAACATTAACGGCAACCGAACCTATACCACCAACTTCACCATCGACGGCATCAGCATAGTCGACACCGGCGCCAACCTTGCTGCGGTGGTCAATCAGTGGGGCGGCTTCGGCGCGCCCGCCTACAATATTGCGCCCGAGGCGATCCAGGAGGTGACGATCGTCTCCGAGGTGCCTCCGGCCGAATTCGGCGATGGCGCCACGCAGATCGCGGTGGTGACCAAGAGCGGAACGGAGAAGTATCATGGCAGCGCCGCCGCATACCTGCAGAACTATTTGATGGATGCGAACCTCTTTCAGAACAAGCGCGTTCCACCCGGCACGCCTTTTACGCCGCGGACCCAATACACGCAGACCAACTACAACGTGACAGCCGGCGGGCCGGTCCCCATCCTGCGCAAGAAGCTCTTCTTCTTTGCCGATTACGAGGCGTATCGCCTGCCTTCCGCCGGTGACAGCATCACCAATGTGCCGCTGAACGCTTGGCGCGGCAACACCTCCAGCAACGATCCCTCCGACAGCAGTGTCTCGCCTCGGGCGGGATATGCGTACTTCGGATCGGCCGTTCCCCAACTGTACGATTCGCAGAACGGCTTTGCGCCGCTGAATCAGACCATCGACGGCGTCTTGTATCAGAACCTTGTGCCGATTAACAATCCGGTGGCTAAGTATCTGTTTGCGAACCCTGCTTTGCTGCCTCTTCCCAATAACGCGGTCTCCGTGGCGCCCATCGCGGACAATTATCAGGGAGTTACCAAGTCGCTGACCCGCAACGACCAGGGCGACATAACTGTGGACTGGACGCCGACCGCCAAGGATCGCATCTCCGGGCGCTGGTCGGAGGGTGAAGCGGATGACGGCACCACAGAGGCGACCGACCCGGTTTCCTTCCCGACCATCAACGACTTTCCCTTCAAGCAACTCGCCCTCCACTACAATCGGGTGATCACATCGGATATTGTCAATGAAGCCCGCGTCGGCTTTACGCGGATGCAATACAACTCGTACAACCTGGACCTTTCGGGAAAGTTGGGAGGCGGGGAATCGCTGGTGGGAATCCCGTGGCCCAACTACCTGGCTGGCTTCAGCCTGCAGCACTTTGCCGAGAGCACCAACATGACTGGCGTGGCCGACTTCGGTAACTCGGGGGCGGCTAGTCTGGCCCTCGATAACCAGTTCAGCTATGGCGACAACCTCACCTGGCAGCACGGACGCCACGTCGGCAAGTTAGGCGCGCAACTGTTTCGGGTGCAGAACAACTTCTACCAGAACAACTCCGCCGGCCTGCTGGGCGCCTTTAACTACACCGGCGCCTTCACAGGCAATCCAGCGCTCGGCGAGCAGGTCGGATACGACTTTGCCGACTTCCTGCTGGACTACTCCTCCAGCTACTCCGTCTCGCTGCAGACCGGAGACGTAGGCCAGCGGCAGTTCCGCCTCGGAGTCTTTGCGCAGGACGACTTCAAGCTGGCGGATAACCTGACCGTCACCTATGGCGTGCGCTGGGAGTTTGACCAGCCGATGGTCGAGGCTCACAACAAGCTGTCGGACATCGATCCCACCACCGGCGCCCTTGAACTGGCCGGCGTGAATGGGAATAGCCGGTCGATTTACAAGCCCACGTATGGCGACTTCGATCCGCGCGTCGGATTTGCATGGAACCCGGACCTGCTCAGCAGAAAGCTGGTGGTGCGCGGCGGTTTCGGCGTTGTTGGTTTTATGGACTACAACCTGCTGCATCCGCATACGGGAAATGCCCCATTCGATATTGCGATTGCCGCGACGGCAAACCTTCCCTCGGCAGCGGCCTCCGGATCCCCCTTTTTGGTAACCAACGGTTTTGGCGCCATTGGCGCCAGTCCCACGGGCGTCTCCTTCAATGCCTGGGGCGCCTTGAAGCCGATGTGGGAGCCGCAGTTTACCTTGGTGGCGGAATATGCCATCAACAGCAAGCAGAGCGTCACTGTGGCCTATGTCGGCAATATCGCGCAGCATCTCGGCGATGTGCGCAATATCAACCAGGAGACTCTGGTGGGTACGCCAACGAGCGCGGCGTTCAACTCCACCGTGGTTGCCACCCCGAAGGGAAATGTCGCCATTGGCACCAACCCAGTGCAACTGTACGAGTCGGAAGCCTACTCCAACTTCAATGCCGGCGAGGCAACCTACCGGCTGCGGCCGACGAACGGTCTTGAGTTTCAGGTGAATTACACCTACTCCAAGGCGCTGGGCGATACGTCGGGACTGGTTGAGGTCAACGACAACAACATTGCCGGGAACAACCCTCAGAACAACTTCTGCCTGCGCTGCGAATACGGGCCCTCGGCCAGCGACAGCCGTCACATGCTGAACAGCATGTGGGTCTACGATATGCCCTTCGGACGCGGCAAGCCGTTTGCGGCGGAGATCCCAAACTGGCTCGATGAAGTGATGGGCGGATGGAAGGTCGCGGGCAGTGCGGTCATGTTCTCGGGGCAGCCAAATACCATTACCGCAAACGGCAGCAGCGGGGCCATTGGCGCAGGACTGCTCCGCGCCAACCATTACCGGAAGATGAAGATCGCAGGCCGTAAGGATGGCTGGTTTGAAACCACCGGTGGCGGTTCCTATGCGCCCGATCCGGGGCTGAATGGCTCCGCAACCTTTCCCTACAGCATTGTCATCGCTGGCGGATGGGGTAAAGACCCTTCGGCAACGCACTCGGGTCAGGTGGGTGCCGGTTGCGGCCTTTCCGGGGTGGACGACGGTGTCTGCGCTTACGGTCAGCCGGCTCTTTCTCCGGTAGGCAGCGCGCCCATCTTCGGCACTGCCAGCGTTGGTTCGGAGCGCGCCCAGGGCTTCCGCCAGGTGGACGGCGCGCTGGAGAAGACTTGGAAGCTACAGGACGCCCATAGGTTGATGTTCCGGGCAAATGCTTACAATGTGGGCAACATTGTGAGCTATAACAACGAGGGACGCACCACGGGAGGCGGCTCCTCTTGGGGGTATGTTCGGAGCACACGCTCCGAACCCCGTCAACTGGAACTGTCGCTGAAGTACCAGTTTTAGGGAACCGCAAGTCTCTGTTTTGGCGGGGAACGGAAACTCTGGAACCGCTCTCAGGCCTTTCAGTCTCTCGGGCTGATCAGGCGGCGTGGCTAAAGCCGCGCCCGCTCAAAAACATGGGCGAAGCAACTTGTGCCGGCAGAAGCGCTTATTCACTGGCGGCCGGGGCATTGCCACGTTCTATGGTTGTGCCGATTCATCCGATTTCGTATCTGTTGCTTTGGCGTTCATTCCTTCCAGGGTGAAGAAGAAAGTGGCGCCCTTGTCGAGTTCCGCATGCGCCCATATCTCGCCGCCGTGCTTGCGGACGATGCGTTGCACCGTGGCCAGGCCCACACCGGTGCCTTCAAACTCATCGGCCCGGTGAAGCCGCTGGAAGACCCCGAAGAGCTTGTCCACATGCTTCATTTCGAAGCCGACGCCGTTGTCGCGCACGAAGATCGCCGCACGGCCGTCCATCTCCATCATCCCCACTTCGATCACGGCGGGGGTACGCTGACGCGTGAACTTGATCGCATTGGAAAGCAGATTCTGAAAGACGTTCAGCATCAACGTGCGATCGCAGGCAAGCACAGGCAAAGCGCCGATCTTCCATTCGATCTCTCTTCCCTGCCAATCCTGGTGGAGCACGAGCATGACTTCTTCCACAAGATTTGCCAGGTTGGTGGGGATAAAATGCAACGCTGCGCGGCCGCAACGCGAGAATTCCAGCAATTCGTCCACCATCTGCCCCATGCGCTTGGCGCTGCGCTGGACCTTCTCGATGTAGTCGCACGCCTTGGGGTCCAATTGGCCGCCATACTCATGGACCAGAAGGGCGGCAAAGCCGTTGACGTGGCGCAAGGGCGCGCGAAGGTCGTGCGAAATGGAGTACGAGAACATCTCAAGTTCCTTGTTGGATGCCTCCAACTGCGCGGTCCGTTCCTTCACTCTCCGGTCCAGTTCCAGGTTGTGCTCGCGCAGGCGAGCATCCTCCAAAGCCAACTCTCTGTTTCGCCGCTCCACGCGGCGTACCCGTGTGTGATAGACGCTCAAGATGGCCGCCAGAACCAACAAGCCAACGATCGTGCGGAACCACCACGTGGCCCACCAGGGCGGCAGAACCACGATGCGCAACTGCGCTCCTCTTTCGCTCCAGTCCCCCCGGTTCAAACAGGCCTGTACGCGGAAGACATAGGTTCCTGGAGCCAGAGTGGTATAGGTGGCGGAGCGCCGCGTGCTGTCGGTTTGGTTCCACTCCGTCTCCAATCCCTCCAGCTTGTAGCGGTAGCGAATGCGCTCCGGGTTGGTAAAGCTGAGGGCGGAAAACTCCAGAGAGAAGATGTTCTGCCGATGCGATAGAACGATCGAGTCCGTGCTGTTGATCGGCTGTTGCAGCGGAGAGTTTCCAGCAAAAGGCACCTGTTTCCCGAATAATAGAAAGTCGGTGAGAACAACAGACGGAGCGTAAACTTTTTCCACCATCTTGTCGGGAAAGAAGGAGACGACTCCCGCGTACGAGTTGAAGAACATCTCACCGGATGGGCTCTTGGAGGCCGAGGCATAGTTGTAGAACTCATCTCCCGCCAAGCCGTCGGCAACGTAGTAATTCTTGAATACCTTCTTGCGCGGATCGAATTGCGACAGCCCGCCGCTGGTGCCGATCCATAAGTTGCCCGTCGCATCTTCCAGGATGCTGTTCAAGAAAGCACTGGGCAAACCGTCGCGTTGGGTGTACGTGGTAAACGAGCCGCTGGCGGTATCGAGCCTGTTCAAGCCTTCTTCGGTTCCAGCCCACACGGTTCCGGACCGGTCCACGCGAACCGCATTCACCTGGTTGCCTCGCAAGTTCCCGGCAGCCTCGTTTCCGCGGTAAATGGTGAATTTTCCGGTGGCGGGATCGAGTTTTCGCAACCCGGTCTCCAGGGTGCCCAGCCAGAGGGAACCATGCGCATCTTCGGCGAGGGCGCGATAGCGAATCCGCCCTTCCCCTGGCGCTTTGAATTCCTGAAATTGCTCGGTTTGCGGATTGAAGCGGCACAATCCATTTTCTGTACCGGCCCACAGGGCGCCCTGGTGATCGACTAGCAGAGCCAGAACCGTGTCGTCGCACAAGCTATGAGGGTCATCCGGGCTGTGACGATAGGCCTTAAACGTCCCACTCTTTGCATCGAGGCGGTTGAGCCCCCCATCGAGGGTTCCGAACCACAGATCGCCGCGAGCATCCTGGGCGACGGAAAGGACCCAGGTGCTGGACAGGTTGCCTGCGCCTCCCGCCTTGCGGTAGAAGGTGAACTTGCCGGTTTTCCGATCGATGCGGGTAAGCTGACTGATGCTTCCTACCCACATCGTGTCGCTCCGGTCGACAAATACCGCCGAAGCGTAGTTGGAGTCCAGGCTGTTCGGATTCCCCTGCTCGTGCTGGTAACGGGTGAAGGGCAGCGGTTTTCTTTGAAAGTGATCGACGCCGCCGCCGGTTGTCCCCACCCACACGTTGCCTTCGTGGTCTTCGTACATCGACACAACCTGATCCGAAACCAGGCTGGCGGGGTCGCTGGACTGGTTGCGATAGCGCACGAAGTGGCCGCGTTCGCGATCGAGTTTGAGGACGCCGTTGTTTGCCGTGCCCAGCCACAATATGCCGTCCTCATCCTCATAGATCGTGCGCATTCCGGGCAGGGTGGCGGCATCGGAACTCTTGGTTCCAAAGGAATAGTAGATGAGCTTGTTCCTACCCCGATCCACCAGGGCCAAGCCATCCCCGAACGAGAAAGCAACCCAGATTCTGCCGGTATGGTCTTCGCAGAGCGAAATCTCCGAGTGCGGGCGCTCCGCGGCGGTTCGCGCCGGCAGCGGAATATGGTGAGTGACCCTGCCTGACCGGTGATCGAATATATCCAGGCCTGCGGTCGTTGCAACCCAGAACGTACCGTCTCTGCCTTCCAGCGTCGCGCGGATCGCATCGCTGCTCAAACTGGCCGGATCGCCATTTCTGTGCTGGTAGCGAATCGTCTGTCCGGTGGCCGGGTCCAGCCGGTTGAGGCCGTGGTTCGTGGAGAGCCAAAGCATTCCCTCGCGGTCCTCGGTGATGTGTGAGACCCAGCCCTCGAAGTCTGCGGCAGGAAGCCGGTAGTGCGTGAATACCTCCGTTGCCGGATTGAGCCGGTCGAGAGATTGGTTGGACCCCACCCAAAGCTGCCCCTCGCGGTCCTTGAAGAGTGAGTAAATGTAACTGCCACTCAGGCTGTTCGGATTGTTGGGGTCATGCCGGTACTCGCGCAAGCGATACCCGTCATAGCGTTGCAGACCATCTTGCGTGCCCAGCCACAAGAAGCCCTTATCGTCCTGAACGATCTGAGCTATCCGGCCATGTGAGGATGCGGCCCCAAAGGCGACGTGCGTGAAGCGAACGTCTTTACCCTCGGAGATGGGAAGCCGAATCGGCTCCTGGGCGCGGGCGGCGAGCACCATGCAGAAGCAGGCGCAAAGCAGGACGATGCCGAGAAATGAAAAGGCCTGCGGGTCGCGAAACGAAAACTCCCGTGGCGAACAAATTGGCTCCGCATTTGCCGCGCACCGATCCATCGATCCCTCTCATGCCTCGGCAGAATGCAGGCTGGCGCCGGTAGGCGGTTTCAAGTGTAACAACATGAGCCTGCATCGCCCATGCGTCCCCCGAATTGTAGAATCGCAGCCCTGCGCCGAAAACCTTTGCGCCTTCGCGTGCAACGCGGTTGGGGCATCCGGCCATCCCGCCTCGCCCCGATGCCATGACGGACATGCTCCCTGTTTCGCCCTCCCTGCAACCGGTCTCACCGGACGACTCATCCCGACCATCTCGATGCATCCGATTCACGACGAAATCCGCGCAGGCCGAAACAGCCAAACAAAACGAACCGCATCCCCGGCTCGAACTTGGCTGTGGCCGCGCGATCCGCACTTCTCGGCAGTGGTTTCGCGCGCAGCATTCGCCAGCGAGCATGGCCTGTTCAGGCAGGCAAGAGAGCGCGTTGTGTTCGAAACTTCTCGGCAAAGTCGGATGTACTCAGCGGGCGGCTGAAATGGAACCCCTGAATCGCATCGCAGGCCAGCGATCGCAGCAACTCCAGTTGCTCCCCCGTCTCAACGCACTCGGCAATTACCTCCATGTCGAGAAGCTTTGCAATGTTGATGATCGCCGCAGTCAGCATGGCGTCTCGCTTGTCGGTCAAGATCGAGCGCACAAACGATTGGTCGATCTTCAACTTGGAAAAGTGGAATCGCCTCAAGTAACTCAGACCGCAGTATCCGGTGCCGAAGTCGTCGATCACCAGGTTGGTCCCCAGTTCGCTCAGCCGCTGCAGCAGAGGCGTCAGGACGCTGGCATTGGAGATCAACAGGGTTTCCGTCACCTCCAATTCAAGGTACTGCGGGGCAAGGCCTGTCTCATCCAGGGTGTCTTGTATGATGCAGAGCAAAGACTCATCGCGAAACTGCACGGCGGAAACATTGACCGCCATCACCAGCGGTGCTATGCCCTCCTCTTGCCATTGCCGGGTTTGCGCGCAAGCCGTCTGGAGAACCCATTTGCCGATGCGAACGATCTCTCCGATGCACTCTGCCATCGGTATGAACTTACTCGGTGGAACCATCCCCAGCCGGGGATGTCGCCAGCGAAGCAGAGCCTCGGCGCCCACGATCTTTCCCGTGGAAAGATCCAGTTGGGGCTGATACTCGAGGAAGAACTGGCCGAGGTCGAGGGCTCTGCGCAAATCGTGTTCCAGCGTCAATCGCTCCAATGCCTGCCCATGCATATCTTCTGTAAAATGGCGCAACTCATTTCGGCCGCTTTCTTTGGCACGGGCGAGGGCGATATCCGCATTTCTGAAAAGCGTTTCGGCGTCCCCGCCATTGTCCGGGAAGAGACTGATCCCGACGCTGCACGTGGTAGAAAGAGAAACTCCATGGACACAGATTTCGGAGGAGATCGTCCTGCGGATTCGATCAGCCGCGATGACGGCATCCGTGCTGTCCTTTACGGTATCCAAAACTACCAGAAACTCGTCGCCGCCCTGGCGGGCCACGGTGTCGCATTCTCGGGCGCATCTCCTCAAGCGTTCGGCAACCTGCTGCAGAACCAGGTCTCCGGCGGGATGCCCGAGCGAGTCGTTGACATCCTTGAAATTATCCAAATCGACAAACAATAAAGCGACCTTACTTGAGTCCCGCCGCGCGCCGGCAATGGCCTGCTCCAGACGATCCTGGAGAAGTGCCCGATTGGGCAGTCTGGTAAGAGAGTCATGATAGGCGAGGTAACGAAGCTGCTCCTCGCTCCTCTCCAATTCCCGCTCCGCCAATTCCCGCCGCAGCCTCTCCGCCCGCTCTTTCAGCGCGCGGCGCACAGACGAACTCAGGCGCGCCATGCGCTGTTTCAGCACATAGTCGGTCGCCCCAACCTTCAGACTCTCCACTGCAATATCTTCGCCAAGCGTGCCGGTGACAAATATGAAGGGGGTGTTGGGACAGGTTGCTACGGCAATTGCCAGTGCTTCCAGACCATTGAAGGAGGGAAGAGCATAGTCGGACAGAATCAGATCCCATTCCCCGCTTTCCAATGCGCGCACAAAGTCCGCTTGGGTTTCGACCGGGGTGATCTCACAGTTCAGATCCTCTTTTTCGAGCAGGCTCCGCACCAGTTCAAGGTCAAACTCATTATCTTCCAGATGAAGAATTCGAGTCCGTCGGCTTGTGCTCTCAGATTCGCTTTGCTGGATGGTTGACATCGTAGCCCTCTGCAAGTGAGCCGGGTTCCAGTCGTTCATTCACAACTGCCCAAAACTTTCCCGCCGTCCTCACGGCATCGAAGAATCCGGTGAAATCGACCGGCTTCACAACGTATGCATTGGCGCCCAGGTTGTAGCACTCAGTCACGTCGGGGCCTTGTCGCGAGGACGTGAGCATCACTACCGGCAGATGCTTCAGGTCCGGATCGCCTTTGATGTGGCGCAGTACCTCGATGCCGCTCACTTTCGGCATCTTGATGTCCAGCAGGATGACCGCGGGTTGACATCCGGCTTCGATCGGGATCTGGAGGCGGTCAAGTACTTCGCTGCCGTCTCGCATGACGACCACGCGATTGGCCAGATGAATCTCCTGCAGGGCGGCGAGCGTCAACTCGACGTCTTCATCGCTATCTTCAACCAGCCAGATTGGTCGCAGCAGACTCATCGTATCCTCCGTCGACTCTGCAGACAGGTGGCAGAGAGAATTGAGATAACTCGCACTCCTACGGCGCCCTCCACTCATCCTGGGCTGCCGTGCCGCGCCACGGCGTGGCGGCGAATCCCAAAGCCAATTCCTCTTCCCTCAAATTGTTGTGTCCCAAAGATGATTTGTGTGTTTGGAACAACCAATTGTAGCTCCCCCGCTGAATCTGCGGGCGAAAACATCGCGGCGAGAGTGCCAAAAGTTTGGGGCAGGGATGAATTTCCATCCAAATACACTTAGGCGTGTTCTTTGCTCTGTCGCCCGCCGTTCCTGAACTTATCGGAACACATTCGGAAGAGTAGCTATCCCGCCAGTAAGCCGTTCCTGGGGCATCGGCTCAGGCAAAGGGATTGATCGCACCGGGCGATTCGTCCGGACATCTCGTGAGGTCGGACCAGCCGGTGGCGCACGCCTGAAAATGCATCTTCTTCATTTTGGCTTGAAGCTGCGCCGCCACCGAAGTCAACCTGCCGGTCATTCCGGAGGGTGTCGCGGACATGGTTGACTCGACCCACGGCGAGCTTCGCAAGCCGAGCACAGCGGCTGGCAAGACGAGGAAGATCGCCGCAGACCTGGACGCCAGGTTGCAGCGTCGGACCGAGCTCGAAAACAAAAACAAGGAGAAAAATAAAAACTGGCGCCAAGAGGCGCCAAATACTCCGGATACCCGGTAGGGGTATCTGAGGCTATTTACCTGATTTTAAAGGATTCTTTGGTGGACCTGATCGGGATCGAACCGATGACCTCTTCCATGCCATGGTGAGCACGGAAACGCAAATTATAGACGGCAAAGCACTTACAAACCGGCATAACCGGCAAAAACGGCATAATTGGCCCTATTTGCTGCCAAAATGCTGCCAAATTTTACCC
>Ga0181520_10003335_pt1 | contig 28362 bp, 25 predicted proteins | sample PEATcosm2014_Bin_29_FD_132451 | JGI IMG/M metagenome (GOLD analysis project Ga0181520, IMG submission 132451) | Peatland microbial communities from MTU Mesocosm Facility, Houghton, MI, USA - PEATcosm2014_Bin02_30_metaG | ecosystem: Environmental > Terrestrial > Soil > Wetlands > Peat | place...
AGCAGGCCGAACAAGGTGGTGAACTTGATGACCGGATTCAAGGCCACGGACGAGGTGTCTTTGAACGGGTCGCCCACGGTGTCTCCGACGACGGTCGCGGCGTGCAAATCGGTGCCTTTTTGCCGCAAATCCACTTCGACGATTTTCTTGGCGTTATCCCACGCGCCGCCCGCGTTGGCCATAAAGATGGCCTGGAACAGGCCAAAGAACGCGATGGCGATCAGGTAGCCGATGAAGAAATATGGATTAAAAAACGCCAGCGCCAGCGTCATGCAGAAGATGACAATGAAGATGTTCCACATGCCTTTCTGCGCATAGACGGTGCAAATGCGGACCACTTCCTTGCTGTCCTTCTCGGAGGCGGTGGTGGCGTCGAGCTTCATATGCTCTTCAATGTAAACGACCGCGCGGTAGGCGCCGGTGACGACGGCCTGACACGAAGCGCCGGTAAACCAGTAAACCACCGCGCCGCCCATTAGCAGGCCCAGAATGATTTCCGGCTGCACGATGCTCAAGGCATCAATGACCGGCTTGAATGGCCCCGGCTGGCCGGAAGCCACCTGGGCCTCGTAGAGCCCCTGGAGCAGCATGATGATGCCGAACACCATCGTGGTGGCGCCGACCACGGCGGTGCCGATCAGCACGGGCTTGGCGGTGGCCTTGAAGGTGTTGCCCGCGCCGTCATTCTTTTCCAGGAGATGCTTGGCGTTTTCAAAATCAGGCTTGAAGCCGAAATTGTTTTCAATTTCACGGGCGATGTTTGGCTGCGCTTCAATCCGGCTCAATTCATACACGGATTGGGCGTTGTCAGTGACCGGCCCGTAGCTGTCCACGGCAATCGTCACCGGCCCCATGCCGAGGAAGCCGAACGCCACGAGGCCGAATGCGAAGATGGGGGCGGCGAATTTGAATTCATCGGGCATCAGTGCCACGATGGGCGAACCCGTGTAGGTGGCCAGCAGGCAGGCGCAGAACATCAGACCGAGTATCACGAAGCCCATCCAGAACGCGGAGAAATTGCCGGCCACAAAGCCGGACAAAATATTCAGCGACGCGCCGCCGTGCTTGGAGCAGGTCGTGACTTCCTTTACGTGCTGCGATTTGGTGCTGGTGAAGATTTTGGTGAATTCAGGGATTACCGCGCCCGCAACGGTGCCGCAGGAAATGATCGCGGAGAGCACCCACCAGAGATTCGAGTCAACGCCCGTTTGATGCGACAGCAGGAGCCAGCTTGCGCCAAGAGTTACAGCAATGGAAACCAGGGACGTGATCCATACGAGATGGGTGAGTGGTTCTTCAAAGTCGAAATCTTTTTTGCCGCCGTATTTTGCGTTGGAGATGGCTTCGTTCAGGAAATACGAAACGAGCGAGGTTACAATCATCAAGGCGCGCATGGTGAACAGCCAGATGATGAGCGTGGCGCATAATTCCGGGCTGGCGGCCAGCGCAAGGGCGAGGAAGGCGATGAGCGCCACGCCGGTCACACCGTAGGTTTCAAAACCATCCGCCGACGGCCCGACCGAATCACCCGCGTTGTCGCCCGTGCAATCAGCAATGACGCCGGGGTTCTTGGGGTCGTCTTCGGGCAGTTTGAAAACGATCTTCATCAGGTCGGAACCGATGTCGGCAATCTTGGTAAAGATGCCGCCGCAGATGCGCAGCACACTGGCGCCCAGCGATTCACCAATGGCAAAGCCGATGAAGCAGGGGCCGACGAGTTCGCGCGGCAGCAAGATCAGGATGCAAATCATGAAGAACAGTTCCACCGCCACCAGCAGCAGGCCGACGCTCATGCCGGAGCGGAGCGGAATGCTGACCACGTTGACCGGCGCGCCTCTCAGCGCGGCGAAGGCGGTGCGGCTGTTGGCCGTGGTGTTGATGCGAATGCCAAACCAGGCCACGCCATAGCTGCCGAGGATGCCCAGCACCGAGGCCACCAGAATGACCACCACATTGCCAAGGGTCTTGTGTTCCAGAATGTTGAAATAAACGAAAATGCAGCCCGCGATGAGCAGCCAGAGGATGGCCAGGAATTTCCCCTGCTGAAAAAGGTAGGTTTTGCAGGTCTCCCAGATGGTCTGGGAAACGTCGGCCATGGACTTGTGTACCGGCAGGGCCTTGGTCTGCATGTATTGCCAAACCCCGAAGAGCGCGCCGATCACGCAGATCACCAAGCCCATGTACATCAACTGCATGCCGGTGACGCCCCCCAAGCCGGGGAACTTCACCGTGGTCAGCGGCGGAATTTTCAGGTCGGCATCGCCGGCGCGGGCCGCCGCGGCAGAGAGGCAAAACAACAGGGTGGTGAGTTTGGCAGGTAGGATTTTTCTCGCGTGCATAATTTTATCTCTTCAGTGTCATTAATAGTTTTTCCGGCGACGGCGCTCTGCGGCTTATAAAAGTTTTTAAATATATAACAGAGTCCGCACCTTAAATCTGAAGCAAGCCGGTTGGGTTTTCTTTCCCGAAATTGACAATAAGTTTGCATTTTTTGACAAGGAATTTAAATGAGTTTTAGTCCGCAAAGTGGGTTGGGACCGTATTTACAGGGTAAAGGTGATCGGGCTTGGTGCCGGGAGGTGCCTTATTTTTTAGCTTTTTTTCTCAAGTGCGTCATCATTGGCTGCCGACCCTGACTTGGCGACTGGCTTCCGGGAATATGTGCTATCCAATTTTTCGATTTGATTCGCTTTGACTCGGTCGCCCATCAATGCCAGCCCCCATATGCCGCGCACATGACAGAAATGTTTGCGCTACCTGTTCCCCTTGACTTCGCCAATGTCCAAACCGGTAGTGTCGGGCTTGTGGCTTGATTCATCGGCGCACAGCACTGACACTATACCCTCCTCCCGAAAAGACCGCGTCAGGCCCGTATTTATCGTCTGCCAGCAAGGCGCCAAAAAAAAGTTTAAGATTTTAGTGGCAAATTTGTCCTGCTTTGCTACATTCCCGCCCCTTTGAATGATGAAACTATTGGGCAGGGTTCAGCCCCGGTCCGAAACAGTAACTGTATTGACGTTGTGATTGCGAAGAAAAAAGAAATTATTAAGAAAGGCACTCCGCGCGGCAAGTCCGTCGCGGCCACGGCGTCGTCAATTCTCGGACGACCTGTCGCCAGGCCGAATGCCGGGCCGGACCTGAAAAAGGTCAAGCCGGAGTGGCACAAATTTTATCTGCACCTGCTGGAGCTCCGCGAGCAACTGGTTCGCCAGATGAACGGTCTGGCCAAGGAATCCGCCCAGGAACTCGCCGGCTACAGCCTGCACATGGCCGATTCGGGCACGGACAATTTTGACCGCGATTTTGCCCTGAGCCTGTTGTCGTCCGACCAGGACGCGGTTTACGAGATCGAGGAGGCGCTGAAGCGCATTGAGCGCAAGACCTATGGCATCTGCGAATTGACGGCCAAGCCAATTCCGCGCGCGCGTTTGGAGGCCATTCCCTGGACGCGTTTCACGGTCGAGGCACAGGCGCAATTGGAGCGCGAGGGCGCGTTGAGATCGCGCCGGCTCGGCCAGCTGGGTACCATTGATTCTGTCGGCACTGCCGTTGAAGGTGAAGCCGAGGAAGCTGAAGAGGGCGAAGAGGTCAAACCAAAGGAAAAGGAATAAATTTATGCCGCGAGAAGTCATCACCATCGAATGCACTGAGGCGCGCAAAGAAGGCAAATCGCCGTCGCGCTACACCACCACCCGCAACAAAAAGTTGCAGACGGAAAAGCTGGAGGTAAAGAAATACAATCCCGCCCTCCGCCGCCACACGTTGCATAAGGAGATCAAGTAATTATGCCACGCAAGACCCACACCGAGAAATCCGACAAGCGCGGCGGCCGCACCCGCGAAAACCGCACGCCGCGTCCGAAACCCAAGATTGACTTCACGCTGGACGCGCTGGATTTCAAAAACACCACCCTGCTCAAACAGTTCGTGACCGACCAGGGACGCATTCTGCCGCGCAAATATACCGGCCTGCCCGCGCACTACCAGCGCCGCATGACCACGGCCATCAAGCGCGCGCGCCAGATGCTGTTGATGAAGTAATTTCCCGCCGCCTGGCCAGATTTTGGCCGGGCGGCTTTTTCATTTCAAACGCCAATTGCCAATCTTCGCAAGCGGCGTTCGTTCTTCCTGCGGGTTTGGGGACGGTTTTTCCCGACGGTCAAAACCCGGCCGGCCTTCACTTCCGAGACCAACCAGCACGATGGCAATTGAGATGGCGGCGTCCTGAGCCGCAACCCTTTGGCAGGACAGGCATCGCCGGTTTCTGACGTTGAATGACGTCTTGAGGCGGAATTTTTCCAGAAGGTTGGTCTACAAACCGTGAGGAACGCATTTAAGCCCAGATTTCCCAATTAGCTTCACAAGCTGAAGTTATTGACTTACAGTGCTGCGCGAGGGCAACGTGCATAGCGCCAGGGATTGGCGGGCGGTGCTGGAGTTGGAATTGAAATTGCTGGGCTTTACTTGCGAAAAGAGTGAGGTAGGAGCATTATATAGCGAGGCAGAGATTCCTTTGCTGGCAACGCCAAAAATCAGAGTTTGGCACTAAAATTCAGTGAGAATCCGTTATCCAGCTTATAAAGAAGATGTTGACTCGCCACCAGGGCGGGCGGGCATGACTTTGGTTGAGGTGATCGTGGCCATGGCCGTTGCGGGTATAACCCTTGCGGGAATCGTTTCGGGCTATATTTATTGCATGACGTCCACAGTGAAGGCCGAACTGATGCAGGCGGCCCATGCCAAGGCGCTGGAACGCATCGAGCAGACCGGCAGCGCCGTCTGGGCTCCCAATCGCGCGGTCCCACAAGATGATTTGGTAGCCACAAATTTTCCAGATCTCATCGTCACCTTGGATTTGCCTGGAGCCGATACCAATGGCACCCAGGCTACAATTCGGACAACAATTGCCTCAATTTCATCCAATCCAGCCATGCGGTTGGTTCACGTGGACAGCATCTGGAATTTCAGGGGTAGCGAATGGGTGACCAACAGCGTTGAAACCATAAGGGCGCCCGACCAATGAAGATTCTGTCAGTCATTTCCAAGCGTGACGACCGGTGGCGGGCCAAAGCAGGCTTCACCTTGACGGAAATTTTGATTGCGTCAACCCTGTTTGTGCTGGTGGTCGGCGGGATCATTGCCTCGAACTTGTTTGGCCTGCAAATTTTTGAAATGATGCAGACCAAGCTGCAAGTGATGCAATGGTCCCGTGAAACGATCATGCAACTGAGGGATGAAATCCACGTCTGCAACAGCGTTGCGGTCGGCACGGTTTCAAATGGCAACTTTACTGGGTACTTGGACGGCGAGACCCAGCAAGGTAACGGTTTGCAGATTTATCCCACCACCAATACCAACAGCTATATCCTTTACTTTGTCAACGCCGCGGACCAGACGTTCCGGCGGACCACGGACCAACCGGGCAGTGCCGTCATTCTGGCGGACTCGGTCACCAACACGCTCCCCTTCTCCGCGCAAGACTTTTTAGGAAATGTGTTGACCAATAATTCAAACAGCCAGGTGATTCACGTGGTGCTTGAATTCTACCAACCGGCGTTGTTTATGCAGAGCGCGGACTACTACAAACTGGAAACCTCGGTAAAACAACGCGTCGTGCCATGAAAACAAAAATCCTCCCCCACCAGCCCAACCAGGCGGGCAGCGCGCTGCTGATGACGCTGATCATGTGTGGTGCGGCGCTGGCAATTCTCGCGGCCGCCATGGCGTGGTCGGCCAGCAGCACCCGCCTGACGCATCGGGTCATCCAATATGACGTATCTGTGGCTGGCGCCGAAGCGGCCACGGAAAAAGTGCTGAGCCAGATGACGCGCGACTACCTGTATGGCAGCGAAAGCCTGGTCATCGAGAATTTGGGTCTCTATCGTAACACGGTGCCGACGGCCACGGACTCCCCCTACTGGAGCACCTGGGTATTTGACGATGGCAACGGCAATGTCGGACAGACCTATGTGCAGCGCGACCCCTCTTCGGGCAGCTATGTGGCGTTGAACTCGACGTACGCCGGCTTGAACGGATATGTTTCGACCTACACGGTGGTGTCTCACGCGCAGAACTCGGCCAGCATCCAGAATGTCAACGCCGGCGTGTATCAGCAGCTTCAACTGGCCAGCATTCCCATCTTCCAGTTTGCAATGTATTCATCCGGCGACATGGAAATCAGTTGCGGTCAGCCGTTCGTAGTGACGGGACCGGTGCATTCCAACGGCAGTCTGTATGTGGAACCCGACAGCGCCCTGACATTTGAATCCGGTGTGACCGCCGTGGTGAGCAATCTATTTGCGCGGGAAGCGCTCGACACCCGGCCCCCGCCAGCGGGCACCGTGCTGTACGAGCAGCCGCAGTTGAAACTTGCGCCGGTCCAGGCCTTGACGTTGCCGATTGGCATCAGCAACAGCCCGGACGCTGTCCGGCAAATCATTGAACCGCCACCCACCGGGGAATCCCCCAGTTCGCAGCTCGGCCAATTGCGCTATTATAATCTGTGCGACATGGTGGTAGTGGCTTCGGATACGGGGGTCTCTGCAACGAGTGGGGAATTCAATGGTCGTTTGACGCTTATCCCGACCAATCAACTGGCCTCGTTCGTATCCGTGGCCAATAGTTTTTGGGATGCCCGCGAGGGCAAAACCGTCATGCCGATTGATATCAACATTGGCGCACTGACAGCGTGGAACCTGACCAATAGCATCCTGCGGTCCGTGCTCTATGGGTCGAATCTGACTTCCATTTATGTGGAGGACCTCCGCAACCTGCCAGCCACCGACCTCGGAGCTGTGCGCGTGTGGAATGGAACTCAACTGCCTCCGAGTGGGCTTACCGTTGCCACCGGCCGGCCGCTGTATGTGTGGGGTGACTACAATGAATATAACCCGGCGTACCTCGGTACGACCAACACCTCCGCCACTCTGCCAGCTTCGCTGGTGGCGGATGCGGTGACGGTGCTTTCCGATAATTGGTCTGATGGGAACAGTGCTAACGCCTTGAGTTCGCGCGTGGCCGCGTCCACTACTGTTAACGCCGCTCTGCTCACGGGCGCGGTGGACACCACCCTCGGGCATTACAGCGGCGGCATGGAAAATTTCCCGCGCTTCCTCGAAAGTTGGGGCCTCGCCCACGTCTTTACCTATAACGGTTCGATGATCAAGATGTTTCCCAGCCTGTATGCCACCAATTCTTGGGGCATGGCAAATGTCTATGATCCGCCCGCCCGCAACTGGTCATACGACGCCAATTTCAACGACCCAACCAGACTTCCACCCAAAACCCCAAGTTTGCAGCAAGTGATCCACACGCAATGGGCGGAAGTGACTCCCGGCCAGGACACGCCGCCGGCCGTTCCGTAAAACGGCCACCGCATCCTGGCCCGTTTCAACTTGAAGCCTGATCATCAGACGATGGAACCAAAACCAACATCCAGCCGCCTGGCACCCCGCTCCTGGGTGTCACCGGCGGTGTGGTTGCTCCTGCTCACGGCAGGATTGTCTTGTTTGCCGGTGCGTGGATCCAACACAACGAACCTCATCGAATTTCAGCAATTATTGCCCCAGCCGGGATCCGATCGCTGGGAAGCCGACCAGGAATTGAGCAAGCAACGCCAGGAAAGCTATCGGAAACGTTTGTCCGTCCAGGATGCCACTAGTCCATTTGTTCCGCGGGCGACCCGGGCAAATTTGATCAACGGCCCCAAAACCCCGCCGGTTCACCCGCCCTCGGAAGCGGGTGTGATCGAACGGTTCTTTGATTTGTGTTTTTTTACCGCAATTCTGCTGTTAACCGCCGGGCTGGTGGCCCGCAAATTCACGCCCGAGCTGCTATTTAATATTAACCAGAGATTTAATCCCTGGGCGGTCCCTCCCGTCGGAACCAGAAATTATCCCGCCTACGTGCGCTCGGAGGAGGAACCTTTCGGCGAATTCCTGGCCAACTTCCGGGCCGGCCCCACCTCCGCCCCATGTGCGGCTCCGTCGTCAGTGGAAATTCCCCACGCCGAATTTTACGCGCGGGCAAAAAAACGCCTGGCCAACCAGCGCCGGCTCTTTGAAGAAATCAGCCGGCAAACGAGCGACGTGGTTCGCAAACAACGATTGTTGGACCTTTATTTCGAGCTGGGCGGTTTGAAAGAGGATGCCGGCTTTCCGGAAGTGCTTCCGATCTGGCAGGTGGCCTCCGTCATGGAGGGCTTGCTCAAGGAGTTGGGCGGGAAAATTAATAATGTCACCCCCTCCACGCTCCGAACCATCCTTGGCGGTCTGGATTTGCTGGATAAACTGTGCCTCCCCGGATCGAAACCCGATCTCCTGACGAACCACCCGCTGAAGTTTTTGGTTGTGGATGATGACCTGATCAGCCGCCGGGCGCTGGCGCTTTCATTGAAAAAAGCTTTTAGCCAGCCGGACCTGGCAATTGATGGTTCTACTGCTTTGCTCCACACCAGCCGACAGAAATACGATGTGATCTTCCTCGACGTGCAAATGCCGGGAATGGATGGCTTCGAACTTTGCCAGGCCATTCACGGTTCGGACCTTAACCGTTCCACGCCCGTGGTCTTTGTCACCATCCAAAGCGACTTCGATGCGCGGGCCAAATCAACCCTGATCGGCGGCAACGATCTGATGGGGAAGCCCTTTCTTATTTTTGAAGTCACCGTTAAAGCGCTCACGCTCGCGCTGCAGGGCCGGCTGCTGGCAACGGATTTGCAACCCGCACCGAAAGCCGAAACTGCCCCGGATGCTTTGGACACTCCAGCCATAGTTGCAGATCCTACCCCATTTGTCGCCATCCCTGTGCTCAAGAAACGGCCGCTATCTGCCACGGCTCACTCGGAAATGAACGACTCCGCCAGGGCATTTTTGAACCGCGCCGCCGAACAACTGGTCCCGCTGCGGGAACTTTGCGAAGCCATGCGGCAGACGAATGATGAAGCCCGGCGGCAGAACCTGTTGGCCGATGGATTCCTGCGCCTCAACTCGTTGGTGGCTCGAAATGGTTCGGACGTCATGCATCCGGCCTATCAGATCAGCGGCGCGCTTGAGGGCCTTTTCCGGAAGTTGCTGCAAGACGCCGCGCACGCCACGCCATCGGCGCTGGCCACCATCGCCGCCGCCGTGGATCTGCTGAATGAATTATGCCTGCCGGGACTGAAACCAGACCTGGGCGTCAATCCCCCAATCCGTCTGCTGGTGGTGGATGATGACCTGGTCGCACGCCGGGCCCTGACCGGCGCGCTGCAAACCACTTTTAAAAAGCCCGAAAGTGTGGAGAGCGGCGAAGCGGCGCTGGCTTTGACGCGGGAAGAGCAGTTCGATGTGGTATTTCTCGACCTGCAAATGCCCGGAATGGACGGTTTCGAAACCTGCTCGAAAATCCGCGGGAGCGGGCTCAATCAATCCACGCCTGTGGTATTCGTAACCGCTCACGGTGATTCTGCTGACCCCGCCGAAACCAGCCGTAGCGGCGGCAACGACCTGGTAGGAAAGCCATTCCTTACTTCGGAGATAAATCTCAAAGCGCTAACCTACGCGCTGCGTAGCCGCCTCCAGCCGTCCATAGTGGAGGCCTGTCCGACACATTAACTTCTGCCACCACGGAATGATCGCCAACCAAACAATAAACAACGGAATATTACTAAAGGCGAACAACCCATGTTCGGCAGGGCTTGCCGATTTGTCTTCCAGCGACGCTGGCTGAAATGAAAAAGGCGGCGATAATATCGCCGCCGTCTTTCAAGCCATTTCCTCGGACAACCAGTCGCCGAGTTGGAGAAACTCCCTTATTTTGCGCCGCTCATGGCGGTTCTTGAGTGATTTTTTGGAATGATGCTGGGTTTTGCGGAACGGATGCTTGGGATTGCGAATTGCTTCGCCCATTACTTCTAGTGTTTTCATCATAGCATTTTCCTTTCGTTGCACTGACAGCGTAAAAGATGCCAAATAGCTTATTCCCGGTAATTCATTGAAAAAGCTACTCGAAATCATCAATTTATCAGACCACACCAATTGGTCGTCTGTTCAAAATTTTTCACACAAAACAAAAAGAGCCAGAGCGCCATTCATTTTCCGTGCGGCTGGCGTGCAATCGTAATTTTAAATCGGCGAAGGCGCGCGCGACTTGAGCGAATTCTGCCGTCAATATTCCCGCCAGGACGAGGGTGCCGCCGGGTTTCAGGCGGTTCACAATCCGCCGCCGTTCCGCGATGAGCAGGGTGGAAATCAAATTGGCGCACACCAGATCAAACTGCCTGGCCGGCTGCAGCGGCAATTTGGTGATGTCACTGCGAGTCAGCTTGAGGCGCTCCGTCACGCGGTTTTTCCGGGCGTTTTCCCCCGCCACGCGAACCGCTTCCGGATCAAAATCAAAGGCATGCACCGGCGCGTAACCCAGTTTGGCCGCCGCAATCGCCAGAATCCCCGACCCGGTGCCGATGTCCAAAAGCGATGGCGTCGCATCAGATTTTAGGCAGCGCACGATTTCATGCAGGCAGAACGAAGTGGTCGGATGCTGGCCGGTGCCAAAACTCAAACCGGGGTCGAGAATGACGACGGCCTGGTTTTTGGCGGGGCGCTGCCTGCTCCAACTCGGTTTGATGAGCAGGGAGCGCGAGTCAGGGCGGGCTCGCCCAACAGTGATTTTAATTGGTTTAAAGTGTTTTTTCCATGACTCCGCCCAGTCCTCGCGCTTCACCCGGGCGATTTCAATTTTCGCCGTGCCCGTGTTCAGTCCAAATTTTTTGATGCGCTCCAGCCCGGCGTGAATTTGCCGCCGCGCTCCGGCTGGCGAAAATTTTCCCCGTTCCACATAAACGCTGACCCGGCTGGACTGGCTTTCCAGATCAAAATAAGCCACTGCCGCCAGCCCAAAAACGGAGGCGAGCAATTCCCCAACGGCATCCTCGGCTTCCGCCGTGGTTACCACGGAAATTCGATAGAGGGGTCTGGATGATTTCATGTTCTCCGTTATCCCACCAGATCGCGCCAGGGGGTGAAATTGAGCAGCTCGATTTCAGCCATGTGCGGATGCAGCGCCACCTGCGTAATGCCGGCGTATTCGATGTCGAAATGGTTGGTCTTGGGCAGCGGCAGCTTGAGCAGGATGGCCAGGATCATGCGGATCACGCCGCCGTGGCAAAACACCGCCACATTTTGGCCGCGATGCCCGGTGATGATTTTGCGCAGGCAAGGCTCCACGCGCCCGCGAAAGACGGTTGCGTTCTCCCCATTGGGCACGCCGTGGTCCTGAATCTGGTCGAGCCACGCATGGGAGGGAAATTTGAACCGGTCTTCCACCTCCTGCCAGCCCAGGCCGGTCCATTCGCCGAAATTAATTTCCCGCAGCCCGTCCATGATCGTCTGGACATGGCCGTTCAATTTCAGCGTGGGCGTCACCGTCTGCTGCACGCGCTTCATGGGGCTGGAGTAAACGGCGTCAATTGTCTTGTGACGCAAATAATCCGCCAGAATTCGCGCCTGGCGTTTGCCGTTGGGCGAAAGGTTCATGTCCAGCCAGCCGCCGAATTTTTTCTGATAACGCAACTCCACCTCGCCGTGGCGGATGAGCAACAGGCGCGTGGCGGCGGGTGTGGCCGGCTGGCGCCGTGATTTTGGAGAGACAGCCATGGTCCGTCAGCCTTGGGCAATGGCGTTTTGCTGCGCTGCGAGCAGATCGCGGATGCCGGCCTTGCCCAGCGCCAGCAGTTCCGTGAGTTGTCCGTCGGTAAAGGTCGCCTCCTCACCCGTGCCTTGGAGCTCGATGAATTCGCCGCGCGAGTTCATGACCAGGTTCATGTCCACTGCGGCGGCCACGTCCTCGGTGTAGCACAAATCCAGCAGGGCCACGCCGCCAACCATGCCCACGCTGACGGCGGCCACCTGTGAAAGCAGCGGGCTGGCGGAAATTTTATGCTCCGCCATCAATTTTTTCACCGCCAGCGACAACGCGACGAACGATCCCGTGATGGCGGCGGTGCGCGTGCCGCCATCCGCCTGCAACACATCGCAATCCACGCAGATCGTCCGCGACCCGAACTTTTCCAGGTCCACGGCGGCGCGGATGGCGCGGCCGATGAGGCGCTGGATTTCCGAGGACCGACCGTCGAGCTTGCCCTTGGAGATGTCGCGCGGTTTGCGTTCCAGAGTGGAGTAGGGGAGCATGGAATATTCGGCGGTGATCCAGCCGCCCTCGACTTTTTGCTCCTTCATCCAGCGCGGAACGGATTCCTCGATGGTCACGCCGCAGATGACGCGGGTGTTGCCCCATTCAATGAGCGTGGAGCCGGCAGCGTGCGGGGCGATGTGGTTTTGAAAGCGCAACGGGCGCAATTGGTTGGCGGCGCGACCGTCGGCGCGGATGGATTCAGACATAATGCAGCGATGATAGGGCAGGGAGGCGGCTGTCCGCAAGGATCGCTGATGTGTGACTGTCTGCGCACAGCTTCGGCGCGGCCAGTGCGTGGCAAAGCTTTTGGGTGCCGGCTCCCGGTGCTGAGGGGCAATAAATTCAATTGGAGACTGACGGCGGCGGCTGCTGCAAATTCAGATAATGCAGCACTCCTTACGTCGTGCGCTACAAAGAGCAGCACTGACGTCGTGTGCTACAAAGAGCAGCACTGACGTCGTGCGCTACAAGACGGTTGGAGCCTGTGACGGCGGCGGCAGGTTTTATGAACTGTCTATTTTGATATGGTAGTTCATTTTCGTTTTTTTTAGTCGGATTCGGTGGGATTTACCCGGATAAATCGCGTGGTGAGCTTGCCTGAGCAGGGCTGATCGCGTGCGGTTGGCCAAAGCGGCGGAGGGCCGCCGCACTGCTCCACGACGCTTCGCGCAAGCCGTGGCTGTCGCAATTCGCGGTCTTTGCCAAGGTGTGAAAATGAGAGCGGTGGGTATAACCACCCCTCATCCTCGGTCCTTCTCCCCGTTGAGGGGAGAAGGAGGTCAGGAGCGGGCGAGGGCCGCCGCATTCCACGACGCTTCGCGCACGCGAGGGCGATTGCCATTTGGCCATTTTTTGCCCATTTTTTCACCTTGAGCAGGCTTGATTCACCTTGATTTACCGTGACTGGCCTTGATTGGGGCGGCCCAAAGCAGGGCAGGCGTCTGCCGGTTCGCTAGAGCGCCAGCGCGAGCCCATGCGTCAGTTTTGCTAACGTGGCAGGCGAGACGCGTGCCCTACTTTAAATGGGCGGCCCTTCGGGCCTTTGGCCTTCGCTGCGGATGGCCACCGTCGCAATTACCGGTAACGGCGTCCCTGTGAGCGCCGCCGTTTTGCCCCACCGCCGGGCAATGCGTTTGCGATACACGTTGTCGCATTCATCCGAGATTCTACACCCCTTCCGCCAAAAGACCACGTAGCCGCTAACACTATTTTTTAAAATGTTGAAACCTGATCCACGCGACAGGCGAATCAATCTCTCTGCCCTTCCAGTGTTCAAAAATGAGACACGCCCGTGGTTGAAATGGCTATGGGCCAGAATTTTTTGCAAAGACGCATCCGAATTATGGCAATGCCTGGTTGCACAGGAACAGACGATACGATGTACATGCTGCTTAAAAATGAGATGCGCCCTTCATCCGGGGTGGACGTGAGTCCGCGGCTAATTTTTCGCGTTGCCGCGTTTTCACGAACGCAGCACGAATGATTTGTCCGGTGATTTTTTGTTGAATTAAGTGCGGAGGGCGCAGCGCATTTATCTGGCAAGTGCGCGCGCTTTACGCATGGCCTGTTCGGTTACGATGTCGGTCAGGATGTGACTCAGATTCATGTTCAATGCCGGAATGGGATAGTTTGTGGGCTGATCGAATGGTGAGGTGGTATTGTGGCAGGTGAAGCAACTCGACGGGAAGCCCTGATATTCCTGGGCGAAGGTTTCCATGGTGGCATTGATCACATTGGTCGAGCCATGGAGGTCGGTACCGCTGGGGGTCATGTTGGGATGGAGCGCGCCGGGCAGCAGCCAGACGCCGCCGGCCACGGCATAGTTATTCCAGGGGTCAGCAGGATCGGAGGCCTTCATTTGATTTTGAACGCTCGTATTCAGCGTGGCGATGGCCAAAAGATTGTCCTGGCTGCCGCCGCCGGCGACATACTGGCGAAACACCTGGGTCGGCGGGCTGATCGTCTGGCTTCGGGAATCGAGGACAAAATTCGTGAGCGGCAGATTGCACTGGCTCGCCGGCGTGTTCGCCTTGTAAAAGGTGAAATTTGAAGCTGACACCGGCGTGTCGCTGGTGGGCGAAACGCCCGGGGGAAGGTTGGGAGCATTCGCAACCTGCTCGAAGGTGGCCCAAATGAACTCGGGATGATTGGTGACCACCCCCACGACATGCAAGCCGACCAATTCCACAATCACCTGGCGCAGCTTCTTTGAATTGGCCTCGAGTTGCCCTTGAGCGTTGGTGAAGAGCGTCGGCACCAGGGCCGGGGTTCGGAATCCCGGCAGGCTGGAATCCGTCACAATTTTCCAGGAAGCTTTCAGTTCGAGCGAGCCGGGCGGAAAAACCGTGTTCGGGTCGGCGTTGGTGTAAACTTTATAGTCGTAGTAACGGTTGCTTTCAACAAACGAATAGAAGGTGGGATTAAAATTCACCGAGTAGAACAACGGGCGGCCGTCTTCATCAATGAGCACTCCGCCGGGGCCGGAGGCTTGAATGAAGCTGTCAATATCTTCCGCCGCGCTGGCCCCTTTCGGCTTGGCCCCGCGGACGCGCAGTTTCAGCATGGGGGCGGGGCGGGACCGGATTTGCGCCATGGCCAGGGGCCGCGCGAATGGGTTGGTGGGCAGCAGATCGGCATCGGAGGGATAGCCCAGGAACCGCGGCGCCCCGCCCGCCTCCTGGGTGACATAAAGAAATTCCTGCCACGCCCAATGATAAAAGTCGCAGTCATCGGCGCTGGCGGAGAAAATGTTTGGATCGGGTGGCGGCGTCTGGCTGTGCGGGAACCAGGTTTTGGGAGCCGGACATGTCTGCCCATCAGCCGCCAAGCCGGGCAGAAGCAGGCTGGCCAATACCGCCAGCAGCCGCGCGCCGCGCGCGGCAATCATCAAATTGGAAATGAGAGATGGTTTCAGGGTGATCATTGTTCCAGCTTTCATGGAATGTGGAGTGGTTTGGTTTTGATTGTTTACCTGCAAAGATTTAACCCGGTCGCCCGGCACGCCCGGCCGTTGACAATACCCATGCGTTCCGGTTGGCACGATGCCTCCCGCGGCCCCTCAACCGTGGCCGTTTGAGCATTTCCGACTTTTGAACCCATAAGCCGTTCCTTTGTGTTTATTTCCGGGCGCGAGATTAAACCCTCAAATGGGATGGTAAAGGTGACGGTCTTTTTACGCCATGACCACCCCAAAGTGGTTGATATTTTCAACAGTGTGCCATCCGTATGCCAGCCTCGATTGTTAAGACCCGCCCGAGCTCTGTTTTATCCAGTTTATCCAGTACGCATTCCTCCCGAACACGCAATTTCAACTGTTAAGGCGCATTATGATAGTCATAAGATGAATTGTCAAGAAGAACTTGTTTTGATCTGTCGTTTTTAATCAAATTCAGAAAACTTTCGTAAGCATTCTCATCCCGTTCTTGTTTTCCCAGCGAGAAAGAGAACGGGGTGCCGCGGCTTTGGAAATGCGGCCGGCTGGGTTGCCCGGACACCGGTTCAAAGACCGGCTGAGCGTGACCGGTCAGGGGCTCTGGTAACCACGGGAATGACGGTCGCTTCCTGATTGGTCGTAATCTCCGATTCTACCGCTGCCGCCCGGCGCACGTTTGACGCCGGATACGTCTTGTTGCCGGTCGGTCAGCTCGTCGAGCATGGCGGCCGCGCTCACATATTTCGTGAAGCCGTCTGGCGGCAAAAAAAGTTCGTCCGCCGGCACGAGCAACTGGATTTTTGACAATGTCAGCGCGAATGAATAAGGGCTGTCTGCCGACGGGAAAATCTTCAATGGCAAATTGCCCAGGTCGCGGGCGGTTAACATCTGGAGGATCAGGGTTTGACCATTGCTGCCCATGATGGTCGCGTTCCGCTTGTCAGCGGGATGTCCGTCAATCCGTTCTGTTTCTCCGGGAGTCACCTGGGTCAGCAGGTTGGTGCAGTGGAGCGCCTCGCTAATCGGGGCGTATCCCTGTAAAGCCTCGCTGAAAGCAAAGCCCTGACGGGCTGACGCATCCCAAATCACGCCGAAATCACCCGCGCGCATGGCCTTGCCATTGAACCTGGCAGCCTCAAAACGAAGTTTCCCGCCGCGCACAAGCAACTGCCCGGACAAATTCAATGGCGATGGGGAGTCGTCTGCCAAGGTCAGTGTGAATTCAGACTCGAAGGCGCTGCCATTGGTTAAAATCACCGCGAGCGGCCAGGTTGTGACCGAGGTGAATTTTGGCAGCAAGGTTTCCGCGCCGCCCCGGGCAGCAGCATTGTCATGGCGGGTGTGGAGGCAGCCGCTCGATGTGAACAGGATGCCCAAGAGCAGAATTTCCAGGCCAAGCGTCCAACTGGAACACGCGGGCGGGCCGCCCGCGCTCCGGTCGCCAGTTGCGTTTCCGTTTTTTGCCATGCTCATTCCTTTAGCTTCCACCCGTTTCACTTTTTGTCCACTTCCAAGCCGGCGAACAAACTTTCCAAGGTGTTTAAATTATTGGATACGGGTTTGGGGTTCAGCGCATTTTTGACAAAATCAAGGCCGTCCTCGATGGTGCGGACGGCTTTGGGCAGGATCGCGCCGGCGGCGTTGGCGTGGCCGCCGCCTTGAAATTTCACCGCGATTTTCAGCGCGTCGCCGTTGCGGCTGCGGAAGCTGGCAAAAATGGAGTTGGACCGCCGGAACAAGGTCAGCAGCACGGGATATTTGGTCGCGCCGCTTTCGAGGAGCTGATGCACAATCTGGTTGCTGCTGCCGATGACGGTGTCCACGAAGGCGACGGTGGGGGAAAGCTCGACGATATTTTTGCGGCTCCATTCCAGGCCAATGGGGTCTTCAACGCGGCGTTTCACCGTCATGACTTCCAGCAGGGGATGGTCCAGCAGTTTTTCGAGGTCGCCGCCAAGCACGGTGTGCAGGTTCCAGAACTGGTAACATTTCACCAGGCTTGCGTAGTCGCCCGCGACGGCGAAATCCGGGTCGTTTTCCAGAAACAAATCCGCGACGTCGTTCAAGTGTACGAGGCGGTCCAGCACGGGCGAGCCGAGGCCGTTGGCCTGGCAAAGTTCGTAGCAGAGCAGGCCGGCGGATTTGTTCACGTCGTGGATGAAGCGCGCGTTTTTGGGGACGGCGTCGGTGACGTGATGGTCAATAATGACCCATTCGGGCTTGTCCATGCGCGGCTCCAGGGTGAAATCGGTGACCCAGGCGGATTTTTCGCGGAGGTCGCGCTGTTTCCAGAAATTGTAATGATATGCCTGGAGCGGCACGGTCACGCCAAAGAGCTGTTTGGCGAGGCGTTGCAGCAACAGGCCGGAAAGAAATCCGTCCAGGTCGCTTTCATGGGTGATGATAACTTCGGGCTTGGGCAATGCCAACATGGGGCAAGGTTAATGAAAGCAGTGGCGTGTGGCGAGCGGGGAAATTGTGCGGGGAAATTGTGCGCAGCGGGGCGGGGGGCTGAGGATGGAGGATTGAAGATCGAGGATGGTCGGAAGGGTCATTCCGAATTCCATCCCAGTCCCCGTTGGGAAGGCAGGGCAACCTGCTGGTCTGCCGGGGGGGGGCGTGTGAAACGACGCGCCCGCTCTTGAAAACAAGGCCGAAGGAGATGAGGCGGTTCCTGGTTTTTCGCAATTAAAACCGCCAGTTAAGGCCGAGGCGCGGATTGTAATCGTAGGAGTTGGAAGTGAGACCGAAGCCAATGCCCGCGAAAAGCTCGAAATTGCGCGTGAATTGGTATGCCAAGCCAAAACCTGAATATCCATACCAAGGCGTAATGTCGGATTCCCATACCGTGTTCAAATAGGCATAGACATCGAGCTTGTCGGCGAAGGTTTTGTGCAGGCTCATGGAATTCTCCATGCCGAAGTAAACCGCGTTGCCAAAGGCATAGGGGTCGGTCATGAACTTCAAATAGAAGCCATCAGGCAGGCGCACTGAGAAGGCGACGTCCGCGCCGCCGAGGACCGTTTCGCCATGGTTGGGGATGGAAACATACGGTGCCACGGCCAAGGCGGTGGTTCCGCCGTCATTTCCCCACAGGTTGATTTTTGTTCCGACGTTGATGCCTTCATATCCGCTGGAATTGTGGGTGGCGTTGTAGGCGCCGGAATACTGGTAGGAAGTTGATTCAAAGGAGGGGTGAATGAACAAGTCCACATTGTTGAACAAGCCCAAAGACAGGCGCGGACTCCAATCAAAATGATCTGCGGAGACATTGATCGTACCGAAACGACCGGGAAAGCTGGTGGTGTTGCGGAAATAATCCACCAAGCTGCCCTGCAATTGCAGATGGCCGGCATCCACGGTGGTGGGATCGGTCACGCCATCATCGGCATCAATGCTTAATGGCCGCAATTGATCGTCGGGCGTGGTGTTGAAGAGATTATAACTGCTCTTATCCGCCTGGGCCCAGGTGTCTTCGGCCTGGGCGGCGCGCAGCCAGCCCAGTGCCGCCAAACCCGATACAGTGAGGAGAACACAACGAAACGTGCATAACGAATTCTGAAACATGTTTGGATTATGTTGTTGGATTCTGAATTCGGCAATCCACATTTATTGCTTTGATTAAGGACAAAAACGGGAAGGCTTGATTTTTGGCGAAGCGGAATGGCCTAAAAATCTCTTTGAAATCCGGCGGTTTCGCAGTCACAATCTCCCTTCACTTTTGGCTTTGGCCCGCCGGTGAAAGCACGGCTGACCGGATCAACAATTGCCGCGTTCTCACGAGACGAGGCCACGATTTATACATGAAACGCACGCATCATTGCAACGAACTGCGCCCGGCTCACATCGGGCAGACCGTCACGCTGTCCGGCTGGGTCCATTCCCGGCGCGACCTCGGCGGACTTATCTTCATTGACATCCGCGACCGCGAGGGCCGCACGCAGACGGTTTTTGACCCGTCGGATTTAAGCCCGGAACTGTTCGCGCAGGCCGCCGCGCTCCGCAGCGAATGCGTGGTGAGCATCACCGGCAAGGTCCGCCACCGTCCCGAAGGCACGAACAACGCGAAGATTCCCACCGGCGAAATCGAGGTGGGCGTGACGGCGCTGGAAGTGCTGAACATGGCCGACGTGCTGCCGTTCCAGATTGACGACCCGGAGGCCGCCGCGAAAGTGGCCGAGGACACCCGCCTGCAATATCGTTACCTCGACCTGCGCCGGCCGGAAATGGCGCGCAATTTGAAGCTGCGCTCCAAAGTGGCCATTGCCACGCGTCAGTACATGGATGAACAGGGTTTTCTGGAAGTGGAGACGCCGACACTGTTCAAGTCCACGCCCGAAGGGGCGCGGGAATTTCTGGTGCCGAACCGCCGCGAAGCCGGGACGTTTTATGCGCTGCCGCAGTCGCCGCAGCAGTTTAAACAGATCCTGATGGTGGCCGGGGTGGAAAAATATTTTCAACTGGCCCGCTGCTATCGCGACGAGGATTTGCGCGCGGACCGCCAGCCGGAGTTTACGCAGGTGGACATTGAGATGAGCTTCATTGACCGCGAGGATATTTATGCGCTCATCGAAGGGCTGATCAAACGCGTCTGGAAAATCGCGCTGAACATTGACATTCCCACGCCGTTCAAGCGCGTGACGTTTGAGGAGGCGCTCAACCGCTACGGCATTGACAAGCCGGACACGCGCTTCGGCATGGAACTGGCGGATTTCACGGAGGAATTCAAGGCCAGCACGTTCAAGGTTTTCAGCGGCGCCATTGCCAATGGCGGCGTGGTGAAGGCGCTGAACGCGAAAGGCCTGGCCGGCGCCACGCAGGGCCAGATCGAGACGATGACCGAATACGCCAAGAGCTTTGGCGCGAAGGGCCTGGCCTTCATCAAGGTGGAAAATGGCGAATGGAAATCGCCCATCGTAAAATTTTTCAGCGCCGCGGAAAAAGCCGCGCTCACACAAAAACTGGCGATTCAGGAAGGCGATTTGATTTTGTTTGCCGCCGATCAATGGCTGAACGCCTGCGAAATCCTGGGCAAGATCCGCCTCTATTGCGCCGACGTGCTGAAGACGCAGGGCAGGCTGACGATTGATCCGGACCGCTACGATTTCATGTGGGTGATTGAATTTCCGCTACTCGGCTTTGACCGGGAACAGAACCGCTGGTATTCGAGCCATCATCCGTTTACCGCGCCGGTGCAGGAGGACATTGCGCTGCTCAAGACCGATCCGAAGAAAGTGCGCGGCCAGCATTACGACGTGGTGGTCAACGGCGTGGAACTCGGCGGCGGCTCGATTCGTATCCACCAGCCGGATGTGCAAAAGACCATTTTCGAGGAACTGCTGCAGATTCCGCCGGAGGAAACCAAGCTGCGCTTTGGCTACATGCTGGAAGCATTCCGCTACGGCGCGCCGCCGCACGGGGGCATCGCGCTGGGCTTCGACCGGTTGATTGCGATACTTTGCAACACGCCGAGCATCCGCGACGTGATTGCGTTTCCCAAAACTGCCAAAGGGACGTGTCTGATGACCAGTTCACCGTCGCAGGTTTCGCCCAAGCAATTGCGCGAGCTTTATATCGAGGTGAAGAAGAAAGAACAGGCTGGCAGTGTTCCTTAACCGGAACGAGGCTGTTGAAATTTAACGCCAAGGCGCCAAGCAGCAAAGATGCAAAGCCGCAGGTGACGTCCAAGGGCTGAAGCAAGCGGATTAAAATCGTCGCGCTTTCGCAGTGCCATCTCTCAACGCATTGCGTCCTGCGAAGAATTTGGACGGTGGCAGAGCGCAGCGGCGACACCGCTTTCGCCCGCGCGCGCCGTGAACGAACCAATGAAAACTTTCGTCCGCGCCAAAGCGGCGTGGCGCTCCCATCTACGCTGCGCTTCGACGTGGCAAGTCGCTTCCCGCCGCAGTCCACGTCAATTGGTTGCGCCTTGGAATCTGCGCTAAAAGTCCTGCTACATGGATTCGTCTTAATGCCGACTTAAGGTTGGTGGTGTATATTTGCTTTGAGGCTTCTCCGTGGTTCGGAGAGGCCTGGGACGCGGGCTTGACCGCTCGAGTCGTATTTTATCCGCACTGTTTTTTCCTAATCTGGGGCGGAGAGTGCGACCTGGAGTGAAGGGATGCCAGGCGTGCCCAGGCCTTTCCGGGCCAGGGGGACAAAAATGGTTGCAGCAACGGGGCCTGTGAGAATCCGCTTGAAAGCACGGGGCGTTGGAGGTATCCCACATCCGGTCGCCGGTCGTGCTGGCGGCATGGTATGGATTAACCTGATCGCCGTGACAGCTCATCAATTTATTAAACGTGTTGCGGCCAGCCTTGCTCGTGTGTTGCTGCTGCTGTTCATCTGTTATCTGCTGGTCGTTTTGCTGCTGCTGATTTTTCAGCGCAGCCTGATTTATTTTCCCACGAAAATTCCCGCTGCGGCTGTCGAATCAGCCGCCCAAGAACACGGCTTTGTGCCGTGGAAAAATCCGGCCGGCCAGATTATCGGCTGGGAAATTCCCGCGAGTGGAACGGCCACCGGCAGCGTGCTGATTGTGCATGGCAATGCGGGTTGCGCCCTGGACCGCGATTATATTGCGCAGCCCATTCACGACGCGGCGGAGGTGGATGTTTTCGTCCTGGAATACCCCGGCTATGGCGCGCGCGCAGGTTCACCCAGCAAGGGAAGCATGCTGGCCGCTGCCGAGGAGTCATTTCAACTGCTGCCACGGGCGCCCAAATATGTCGTAAGCGAATCCATCGGCACCGGCGTGGCATGCGAACTGGCGAAAAATCATCCGTCGGAAATCGCGGGGCTGGCGCTGTTCGTGCCGTATTGCAACCTGGCGTCGGTGGCGCAAAAGCACATGTGGTTTCTGCCCGCGTATTTTCTCCTGCGGGACCGGTTCAATCCGGCGGAATGTTTGCAGTCGTATCGCGGGCCGGTGCAATTTATCGTGGCCGGCGCGGACGAAATTCTCGGCCCGGACACGGGCAAAAAACTGTTCGCAGAATATGCCGGCCCGAAAAATCTTCAATTGATCGCCGGGGCACATCACAACGATGTTTCCGGCCAATCAGCCGCCTGGTGGCAGACCGTCTTTGATTTCTGGCAGCAGAAAAAGACGTGACTCGGGTATTGGCCTTATTTGACGGACGCGCCGGCAATGCTCAAGGTCAGGTTGATCGTGGGCGAGACCTTGTCTTCAAACTTGCCTTTTTGAATGTCAAAATCCTCGCGGTTGATGGAGAAGTTTGCGCGGATGACCAGCAAATCACCCTGCAAGCTCGGCACGCGCGCGTTCAACTTGTCTTTAAGGTAGGTCAGCTTGACCGGCACCGTGATGTCTTTTGACACCCCATGCAATGTGAACGTGCCGGTGACATCGGCGGTGGTGACATTGCCGTCAGTCTTGACGTTGGCGAGCGACTTCGCTTCAAACGTGATTTCCGGGTACTTCGCCACGTCCAGCCAGTTGGCGCTGTGCAGATGTTCCTTCTGCATCGGATTGGGCACGGTCATGGATTCAGCCGCGACGATTATTTTTCCGGTCGTGGCCGCCGGGTTTTCCGGATCAAACGAAACGGTGCCGGTGATGCCGCTGGCGCTGCCGTTGACGGATTCCAACGGCGCATCCAGGTTGAAGACGGCGTTGTTGACGCCCTTCGGGTCTTTGAAATCGAAGGATTGCGGCGCGGCGTAAACCGCCGTGGCCAGGGAAACGAGAGGAATTATGTGAATGAGTTTCATGTTTGTTTTTCAGTTAATGGTTGTTGGTTTGATGGTTTGCGAAATAAAAAGGACGCGCCGGCCAGCAGCACGGCCCCGGCAAAAGCCGCGCCGAGGAAATCCACCCCGGGCAGAAATTTTTTTTGGTAGGTGATGCCTTCGATGCCGGTCACCTGGTCCAGGGTTTTCACCGGGACGCTGGTTTTGGTCCAGCCGCGGTTTGCGCCGGTGGCCGCCCAGGTGACGGCAGCCGCCAGCACGATCAGCAGCGCCAGCACTTGCAGAATTTTTCTCATGGCTGCTTAGATTTCAGCAAAGATTTGGTCTTTGGCAAAGCGCACTTTGGCGGTCTGCGCATATTTGTCGGTGGCGGAACGATAGCCCAGCGTGGCGATGACGGCGGCGCCGAAACCTTTCGCTTTTAAATCCAGAATTTCGTCGAATTTCGCGCGGTCAAAACCTTCCATGGGGCAGGCGTCAATGCCCAGCAGGGCGGCGCTGGTGAGGAGATTGCCGAGCGCGATGTAGGCCTGATTGCGCGCCCAGGCGTCGCGCGCGGCCGCGTCCATGCTCTGGACGATGCCGCCGACCAGCATGTTGCGCAGCGGGGCCAGGGCTTCAAGCGACACGCCTTTGACTTCCGCGACATGTTTTAGATGCGCATCCACGTCGGCTTCGCCGAAATTGATTTTGGCGGCGAACACGACCAGATGCGAGGCATCGCTGATCTGCGCCTGACCATAAGCCGCCGGTTTCAGTTTGGCGCGCAGTTCGGGAGCGGTCACGACGATGAATTTCCAGGGTTGCAATCCGCCGCTGGACGGCGTGAGCAAAAGCGCTTCTTCCAGGGTGGCCCAGTCTTGCGGGGTGATTTTGCGTGCGGGATCAAACTGTTTGGTGGCATAGCGCCAGTTCAGTTGATCGAGCAGTTGTTTGGAATTGATGGAGGCCATATTTTTGTATGTGTTGAGGTTGTGGTGGTAGTTTTAGTTTGTATTAAATTTGCCCCGGCGCCCGGAGAGCGCCAGGGCAAAGTTGGTTAGTTCAGGTCAAACAGGAGCACCTGGGATGGTTTGGCTGCGGCAATTTCCAGTGCGCCTTCCTTGCTCACGCCAGCGGCGTCGCCGCCGGAGAGCTTCTTGCCGTTGATGGTCACTTCGCCTTCCGCGACGTGTACCCATGCATGACGCCCGTTGCCGAGCGGATGTTTCACGCTCTGGCCGGCATCCAGTTTGGCGAATAGCAAATCGGCGTCCTGATGGATTTCCATGGAATCCTCGCGGCCGGTTTTGCTGGCCACGAGATGGAGTCTGCCGGTTCCGGCCTGGGCGAGATTTTTCTCGGCATAACGCGGCTTCACGCCTTTGGCATCCGGCATGATCCAGATTTGCAGCAGGCGCGTGGCCTCGGTGGTGGACGGGTTGAATTCGCTGTGTTCCACGCCGGAACCGGCGGCCATGTATTGAAACTCGCCGGGCTTGATGACGCGTCCGTTGCCCATGGAATCGCGGTGCTGCAAGGCGCCGCTGAGGACATAGCTGATAATCTCCATGTCGCGGTGCGGATGCGTGCCGAAGCCCATGCCGGGCATGATCAAGTCGTCATTGATCACGCGCAGGGTGCGGTATCCCAGCCATTGCGGATCGTAGTAGTCCGCGAAGCTGAAGGTATGGTAACTGTCCAGCCAGCCGTGTTCGGCGTGGCCCCTTTCATTTGATTTACGAATAATCATCATGAGCAGACTATGCACGCGGTTTGGGATTTTGAGAAATACCATGTTGCTTGCCTGAGCATAACTTTTGGCTATGCTCAAAGCACATGGAACTGCGCCATCTGCGTTATTTTGTGGCCGTGGCCGAGGAGGAAAATGTCTCCAAGGCCGCGCTGAAGCTGCATGTCTCGCAGCCGGGCATCAGCCGGCAAATCCGCGACCTGGAAGCCGAAATCGGGTTTCAGCTTTTTGAACGCAGCGCGAAATCGGTGCGGTTGACGGCGGCGGGGAGCGTTTTTTTGGGCGAAGCCCGCGCCGTGCTTCAGCGCGCCAACGAAGCCGTGGAAAAGGCCCGCGCCGTGGACGGCGGCAATTCCGGCGAGATCAACGTGGGCTACGCGCCGTCGCTCACGGTGCAAATTCTGCCGCCGGCCTTGAGGAAATTTCAGGAACAGTTTCCGAATGTGCGCGTGGTCCTGCATGATTTATCCACGGAAGAAATGCTGGCCAGGCTGGGCGAAGGCAAACTGCAGGTGGCTCTGACGGTCCGTCCGCCGGCAAAATTATTGCGCGGCCTGCGCTTTGAAGAACTGGCGCGCTATGGCCTGCGCGTGGCGGTGGCCCCGAAACATCCGCTGGCAAAAGCCAGATCCGTCAGCCTGGAACAGATGGCGCGCGAACCGCTCGTGGCCTACAGCCGCAAGGATTATCCCGAATATCACACGATGCTGGCAGAACTTTTTGCGCCAGTCGGCCACCAGCCGCGAATGGTGGGCGAACACGACAGCGTGACCAGTCTCATTGCCGCCATTGAGTCCGGGCACGGCTGGGCGCTGGTGCCGGAATGCCTGACATGCATGGTGGGAGCCCGGTTGAAGCTGATTCCGCTGAGTCATTCCCCGCCGCCGATTCCCGTTGGCGCCGTCTGGCGGGACGGAGCTGGAGCCGGGCTGGCAAAGCATTTTATTGCCGCCACCAAGGCGGGCGGTTGACCGGGGGGAAGGCAGAATCCGGTCAAAAGAGCGCCAAAGTGCGCCAAAATGAAATATTGGTCCTAAAATTGGATAGGTTTCAGCTTGCCTTTCGGGTGCGGTCGGGAAAAACTCTCCCCTTCATTAAACTATGCAAACTCAAGATGTACCTGGCGAATTCTTTTTCAAACTCTGGCCCTGGCTGGAGGCCAACAAGAACCGGCTGATTGGCGGGCTGGTGGCGATTATTTTGCTGTCTGGGGTCTGGTATTATATTCAATCGCAACGGGCGCAGAAGGAAGTGGATGCCGGAGAGGCCCTGACGTCGTTGCTGATGGATTCGACAGCCAATAAAGACGACAGCCAGATGGCGGGTGCGCTGGAGCAGTTGGCCGCGAAATATTCCGGCACCGCTGCCGGCAAGCGCGCCCAGTTGCAGGCGGCGGGGGCCCAGTTTGAAGCCGGGAACTACCCCGAGGCGGAGGCGCAGTTCAAAAAATATCTGGATGCCAATCCGACCGACCCGCTCGCGGCCAGCGCCGAACTCGGCCTGGGGGCCAGTCTGGAGGCGCAGAATCAACTGGACGCGGCGGCAGCGGCATACCAGCGGGTGGTATCGGTTTTTTCCGCTTCGTCCTCGGTTCAACCGGCTCAATTTGCACTTGGCCGCATCGCTGAACAGCAAAAAAAATATACGGAGGCCATGAATTATTACGACGACGCAGCTCACACGGCGCTGGGCGGTACGCTGGCCCAAGAGGCGGCGATGCGGGCAGCGGACCTGAAAGCTAGAATTGCCGCCACCGCAGCCAAACCGGCAGCCCAGGCGGCCCCCAAACCCTTGGTGGTTCCGCAACCCGCCGCCAAACCATAACCCCAGGCGCAAATGAAGCTTTCCATCATTGGTACCGGCTATGTCGGTTTGGTAACGGGCACGTGCTTTGCCGAAGTCGGGCACCACGTCATCTGTGTGGACAGTGACGCCGCCAAGGTCAAAATGCTCCAGGCCGGCGGCATTCCGATTTACGAACCCGGCCTCGAAGAGCTGGTCAAAAAGAATGTCGCGGCCGGCCGGCTCAAATTCACCGCCAGCACGGCTGAAGGCGTGCAAAACTCCGACGTGGTGTTTATCGCCGTGCCCACGCCGCCGCAGCCCGATGGTTCCGTGGACTTGAGTTACATCGAGCGCGTGGCCCGCGACATCGCGGCGGCCATGACCAGTTACAAAATCGTGGTGGACAAAAGCACCGTGCCCGTTAAAACGGGCGAAAAGGTGGCCGAGACCATCAAGCGCTATTGCGTGGCCAAAACGGAATTCGACGTGGTCAGCAACCCGGAATTTCTCCGCGAAGGTTTTGCGGTTGGCGATTTGATGAATCCCGACCGGGTGGTCATTGGCGTGCGCTCGCAGCGGCCCGTCGCCGCGATGAGGGAAATTTACACGCCGTTCAAGGCGCCCATCATCGTCACCGACATCAATTCGGCGGAACTCATCAAGCACGCGGCGAACTCCTTCCTCGCCCTGAAAATTTCCTACATCAACGCCATTGCCACCATCTGCGAAGCCGCCGGCGCGAACGTGCAGGAAGTGGCGCATGGCATCGGTCTGGATGAACGCATTGGCCGCCGGTTTCTCAACGCGGGCATCGGTTTCGGCGGCAGTTGTTTTCCAAAGGACTTGAGCGCGTTCATCAAAATTTCCGAGCAGGTCGGCTACGAATTCGAGCTGCTCAAGGAAGTTCAGCGCATCAACGCCGATCAGATGGACCGGTTCGTCAAAAAAATCACCGACACGCTCTGGGTGTTGAAGGACAAAAAAATCGGTGTGCTGGGTCTGGCCTTCAAGCAAAACACCGACGACGTGCGCTCCTCGCCTGCGATTGACCTGTGCCAGCGGCTGCTGAAAGACGGCGCCACGCTGCGTGTTCACGACCCGAAGGCGATGGACAAGGCGAAGCCGCTGCTGCCCAATGCGACCTATGTGGAGGACATGAACGCCGTGGCCGAAGGCTGCGACGCCCTCGTGGTGGCCACGGAATGGGACGAGTTCAAGAAACTTGACCTTACCCGCGCGAAAAAGGGGCTGACCCATCCCATCCTGTTCGACGGACGCAATTTGTTTGATCCGGTGGAGATGGAAAAGCTCGGCTGGATTTACAAGAGCGTCGGCAGGTGATGGCCGGTTTACGATTGCCGAATGCCGATTGAAAAACAACGGACGCCGGCTGACGAAGCCGGTTCAAACCGGCAATTGCCCATTGGCAACCCTCATTTGATTGAGGTGAGCGCCGCGCTCATCTTCCGCGGCGGCCAATTGCTCATCACCCAGCGGCACGCCAAATCGCATCTCGGCGGGTGCTGGGAATTTCCCGGCGGTAAACGCGAGTCCGGCGAAACCTTTGAGCAGTGCCTGGTTCGCGAAATCCACGAGGAACTGGGCGTGGAAATCGCCGTCGGCGAACTGTTCGAGGAAATTTCCCACGACTATCCCGAAAAATCCGTCCACCTGAAATTTTTCCTCTGCAAACTGCTTGCGGGCGAACCGCAGCCGCTGGATTGCGCGGCGGTGAAGTGGATTGAAAAAGCCGGGCTGGACGCGCACGAGTTCCCCGCTGCGGACACGCGGCTGCTGGAGCGGCTGAAGAATTCCAGCGCGGCGTGGGCGTGAATTGAAATGCCTGAATAATTCGCGCATTAAAGTTTTGAACCGACCGAACATCCGATTTCGCCAGGACGCTGGGAGCGTTTCTCCCTCTCCGCTCCATCGGATGGAGGGGAGAGGGCCGGGGTGAGGTGGGTCCCGTCCTGAAATAGGTTTACACCTGATGAAACAAAATCGAGGCCAAAGTCATGCGATCCGGTATA
>Ga0181520_10003337_pt1 | contig 28341 bp, 20 predicted proteins | sample PEATcosm2014_Bin_29_FD_132451 | JGI IMG/M metagenome (GOLD analysis project Ga0181520, IMG submission 132451) | Peatland microbial communities from MTU Mesocosm Facility, Houghton, MI, USA - PEATcosm2014_Bin02_30_metaG | ecosystem: Environmental > Terrestrial > Soil > Wetlands > Peat | place...
AATAGTCGCCTGCATGCGCAAGCTGCTCGCCTTCCTCAACGTGATGATTCGCGACCGACTCACATGGGAACAACTAAATGTCGTAAAAGCCCTTGACATCTAACACAGGTGCTTGGCGGTTTTATTTCTTCTTTCGATAACTCGTAGGACGCGAATCCGCCGTGAGAAATTCGATCTGCATTGCCGGGATGAAACGGGGGACAATCACCGGTACAATGTCAGCAAATGAAACGCATCGGCCGATGGCTGCTCAATGCGCTTGCGGGGCTATGCCTGCTCTTTTTTGTCGCGACCGTGGTGCTGTGGGTCCGAAGCTATTGGGCCTGGGAAATGGTGGATTGTTCGCGTCTGTATGCGGTCAACAATGAGACGAGGCTACTATATATTGAATTTGTGTCGATAGACCACGAACTGCATTTCGACTTTCTGCGATGTGCTGGCCAAGGCAATCAGAAATACCTGGGGACAGACCCTAGGTATATCTCGGGACCGCCGAATCCGACCGATCCGACTGATATTGAGCTTCAGCGGCAGGACGGATTCCGCTTTTACTGCGGCAAATCGCCCAACGAGATGGTGTGGGGCATTCAGTGTACGCGGTCTTGGGAGGTCGAGCTGTATACGCCGTATTGGTTCCTAGCGATGGTGTTCCCGGTGCTGCCGGTGTGGCGGTGCTATCGACTATGGCCACGCAAAACTGTTGATGGCACGTTCTGCGCCATATGCGGTTACGACCTGCGCGCCAGTCCTGAGCGGTGTCCGGAATGCGGAACGGAGAACCCCCGCAAGGGCGGCCCGCACTGATCGGGGCGGGTTTCATTTTCTGTTGCGCGAGGTATTTTCATCCTATTGCAATCCGCGCTGCCGCCGCTATTGTCGTTTCCGTCTTGGGCGCGTGCCGCCGGTTGAATCTGGCGGCACTGGGAAGGCGGTGAAATTCCGCCACGGACGCGCCGCTGTAATGGACTTTGTGATCGCGGTTTTCACTGTTGGCCACCGGCCGATGGGAAGGAAACCGCAGAACGATCGTCCTGAGTCAGAAGACCGGCCCGAGACATTTGCCCGGCGATGTGCCGGGTTGATCGGTCTGGTCCTCGCGATTCGGGACGGTCCGGCACACAGCGCCTCGGCGCGGTCTTGCAATGCCATTTGCGGGCCGTTGCTAAACCGGCCATGTTACGGGCGCTCTTGTTCCGGTCATCAATTCCCCATCGCGACACACCAGAATTCAACGCAATCGTGCCCGCGAGACGGCACAGGAGCGATGGTATGTCCGCGATTCGTGATCTGCGTGTTTGGTGCATTGGAGCGGGAACTGTACTGGCGCTGGCGCCGGCGGCATGGGCAACAACGTTCGCGTCGAGCGTCCTGGCGTACGATCTGGCCAATTCGGCGTCGATCGATCCGGGTTATCAGGATGTTTCGGCGGCGGTGACCTTGCCAACCGGGTACACGGGCACCGACTTTGGATTTCCCAGCGTCGTGACGCCGTTCAATCCGGCATTTGATTACGATCAACTGGTAGTGGTCGGTTCCGGCGGCTACATCGAACTGGAATTTCCCACGACGATTACACCCACCAGCGGCCTGGACATCGGCGTGTTCACCAACGTCGGGTTGACCGACAGCAACTGGCCGGCAGGCGTCGCCGACAATCCGGCCGATCTTTTTTCCTACCCGAACAATGCGGTTGTGCAAGTCGGCAAGGACGGCACGCATTGGGTGGCGCTTAACAGCGGCAATCCGATCGCAATGACAATCCCGACCGATTTTTATTCGAATAATGCGAGCCTGACCACGACGCCGTCGGACGAGGTGACGATTCCGGCCGGCGCCGCTGAGGCGGATTTTGGAAAACCGTTCGCCGGGTCGCTCAGCACATTTAACGGAGAGAATTATGCGGAGATCGAAGCGTCGCTGGACGGCTCGGCGGGCGGGACGTGGTTGAGCCTGGGCGGGACGGGACTGAGCGGCGTGAACTACATCGAATTTCAGGTGCCCGACGATGGGGTCAGCCAGCTTGGATTGGAAGCGGTGGCCATCAATGAAACCAATCCGGGTCTGGTGCCCGAGCCATGCGCGGCGTCCCTGCTGGCCGTTTGCGGATTGATGATATTGGCCCGCAGATCACGGCGCGGCCGGCCGGCGGTTGCGAAATAATCGCCTGGCAAGAGGTTGTCGAACGGCGAGCCCATGGGGGGGAATTGCAGGCCAATGAGCTTTTCTGATCCAACCTCTGCGCCTCTGCGCCTCTGCGAGGGATATGCTTCCTTCACCGCCGTGCGAGAGAAGATTATCCCTCGCAGAGGCGCAGAGGCGCAGAGTTCTACAATTGTAGTCGGAAGGACAGGCTGGCTTCACCGCGGCGGATTCACTCTGGTCGAATTGCTCGTCGTGATCGGCATTGTGACCGTGCTGATCGCCATCCTGCTGCCGGCGCTCAACACCGCGCGAGCGGACGCACAGACCCTTCAATGCCTCAGCAATCTGCGGCAGTTGGTCGTGGCCGCCAATGAGTATGTCGATGCGAATAATGGATCGTATCCGAGCGCCCAGTATTCGACGTTTCAATCGCCGCTGGTCACCGCTTACGCTTGGGATTTCACGACGATCACCAATATCACCACCGGCGCGCACTCGGTAGTGCCGGGATTGCTGTGGCAGGGTCAGACCAGCGCGGCGGTGCAACAATGTCCGTCGTTCGACGGAGCGAGCAACGCCGGGGCCGATCCGTATACGGGATATAATTACAATACAAGCTACATCGGCCACGGCCAGGGCGAGTTTGTAGTCGCGCCGGCCAAGCAGAGCCAGGTGAAATATCCGTCCAGGTGCGCCCTGTTCGGCGACGGTCAATACGCGGCCGGGGCGGATAAGTTCATGCGCGCGCCCTTTCCGCCGACGATCGGGGGCGTGACGGACCAGGCGTTCAAGAACCAGGCGGCCGGCACGCAGGGCTTCCGCCACCGCGGCGGGACGAACGTCGCGTTCGCCGATGGCCACGCCGAGACGCTCTGGACGCGGTATACGAACACGACGCCGACGCAAATCGCCAAGGTCGCGCCGGGGACAGGGTTTTTGTCGGCGGATAATTCGATATACAATATCGACTATGACAGCCAATAGGGGATCCGGCAGGGATCGTCCGGTCAATCTCGATTACGAATCACCCAAACCTGCGCCCGCGGAGAATCACAAGATCGCGACGACAATTCGCGGGGTGGTCTTCGCCGCCGCTGCGGTGATATGTTTTGCAACGTGCTTTGTGCTTGTTTCTTCCGGGCTATTTTGGGGCGCAATAGACGGCGGGTTGCTCTTCGCGGCTCTTGGCGTTCTTTTTTCTTGGCGCGGCGTGGCAGCATTCGGCAAGCTGGGTCGGTGAAAAGACGCGGCGCGCGATTAACTTGCGCGTGCGGCCCGTCGTCGCAATTGGTGCAATCCGGCCCTCGGTGCGTTGATGACCCAATGTGACCTGCGACCCGGTGCGGGCGGTGCGAATGGCTGAGTTGCACAAACTTGATTACGAGACGCCGAACTTGGAGCCACAGCCCAGGATTCCCGTCGCGTGGAGGGTGTATCTTCTTTTCAGTTCCGTAGTCAGCGCCGTCGCGGCGATTGTCTGTCTTATGGCGGTGGCCGCGATGCGGCTACCGATGGGGTGGGGTGCGGTCGCGCTTTATGTGCTGGCCGCAATCTTCATCTGCATCGCCGCGAGGGTGATCCGCATTACATTCCAATAGGACCACGATTGTAGGGTCCGCATTGCGGACCTTGACCTTCGACGACGGACAGAATGGTCCGCGGTGCGGACCCTACTGGAATTTTGCAGCATGCGTGACTCAATCGGCGGCTTGCCTCTTGTCCCCTCTCCCTGTACGCGGGGAGACGGGGAAAGAGAAGGCCGCCGATTGATTTACGAACCCATCGCGAAAGGCGGCGTGGGCCGCACGTGCGGCCGGCGGGCGCGGTTGGTACAATCCGGCCGTCCGTGCGTTGATGACCCAATGTGACCTGCGACATGGTGTTGTGTGACGAACGATCCGATAGAGCGGCTGCGGCGGAGCATTCAGACGGTTTATTTCGGCAGCGTCGAGGCGGTCGATCTGCTGATCGTCGGGCTGCTGGCGCGCGGGCATGTGCTTATCGAGGATGTGCCCGGCGTCGGCAAGACGGTGCTGGCGCGGGCGCTGGCAAAGAGCATCGCCTGCAAGTTCAGCCGGATTCAATTGACGCCGGATTTGTTGCCCAGCGATGTGCTGGGCGTTTCGGTGTTCAATCCGCAGGCGCAGTCGTTCGAGTTCAAGCCGGGGCCGATTTTCGCCAATATCGTCCTGGCCGATGAGATCAACCGCACCACCCCGCGCACGCAATCGGCCCTGCTGGAGGCGATGAGCGAGGAGCAGATCAGCGTCGATTCGCAGACGCTGCACCTCACCCGGCCGTTCATGGTTTTGGCGACGCAGAATCCGTTCGAGTTTGAAGGAACCTATTATCTTCCGGAGAACCAGCTTGACCGGTTCCTGTTGAAAGTGTCGGTGGGATATCCGGATCGGGCCGGCGAGGAGCGGATTCTGCTGACGCAGCCGGGTCGGACGGCACTGGAGACGCTGACGCCGGTGCTGACGGCGATGGAGGTGGTGGATTTGCAGGATCGTGTTCCGCGCGTGAGGCTGGACCCATCGATCCTGGCGTACATTCTGGACCTGCTGGAGGCGACGCGGAAAGACGAGCATCTGCATCTGGGCGTTTCGCCGCGCGGCGGGCTGGCGCTGACGCAGGCGTCACAGGCGGCGGCGATGGTGCGCGGGCGGGATTACGTCATTCCCGACGACGTGAAAGGTCTGTTTATCTCCTGCTGCGGACATCGCGTGATGGGAAAGACGTATCTGCAAAACGGCGACGGCAACGGGTCGCAGCACGTCCTGGAAGCCATCCTCCGCCGCGTGCCGGCGCCTCGGTGAGTTGCCTGTTGGGGGCTGACGATCATGAACGGACATGCATCGTGACGCGGACTGCTCAAACCATGCCGCCGGGTGACTTGGCTGATGCACCGGCCTCTCGGTATTGGATTCGCCGATTGCTGCCATCGCTGAGAGAGCCGCGGCGGACGCTGACGCGGTCGGGGTGGACATACGTGGGGCTGTCGCTGTTCATGGGAGTCGCGGCGACCAATACGCAGGCGAATCTGCTGTTCGCGGTGTTCGGGCTGACCCTGGGCGTGCTATTGGCCAGCGGCGTGTTGAGTTCACTGGTGATGAAGAAGTTGTCAGTCACACGCGTGCTGCCGGGTCAGATGGTGGCAGGCCAGGCCGCGTCGCTGGTGTATGAATGCGAGAACGGCAAGCGGTTCTGGCCGACGATGTCGATCCGCATCGGGGAGGCCAGTTGCGGCACGGCGTTCGTTCGCAGGCCGCTGGCGTATCTGGCCCATCTGGCGCCGCGCGGGCGGACGTCGATCGCGATCGAGGTGATTCCGCGGCGGCGCGGGGTGTTGAAACTGGACAAGCTGGAACTGAACACCGGCTATCCGCTGGGATTTGCCCGGCGGGTGCGGATGGTCGAGCAGCGGCATTCGATGGTGGTCTTCCCGGCTCTGGGCCGGGTGGACGAACGGCTTCTGAAGATGTGCCGGTCGGCCGACGCCTCGGGGGCCAGCGTCCGTCCACGCGGCGGCGGCCAGGACGAGTTTTACGGCGTGCATGAATATCGCACAGGTCAGAACCCGCGCTGGATTTACTGGCGCCGCAGCGCCCGCACCGGGGTGCTGGTGTCGCGCGAGATGACACAGGTTTCTCCGCCGCGAATCGTCGTGCTGGTCGACACGCAGTTGGGTCCGGACGCAGCGGATGCGGCCAGCGTCGAGCGCACGATCGCGATGGCGGCATCGCTGGCCCATGCGGCGCTGGAGCGGGGCATGTCGGTGGGCGCGGCGGCGCCGATGCCGTCGAGCGGCTCGCCTCGCCCGAAGCGCGGCGACGACTGGCTGCTGGTCGCGCCGACACGCGGCAAGCGGCATCGCCAGGATCTGCTGGCGGCCCTGGCCCGCCTGCCGCCAAACACCGATCAACCGGCAGAGCGGCTTATCGAAGTGGCTCGCGATCTCACCGGCGGCGTGACGACGGCGGTGCTGGTGACATCGCGGCGCGTCGAGATGCACCTGGCCGATCGCGTGCGCGGCGCGATGATCGTGGTCCAGTCCGGCTCGCCCGAAGCCGCCGGTTGGTTTCATTTTGACCCCTCGATCGACTTTGCGGGCATGCAGCCATGAACGACCTTCGCCATTTCCGCCCGCTGTTCTACTTCCTGCTGCTGCTGGGAGTCAGCGCCTATTGCTGGGCCGCCGAAATGCCGCTCACGTGGATGATCATGGCCGTGGTGATGTTGCTGAATGCGGTTCTGGTGTTCACCGGCCGGTTCATCCCGATGCCGCGGTTTTTCTCGACCGCGATCACGGTCATCGCATTCCTGGCGGCGGTCATAATGCTCTTGAGCGAGCGGGCCACCATATTCACCGTGGTAGCCGATTTCCTGATGCTGCTGCTGCTGGTGAAGCTGTACGAGCAGCGCGGCGACCGTGACGTGGCGCAGGCGCTGATCCTCAACGTCCTGCTGGTGGTCTCCGGCGCGATCATGACATCCAGCCTCTGGTTCGCGCTGACGATGGCAAGTTATCTGGTGCTGGCACTTTTCGTAAGTCTGGCCCTCTATCAGAAGACGGAGTTCGAGGCGACAGCGGCGGCGATGGGACGGCCGGTTGCGACGGCGACCTCGCCACCGCCCACGCCGGCCGACAAACGGCAATTCCGCCGGTCCGTCAACCGGGTGATGGCTTTCCTGATGGTGGTGTCGGCGGTGATCGGCGTGGCGGTTTTCATATTCTTCCCCCGCGGCCTGGCGGCGCAAATGCTCGGGTCGCCGCAAGTGGCGCAGGTGGCCGATCCGGTGACCGGCCTGGACGACCAGTCACAGGTCGAACAAATGGTCCGCGTGTCGCAGGACACCGAAATCGTGGCCCGCGTGAAAGTGACGCTCAACGACAAACCGGCCAACGGGGAGCAGGCGCTTTGGCTCCGCGGCAAGACCGTGGACGCCTACGCCGGTAACTCCACCACCCGCCGTCCCTGGACATGGGAGGCGGGTCATGACTCGGCCAGATCGGCCACGCACACCGTGACGCTCGGCAGCACGCCAGTGAACGCCTGGTATCGCACCGACAAGCTCAATGCCGACACGTCCACGCTGAACTCCTGCACGGTGGCGCTGGCGCCGACTGGCACGAACGTCCTTCTCACGCCGGGCCGGCCGCTTGTCTGGACCGCCAGCAGCACCATCAGTCCGATCCCGCGCGTGAGCTTTTACTCGGTCGATTGGACGGCGCGTTGCAACGTGCCGATCAACTGGCCGCTGACGTACACCGTGACCTTTGATCCGCGCGTCACTTTGACCCTGCCGGAGTCGGACTCGCCGGAGAATCGCAACGCGGCCACGCAACCGACGTATCACTCGCTGATCGATCCGAAGATCCGCGACCTGGCACACGATCCGACGGTCTGCGGAGTCGATCACAACGGGGTCAATCTGGCCCAACTGTACGAATCGGGCCAGCCGTCCCTCGATCCGGAAATCGGACCGAATGTCGGGACATACATCGCCCAGAACTTCCAGAGCTATCTGCACAACAAGAACAACTTTCATTACACGCTGGACATGTCCGACCAGGACAAGATGCTCAAAGGCCGCGATCCGATTGTCGTCTTCCTGACCGAAACCCGGCGCGGTTATTGCGAATTTTTCGCCTCGGCGATGACGCTGATGTGCCAGAGCGTCGGGTTGCGCGCCCGCATGGTCTTCGGATACCGCTGCGATGAATTCAGCCCGGTCGGCGGATATTACGTCGTGCGCGAATCGGATGCCCACGCCTGGACCGAAGTGCTCCTGACCGATGCCCAGGGATCGCAGGTCTGGACGAGATTCGATGCGACCAGCGGCGACGAAAAAGCCCTGATAAACACATCCCTCTCGGCGCGAATCATGCAGTTCCTGGATCTGCTCAACTACCAGTGGGCCACCGCCGTGGTCACCTACGACCAGCCGGCGCGGCACGAATTGGTCTCGGGCATCGTGACCCGGCTGCACGCGGCCGCCGAGGCAATACGATCGCTCTTCGATTTCCTGACACGCTCGGAGAATCCCTGGACGTGGCTCATTTCGCCAACGCTGCTGGTCGGCGTGATCCTCACGATGTCGTTGCTGGTCGTCGTGGCGATCGTCGGGTACATCGTCGAGGCGGTGCGCCTCCGCCGCCGCGCCCGCCGCGTTGGCATTGACGGCCTGGAGCGGTCGGATCAACAGCGTCTGGTCCGGCAGCTTGCCTTTTACGATCGGATGATCGTCCTGCTGGCGCGCAATGGCATACTCCGCCAGCCGCAGATGACGCCCCTGGAATTCAGCCGCTCGCTCTGGTTCCTGCCGCCGGGCATCTATCAGGACATTCATCGCCTGACGCTGGTTTATTATCGAATCCGCTACGGCCAGGCGGAGGTTGACGATGCCCGGCGGCGGCGATTGTCGGCGTCGATCGATCACATCGAGGCGATACTCGACCGGGAGAAATTCAAACGGCCCCTGGGAACGGAAATCACCGCATGAACGCCATCATCATGTCGATCGGCGACGAGCTGGTGCTGGGGCAGACCGTCGATACCAATTCCGCCTGGATCAGCCGCCGGCTGGCGGGAGTCGGCGCCCGCGTGATTCAGCACGTGACCGTCGCCGATCAGCTTGATGCGATAACCGCCGCGATCAAGACGGCCGTGCCGCGTTGCGATCTGCTGGTCATCAGCGGCGGCCTTGGCCCGACGGCCGATGATGTGACCCGACAGGCACTGGCCGCGGCGATGAATGTCGACATGGAATTGAACCCGGGGTGGCTGGCGGCGATGGAGCGTTTTTTTCGGGATCGCGGCCGGCCTATGCCGGAGAGCAATCGCATCCAGGCCATGATCCCGCGCGGAGCGGAGTGCATCAGCAACACCTGCGGCACGGCGGCGGGCATCGCGGCGAAACTGGCCCGGGCCGACGGACAGACATGCCAGGTTTATGTGGTGCCCGGCGTGCCCGCGGAAATGAAGGCGATGCTCGATTTGTCGGCCATCCCGCACATTGCACGGGCGTCGGGCGGTGCCGTTATTCTGTCGCGCATGCTCAACACGTTCGGCGTCGGTGAAAGTCTCATGGGCCAACAACTGGGGCAACTGATGGACCGATCGCGGAATCCCAGCGTCGGCACCACCGTCTCTAGCGGCCTGGTGAGCGTCCGCATCAATTCCAGCGGGTCATCGACCGAGCACGCCCGGGCGATGCTTGATGAGACCACGGCGGCCTGCCGGGCTGTCTTGGGCGACATTGTCTTCGGCGAAGACGACGATTCGCTGGCGTCTGCCGTCGGCTCATTGCTGACGAAGAACCCCGATCATCCCGCGCAAGTCGTCACGGCCGAAAGCTGCACCGGCGGCTTGCTCGCCAAACTTCTGACGGACGTACCCGGCTCAAGCCGGTATGTGCGCGGCGGGTGGGTCACATACGCCAACGAGGCCAAACGCGACTGGCTCGGCGTGCCGGTCGATCTGATAGAACAATACGGCGCCGTAAGCGAGCAGGTTGTCGTCGCCATGGCCGATGCCGCCCGGAAAATCGCTGGCGCCGATTACGCCCTGAGCATCAGCGGCATTGCCGGCCCCGATGGCGGCACACCGGAGAAGCCTGTCGGCACAGTCTGCATTGCATTGGCAAGCCTCGAAGGTTCGCGCGCCAGCACATTCCATTTCCCCGGCAGCCGGGACCAGGTCCGCCTGCGGTCCGCCCTGACGGCGTTATCGATGCTCCGCTACCAGATCATTGGGCGGGAGATGCCGAAGTGAAAGCACATCGAGGCGCGACGGAGATTTCCGGAGTACCAAATGCACCTCATGTACGTCGATGAATCGGGCGACAACGGTTATCCATCGCCGGGAACGCCGTTTCCAAATACCGGAGGCCCCACGCCGTACTTTGCGCGAGCCGGCGTAATCGTCCATTCATGGAAATGGTGCGGCGTGGATCAGAGAATCTGCCAGTTCAAGGAATCTCGGTTTCTGAAATGGGACAGCGAAATCAAGGCCAACCATATCCGGACTGGAACAGGCGCTTTCACAGGCTGGCCGCCGGCGGATAGAAAACACTTTCTGCTGGATCTGCTGGACACGATCAATCGCGAAATGGACGTGTCCATTGTCTGTGTCGTCATCGACAAGACCAAGATCGACACGACGCAGCGACCGCGCTTCACGAGACCCGCCGTTCGATCGCTTGAATTGCTGCTCGAGCGGTTCAATGACTATCTATTGCATCAAAAGGATCGCACCGGCGCAGTGATCCTCGATAGCGTAGAGGCAAAAGCGGATGATGAACTGCGGTATTTTCAGAACTACCTGCGCAATTTTTCGCAATTCCTGGATTCACGTCGGATCATTGAGGGCACGTTCTTCCTGCCCTCGCACACATCAACGCTGCTGCAGCTTGCTGACGTTTGCACCAATGTCCTCTATCGGAACGTCCCCGAGGAGGTGATCCGCATCGAGTCTCGAATAGTCAGCCGAAAATCATGGCCATAAAAAAACGGCCAAGGCACGATAAGTGCGCCAGTCCCCGAAGGGGCTGTCTTGGTCGCGCAACCAGTATCGGAAATCGACCGACTGGAGTCAATAGAATATTTCACGATTTCGGTCACGAACTCGAGTCGCGATTCCATCTTGGCGGCAATAAACGCGGAGATAGCCCGCCCCCGTTCGTCTGTCACTCTGGCAGATCGCCTATCGTTGCCGCCGTGATTGGCAGGCATTTGGAGCCCGCCGGAAGGCCGTTCTATGATTCCCCAAATCCACACGATCCATAACTCTATGTCAATTAACCTTTTATACCGCGAACAAATCGTGCGATTCCCCAGCCGCTTCGGCACGGCGGTTGTTAATAGCACGGCCGGAGCCAACGGCTTTGGGCTGCGGGCACGTTTATGGTGTTGACCGAACAAGGACGATTCACGGTGTTGCTGGCCAACGAACTGGAAGGTTGGCATCAGACGGTGCGCGATCTGCTTATGCCGCAGGGCGTGCAGACCGTATCTGCTCGCAGTGGTCGCGAGGCGCTGGATCTCATCGAATCGTCGCGGGTTCATGTGGCCGTACTCGACGCGCAGATGCCCGTCCTGGGCGGCATGCAGGTGATTCGGCGCATGCAGCAACTGCCCAGCGCCCCGCCGGCCATTTTGCTAGCGAACCATTTGAGCACTCAGTTGCTTCAGGAAGCGCTGGGCATGCGCGTGTTCAGCGTTCTGGGCAAGCCGGTTGATTTCAACCAGTTGCTGGACGCCCTGGCTCGGGTGCTGCGTCGCTACCACGAAAACCGCTGGCCCCATCTTCACGGCGAAGGATAGTTTCCGAAACGATCAATTAACCTCATTGTAAGGAGTCAGATCATGGCCAAGTTGCGTCCTCTGGGAGATAAGATTCTCGTCAAGCGTGTCGAGGCGGAAAGCAAGACCAAGAGCGGGATTGTCCTGCCCGACACCGCCAAGGAAAAGCCCAAGCGAGGGAAAGTCCTCGCCATCGGCGACGGCAAGCGCCTCGATAACGGCGAACGCGCCAGCTTCAACGTCAAGAAAGGCGACGAGGTCATCTTCGCCAGCTATGCCGGAACCGAAATCAAGGTCGACGGCGAGGAACTCATGATCATGAGCGAGGACGATGTTCTGGCTGTGGTCGAGAGCTAGGCCGCGCATCCGGCCCGGCTCGGTGCGAGGCGGATGCCTCGACGGCCCTTAACCTCACAATCAACAGCAGGAGTAAACGAACATGGCAGCAAAGCGCATTGAATTCGACCAGCAGGCCCGCGAATCGATCCTTCGCGGCGTGCGGAAGCTCGCCCGGGCGGTCAAGGTCACGCTCGGCCCGTCGGGTCGAAACGTCGTCATCGAAAAATCGTTCGGGTCCCCCACCGTCACCAAGGACGGCGTCACCGTCGCCAAGGAGATCGAACTGGACGACTCCTTTGAAAACATGGGCGCCCAGATGGTCAAGGAGGTCGCCAGCAAGACCAGCACCATCGCCGGCGACGGAACCACCACCGCCACCGTCTACGCCGAAGCCATCTTCGCCGAAGGCATGCGCAACGTGACCAGCGGCGCCAATCCAACCCAGATTCAGCGCGGAATCCAGTTGGCCGTCGAGGCCATCGTGGACGAACTGAAGAAGATGAGCAAGAAGGTCGACAGCTCCAAGGAAATCGCCCAGGTCGGCACCTCCAGCGCCAATCAGGACGAGGTCATCGGCAAGATGATCGCCGACGCGATGGACAAAGTCGGCAAGGACGGCGTCATCACCGTCGAGGAAGGTAAGAGCCTGGAAACCACCGTCGAACTCGTCGAAGGCATGCAGTTTGACAAGGGCTATCTCTCGCCGCATTTCGTCACCGACGCCGCAGCCTCCGAGGCCGTGCTCGATGACGCCTATGTCCTGATCTTCGAGAAGAAAATCAGCAGCGCCCGCGACCTCGTGCCCGTCCTCTCCAAGGCCGCCGATCAGGGCAAGCCGCTTCTGATCATCGCCGAAGACGTCGATGGCGAAGCTCTGGCAACCCTGGTCGTCAACAAGCTTCGCGGCACGCTGAAGGTCGCGGCCGTCAAGGCCCCCGGCTTCGGCGACCGCCGCAAGTCGATGCTGGAAGACATCGCGATCGTGACCGGCGGCACGGCCGTCTTTGAAGAACTGGGCATCAAGCTGGAAAACGTGGAACTGAACCAGCTTGGCAAGGCCAAGAAGATCCGCATCGACAAGGACAATACCACGATCATCGAAGGCGCCGGCGCCGAAAAGGCGATCAAGGGCCGCATCGAGCAGATCAAGACCGAGATCGAGAACACCACCAGCGATTACGACAAAGAGAAGCTGCAGGAACGCCTGGCCAAGCTGGCCGGCGGCGTTGCGCAGATCAACGTCGGCGCGGCCACCGAAGTGGCGATGAAGGAAAAGAAGGCCCGCGTCGAGGACGCCCTTCATGCCTGTCGCGCCGCGGTTGAGGAAGGCATCCTTCCCGGCGGCGGCGTGGCCGTCATTCGGGCGGCCGCCAAGGTTCTGGACAGCCTGCGCAAGAAAGCCGCCAACGACGACCAGCGAATTGGCGCTGACATCGTACGCCGGGCTGTCGAGGCCCCGATCAAACAGATCGCCGAAAACGCCGGCGTGGACGGCTCGGTCGTGGCGCAGAAGGTCAAGGAAAGCACATCCGCGAACTTCGGCTACAACGCCCTGACTCACGAGTACGGCGACCTGCTGCAGATGGGCGTCATCGTCCCGACCAAGGTCGAGCGCTCCGCCTTGCAGAACGCCGCGAGCATCGCCGGATTGCTGCTAACTACGGATGCAATCGTCAGCGAGATCAAGGAAGACAAGCCCGAACCCGCCGGCGCCCCAGGCGGCGGCATGGGTGGAATGGGCGGCATGGGCGGTATGTATTGAGCGAAAGAAACCCGCTCGCATTCGCCTGACAATTTCAGATTCGAAAAGCCCACGGATTCCTGATCCGTGGGCTTTTTCATTGCGACGCCTACTTCACTTCCTGCCAGTTATGCCCCGACCCCAGCGACACTTTCAGCGGAACCGCCAGCGTCATCGCGCCGGTCATCTCCCTCTGGATGAACTGGCTTTCCGATTCGACGGCATCCGTCGGCGTTTCAAAAACCAGTTCATCATGCACCTGCACCAGCAGTTTTGAGGGGCGATGCTCGTTCACGATGAGCCGGTGGATATTCACCATCGCCATCTTGATCAAGTCTGCCGCCGAACCCTGCACCACGCTGTTGATGGCCATGCGCTCGCCCATGCGGCGGATCGAGAGCGTGCCGCTATTCACTTCGGGGATGGGTCTGCGCCGGCCCATGATCGTCTCCACGAAACCCTGCGTTCTGGCCTGCACGACGCATTGGTCCATGAACTGTTTCACAGCAGGAAACCGCTTGTCGTAGGCGTCGATCAATGCCTGGGCGGATGCCACGTTCATGCCCTCGATGCGCCGGGCCAACCCCGAGGCCGAGACGCCGTAGATAATGCCGAAGTTGATGATCTTCGCCTGGGCGCGTTGCGATTTTGACACATCGGCGACGGCCACGCCGAACACCTCGGCGGCGACGGCGGCGTGAATGTCCTGATCGGCCTCGAAGGCGCGAATCAGCGCCGGCTCACGGCAGAGATGCGCCAGTATGCGCAATTCGATCTGGCTGTAATCGGCCGTCAGCAGCACATTCCGCGACGGATCGCCGGGCACGAACGCAAGGCGGATTCGCCGGCCCTCGTCCGTGCGGATGGGGATGTTCTGCAGGTTGGGGTCGCTGCAACTGAGCCGGCCGGTGGCGGCGCCGGTCTGATTGAAGCTGGCGTGAATCCGCCCGGTGCGCGGGTTTACGAAATCGGTCAGATTATCCAGATAGGTGTTCTTGAGTTTGACCAGACTTCGGTATTCCAACACCAGCTTGGGAACGGGATGCTGATCACTCAGCCGATCAAGGACTTCCACGTCCGTACTTTGGCCGGTCTTGGTCGATTTCACGCTCTTGAGTTTCAGCCGGTTGAACAGCACATCGCCGAGCTGCTTGGGTGAGTCGATATTGAAAACACCGCCGGCGGCTTCGTGGATGCGTATGCGCAGCGCGTCGATGCGCTGCCCAAGCACCGCGCTCTGCTCCTTGAGGATGGCCGGATCGACGGCGATGCCGTTGGCCTCCATGTCGGCCAGCACATCGACCAGCGGCGTTTCCCACGTATCGTGCAACTGTCGCAATGGCGGGATCGCATCCAGCCGCGGCGAAAGCAGGTTGGCCAGCCGCCAGCAGACATCGACATCCTCGGCCGCATAGCGGGCCACACTGGCGACATCGACGCGGTCCATCGAAATCTGGTTCTTTCCCTTGCCGATCAGATCGCTGGTGGGGATTTTGCGGAAATTGAGCAGGTCCAGAGCCAGCCGGTCGATGCCGAAGGTCATACGGCCGGGCTCAAGGAGAAACGCGGCCACCATCGTGTCCATGACCACGCCGCGCACATTCACGCCGGCCACTCGCATCGACAGGATGTCGTATTTGATGTTGTGCCCGATTTTGCCGATGCTCGGGTTTTCCAGGATCGGCGACAGCATCGGCAATACCTCGGCCGGGTCGATCACCGCTTGCCCCTCCGGCCCGCGCACCGGGATGTACCAGCCGGTGTTCTCTTTCCAACTGAAGCTCATGCCGACGAGATTGGATCGCATGGCGCCCAAGGCATCGGTCTCGGTATCGAACGCGAATCGCGGCTGTTTCGATAGTTCCTCGACGAACGCACGAAGATCCGCCAACGTTTGAACGGCGCGATAGTCGGCTGTTTCGCTGGTCATTGGCGGCGGGCCAGCAATTGCGCCGTTTGATCCGAACAGGGACGTGTCGATCGCGGGGACCGGTTCGCTCGTCGAGGCTGAATCATCCGCAGCCGGCGCGATATCGGTGGTTGATGACTCATCCTCCGATGACGCCACTGCCATGCCGGCAAACAGGTTCTCCTCGAAATGGCCAGCCGGCTTCGCCGGTGGGACAATTCGACGCGCGGATGGCTTGGACGGTGGTGGAGTCGCCGAGTTGAACCGCGCCAGCAGATGAACGAACCCAAGCGATTGCAACATCGGCGTCAGGGCCGCGACGTTGGGGCCATCAAACCGGCAGGCCTCCGGATCGAAATCAAACTCGACGTGTTGATCGAGCGTGACCAGCTTGCGCGACGTGGCCAGCAGCTCGCGCGACTGGACAAAGTTCTCGCGAAGTTTCGGAGTCAATTCGTCAAGATGCTGGTAAATCGCCTCGGCCGACCCGTATTGGGCGATGAGCTTGATGGCGGTTTTCGGTCCAACGCCGGGAATGCCACGGACGTTGTCGGTCGAGTCGCCGGTCAGGGTCTGGATTTCGATCGCCTGCGCCGGTGCATAGCCCAGTTCGCATTGCATCGCATCGGCATCGGTGAACTTATCGGCTTGCAGATCGTACATCCGCACGCCCGGCCGGAGCACCTGGCGCAGGTCTTTGTCCTTGGAGACCAGCACGACATCGAAATCGCCCATCTCGCTCAGCCGCCGCGCCATCGTCGCCATCAAATCGTCCGCCTCGAATCCCGGCTTGACGTAGAGCTTGACCCCGGCCGTCTGCACGATTTGCAGGATGCGATCCATCTGCGGATGAAAATCCTCCGGCGGCGATTCCCGGTTGGCCTTGTATTGCGGATCAATAGCCAGCCGAAACACGGCCGCCTCGCCGGAGTCGATGACCATGGCGAGGTAATCGGGCTTTCGCGTTTCGATGAGGGACATGAGCGCCTGCGTGAAGACGAAGGTGGCCTTGGTGGGTTCGCCCGATGAGCTTTGCAGATCGCGGAACGGCGCGAAATAGGCCCGGTAGATCTGGTAGTGGCCGTCGATGATGTAGAAGGATTTGGGCATGCGAGATCGCGGCGCACGGCACGCTGCAGAGATGGTAATGGCTCCAAAGGTCAACCCCAAGCCCCGCGCCCCACCCCGCGTGCGTTAATCAAAATCCAGCGCCGCCCGGAACCCGAAGAGGTTGACCCGACTGCCCAGGCTGCTGTTGTCGCGATTGCCCGACCGGCAGCTCAGTGGATTGCTGACCCACGACCCGCCCCGCAAAACACGAGCCGGGCCATTATAATTCAGCAGCGGGATATTGATTCTGGGCGCAGCTTCCGCGCTAGGTCCCTGTGGATCGGTCGCGTCGCCCGGCAGGTATTTGCCATACCAGTCGGCGCACCATTCGTCCGCGTTGCCGATCATGTCGTAAAGGCCAAAGGCGTTGGGTTTGAACGTGCCCACCGGTGAAGTGAAGACAAAACCGTCCGTCCAATTGAACGCCACAAAGGGAAATTTCGGGAATTTCTGCTTCAACGTCTGATCCGCGCAATTGGCCCACCCCTTGCCGTCGTCGGGGTTGTCTCCCCACGGATATGCTGTCTGCGTTCCAGCGCGGCAGGTGTATTCCCATTCAGCCTCGGTCGGCAGGCGGTAATGTTTCCCTTCCTTCTTGCTAATCCAAACGCAGAACGCCGTCGCATCGTTCCAACTGACCTCGACGACCGGATGATCGTCGCCCTGGTCGAAGCCCGGCTTGAGCCACGATGCGCCGTCCACCTTGGCGAAGGTCGCTCCGTTACATACGAGGGCCCAGGCGTCTTTTTGCGCGTCCGTCTTGTACCCGGTATCCTTGACAAATGCCGCGAACTGCCCGCGCGTCACGTGCGTCGTCCCCATCAGAAAGGCCTTGGTCAGCGTCACCTTGTGCTGGGTTTCATCGTCGTCCCGGCCCGCCTCGCTCGCTGGGCTACCCATGATAAACGTGCCGGCGGGGATGTAAGCCAGTTTCATCCCAATGGAATTGGTCCAGGTATCGCCCACCTTGCTGGGCGCGGGCTGAGTGGATGCCGGTCCGGTGGCCGCCGCGCCCTTTGTGTACGCGGCCAGCGCCCCCAGGAGCAGGGCGGCAACGAGAAATTGGGCAGGCCGAAGCGCGACAGCGGGCGCGATCCGCCCGGACGAGCGATCCGCGGATTTGCGGGCACTGTTCATGGGGTTGCTCCTTTGGTCGAGAAAATCGAGTCGCCGATAAGGCGGGGATTGTAGCGGGAGATCGCGGCATGCCACAACAGAGACATCTTGTCTCTGGTCAATCCACTTTCTTCCGTATACTATTTCCCCGCCATGCCCAAGATCACCGTTGATGGAAAGCTGATCGACTGCAAGGATCGTCAGAACATCCTGCAAGCCTGCATCGATGCCGGCCATGAAGTGCCGTATTACTGCTATCATCCGGGGCTTTCGATCCCCGCGTCGTGCCGGATGTGTCTGGTCGAAGTGGAGGGGATTCCCAAGCTTGTGCCGTCGTGCCAGACGCCGGTGCGCGAGGGAATGGTCGTGCATAGCCGATCGCCAAAGGCCATCGCCAATCAGAAGCAGGTCATGGAATACCTGCTGGTTAATCATCCGCTGGATTGCCCCGTCTGCGATCAGGCCGGCGAGTGCTATTTGCAGGATTATTCCTATCGCTACGGCCGCAGCCAGAGCCGGTTTGAGGAAGACAAGGCCAAGAAGCCAAAGAAGGACATCGGCCAGAATATCTACCTCTATTCCGACCGGTGCATCATGTGTACGCGGTGCGTCCGCTTCACGCGCGAGATATCCGGCACCGGCGAATTGCTGGTCGATGGACGCGGACACAAGGAAGAGATCACGATCTTCCCCGGCCAGCCGCTGAACAACAAACTGGCCGGCAATGTCGTCGATATCTGCCCGGTCGGCGCGCTCTTGGACAAGGAATTTCTGTTCAAACAGCGGGTCTGGCTGCTCAAGCAGGTGCCGTCGATCTCGCCGGTGGACTCTGGTGGTGAAAACATCTGGTTGGATCACAACGAAGGCGTGGTGTGGCGCATCCGGCCGCGATATTGCGCCGAGGCCAATGGGTGGTGGATCAGCGACGATACGCGATACAGCCACAAAATCCTGCGCGATCCCAACCGCCTCGCCCAGGCGATGCGAATGCAATACGGCACGCAGGCCGCCGTCAGCGTCCGTAAGGCTGTGGAATCCGCTGTTACCGAATTTGAATCGCTGGTGGCCACCAAAGGCCCCGGGTGCCTGTGTGCAATCCTCTCGCCGATGATGGCGTGTGAAGAAGCATATCTGCTGGGAAAGGCATTACGGGCGATCGATCCCAAAGCGATGCTGGTTAACGGCCCGGTCCCAACAGCCGCGGCGGATGACGTGTTCAAGAACCCGCAGACCGGCAAGGTCACATTCACGATTAAGGCGGAAAAAGTTCCCAACTCGGCCGGGGTTCGCAGGGTCATCGATATGCTCGGCGGCCCGCACATGACCATCGATGAACTGGCGGCCAAGGCAAAGGATAAGGACGTGGCCGCCCTGGCCGGCGCGTGGATCGTCGGCGGATATCTGTCCGCCTGGACGCTGCCCGCCCTGCCGCCGGGAATCAGCAAGGGATTCCGCGTCGTTCAGGACATTCTGCCGAGCAAACTGGCCGAGGGAGCGTCAATTGTTCTGCCGGCGGCGGCGTGGGCGGAAAAAGACGGCTGCTGGGAAAACCATGCCGGCCGCATCCAGGCGTTCTCCGCCGCCTTGCCACCGCCGCAGGGCGCCGCTCGCGAGGGCGACGTTTATCAGCAAATGCTGGGCCGTGCCGGGTTATACAATGCCGCGGCCGTACGAGCGGAGATGGGCGGCGCGTTTGCCGTCTGCACCGCGCCGGTTGTCGCGCACGAATCACCGGCTCTGGAGTTGATTGAACTGTAAAATTCCCGGAAATCGTCATGCTCAATTGGATCGAATCCAACATCCCCGTGTGGGTTTACATCACGCTGATCATCCCGGCCGTCGTGCTGGGAATGGTGGCCTACATGATCCTGCTGGAGCGCAAGACCGCATCATGGGTTCAGGACCGCATCGGGCCCAATCGCGTGGGCTTCAGCTTCGGACTGCCGTTCCTGCCGCAGTTTCATTTCTGGGGCCTGGGCCAGCCAATGGCCGACGGGATGAAATTCCTGTTCAAGGAAGATTATCGCCCGCGCGGCGTGGATCGGATTTTGTTCACGCTGGCGCCGATATCGATGATGATCGCGGTGCTGGTAAGCATCGCCGTCGTGCCCTGGGGCGGCGTCAAATCGTCCACGATGACCGTCGATGTCCGCAACCAAACCGCTTACGGCGCCAAGACCGCGGCGGCGCGCAGCGCCTTGCCCGCCGGCGCCACGCTCGACGGCCAACCCGATCTTTCGATCGACGGCTCGACCGCAACCATCGCCTATCACTATCCCTTCCAGATCGCGGACCTGAATATCGGCATCCTTTTCGTACTGGCGACGCTGTCGCTGGGGGTGTACGGCGTGGTGATCGGTGGGTGGGCCAGCAACAACAAATACTCGTTCCTCGGCGGCCTGCGCGCCACCGCCAACATGATCTCCTACGAAATCCCGCTGGCTCTGGCGGTGCTGTGCATCGTGCTGACCTTCGGCACGCTCAGCCTTGGCGATCTTGTCGCCAGCCAGGCCCACAACTGGCTCGGTTTCATTCCCGCCTGGAATATCTTCTCGCAGCCGCTCACATTCGTCATGTTCCTCATCTGCATTCACGCCGAGGCCAATCGCTCGCCGTTCGATCTGGCTGAATGCGAACAGGAACTGGTCGGCGGCTACCACACCGAATACAGCGCGATGCGGTTTGCCTTGTTCTTCCTGGCCGAATACGCCGGCATGATCACCACCAGCGCCGTGTGCGTGGCGCTGTTTTTCGGCGGCTGGGATTTCCCCGGCCTGCGCGGCCCGGACGCGGCCCATCCGCAAATCACCGCCAGTTTGCTCGTCTGCGTCTTGCGCACCGCGGTTTTCCTGGTCAAGACGCTGGTCATCATCTTCGTGTTCATGTGGGTGCGCTGGAGCCTGCCGAGGTTTCGCTTCGACCAGCTCATGATGCTCGCCTGGCGGGGTTTGATTCCGATCTCGTTGTCCCTGCTGGCGATGACGGCCGTCGCGATCTATATCGTGGGCGACCACCGCGACGCGAATCTGCAAGTCGGCGGCGATCTGGCGCTGTTGCTGCTGGCGGGCAATGTGATCGTCGGCGGCCTGAGCCTGTTGGTCAGCCGTCTCATCCCGCCGGCCCCGGACACCAACCGCCGCGTCACTGTCGCCAACAGCCGGTTCAACAAGCCGGCGGTTTCGGCGTCGCCGGCCATTGCATCAATACACTAGCCACGGATTGGTTATGAGAGATTCCGACGTCAAAGTTCTGCAGGAGCCAACGCTCACGCTGGCCGATCAGTTTTATCTGCCGCAGGTTCTCAAGGGCCTGGGCACGACGATGAAGCATCTGCTGCGCGTGCTGGGCGGGACGGATCGGGTGATTCAATACCCCGAGGAGCGCCGCGACGACCTGCCGGTCGACAAAGGCGGCATGGCCTTTCGCACCTACCGCGGCGTGCATCGCCTCAACAAGGACGAGGAAGGCCGCGTGCGCTGCGTCGCCTGCTTCATGTGCTCGACGGCCTGCCCGGCCCATTGCATCCACATCGAGGCCGAGGAATCCCCCTGGCCGGACCGCGAAAAATATCCCCGCAAATTCGACATCGACGAATTGCGCTGCATCTATTGCGGCATGTGCGAGGAAGCCTGCCCGGTGGACGCGATCGAACTGACGCACACCTACGACATCATCGGCCTCACCCGGGCGGAGATGATCTTCGACAAGGCCAAGCTGCTGAACATCTACGACCAGACGATCAAGCTGGAGCCGATGTAGTCCGGCTATTCAACCGTGACGCTTTTTGCCAGATTCCTGGGCTTATCGACGTTGCAGCCGCGCGCCACGGCCGCGTGGTAGGCCAGCAATTGCAGCGGCACCACCGTCAAGAGCGGTTGCAGCGGCTCGGCCACGTTGGGGACATAAATCACGTGCTCGCACAACCGGCGGATGGCGGTGTCGCCCTCGGTGGCCACGGCAATGATCCGGCCGCCTCGGGCTCGCACTTCTTCGATGTTGCTCAGAACCTTTTCATATTGCAGTCCGCGCGTCGCCAGGAACACCACCGGCATGCCTTCGTTGATCAGGGCGATCGGTCCGTGTTTCATTTCCGCCGCCGGCATGCCCTCTGCGTGAATGTAGCTGATTTCCTTCATCTTCAGGGCGCCTTCCAGGGCGACGGGGAAATGATATCCCCGGCCGAGAAACAGCCAGTTTTCGCGGTCGCAGAACCGCCGGGCGATGTCGCGGATTTCCTCGCTGTGCTTGAGAACCTCCTGAATGTGATCGGGAACGCCGACCAGGCCGTCGATGATCTCGGCGCATTGCGCCTGGCTCATGTAACGACGGCGGCCGAGGAACAGCGCCAGCATCGTGAGCACCACGCATTGGCAGGTGAAGGCCTTGGTACTGGCGACGCCGATTTCGGGGCCGGCGTGGAGATAGATTCCGACGCCGGTTTCGCGGGCAATGGTGCTGCCGACCACGTTCACCACGCCGATGCACAGGGCACCTTTCTCCTTGGCTTCGCGCAGGGCGGCCAGAGTATCGGCGGTCTCGCCGGATTGGCTGATGGCAACGACGACGGTTCCTTCTTCAACGATCGGATTGCGATAGCGGAATTCGCTGGCATACGTCGTTTCCGTAACCACCTTGGCCAGATCCTCCATCAGGTAATCGCCGACCAGGCCCGCATGCCACGCCGTCCCCTGCCCGGTCAGAATAAACCGGCGGGCGCGGATCAATTCCCGGCTGTACGAGGAAAGTCCGCCCAGGATGATCGCGCCTTCCCGCTCATTGGCCCGGCCGCGCAGACAGTTCCGGATGGCCGTCGGCTGCTCGAAAATCTCCTTGAGCATGTAATGTTCGTACTGCCCCAACTCATATGCTTCGATCTTGTTTTCCAACTGGCTGACGACGGGGCTGGTGTCGATGTCGTCGATGGTGGTGGTGTGGAAGCTGTCAGGGCGGATGACGGCCATCTCGTTGTCGTTGAGATAGATGGCCTGCGTGGTGTGCTCGACGATGGCGGCCGGATCGGACGCCACGATGTACTCATCCTTGCCTACGCCCAGGATCAGCGGGCTGCCCTTGCGGGCGACGACCAGTGTATCCGGCTCATCCTTGCAGACCACCGCCAGGCCGTAGGTTCCCTCCACTTCATGCAGCGCCGCCTGCACGGCCCGCTGCAAGAGCGATGCTCCAGCCGGCAGATGGTTCTTGGCCTTCAATTCCGTGTAAAGATCGCCGATGAGGACGGCCAGCACCTCGGTGTCGGTCTGCGTGACGAATTTGTGGCCGCGTTCGATAAGAAACTGTTTGAGCGCGGCGTAGTTTTCGATGACGCCGTTATGGACCAGAGCAAGCCGGCCGGTGTCGTCCGTGTGGGGATGGGCGTTCACTTCATTGGGCGCGCCGTGTGTCGCCCAGCGGGTGTGGGCCATGCCGATATGCGCGGCCGGCAGTTTCTTTGCATCGAGAGAGGATTCCAGCACACTGATGCGGCCGACGGCCTTGCGGACATGGAGATGATTGGCGGCATCGATAACAGCAATGCCCGCCGAATCGTAGCCGCGGTATTCCAATCGCTTAAGCCCTTCGATCAGAACAGGCTGGGCCAGGCGTCTCCCGACATACGCAACGATTCCACACATACGCACCTCCGTGTACCACCCTACCACACAATACGCACCGATGTCGTGCTGCGTCCGATAAGCACGCTGGTTTCAGTCTATGCTTCTCCCGCCGCCGGGCAAGTGGGCGGCGGAGTTTTCCGGCATGTGCAGAGCCGCATTGCACGGGCCGATACATATCGGCCGGCCGTGCGCCGGTCGCGTGGTCCGCTGCCACTAATGTGCGGGGCCAGGGAATCGTAAATCGTGAAGGGACGCCGGCGCTCTCGCGTTTGGCGACAATTGGCGTACAATGACCGACCAGCCGATCACGGCCGCTGAAATCCGCCGGCCTAAATTGGTTGCGCGGAACCAGTTGCGGCCCCGCGCGGCCCCAGAATCGGATGGCTCGCGGAACATGACCACAACGCCGAAAATTCGACCCTACCGCCTCCCCAGCCTCAAGCCGTGGTGGAAGACCGTTCCCTTTCCGCTGGTCTCGGCCGTTGTCTTCCTGGCCGTCACCGCCAGCCTCTATGGCAACGCTTTCCTCAAGGGCGGAAACAATATCTGCGCCCCGCAAACCGGCGACACGGTGGCGATTTCCGCCCCCTTCATGAGCTACATCGGCGAGCAATTCCGCCACGGGCATTTTCCGCTGTGGCTCGATCGCATTTATTCCGGCGTACCGCTGGTCATCCAATGCAATTATTTCTATCCCGTGGCCTGGCTGCTGGCCGTGCTGCCGGTGGCGACGATGGTCAACATCATGCTCGCCGGGCACGTGTTTCTGGCCGGTTGGTTCATGTCGTTCTGGAGCCGCTCGCGCGGGATCAGCGGATTCAGCTCGATTGTCGCGGGGTTGATCGTCTCGCTGGGCGCGGCATCGACGCTGCAACTGTTCTCCGGCCACGATGGCGTGCTGACGTCGATCGCGTGGATGCCGATGATCTTCATGGCCATCGACAAGCTCTTCGAGAAACCGCGCTTGTCCTGGGCGCTGCTGGGCAGCTTTTTTGTCTGCATGTCGGTGTTCGGCGGGCTGGCGCAACTGACATTTTATGGGGCCATTCTGGCTGGCATCTACACTGCGCTGCGATTGGTGCCAATGGTCTGGCTGGCGTGGATCAGGCCGGCCCCGGTCCCCAGCGGTCTTCCCGCAGACCCCTATGAAATCACTGCGCGGCCGGACAGCGCCTCCAGGCGGATTATCACCATCGCACTGCTGGCACTGTTGATCTATCCCCTGGCCGGGCTGCTGTCGGCGGCGGACCTGATGCCGACTTTTGACATCAACCAGGAGACCCTGCGTTCCAAAGGCCTGGATCTGCAAATGGCGGGCAGCAGTTCCGAGCCTCGGGGAATGTTCATCACCCTGTTTGATGCCAACTTCTGGGGCGACATCATCAATTGGGATGACACGCATCCGGCTTATTTCAATCGCGCTAATTTCTGGGAAGTAAATTGCTACATCGGTGTCGGGGCACTGGTGCTGGCGGTCTACGGCGCCATCCGCGGTCGAAAAGAGCATCGACGGTTCATGGCAGCCATGGTGCTCATTTGCGCGATCGGAGCCTCGGGCCGTTATATACCCTGGTTATTCAGGCTTTTGGCGACCTGCGTTCCGCTCTATGCTTCGTTTCGTGCCACGTCACGATTCTTCATTCCGATGACCATATTCCTGGCTCTGCTGGCCGGGGCGGGATTGGACGCATTGCCGCGCCGCCGCGTGTCATGGTGGTCGGTGGGAGCAATTGCGGCGGCGGCCTTGCTGGCAGTGGGTGTGGCGATGTGGCTGCGCCACGATGTCACCAGCGGCGGTCACGCATGGGCCGACACGCTCAAGGCGATCGAGGAGAAATACGATCCGACCGGCGGCACTGACGCCGTTATCGGAAGCGAACGTCTGGAAATGCCGCAATTCATCAGGTCCAGCGGGCTTTACGCGGCCGGCACTCTGATCACTTGCGCGACGCTTTTCGCCGCGGCGGCGCTGATATTCGCCGCGGCGAGGTACTGGTCCAGGGCCGGCTGGCTCATGGGCGGCATGGTGGCTGCCGAAGTCTTTTTTTTCGCATGGCACTACCACACGACGACCAATATGGTCCGTCCGCTTTTCCCGGTGTGGAAGGATGAGACCGCCCTGCTGCGCCTGGACGATCCCGACGCCCGCGTGGCCACCACCACCTTTGGCCTGGGTGATCCCGCCCTGGACCTGGCCAACCTGGGCATGCTGCCCGATTTCAATTTTGACAATGTCTACGGCTACGACCAGATCATCCTGCGCCGTTACGCCGATTTTGTCGAGTCGATTCAGACCGATGCCTTCCCCAGTCTCCGCGACAATATCAAGGCGGGACTGAGCTTTGTCCCGCCTGTCTATCTTGAAGGAATCAGAGACCCCAAGAATCCAAATGTCATCGTGGGTCTGAAGCACAGCAACCGCCTGGGCTATCTGCGCTGTCGCCGGGTCTTAGTCCAGTACCCGGGAGACAACCATCAATATGCGGGGCTGGTTCTGCCCATTCCCGACAGCGTGGCGCACGCCATGCTCGTGCGGCAGACACAGATCTTCACCGACTCCGACGAAGACACCCGCCGCGACAAGATCCTCTCGGCCATTAACGACCCGACCTTCGATCCGCGGCAGACCGTCATCCTCGAACAAAAGCCCGATCCCGCTCCGGCTCTCAGCGGTGAGCCGGGCGCTCCGCCTGTCGTGCATCAAATCGATCCCGATCACCTGGAAATTACCGCCGATGCGCCCGGCCCGGCCGTGCTGGTTGTCACCGATTCCTATGCCAAAGGATGGAAGGCCGTTCCGATGCCGGACGACATCTCGATCCAGACGCATTACGACGTTCTGCCGGCCGACTACACGTTCCGCGGCATTCCGCTGGCGGCCGGGCATCACCACATCATGCTCGAATATGCCCCGGCGTCGTTCACCCTGGGACTGAGCCTGAGCCTGGGCACATTTGCCGCGTGGCTGGTCGCTCTGGTTCTGATCGGCGTCACCGAAATGTCCCGCCGTCGGCGGCTGGCAATGCTGGATGACGAATCCTCCGAACCCGTGACCGTGGCGGTCGCTCGAGTGGGCGGCGCCGCCGCCGTGTCCGATGCGGGCCCGCTGCAACCGGCTTCCGAGGCCGACCGCCTGGCCGACGCCGCCAGAGCCGAGGCCGCCGCCCGGCAGAGCAAGCCGGCCGCAGATCTCCAGCCGGTTGCCGGACCGCAATCGCCTGTTGCGGACCAGAGCGATACCGAAAACGAAATTGACGCTCCGGCAAAGGACCAGGTTCGGGCGGACGCCGATGCTCAAGCCGCCCAGAGTGATGCCGACGAACGAGACGATCTCGATGCCTTCGATCTGGACGACCTTCTCGGCGAATCGGATGTGCCACCGCCAACGGAAATCGCCCCGCCGCCCCAACCGGCCGCCGAATCCCCCCGGCACACTGCGCGGCCCGCGCAACCACCCGCCCCGGCCGCGGAATCCGTCGCGCCACCAGCTCAGCCGCCAGCGCCCAAATCGCCCCCGGCCGCGCCCGCGATACCCATTGCCCGGCCGATAGCGCCGCCGGCAATCCCTGTGGCGACGGTACAGCCTCCCGCGGCCGCTGTGCAGTCATGGATAGACCCGCCGCAGCGGCCCATCGCGACGCCCGCGGTCAGGCCGCCCGCTACCACGCCCGTACAGAAATCGCCCGTCGTTCCTCCGTCATCGCCCCCCGCCGCGCCCAAGTCGCCGCCTCCGGCAGCCAAGCGTGCGGCTTCGGCGCCGGCTACACAGCCCGCCGCGCCCCCGCCGCCGCGACCCGCCGCCGCGACCGCCAAGCCTGCGCCCTCTCGACCGGCCGCATCCGCTCCCACGCGCCCGCCCGTCTCTCCCACTCCGCCGCCCCGTCAACGCGGCCCGGCCAAACCCAGTGCTGAACCGTGGGCTGCTATTCCGCGCTTCGATGGTTTCGGAAATGCCGACACGCGCCGGACTTCAACACTACCGCGCAAGCCACAACCTCCGGCCGCACCGCCAAAATCCCCGGCCCCCGGGAAACCTGCTGACCAGAGCGGCAGCGCCCAACCCAAACCACCTCAAAAGCCGCCCGCCGGCCCCAACTCCCCATGACGGGCCGGCAAGTCCTTTGATCGTTCAAGGCTACAACGATGGCTGAGACCAACGTCGCCGTTGCAACTTCTCTGACATCGCTTCCCGCCGCGCCATTTGATGCGGCCGTTGTCATTGCCACCGTCCTTCGCCCATCCCTCCAGCGCGCGGTGGAATCGGTCTATCGCCAGAAATTCGCCGGCCGCATTCAGGTTCTCATCGGCATCGACAAGGCCGTCGGCGATCGCGCCGTCCTCGATCGCCTGCGCGACCAGTGCCCGGCCCATTGCGCGCTGACGATCGTCGATCCCGGCTATTCAACCGCCGCGCGCAACGGCGGCCTCTACGCCGAAGGCAGCGGCGGCGCTCTGCGGACCGTTTTGAGTTATCTCGCCCACAGCCGCCGCGTCGCCTATCTCGACGATGATAATTTTCTGGCCGACGATCACATCGCCACGCTCTGCGACACTCTCAACCGCGCCGCCTGGGCGTTCAGCCTGCGCTGGTACGTCGACCCTGCCACCGCCCAGCCGCTGTGCATCGACCAGTGGGAATCGCTCGGCCCGGACAAGGGATGTTTCAAGGACGAAACCGGCGGGTTCGTCGATACCAGTTGCCTGATGATCGACAAAATCACCTGCGAGTCCGTGTTGCGATTCTGGTGCCATCCGCTGGCCGACGATCCCCGCGGCATGAGCGCCGACCGCCATGTGCTCTACTATCTCAAGCAGGGCTTTCGCGGGCTGTGCACCGGCAAGGCAACCAGCTTCTACACGCTGCATCCCGACGATTTCATGCACGGCCGGCGGTTGGCGTGGATCGAACAAAGCAGGAAAAGCAAATGAGCAGATAGAGCATACCACTGCACCAGCCGATTGCAGCTCAGTCCACCGCTCACCGGTCAGCTCCGTGCTCCATTCATGCCTTGAGAATCGGCAGGATCGGGAATTGGTTGCCGAGGATCGGCTTGCTCGGCGT
>Ga0181520_10003339_pt1 | contig 28338 bp, 34 predicted proteins | sample PEATcosm2014_Bin_29_FD_132451 | JGI IMG/M metagenome (GOLD analysis project Ga0181520, IMG submission 132451) | Peatland microbial communities from MTU Mesocosm Facility, Houghton, MI, USA - PEATcosm2014_Bin02_30_metaG | ecosystem: Environmental > Terrestrial > Soil > Wetlands > Peat | place...
AAAATTCTTCGCGCGGGCCTCGGCCAGCGCCTTGTTCAGCAGCTTTGCGCCTTCGGGCATCTCGCCGCGGATGTAAATGTAGGCCAGCTTCACGTCATTCGCGAAGCAGGAAATGATCATGCCTTCGATGAGCTGGTGCGGGTCCTTGTGGATGATTTGACGATCCTTGAACGTGCCCGGCTCGGATTCGTCGGCGTTGCAGATGAGATAAATTGGCTTGCCGCTCTTGCGGTCCACGAAGCTCCATTTCAGGCCGCAGGAAAAACCCGCGCCGCCGCGCCCGCGCAGGCCGGAAATTTTTACATCCTCGCGGATTTGCTCCTGCGGCGACTTCTTTTTGCCGTCCGGCAATTCCACCGGCTTCATTGCGAGCGCCTTTTTCAACTCTGCGTAGCCGCCGTGGCGCAAATAGCATTCGATGTCCGGCGTGTAACCGGGTTCATCGGCGTGCTTCAAAATCAATTTGTATTCCTGCGCCATATCAGCAACTTGACTCTTCAGTAAATTTCTCTAGGCTAATTCGTCCCATCTCCTGCCCGATGGTGTAACGGTAGCACAGCAGACTCTGAATCTGTTTGTCGTGGTTCAAATCCACGTCGGGCAACCATCCGCCATTTGCAATTTTAAAATTTCGATTCACTGGTTGCATCATTTTACCTTCCTCTGCAGGCGGAGCGTTTCATCAATATAATGGATATGCGCCGGGTCTTTGGCCCGCATCACGGTGGCTTTGCTTTTCCGAATGGATTCCAAGGGCATGACGGGAATTTCGCAGCCATGAAATTTCAACTTGCGCACTTTCCGCAGTTCCGCCGCAAAGCTGCCCAACCCGGTGACCTTGTAAATGAAATTGACCAGCATTCCATCGCTCAACTCCACAACGGTGTTGCGAATCATCTTTGCTCCATGGCGCAACGCCACGTTGACCGCGCTCATGTATTGGCGCGGCGGCAGATCAATCCACAAATCCACGTCATGCGTGACCACCGGAACACCTTGGAGAACAGCGGCTGACATACCGATCAGTTGGAAACGAATGTTTTCAGCGCGGAGCGCCCCCACAAGCCGAAAGAACGCAGGTAGGTTTCGTTCATCTGCCAGCGCTCGTCCGGCGTCGCCGCCAGGCTGCGCGCGTAAAGAATTTTTCCGTGCTCGTCCAGTCCGCGAACGTGTTTGATCCGTTCGTAAACTTTTCGCCAGTCTTTTAGGCTTGTCGTTTTCATGTTTTTGCTTGGTGGTCATCGGCCTTCATTTGCAGCCGCTTACGATCTCATCAGCCTTTTGGTGGCTGACACCTTCGTAAAAATTATCGCCGACCATCATCACCGGCGCGGTGCCGCAGCTCGCGAGGCACTCGACAAATTCAACGGTGAACTTTCCGTCCTTCGTCGTCTGCGGACCGTGCTTGTGCGCGTCCAGACCGAGCTTGTCGCAAAAATGTTGGTGCAGCTCATAAGCGCCACCCAGCGCACAACTTAACGTGCGGCAGACCTTGATCTGATATTTGCCCACCGGCTGCTGCCGGAGCATCGGGTAAAACGTCAGAATTTCAAAGACATTGATCGGCTGGAGCTCCAGCCTCTTCGCCGTCCATTGAACAGCTTCGGAGGAAATCCAGCCGAACTGCTCCTGGATCGCGTGCAGCACCATGAGCGACGCGGCGCGCTTCACCGGATAGTGCGAGATCAACTCGTTCACTTCCGCTTCCAAACTGGCGGTGACTTGAAAACTCATTTTGTTTTCGCCACCAAGGCACCAAGAAGACACAAAGAAAATTTTTTCTTCAAAATACTTGGTGTCCTGGTGTCTTGGTGGTTCATAAAATTTAACGGTCGCTTTCTCCCATCACAAAGTCGAGTGAACCCAGCACGACGGGCACGTCGCTGACCATGCAGCCGGGCAGCAGTTCGCCAAGGATGCTCAAATTGATGAATGAGGGCGCGCGGATTTTCAGGCGATACGGCGTGCCGCCGCCCTTGCTGTTGATGTAGAAGCCAAGTTCGCCCTTCGGATTTTCGTGGCCGAAATAGATCTCGCCGGGCGGACAATTCACGCCTTCGGTCACGAGCATGAACTGATGGATCAGCTCTTCCATGCTCGACATGACTTTTTGCTTTGAAGGCAAAGTGATTTTTCCATCCTGAATGCAGACCGGTTCGTTTGTTTTGTTTTCCGAACCGCCGGGAATTTTATTCACGCACTGCTCCAGAATTCTCATGCTCTGGCGCATTTCTTCCATGCGGACGAGATAGCGGTCATAGCAATCACCCGTCGAGCCGATGGCGATGTCAAAATCCAGATACTTGTAGCAAAGATACGGCTGGTTTTTGCGCAGGTCGAATTCCACGCCGCTGCCGCGCAAATTCGGGCCGCTCAAACCGTAATCAACCGCCATTTCCTTCGAGACCACGCCCAGGTCGCGCAGACGATCCACCCAGATGCGGTTGCGCGTGAGCAAGGTTTCCGCTTCGGCGAGCGCCCCGGCAAACTCTTTCAGGAACTGGCGGACTTGATCGCACCACGTCGGCGGGATGTCGCGCATCACGCCTCCGATGCGGGTGTAGCTGGTCGTGAGCCGTGCGCCGCTCGCAGCCTCGGCCAGGTTGTAAATTTTTTCGCGCTCGGTGAATGTCAGCAGGAAAACCGTGATCGCGCCGGTGTCCATCGCAAACGCACCGAGGCCGAGCAAATGCGCAGAAATTCGGGCCAATTCTGCAACCATCACGCGGATGTATTGGCAGCGCGGCGGCAGCTTGTCGTGGATGCCGAGCAGCTTTTCCACCGCGAGCGCGTAGGCGACGTTGTTCGCGAGCGGCGCGAGATAATCCAGCCGGTCCGTGTAAGGGATGAACTGGGTGTAGGTCATGTTCTCGGCGATTTTCTCGTCGCCGCGATGCAGATAACCCACGTCCGGGTCGGCCTTGGTAATGACTTCGCCGTCCAGCTCCAAAACGATGCGCAAGACGCCGTGCGTGGCCGGATGCGACGGCCCCATGTTCAGGACCATCTTCTCGCCTTGAACCTCCTGAAGTTCTTCGGTCGCCTGCGCGGCCCGCGCGGCGGAATCGGAAATTTCAATGTCTTGAACTTGAGCCATGAAAATTATTCTTCCGGCGTGCGCACACGCGGTTCGCGGCCAGTCGCATCACCGGAGCTGGGAATCGTCACAAACGGCCCGCCTTCGAGCGGTGCCGGATTGGTGAACGCCACGCCGGGCAAATCTGTCGGCTTGCCAGCCAGCGGAAAATCTTTGCGCAGCGGAAAATACGAATAGCCTTCCCACATCAAAATCCGGCGCAAATCGGGATGGCCGCTGAAACGGATGCCCATCATGTCGTAGATTTCGCGCTCGTGCCAGTTGGCCGTGCGCCAGACGGGCAAAACGCTCGGCAGCTCGGATTTTTCCTCGCTCACATCTGTCTTAAGGCGTAATTCCCTGCCGCTGGCCACGCCGCGCAGATGATAAATGACCGTCCAGCGCGGATCTTCGCCGTAATTATCCACGCTGGAAATATCCACGAGATAATCGAAGCCGAGCTGCTTCTTGGCAAAGCTGCAAATGTCAAAAATCCTTTCCGCGTCGGAAACTTGGATGGAAATTTCGCCGCGAAATTCCTGCGGTTCGGAAATTAAATCTCCAAATTTGGCCTTGATTTTATTGGCGGATTCGAGGGCGGACACGGGGAATTATGATTTGTCAAGATGCAGCATTTTGGCCGCGACGGTTTCCCGCAAGACGGGCTGCCTGCCGATTTTTTCCTGAATTTTCATGAGCGCGTCCAGCACGGCTTCAGGCCGGGGCGGACAGCCGCCAATATAAACATCCACCGGCACAATCTTGTCCACGCCCTGCAAAACGGCGTAGCTGCGATACATGCCGCCGGTCGAGGCGCACGCGCCCATGGCGATGACCCATTTCGGCTCGGCCATCTGGTCGTAGATGCGCTTCAGGCACGAGGCCATTTTGTAAGTGACGGTGCCGGCGACAATCATGCAGTCGGACTGGCGCGGCGAAAAGCGCATGACTTCGGAGCCAAAGCGGGAAATGTCAAAACGGCTGGCGCCCGCGGCCATCAGTTCAATCGCGCAGCAGGCGAGACCCATCGGCATCGGCCAGACGGAGTTTTTGCGAAACCAGGCGAGCGCGGCGTCCACGGTCGTCAGCACGACATCGCCTTCGATCTTTGAGTTGTAGCCGTATTCGCTTTGTGCCTGCATCTTGTTAAAATAAAATGCACCTGAAAATAGGCGCGCTTCAACCTAACCGCCGCCCCAAAAACCGGCAAGTTCAAATTTGTGATTTTTTTCACAAGCAAAACTATTTAACTTGGTTTTAACAATCAGGTGACAAAAATGTGCTACAAACTTGGGCTTGTTACGGGCGAAAAATTAACTAAATTTAAAAACGCGCCTGACGCGCCCTATGAAAACATTCGCAGAATCCAATTTTCCGGGCCGGCTGATCGCCGTTGAGGGCCTCGACGGGTCGGGCAAATCCACGCAGATTTATCTGCTCAAGCGCTGGCTGGAGGCCGAGGGCATCAAGGTTTATTTCAGCGAATGGAACTCGTCCGAGCTGGTCAAGTCCGCGACGAGCAAGGGCAAGAAGCGCGAGCTGCTCACGCCGACGACGTTCAGCCTGATTCACGCGACGGATTTTGCCGACCGCTACGAACGGCATCTCGTGCCGCTGCTGCGCGCGGGCTATGTCGTGTTGTGCGACCGCTATATTTTCACGGCCTTTGCGCGTGACGTGACGCGCGGCTGTCCGCCGGACTGGGTGCGCGGCAATTACAGCTTCGCCTGCGCGCCGGACCTGACGATGTTTTTCAAGGCGGACCTGGAAGTGTCGTTGAACCGCATTTTGGAAGGCCGGCCCAAATTGAAATTTTTCGAGGCGGGCATGGATTTGCGGCTTTCGACCAACCCTTACGAGAGCTTCAAAATTTTCCAGGGCCGCATTCTTGAGCAATACATGGCGATGAGCCAGGAGTTCAATTTTGTGACGATGGACGCGAACGAAAACGTGGAAAAACAGCAGGTTCTCGTCCGCAAACTCGTGAGCGAGCGGATTGAGTTGAAAAAATTCAAGCGCCGCAGTCCGCTGCCGCTGCCGCCGTCGCTGCGGGATGAGCGCGAGGACAAGGAAAAGGAAGAAGACAAAGCCGCATGAAAAAATCGCATCAATTTTACGGGTCCGGCATTCCGCGCGTCAAAGCCGAAGACCTCGGCGGCAAGCTGATTGTCATCGAAGGCGCGGACGGTTCCGGCCGGTCCACGCAAATCGCCGAGCTGGTCAACTGGCTCGAAACCAGCGGCCTCCCAACGGTGCAGGTCGGCTTGAAACGCTCCACGCTCGTCAGCGAGGAGCTTGAAAAGGCGCAGGAAGGAAACGTTTTGAGCCGGACGACGTTGAGTTTGTTTTACGCGACGGACTTCGCCGACCAGTTGGAAAACATCATCTTGCCGGCGCTCAAGGCCGGGTTCATCGTGCTGTCCGACCGTTATATTTACACGCTGATGGCACGTGACATGGTGCGTGGCATGGACGAGGCATGGCTGAAAAATCTTTACGGCATCGCCCCGGTGCCGGACGCGGTGTTTTACCTGTCGGTGGAACCGGAGGAGCTGGTCCAGCGCAACCTCTCCAAAAATGCCACGCTGGATTATTGGGAAAGCGGCATGGACCTCGGCCTTTCGCGCGACATGTTCGACAGCTTCCTGCAATATCAGGCCTCGATGCAGGACGTCTTCAAGACGCTGCAAAAAACTTACGGCTTCGACATCGTGGACGCCAACCGCTCGGTGAATTCGGTGACCAAGGAGCTGCGGAAAAAAATCGCCGCGCTGATCGAGGAACAATAAAACCTACGGCGTGTTTGGCGGCGGCGGGGGCGGAGGGAAATTATTTGTCTGCGACTGTGACTTGAGTCGCTCTGCCCCGGTCAAAACTGCCTGCGCCTCCGGCGACAAATTGGTCGTGGACAAATGTTGCGCGGCGAGGATCTTCGCCAGCCGGTTCTTGAAATCTCCTTCCGCTGCCGGCGCGGCGTTTGTCCCAAAGATGGGCTTGCGAAACGGGCGTTTCACCAGTTCGTCAAAATCTTTCCGCTGTTCAAGCGTCAACACTTCGCGGATTTCCAGCCGCGCATCCTGAAGGGTCTTGCGCATCTGGTTCTGGCCGTCGCTGATGATTTTTTGAATCGCCTCATGCTGGTCGGTGGCCAGATGCAGTTGCACGTCCAGTTGTTGCAGAAATTGTTTGCTCAAAACTTCCGGCAGCCGCGCCGGCCTGGGGGCGTCTGGCAGGCGCGGTGCCTGGTTGGTGGCCGGCGAACCGGCTTCCGCCCCGGCGGCGAGACGACGGGGATTGTTTCGTGGATGCGAATGCTGGACATGATTCACCAGCAGCCCGCCGGTGACCACCCCCGCGCCAAAAATGACGGCGGTGGCAAATATGACTTTCCAGTTGTTCACGGGGCAACCTCGGCCTGGTCCACCGAGGCGAGCAGGGTGTTTTCAAAATCCTGCGACAGGTCGTTGCTGTTGTCCGCCGCCGCCGGCAGGAACAGCGAAGCCACGCCGCAGACCACGGCCACCACCACGCACGAAGCCGCTGCGCGCCACAGTCCGCGCGTCCACAGCGCCCAGCGGTCGGTGATGGCCCGCGCCGCGACGAGCGCCGTGATCCGCCTTTCAAAAGCGTGGGGCACCCGGTCGTCCGGCGGGTTCAAGCGGGCGGCGGCGATCAGTTTTGCCTGCAATTCTGAGAGATTCATAAACACTCTGTTTTATCAGACGGGCTTTCATTTTGGGGGTTACAAATACTTGTCCTGGGTCATGCGCGAAAGAATTTTCCGCATTTCGCCGCGCGCGCGAAAGGCGCGGACTTTCACGAGCGGCACCGACCAGCCGGTGAGTTTCGCAATTTCCTTCACGGAACGGTCCTCAATCTCGAGCAGCTGGATGACCAGCCGCGACGACGGCGAAAGTTTTTCCAGCACACGCTCAATCAACAGCTTGGCCGCCGCCGCATCCTCGGCAGCGCTGCCCGGATCGGCCACGAACCGCTCCAGCCAGTCCTCCTCCGGCCCGGAAAGTTCGCTGAACGACGACTCGCGGTTGCGCTGGTGGCCGCGCAGAAAATCGTAGCACGTCCGCACCGCCAGCCGCATCAGCCAGTGCTCAAACGGCGCCTCGCTGCGGAATGTCTTCAGCTTGTCAAACGCCTTGAGCCACACCTCCTGCACGATGTCCTCAATCTCACTTTCGCGCCGCGCGTAACGCCGCGCCGTCGCAAACACGCGCGGGGAATATTTCACAACGAGCGGCTCGAAGCTGGCGGCGTCCCCCTGGAGCACTGCGGCGATCAGTTCGGCTTCGGACCGTTCCATGCAGAGAACCATTTCCGCACCTCAGCGGTGCGTCAAACCCAGGGCGGCTTCAAACACGCGGGAAAATTCCGAGATGGATTCCGACGCCTTGTGCGGCTGCTCCAGCAGGAGCTTGAGCCGCTCCGCCACGGATTGTCCGGGGCGCAGGCGCATCAGCTCGGCAGCGGCGACAATGTTCGCCAGCCGCCCGTTCACGTCGTGGCGCATCTCCCGCAGCTTTTCGTGCAGAACCAGAATCTGCTCCTCGGTCAACGTCACCGGCCCGCTGGGTTTGTAATCGGCTGCCATGTCCGAATCATCGCGGAAACCGCCTGACGAAAGCAAGCGGCTTCACGCATAAAAATAGCCCAGCTCGCGCAATGACGAATAATCCTTCGCCCGTTCCGCCGTCGCACGGCCAATGATGACGTGATCCACCACCTCGATTTTCAAAAGCTGCCCCGCGCGGATCAAATCCCGCGTCACCTTGATGTCCGCCTCGCTCGGCGTCGGGTCGCCGCTTGGATGATTGTGGACCAAAACAATTCCCGCTGCGTTCGCCACAATCGCCGCGCGAAACACCTCGCGCGGATGCACCAAAATGGTGTCCAGCAGACCCTGCGATATTTCTTCCGCACGGATCAATTTTTTCCGCGCATTGAGCAGCAGCGCCTGGAATGACTCCACACTTTTGAGCCGGTTCGTCTCGCGCATGAAGTTCACGACCGTCGCCGGATCGTCCAGCACCGGCGATTCCTCTCGCCGCTCCTGCTCCATCCGTCGCGCCAGCGCGAACGCCGCCACCAGCGTCGCCGCCTTGTCCGGGCCGACGCCGGCAATCTGTTTCAACTCATCCACCGTCGCCAGCGCCAGCGCGTTCAGCGAGCCGAATTTCTGCAAAATATGTTGCGCCACCTGCACCACGTTCGCGCCGCGCAGACCCGTCCGCAGCAGAATGGCGATCAGCTCCGCGTGCGTCAGCGCATCCGGCCCGCGCGCCGCGAGCCGTTCGCGCGGCCGCTCGCTCACCGGCTGGTCTTTGAGCCGCAATCCTTCTGACATGGTGATTTGTGATTTGTGATTTGTGATTTGTGATTTGTGATTTACGATGGAAAACAGAATTTCAACGCCAACCGCGTCAATCGTCAATCGCAAATCCAAATGGAACCGCCGCGCACCCAGAACGATTCACTCACGCTGTTCCAACAACAGGCGGTTGAAGCGCGCGGCAACGTCCTTGTCATGGCTGGGGCCGGCACTGGCAAAACCAGGACGCTCATCGCCCGCTGCCTCGACTGCCTCGGCCGCGAACGCGCGTCGCTCGACGAACTGCTCATCGTCACTTTCACCGAGGCCGCCGCCGCCGAGCTGCGCCAGCGCCTCCGCCGCGAGCTTGAAAAAAAATCCGCCGCCGCGCCCGGCGACGACCACTGGCCGCGCCAGCTTGCGCTCTTCGACATCGCGCATATCGGCACGCTCCACAGCTTCTGCCTGCGCCTCGTGCGCGAGCATTTCCACGAACTCGGCCTCGACCCGCAGCTCGCCGTCCTCGACGAAGGCGAAGCCCGCCAGCTCGCGAGCGAGACGCTGGACGAACAATTCCAAGCGCATTACGCCGGCGAAGATGAATTTTCCCTCGCCGTCCAAAATCTGATCCAAATCCACGGCGGCGGCCGCGATGAAAAAATCCGCGCGCTCATTTTGCGCCTGCACAATTATTCGCAAACCCGCCCCGCCGCCGCCGGCTGGCTCGCGGAACAAATCCAGAAATTCTCCGCCACCGAACCCGCCGAATGGCGGCGCTGGCTGCTCGAAGCGATTGCCGGCTGGCGCGACGAATGGCTGCCTGTCTTGGAAATTCTTGGAGCGCCGGTCTCCGACCCGGCACGAAGTTTATCCCGCGCGGAACACGCCGGGCCGGAGGCCGGCGCTCCAGGCAACAACGAAAAAGCGGCTGAATTGGCGGGCATTTTACATCGTCTTCAAAAAAACTTCACGCGCGAACTCGCGGCGGAAGTTCTGGAACAAATTGTTTCCGCCGACAGCAACTGGCCGGCAAAACGCAAAACTATTCTGCGCAAGCCGCTGGAGGGTTTATTCGATGAAGCCGCATTTCTCGCCGCGCTTGCGCCGGTCAAAAATGGCAGCGATCCGCTCGCGGAAGACTGGACTTGGGTCCGCGGCCACATGGAAACCTTGCTGCGCCTCGCGCAGGAATTCGCCGGAAAATTTTCTGAATGCAAGCGGGCTGATGGCGTGCTGGATTTTCACGACCTCGAACAGTTCGCATTGAAACTGCTCTGGGATTTTCCCGCCGGCAAGCCGGCCGCCGTCGCAGAAATCTGGCGCGACAAACTGCGCTTCGTTTTCGTGGACGAATATCAGGACATCAACGCCGCGCAGGACAAAATCATCGCCGCGCTTTCCCGCGATGGCGCGGCGGCAAACCGCTTCCTGGTCGGCGACGTGAAACAGAGCATCTATCGTTTCCGTCTGGCCGACCCAAAAATCTTCCGCGACTACGCAAAAAACTGGTGCGGTGAATCCGGGAAAACCATTCCGCTCGCGACCAATTTCCGCAGTTGCGAGGGCCTGCTGAATTTCGTGAACTCCGTTTTCCACCAAATTTTGCGCGAGGAAATCGGCGGCGTGGCTTACGGTTTGGACGTTGAACTAAAATTTGGCCTGCCGGACAAATTCAGCGTTGCCAATGACAAAATGCCGCGCGCCGAGCTGCTGGTGCGGTTAAAAAACGGGCGCAGTGAAAACCGTGAAGATGAGGAGGGCGAACTGGCCGGCCTTGACGACACGGAGCGCGAGGCGCGGTTGGTGGCCTGGCGGCTGAAGGAGTTCGTCGCGGCGAAAAGCGAGATATTCGACGAAAAGAAAAACGTTTTTCGCGCCGTCGAATGGCGCGACATCGTCATCCTGCTGCGCTCACCAAGCGGCCGCTCGGAAATTTTCGCCAAAGAATTCGCGCACGCCGACGTTCCGCTGGCCGTGGCGCGCGGCGGCTTTTACGAGAGCGCGGAAATTCTCGATTTCTTGAGCCTGCTGCAATTGCTGGACAATCCGCTGCAAGACGTGCCGTGCATCGCGGTGCTGCGCTCCCCGCTCGTCGGCTTGTCGCTGGACGAGCTGGTGGAAATCCGGCTGGCGGCGAAGGAAACACATTTTTGGACGGCGCTGAACCGGGTCCAGAGTCTGAAATCCAATGTCCAAAACCCGCTGGCGGGCAAAGTCGGGAAATTTCTCGAGCGGTTTTCGCGCTGGCGGAAGCTGGCGAAGCTGAATCCGCTCTCGGAATGCCTTGAGGCGGTGCTGACGGAGACGCTTTACGCGGACTGGCTGCGGGCGCAGCCGCGCGGCGCGCAGCGGGCGGCGAACATTGAACGCTTTTTGCATCTCGCCCAGTCGTTCAACCAGTTTCAGCGGCAGGGACTTTTCCGCTTCCTAAAGTTCATTGCGGCGCAGCAGGCGGCGGGAGTCGAACCGGAAGTTTCCGCCGTGGCGGCGGAAAACGCAGTCCGCTTGATGAGCATCCACCAGAGCAAAGGCCAGGAATTTCCCGTCGTCGTCCTGCCGGACCTGGCAAAAAAATTCAACGAGCAGGACCAGCGCGGCGAAATAATTTTTGATGAGGAGTTCGGGCTTTGTCCAAAAGTAAAACCGCCACACGCCGGCCGGCGCTATCCCAGTTTGCCGCACTGGCTCGCGCAACGACGCCAAAGACGCGAGCTGCGCGGCGAGGAATTGCGCCTGCTTTACGTCGCGCTGACGCGGGCGCGTGACACGCTTGTTTTATCGGCGACCATCACCGGAAAGAAATGGGAAATGCTTTGGACCCGACCAGGGCCGGTGACGCCGCAGAAAATCGCGGCGGGGAACAGTTTTGCCGACTGGCTGGGCCTGTGGTTCGCGCAAAATGCCCGGGACGCGGATTCGAAAGCTGGTGAAAGGCCGCATCTTCGCTGGCGTCTGGTCGAAGATGAAGAAATCGCATTTGCGGGCAAAACAGGAAGCGGAAGGGGAGATGTGGAAATCAAACTGCCGGTGCTTGACGACGCGGCGATGGGAAAATTGCGCGAAATTTTGAACTGGGAATATCCGCAGGCGGCGGCAACGAAGCGAAAGGCGAAATCATCCGTCACGGAATTGCGGCGCTCGGCGGAAGATTTGGACGACGAGGCGGAGCAGGTTTTCCCGCGGCCAAGGTTTGCCGGGAAAATTCGGGAAACTGAAAGCGGGAAGCGGATCTTGAACGCGGCAGAAACCGGCGTGGCGCACCACAAATTTCTCCAGCATGTCATGTTGGAAAAGACCGGCGACCTCGTGGCGGAAGCCGAACGGCTGGTGCGGCAAAACTATTTGTCCCCGTGTGAGCGGGCGGCGCTCGATTTGGCGGCCCTGGCGGATTTTTGGAATTCAGAACTTGGCCGGGCAATCCGGGCGGACGCGGAAAACGTGCGGCGCGAACTGCCGTTCACCGCGCGTTTCAGCCCGGCCGAAATCGCCAAATTCACCGGCTTGAAAGCCGCCGCTGGATTGGAAGGCGAGTTCGTCGTCGTGCAAGGCGTGGCGGATCTGGTGGTGTTGCGACCGCAGGAAATCTGGCTGGTGGATTTCAAGACCGACCAGGCCGGCAATGGCGGTCTGCCGCAGAAAATTAAAAATTACACGCCCCAGTTGCGGCTTTACGCGGCGGCGCTGGAAAAGATTTTTTCACGCAAGGTCACGCTGCGCGCGCTGCACTTTCTCGCCGCGCGGCGGACGGAGAAAATTTAGTCGGCTTCGAGCGAAAGCTGGCTGGGGCCGGCGGCTTCAGGCTTGTCCGGCGCCGCCTCTTTTGCCGGTTCGGTTGCGGGCGTGTCTGCCTCATGCAGCCGCACCAGCGCGGGGCGGATGAGGCGGCCTTGAAACGTCAAGCCGGGGGCGAGCGTTTCGGCGACGGTGGCGTCGGCGGGCGGATTTTCCACGCCGTGGGCACGGTGCTTTTGCGTGTCAAATTTTTCATCCGGCGTCGCGCTGAACGGCGTCAGGCCGACACGGCGCGCGGCATCGCGGCAGGCGTGCTGGAACTGGCCGATCTGCTCGGTGAGTTCCGGCTGGCCGGAACGCGCGGCGGCGTTGTGCAGCGCAAAAATATGATCAAGGATGCGCGCGACGACCTGCAGCCATTCGCCCTCGGCGCGCCGGAGTTTTTCCACCTCCAGCCGCAGCGCGCCTTTTTCGGTGTCGTTGAGCTTGAGTTGAAATTCATTGAAATCGCGGATTTCCGTGGTCATGCGCCCGGCGATTTCGCCGGCGGCGGCGACGGTTTTTTCCATGTTGCCCTTCGTGGTTTCCTGGACGAGCGCCCACTGGCCGGTGGCGGCGGTGATCTGCGCGGAATACTCTTTCAAGTCGTGCAACCGTTCCGCGGCGGTGCCAACGGCGTTGACCTCGATCAGCTTTCCAGTGGCGCGATAATCCAGAACAAACGGCAGGCAGCCGAGCAGCGCGCCCAGCGCAACGCTGCCGACAGACATATAAATTTCGGCCTGCGAAATCGGATGCGCGGCCTTGTAAACCACGGCGGCGGCGGCCACGATTAAAACCCCGTTTGCCAGCAGAAACGGCCACTTGGGAATTTTCCAATCTGGAGCTTCGTTCATGTTGTCATTGTCCGAAAAATGCGCGCCAAGCGCAAGCCAACGGCGCGTTTCTCCTCGACTATCGGCGCGGAAACAAAATCATGGGCGCGTGCGCATCTGCGTCATCTTCAACCCCGCCGCGCGCGGCAACCAGGCGCGGCGGTTCCGGCGGCATCTTGACGGAATGGCCCGGCAGTCCGTCTTCAAAGCCACGACCGCGCCCGGCGACGCGCGGCGATTTGCCGCCGAGGCGGTCGTGAACAAATTCGACCTGATCGTCGCGGCGGGCGGCGACGGCACGGTGAACGAAGTGTTGAACGGCATCGGCGCCGCGCCGGACGGATTTGACCGCGCGCGGCTTGGCGTGCTGCCGCTCGGCACGGTGAATGTCTTCGCGCGCGAACTGGGAATTCCGCTGCGGCTTGAGCCTGCGTGGGAAATGTTGCGCCGGGGCCGTGAAACCTCAATGGATCTGGGCCGCGCGGATTTTCTGGACAAGGGCCGGCCGGCGCGGCGGTTTTTCATGCAACTGGCCGGCGCCGGCCTTGATGCCCGCGCGGTGGAGCTGGTGAGCTGGCAGTTGAAAAAAAATGCCGGGCCGCTCGCCTACGTCGTCGCCGGCTGGCAGGCGCTGCTGGAAAGGCAAACGCCAATCACCGTCCGCGCGGACGGGAAGGAACTGAGCGGCGAACTCGCTTTGATCGGCAACGGAAAATTTTACGGCGGGCCGTTTGAAGTTTTTCCCGGCGCGGCGGCGGACGACGGGCTGCTGGACGCCTGCATTTTTCCGCGTGTCAGTTTGTCGTCGCTGCTGCGCCTCGCGCCCGGTTTTATTCTGCGGCGCAGATTTTCGGAGCAGAAAGTCCGGCGGCTGCGGGCGGAAAAACTTGAGCTGACCAGCGAAACGCCCGCCGCGTTTGAACTGGACGGCGAATGGGTTGGCCATCTGCCGGCGACTTTTTCCGTCGGGCGGAAAAGACTGCGCGTCGTCGGGCCGTGAATTTTCATGCCTTCGGCTTGCCGCCGGCGCGGAACAAGATTAGCCTGCGTGCTGATTTGCATGAGTGAAATTCTGGTCATCGGCCACAAAAATCCCGATACGGACGCGATCTGCTCCGCCATCGGCTACGCGGAGTTCAAGCGCCGCACCGGCATGAGCGAGGCCGTGGCCGCGCGCTGCGGCGACACCAACGACCGCATTGATTTCGTCCTGAAAACCTTCGGCGTGGCCGCGCCGAAATTCGTCGCCGACGTGGCGCCGAAAATTTCCGACGTGATGCAGCGCCGCATCTTGAGCGTGCGCCCCGATTCCACGGCGGCGGAGGCGCTGCGGCTGATGGATGAGAAAAACCTGCGCCTGCTGCCCGTGCTGGACGAGGCGCGGAAATGCCGCGGCCTGCTTTCGCTGTTCAAATTGAGCAAGTTTCTTTTCCCGGCGGTCAACCTGAACGCGCCGGGCGAACATAATTCACGCGAAGTCTTGTCGTCGCTGGCCGGACTGGCGCAGACGCTCGACGGCCGGCTCGTCGTCGCCTTCGAGGCGGAACACGAGCAGGAATTGATTTTGATGATCGGCGCGATGGGGCTGGAATCGTTCGCGGCGCGGCTGGAAAAATTTCCGCCGGAAAAATCCTGTGTCATCGTCGGCGACCGCTGGGACATCCAGAACGTCGCCATCCGCGAAGGCGTGCGCGTGCTCATTGTCACCGGCGGCATCGGCGTCGAGCCGAGGATCGTCGAGGCCGCGCGGAAAAAAAACGTCAGCGTCATCACCTCGCCGCACGACACCGCCACCACCGCCTCGCTCTGCCGCGCCGCCGTCGCCGTGCGCCATGTGCTGAACGAGGAGTTTCTCTGCTTCCGCGAAAACGCGCCGCTCGCCGCCGTGCGCGAGGAAGCCATGTCCTCCGGCTACCTCGCGTTTCCGGTGCTCGACGGCGAAGGCCAGACTGTCGGCATCCTGTCCAAGACGGATTTTCTGAAAACCGTCACGCGCAAACTGATTCTCGTGGATCACAACGAGCTGTCGCAGGCCGTGCAGGGCGCGGACGAAGTGGAAATCATCGAGATCATAGACCACCACCGCATTGGCGCGCTGGCCACGCAGCAGCCGATTCTCTTTCGGAACGAACCGGTCGGCTCGACCAGCACCATCGTCGCCGACTGTTTTTTCCGCAACAACGTGGAGCTGCCGCGCGACATCGCCGGGCTGCTGCTGGCCGGCCTCGTGTCCGACACGCTGAATCTGACTTCGCCGACGACGACCCCGCGCGACGCGGAAATTTTGAAGAAGCTTGAAGGGTTTTCGCAGGTCAACGCCCGCGAGTTCACGGAAAAGCTGTTCGCCTCCGGTTCGCTGCTCACGCTCAAGCCCGCGCCGCAGGCCATCGCCACGGACTGCAAGGAATACGCCGAGGCCGGCGTGAAATTCAGCGTCGCGCAGATCGAGGAAACCGGCTTCGAGCAGTTTTGGAAGCGCAAGGACGAGCTGCTCGCCGCGCTGGAGTCGAATTGCGAGAAACGGAGCCACCTCTTTTCCACGCTGCTGGTCACCGACGTGGTCACGCAAAGCTCGCTGCTGCTCGTCGTTGGCGACGAGAAATTCATCAAGCACATTGATTACCCGCGCCTGGAGCCGGGCATCTACGAACTGCGCGATGTTGTTTCCCGCAAAAAGCAGCTGCTGCCGTATCTCACCCATTGCCTGCGCGAGACTGAAAAGGGCGTGAAGAGGTGATCCGCCTGCCCGCAGCTCCGTTTCTTCATCCGCGACCATCTGCCGACGGCTCGCACCGGCTCAGGTCTGCGTTTCAGCCGGATCCGGCACAGCCGATTCCTCACTTTTCGCCTTTGCCGTCTCGTCCAGTTGAAGCTGTTCCGGCGGCACCGTGGCCAGGCCCGCATCGGCCGTCACCGGCGCGGGCGGATGTTCGACCGGAATGCGGCGAAGCTCATCTGCGGCGGGCAAATCTTCAAGCCCGCGCAGGCCGAAATATTCCAAGAACAACGGCGTGGTGCTGTAAAGCGCGGGGCGGCCGACCACTTCCGCGCGGCCGCTCTGCTCCACGAGGCCGCGTTCCAAAATCGTCTGCATCGTGCCGTCCACATTCACGCCGCGCACCTGTTCGACTTCGGCGCGCGTGACCGGCTGGCGATACGCGATGATGGCCAGCGTTTCCAGCGCCGCCTGCGAGAGCCGCGACGGCCGCGTCTTCACGCCGACGAGCGCCTTGAGCCACGGCGAGAATTCCGGCTGCGTGACGAACTGCCACGCGCCCGCAACACACGCGAGCCGGTAGCTGCGCGCGGCGGTTTCATGTTCGCGCGCCAGTTCTTCGAGCGCGGCGGTCACGTCATCGTCCTTCGTTTTCTTGAACGGCTTGGCGGCTTCGTCCGCGTCTTCCGCCGTGGCGGCGCTGGCGAGCACGTCGCGAAGCTCCTTCACGCTCATCGGTTTCTGGGCGGAGAACAGCAGTGATTCCAAGATGAATTTTAATTCCATGCAAAATGATTATTGCGGCTTTTCAGGTTCGGCCTGTGGCGCGGCTTCCGAAGCCGGCGCGGCGGGTTCAACAATTGCCGTTGCCGATTCCGCCACCGCCGATTCGGGTTCTCCCGCTGGAACCGCCAACGTCGCGCGGCTGATTTCGATTTCCGCGAACGGCTCCGGCTGGACGCAGGCGAGCTGCTTGAGGCGGATCAGCTCCAGCAGCGCGAGAAAGGTGCAGATGACTTCGGAGCGGTTCGCCGCCGTGGCAAACAGTTCGGAAAATTTCACCGAGCCGCGCTCGGAAAGGGTCTGGAGGACAAACTCGATTTTTTCGCTGACGGACCATTTGTCCTCGTATATCTCGCGCGTGCCGGCGGTTTTCTCCGAAAAGCGTTTAAGGACGGAATTGACGGCGTTGAGCAGATCAAAGATGCCGGCTTCCAGTTTCGCGGGCGCGTCCGTGTTTTCAAATTCAATTTTCCCCGGCCGTCGCGGATAAATGTTTTCCTGGCGGGCCTCGAGCGTCTGCAATTGCGCGGCGGCGTCCTTGAATTTTTTGTATTCGACGAGCTGGCGGATGAGCTCCCAGCGCGGGTCTTCGCCTTCGTCCTCGGCTTCGACGACCACCTGTTGATCCACGGGCAGCAGCTCGCGGCTCTTGATATACATGAGCGTCGAGGCCATCACGAGGAATTCACCGGCGACTTCCAGGTCGAACTGCCGCATCAAATCAATGTATTCGATGAACTGCGTGGCGAGCTTGGTGAGGTTGACCGCATAAATGTCCACCTCCTCCTTTTTGATGAGATAAAGGAGCAGGTCGAGCGGGCCTTCAAAGACCTCAAACTGGACTTTATATTCCGGCATGAAACGGGGCAAAGCGTAGATTGAAGCGGGCGGCTTGGCAATGCAGGAACCGCCCGCTAATGGCTCGACGCGCCGGCGAATTTCAGGCAAGCTGCGGCATGGACTCGGACGAGCGCACAATTTTTGATTACCTCAAGACCTGGGGTGAGGAATTTGTCAGTGCCAAGGAAATCTGCCGCCGGGCCGGCGGTAAAAGACGTTATGTGGAGGACAATAATTGGGCCGCGCCCATCCTTCAACGCATGAAAACGTGCAACCTTCTCGAAGGCGACGCGGTCGGCCGCTACCGCATCAAGCCCGCGCCAAAAAAAGGACACAAAGGACGCTGGGTTTCGCCCGACATCGAAAAAATCTTGCGAGAAAGCGGGGTCAAGATTGACGCCGAGCGCGCGGATGCCCTGGCCGGCGAACCTCACGAGCAGCTCTGATGCTCGCGGCGCTGCTCACCACACTGCTCTTCGCCATCTCCGCCGTTTGCGGCCATCGCACGGCCAGGCAAGTCGGCGGCGCCGAGGCCAATTTCTGGCGCCTCGCGCTTGCCACGATTTTTCTCACCATCTGGGCGAATCTCTTCGGCACCGGTTTTGCCGGCGCACCGGCATGGTTCATGTTGAGCGGACTGTTCGGCATCGGCCTCGGCGACTCCGCCTTTTTTCAGGCGCTGCCCCGGCTGGGCAGCCGCCGCACCGTCCTGCTCTGCCAGTGCCTTACCGCGCCGTTCGCCGCGCTCATCGAATGGCTGTGGCTGGGAACAAAACTGAACTTCCCGGAAATGCTTTGCGTGGCCGTGATTTTGATCGGCGTGGCCATTGCGCTCGCGCCCGGCGACCATTTGAAAATTTCCCGGCGCGATCTGAAAATCGGCGCGGTCGCCTGCCTGTTCAGTTCGGCGGGCGGCGCGCTCGGCGCGGTGTTCATCCGCAAAGCCTTCGCCGTCTCGCACGCCGCCGGAATTTATCCCGACGCCGGCACCACCGGCTACCAGCGCGTCCTTGGCGGCATTCTGGTGCCCGCAATTATTTTGCTCGCAGTGAAAGGGCGTTCCGCCCGCGCCCACGGCCCGATGTTCGAGGAAAAAACGCTGGCCGTCTCGCGCGAAAAATGGCGGCGCATCTGGCCGTGGGTGCTGGTCAACGCCCTCGCCGGCCAGACGCTCGGCGTGACCTGCATGCAATGGGCGCTGGACACCACCAGCGCCGGCATCGTCACCGCCATCATCGCCACCACGCCGGTCTTGCTGCTGCCAATGACGCGCATCGTGGACGGCGAAAAAATCGGCCTGCGCCCGCTGACCGGCGCGCTGGTCGCCGTCTGCGGCGTCATCGGCCTGACCTTTTTCCGGTAAACAATTTCGCCGCGGCTTAAGCTTCCCCGCCGGGCGTTTACGGTTAGGATTACGGTTAAGATGATGAAAGACGAATTGCAGGCCGCCGTGGAAAACCTTGGCCTCGAAAAATTCCGCCGCCACATTTTTCTTTGCGCCGGCGCGACGAAACCCAAATGCTGCCCGCGCGAAACCAGTCTCGCGTCATGGGATTTTTTGAAGCGGCGGCTGAAGGAATTAAACCTCGTCGGCCCGAATCCGCTTGTTTATCGCACGAAAGCCAACTGCCTCCGCGTCTGCGTGCGCGGGCCGGTGGCCGTCGTTTATCCCGAAGGCGTGTGGTATCACAGTTGCACGCCGGAGGTTTTGGAGCGCATCATCCAGGAGCATCTCGTCGGCGGGAAAATGGTCGCGGAATTTTCCTTTGCCCAAAACCCGCTGCATTGAACGGCTGATTCCCGCCGTTTTTTTCTCTGGACATTCGCCGGCCAACGGCGCAAGGTTTTTGGCAAGTTCGGAATTGCGGGTTTTTATGGCCAGATTGCTCGTCAAAACGCAGGGTTTAGGAATCCAGGCGCTGGAGCTGCACATGGGTGTCAACCACGTCGGGCGCAATCCGGATTGCGAGCAGCAGCTGAATCATCATACCGTGTCGTCGCTGCATTGCGAGCTGTCGCTGACCAACGACGGGGTTTATCTCCGGGATTGCGATTCCACCAATGGCACGTTTCTCAACGGCGAACCGGTCAAGGAAGCCTGGCTCAGGCCCGGCCAGGAATTGAAACTGGGCGACGTCGAATTGTTCGTCGAATCTACCGACGCCACCATCGCCATTCCGGAAATCCGGCAGGAAATGCCACCGCCCAAGGTGATCCAGGAAAACGGCGAACTCTATTGCGCCCGCCATCCGGACCGGAAGATCACCTTCAAATGCACGCACTGCGCCGAGGTCATGTGCAACGCCTGCGTGCATGTGATGAAGCGCCAGGGCGGCCAGCCGCTTTACCTCTGCCGCGTGTGCAGTCACAAGTGCGAACGCATCGAGGTCGTCCAGGAAAAGAAAAAAAGAAGCTTCTTCGGCTTCCTGCAGGACACCGTCAAGCTCAAGTTCACCCGTCCGCGCAACGAGCGGAGGAAATAGGCTGACAGGAAAACGGGCTTGGCTGTTGGCGGGCACAAAGTTTAGACTGGTTTCAATGGATTCATCAAATCCACTGGCTGCTGCGGCGCGGTTAAAAAAAACGACCTCGCTGCGGCCGACGCTCGCCCTGGTGCTGGGCAGCGGCTTTCATCACGCCCTGGCCGAACTGCGTGTGGACAAAAAAATTGCCTGCGCGAAAATCCCCGGCTTTCCCCAACCGACCGTCAGCGGCCACGCCGGCGAATTATATTTTGGCCATCTGGGCCGGACGCCCGTGCTGGTTTTGAGCGGACGCGCGCATTTTTATGAAGGCCATCCGATGGCACGCGTGACGTTTGCGGTGCGGGCGCTGGCGGCGTTCGGCATCCGCGATCTGCTGCTGACGAACGCGGCGGGCGGCGTGAACAAAAAATTCCGCGCCGGCGACTTCATGGTCCTGACCGACCACATCAATTTTATGGGAACCAATCCGTTGCGCGGGCCGGCGATTCCGGGGCTTGTGCGGTTCGTGGATCTGACCGATGCCTACGACGCCCGGCTGCGCGGACTGCTGTTCCGGGCCGGGAAAATTTCCGGTCTGAAATTGCAGCGCGGCGTTTATCTGGCGGTGAGCGGACCAAGTTACGAGACACCGGCGGAGATTCGCGCGTTCGCCAGGCTGGGCGCGGACGCCGTGGGCATGAGCACGGTGCCGGAGGTGATTGCCGCGCGGCAATGCGGCTTGAACGTCGCGGCGGTCTCGTGCATCACAAATCTGGCGGCGGGCATCAGCCCGGAGAAATTGTCGCACGCGGAGGTTCTGGAAACCGCCGAGCGGGTGAAAAAATCCGGCGCGGCATTGCTGAAAAAGTTTGCCGGGCTTTACAAAACAAATTAACGCCGCGAACAACGCTGCGGACATGTTTCCGCGTTGCGTCAAGGCGTGGTTTGTTTATTCCGCGGCTGATAAAAAATGAAAATCAATTCCAGGAAGCTGGTGCAGGCGGCGGCCAGGGCGCGCGCCGGCTCGGTGTCGCCGTATTCCAAATTCAAGGTCGGGGCGGCGCTGCTCACCAAGGCGGGCAAAATCGTTGGCGGCGCGAACGTCGAGAGCGCGAGCTACGGGCTGACCTGCTGTGCCGAGCGGATCGCGCTGTTCAAGGCGCTGACGGACGGACATAAAAACTTTGTCGCGGTGGCGGTCGTGGCGCGCTGGGACGGCGGCCCGATGCCGTGCGGCGCGTGCCGGCAGTTGCTGGCGGAATATGCGCCGGACGCCAAGGTGTTTGTCGCGGACAGCGAGGATTTGGACACCGTCCAGACGTTCACCGTGCGTGCGCTGCTGCCGCGCGCATTCCGTTTAGCTTCTTGAAATTCAACGCTTTCGTGGTATTCTCCCGTTCCTTTATTGATGAATCCGGAAGTTGTCTTTGGTCTGGAAAATGCGGCGTGGCCGGCGTTGCTGGTCAACGCGGACGGCGCGGTGCTGATGTTTAATGAGGCGGCCAAATCAGTTTTTGGCGCGGCGCTGGACGGCAACCCGGCGGAACTGGCCTCCATTTGGTCGCCGGCGAACAGCAGCGGGGCGGTGGATTTTTTGATGCGCTGGGGAAAATCTCCCGTGCCGCTGGTGGAATTAAAATTTCGCGCGGACGGCGGGATCGAAAGAGATTTTTCCACGGCCATTGCGCGGCTGGCGAACGAAGGCGGCGAGTGGTTTGTGCTGCAATTGCTGTCGTTGCCGAAAATTCTCCCGGCCGCCAGGCCGGTGGAATTGCCGGCGGAATTTAGAAACGCGACGGGCGACGCGGCGTTGAAGCAGAAATTGGAATGCGTGCTGCAACTGGCGCGGACGGTGTCGCTGGATTTTAACAATGCGCTGACCGGGGTGCTCGCGCATACCTCACTGCTGCTGGGCAAGGCGGAGCCGGATCATCCATGGCGGCATTCGCTGCGGGAGGTGGAAAAGTCGGCGGCGCGCGCGGCGGAAATCGCGAGCGAGCTGGCGCTGTTCAGCCGGCAGGAAAAGGAAACGCGCCGCGCGCCGGCGGGCAACCTCAACGCGGTGGTGGGCCGGTGCGTGGATTTTTTCCGCAACGCCAGCGCGCCGCGGCTGGCCTGGCGGCTGGCGCCGGAACGCACCTTGTTTGAGGCGCGATACGACGAGGCCAAGGTGCAGCAGGCGTTGACGAAGATTTTTGAGAATGCCGTCGAGTCGTTCGGCCCCAAGGACGCCGGGCAGGTTTCCGTGGAGACGCGGAACGTGGAGCTGACGCAGGCCACGCAGGACCGCAATGTGCGGCTGGCGGCGGGCGCTTACGTTTGCGTGGAAATTTTGGACAACGGCTCCGGCATCGAGGAGGCCGATCTGCCGAGAATTTTTGAACCGTTTTTCACGACAAAACGCCCGCCGCATCGCGGCCTCGGACTGGCGCTGGTTTATGGCATCATCACCAATCACGGCGGAGGCGTGGCGATTTCCAGCCAGGTCGGCAAAGGCACCTCGGCGCGGGTTTATCTGCCGGCGGAAAAGACGTTCGTCCACGAATCCCCGGCCGCCGACAAGGAACTGCGCGGCACGGGAACCATTTTGGTGGTGGACGACGAAAGCCTGCTGCTGACGATGGCCGACACCATCTTGTCAGATTTTGGCTACCAAGTTTTGACGGCGAACAGCGGGCAGAAGGCGTTGCAGATCCTGGCGCAGACCGGCATCACGGTCAGTCTGGTCATCACGGACCTGGTGATGCCGGGCATGGGCGGGCGGGAGCTGCTGGAACGCATCCGGCGACAAGGGCTGGAAATGCCGGTCCTGACCATGAGCGGCTATGTGTTGCCGGAGGAGAAGCAAACCAGCGCGGGCTATCTGCAAAAACCGTTCACCACCACCGAACTGCTGTGCAAGGTGAAAGCCGCGCTGGCGCCGCGACAGTAGTTGACTAAAACAAACAGTTTTGTTTAACTGAGCTTATGCAAATTGAAAGTTTGAAAGTTTTTTGCGACCTGGCTGAAACCGAAAGCTTTACCAAGGCCGCCCAAATCAACAGTGTCACCCAGTCGGCGGTCAGCCAGCAGATCAGTTCGCTGGAACGCATCTTCAAATCCCTGCTCATTGAGCGCAGCAAAAAACGGTTCCGCCTCACGCGCGAGGGTCAGGTGCTCTACGATTACAGCAAGCAAATCATCCAGACTTATGAGTCGCTCCACAGCAAGCTGCAGGAGTTGAAGGACATCATTTCCGGCACCATCCGGGTGGCGACGATCTACTCCATCGGCCTGCACGATCTGCCGCCGTATGTCAAAAAATTCATGAAAAACTACCCGACGGTGAACATCCACGTCGAGTATCGCCGGGCCAACCAGGTTTACGAAGATGTGTTCAGCAATGTCGTTGATCTTGGACTTGTTGCATATCCAACGAAGGATGCCAGGCTGGAAATCATCTCCTTGCGCAAGGAGCCGCTGGTGCTGATCTGTCATCCGCAGCATCCGTTCGCCAAACAAAAATCCATCAAGCTCAAAAGCCTGGCGGATCAGAAGATGATCGGTTTTGAGCCCGACATTCCCACGCGCAAGGCGCTGGACAAAATCCTGCGCCAACACGGCGTGGAGGTGAAACACATCATGGAGTTCGACAATGTTGAAACCGTGAAACGCGCCGTGGAAATTGACGCTGGCATCTCGATCGTGCCGCTCGGCACCGTCACGCAGGAAATCAACAAGCAGACGCTGGCCGCCGTGGCAATCGAGGACGGCGAATTTTTCCGTCCGCTCGCCGCGCGTTACAAGAAGAACAAAGTGCTCTCGCCCGCGATGAAACAGTTCCTGGCCACCCTCAAGGACGAAGCTTGACCGCATTTAACCCGCCGGCGGGCGACGCCAAAACGCCGCCCGTTTTGTGTTTTCAAAAGTTATTTCAGATTTGCCGGATTCAACGGCTTCAAATCCTTCGGCAGAAAAATTCCATCCTTGCGGATGAGTTCGCCGTCGAACCACACCTGGCCGCCACCCCAGTCCTGGCGCTGGATCAGGACCATGTCCCAGTGGATCGCGCTCTTGTTGCCGTTGCCGCAATCCTCGTAAGCCTGGCCCGGCGTGAAATGCAGCGAGCCGGCGATCTTTTCATCGAACAAAATGTCGCACATCGGGCTTAAAATATACGGATTGAAGCCCAGCGAAAATTCACCGATGTAGGGCGCGCCGGCGTCGGTGTCCAAAATTTCGTTCAGCCGCTTGATGTTGTTCGCCGTGGCCCCGACGATTTTCCCCTCCTTCAGCACCAGCCGGACATTTTCAAATTTGGTGCCGGAATACAGCGTCGGCGTGTTGAACTGGATGACGCCGTCCACGGAAGTTTTCACCGGGCAGGAAAACACTTCGCCGTCGGGAATGTTGCGGTCGCCTCGGCACATTTTCGCGCCAATGCCTTTGATGCTGAAACTCAAGTCCGTGCCCGGACTCACGAGCCGGACGCGGTCGGTTTTGGTCATGCGCTTTTCGAGCGGCCCCATCGCCCGGCTCATCTTCGCATAATCCATCGTGCAGACGTCGAAGTATAGATTTTCAAATGCCTCCGTGCTCATGCCCGCCGCCTGCGCCATGCTGGGCGTGGGCCAGCGCAGCACGCACCAGCGCGTCTTGTTCACACGGTAATCCTGCACCGGCCGGATGACTTTGGAATAAAGCTGCACGCGGCCGCTCGGCACGTCGGAATTTTCATTCATGTTGTCCGCGCCGCGAATGGCGATGTAGGCCTGCATTTTTTTCATGCGGAACAGATCCATGTCGCGGATGTCGGCGGCCTGCTTTTCATTCATGCCCAGCAGTTGTTCGCGTCCGACGCGCGTGCGGCGCGTCTCGACAAACGGCGTGGCGCCCGCCGCGCGCACGGTGCGGATGAGTTCGATGGTGAATTCGTCCGGCACGTCAATCATGTCGAGCAGGATGCGGTCGCCTTTTTTCAGCTCGGTGGAATAATTCACGAGCAGCTTCGCCAGTTTGGTGTAACGCGGGTCGGTCATAATTGAGCAAGGATAATCGAAAGTCTGCCCCCGCGTCATCACACAAATTAGTGACAAAAGGCGGCGCTGCTTGGTTGCACTGCAACTCGTTGAATCGTCGAACGGCTGGAAGCCAGTCCGCAAGGCAACGATCCAACGATTCAGAAACCATGCCCGCTCATGGCCCCGGCGGCGTTGGCGTGGAAGCCGGTGCCGGCGTGGCCGGCGACTGAGCAGGGGGCTGCAACAGGCTTGGCTGCATGGTAAACACCCAGTTGCTCCGGCTGGCGCGGGAAATTTAGCGCCAGCACCTGTCAAAACAAATCTTGTCCCCGTTTTTTAACCAGCGCGCGGGTAAAAAACAACCGCCGTTGGGCGACGAACCGCGAATGCGGAACGGAGCGCGCCAACGGCGGCTGGCTGCGGATTGCTGATCAATGATGATCATCCTGCCTTTTCGGCGCGGCTTTCCGGTCCGGCCCGTCACGCCGTGGCTGGACATGTCCGTTGCGATCCGTCCGGAAACGGTCATTGCGAATGGCGTGCGCCCGCCAGTCCGCATGGCCTCTTTCCCAGCCGTGAAAGCGCTCCAGCCGGAAGGGATCGCAGACCAGCCAGACATTGCCGGCACCCAAATAGAAATACTGGTCGCCCACGACCCCGACGTATTCGACTCCGTCCCAGACGTAGGAGTCAGGAACCATCACCGGTCCCTCGACCACCACGGGCGCCGGCGCCACCACCACCGGTGGAGCCACGTAAACTTGCGGCGTCATCACCCCGACCTGCCCGTTGGGCAGCACCACACAGCCGGCCCCCAACACCAATCCACCAACCGCCACTGACAGGCCGAACGCCTGCACATATTTTGTTTTCATCTTCGATACTCTTTTTTGTTGTTTACTGTCTCCGTAATTGGAGATTTTTCATTATATCCTGTGATATAAAATTAAAGGCTCACGTTCAATGCCCACGGACGAAGGCGGCACCACCGCCGGGCTGCGACGTGAACCGCAACCATCGGACCAGCCATGTCGGCCGCCGCTCCGAAGGACTCCGGCCGATGACCTGCTGCGGGGAATATCACGGACCGCTAAAACCGGACCGGCTCGCGGAGACCAAAGCACGCCGCCGAGACAAAACTCTGAGACGGCAGGGGAAGGGGCCAACCGGAACATCTTTCAATCATGGAAGACTTGGAGCAGCCTGATCTTCGGCCTCCGTGGTGCCGCGAAGGCTGCTACATTTGAAAGGTTATCCCAGGCCGGCCCTTTTGTCGAGCCGGGTGTGTATCTGGAACCAGGCAACCGGCAAAGCCATCGAGCCGAAATTTGCGCCGTCGCTCGGGCTCATTGAGGACACGGAGAAAAAGGTCGGCGGCCCGATCTGGGTGCGTGGGGGCATACCGGTGATTTCCGCCGCCGGGAAGACTTATGAAATTCGGAACCGGCTGACGTTGTGCCGGTGCGGGAGTTCCGCCAACAAGCCGTTCTGCGACGGGTCGCACGCGGCCTGACCTTTGCAGGCGGCCACCATTGTGCTCGGATGCGGCGGAGGCCGGAAGCGCGACCACATCAGCAATTTCCGGCAGCCGGCCCAGTTCCCTCGCGCGCCCCGGAGACACCTCATCCGGCTGTGCCACCTCCCCAGCGCTGAGAAGGAATTACTGAGAAGGAATTATTTTGGGGGCGCGTTTTCAGAGAGCCAGCTTCACTTGATGCTGCGCGCGTGGCATCAATATTCGCCCTTCCTGTCCTTTCCCTTGGCGTCGTGTCTTGGCTGAACATGCCTGTTGCGGTCCGTTCGGTAACGGTCATTGCGAACGGCGTGGTTCCGCCAATCCGCATGGCCTCTTTCCCAGCCATGGAAACGATCCAGCCGGAACGGTTCACAGAACAGCCAGACATTGCCGGGACCCAGATAGAAATATTGGTCGCCAACGAGACCGACGTATTCGTAACCGTCCCAGGCGTAACTGTCAGGAACCATTACCGGAGCCGCTTCCACCGGCGGTGGAGCCGCATATACCACTGGTTGCGGGGCCACCACCACGAATGGTTGAAACGCCACCCGTCCATTTGGCTCAAGGATACAGCCGGACACCAATCCCCCTGCCGCCATTGACAGGATAAATACTCGCAGGCATTTTGTTTTCATTGGTTGATTATTTTAATTATTTGAGGAAACGTCAGGTCAAGGGGTCTTCCGCTCCGCATCCACTTCCGTCTGGAGTGTCAGCAGCGGGATGGGGGCAAACGGGGGCGCCCCGGAAACCTTGATGCCGTGGGTGGCCAGCCGCGCCGCCAGCGCCGCGCATCTGGCCAGATGATCCGCGACCTGCTGGTTGGCCCCGGCAATTTGCCCGTTGGCGATCATGGTCTGGTCATTGTCCTTTTCCACGCGCACCGCCAATTCCCGGTAATTCTCCTGGGCTTGCTGCTCCGCCACTTGGGCGGTCGGCCCGCCGGCCCGATCCCGTTCGGTCACTTCCACCTGCGCGGCGGCCGCGACCGCGGTGGCGGCGCGGTTCGTCAGCCGGCTATTGAGCGGGATCTCATTGGCCGCATACTGGCTGGCGGCCGCCAGGCTGCCCGGCAGGAGGGCGATTTCATTGTTGTAGTCGCGCAGGTCCTCCAGAATTTCCAGCCGCGTTTGAATCTTTCCCGCCAGAGACGGCCCCTGCTGCCAGGTGGTTTGAAGCTGGCGTTCGATGACCGCGCCTTGCGCATTCGTCCCGTGGCCCGAGGCGAAGCCGGTCAAACTGGCATAAGCCGTCTTGGTTTCCAGCAGGGCCTGGAGTTTCGCCGGGGACAAATCCGCCAGCGCGATGCGTGGCAGATAGGCCAGGTTTTTTTCCAAAACCAGGCCCTTGGCATCCAGCACCCGCACCGTGCCGGCGGCATTTGACAGGATCAGGAAATCGCCCGTCGGCGGGGCGAGGTAACTGCCGGCGTGGACGCTGGTGACGGCTGCCAGTCCCAGCACAATGAGCGAGCGCATTGACATGGCTGCACAATAGGACCAGCCATGACTTCGCACCATGGGGTGTTCACCCCATGGCAGCCGGCCAGCGGCGGGTTATCTTGCCGGCATGAATATATTATTGCTTGTGGTGGGGCTGCTGCTCCTGTTCGGCGGGGGCGGATTTTATTTTGGCGGTCCCCTCATCGGCGGCGGCGGGCTGGGCCTGATTCTGCTGATCTGTCTGGTCGTCTATCTCGCGGGCGGATTCCGCACCACGAAAAGCTGACCGGCGGGCCGGACGCTCCATCGGCCTTCGCCAAAAGCTTCGCTCGGTGGAAAATAAATGAGCGCGCCGTATTTCCTAGTGCGCTCGGTGGGTGAGAGGTTCGGGACGTTTCTTTAGTCGGCGGTCAGGCTGATGGCGCCGCTCCAGTCGCTCGTGGCGCCGCCCGTGCCCGAGGCACTGACGTCAATGGTGTATTTCACCCCGGCGATCAGGCCGGCGAACGTGTGGGTGGCCGCCGTGTCCTGCACGATCACCGGCACCGCCCCGGGCGTGTTCGCCAG
>Ga0181520_10003340_pt1 | contig 28337 bp, 24 predicted proteins | sample PEATcosm2014_Bin_29_FD_132451 | JGI IMG/M metagenome (GOLD analysis project Ga0181520, IMG submission 132451) | Peatland microbial communities from MTU Mesocosm Facility, Houghton, MI, USA - PEATcosm2014_Bin02_30_metaG | ecosystem: Environmental > Terrestrial > Soil > Wetlands > Peat | place...
ACAACTTAGCTTATTAACTTAGCGCTTATGCCCTACCCCCCCTCCTATATTTATTTTCGCCCCTGTTTCCTTGCACATAATTAAATCAATCGCGAGAATCAGGGATTTTTTCAATAACATACACGCAGGATCGTATCAGTATTAGAGATTGAAGAAATCAGTCTGAATACTGCGTTGCAGATTATTTTCTGCGAATATTCACTGATTCTCTCGTTCGCTATTTCACTGTATATGAAGATTCGTTCGCCCAAGAAACGCTATGCAGCCTTTGACAAAGCTATGCCCGCTTCAATAATCTTCATCGCTGGGGAAGGTTTTACATCCGGCGGCGCCTCTGCGCAATATCGCGGGTTCCTGCGCGGAGACCATATCGAATTCTGATGGTTGAAAGGACAAATCGTCTTGGGCGCGAATCCATTGTTGGGAGTCTTTCTTTGTTGGCTGGGAGGCGTTGCCTCGGCCAGCTTCTATGTTCCGTTTCGTAAGGTGCGCGGCTGGTCGTGGGAGACGTATTGGCTGGTCGGCGGCGTGATGAGCTGGATCATCGCGCCCTGGTTGTTTGCATGGCTGCTGACCAATGATCTGCTCGGCGTTCTGCATGGCGTCTCGCCGTCGGTCATTCTCTGGACATACTTTTTTGGCGTCTTGTGGGGCATCGGCGGCCTCACCTTCGGCCTCGCCGTGCGCTATCTGGGAATGTCGCTCGGCATGGCGCTGTGCATGGGCAACTGCGCGGTCTTCGGCACGTTGATCCCGCCCATCTTTCATCACCAGTTCGGTCAACTGCTCACGCAGCGTTCGGGCATCGTGACGCTGGTGGGCATCGCCGTCTGCGCTCTGGGCATCGTCTTTGCGGGAATGGCCGGCATCGCCAAGGAAAACGAACTCTCCGCCGAGGCCAAGAAGGCCAGCGTAAAAGAGTTCAACCTCAAGCTGGGTCTGATTCTTGGCATCTTTGCCGGCGTCATGAGCGCTTGTTTTGCTTTCGGATTGGATGCGGGTAAATCAATCGGGGATGTTGCCGTCGCCAGCGGCGGCAGCGCGCTCTGGCAGGGATTGCCGAAGCTGGTCGTGGTGCTGGCAGGCGGCTTTACCACCAACTTCATCTGGTGCGTCATCCTGAATATGCGCAACCGCAGCTATGGCGAGTATCTGAAGCCGACCGCGTCAGTGGAGAGCAAGTCGCCATCGATGATCGGCAACTACCTGTTCTCTTTTCTCGCCGGCGGCATCTGGTATCTGCAATTCTTCTTCTACACCATGGGCGATTCGCAGATGGGCCGCTATAAATTCTCCAGTTGGACGCTGCTGATGGCCAGCATCATCATCTTCAGCACACTGTGGGGCATCGCGCTGAAGGAGTGGAACGGAGTGAGCCGCCGGACAAAAGCACTCGTCACTCTGACGCTAGTCACGCTCGTCGGCTCTACGGTGATCGTGGGCTACGGAAATTATCTGGGCCGGTAAGGAACTCTGATTTAGTTGTAGCTTTGAAAGGGCACGGCTTCAGCCGTGCCGTATATGCCACATAACGAACGAGGGCTTTAGCCCCGGAGGGAATGTTCGCTCAAGATAAAGAACCAATTGACGGCATTGCGTATATCTCCTCTCAACCCGGCAGTGGCAATTCACCATCAAGCGCCTGCGCGATCAGCTCCTCGCGCAGGTGTTCCACGCTGGAAAATTCGATAGCCCGAATTCCCAGCTTCCGCGCGGCTTCCACGTTCTCCCGCTTGTCGTCGATGAAGAGCGTCTCGTCTGGCCGTGTTCCCAGTTCACGCAGCGTGTGCAGATAGATCGCCGGGTCAGGCTTGGCGATACCCAACTGATAGCTCCACACCAGCACGTCGAAGCGATGAATCCACTCGAACGCGCCCGCGACGCTCGCGTAAACGTCGTCGCCGATATTGGAGAGTATGGCTGTCTTCAGCCCGCGCTGCTTGAGCTTGAGTTGCCAGTCCACCATCGCAGGATTCTCGACGGTCCACAGGCGCTGGTCCCAGCGATTCAGCTCCACCGCATGGTCCGGCGGCAAACCGGCCTCGCGCAGCAGCTTCTGCCAGACAGCGAGGCCTGTGAGCTTGCCTTCATCGTAGGCGGGGCGGTCAGCCCAGTAGAGCGGCTTGAATCGCTCTTCTGGCAACCCGGTAATACGCAACATGGCGGCCCACGCTTCGGCGTTCGGTGGCCCCGTCAACACAATCCCAAAATCGAAGACAACCGCGCGCAATGCCACTCTCACTCTCCCGTGCATCCGTGTAATGTTGAAAGGGACGCCTGTTTCTATTCTGCCTGACGACCCTTCGATAAACGGAGGGAGCAGTGGCCTTCAGGCCACTGAATACTGTCTTGCAATCAAAGCGGGCTTTAGCCCCGAAGAAATTCGAGTCAAGCCAATCGAAAGAATCCCGGAGATTTGAGAAAAATGCGCTTTTCACATAGAACCAACTGGAACACGGAAGAAAGCGATCTGGCGCGGGCGCACCGTCTGCGCGTCGCCGCCGGATTGCCGATCGCCGATCTCACCGCCTCGAATCCAACTCGCTGCGGCTTCACCTACGATCCTCAACTGCTCGCCGCGCTCACTGATCCTCGCGCCCTCGACTACGATCCACAGCCGCGCGGCAGTCTGAGCGCGCGGCAAGCTGTCTGCGCCTACTATGCCGGCCACGGCGTTGCGCTCGCGCCCGAGCAGATCACGCTCACCACCAGCACCAGCGAGGCCTACAGCTTCCTCTTCCGTTTGCTCTGCGATCCAGGCAGCGAGATTCTTGTCGTGCAGCCCGGTTACCCGCTCTTCGACTTCCTGGCAACTTTGGACGACGTAAAGATCAAAGTCGCCCCGCTTGTCTACGATCACGGCTGGCAGATCGATGCGGAGGGTTTTCGCCAAGCCATCACGACACAGACGCGAGCCATCGTCCTCGTCCATCCCAACAATCCCACCGGCCACTTCACCAAGCAGTGGGAGGGCAGGGAACTGGCGCGGCTTTGCCGTGAGTTCGATCTCGCGCTGATTGTCGACGAGGTCTTTCTCGACTATAGCTTCGGCGGGGAGCCGAAGAGTTTTGCCGACGGCCTTCAAGGCGTTCCCGTCTTCGTGGTCAGCGGGTTGAGCAAGATTGCCGGTCTGCCGCAGATGAAATCCGCCTGGATTGTGGCTGCCGGCCCCGAGGCTTGTATGGCGCTTGATCGTCTGGAGGTCATTGCCGACACCTTCCTCTCGATGAATGCGCCGGTGCAGAGCGCATTGTCAAAGTGGCTGGAAGGCCGCGAGTCGATTCAGCGACAGATACGTGTGCGTGTGGCGGCTAACCTGGCCGAGCTCGACCGCCAGCTTGCCCAACTCCCACAGGTAAGCCGCTTGCAGGTCGAAGGCGGATGGTACGCGGTGCTGCGGATTCCGGCGCTTCAATCCGACGAGCAAACGGTGCTCGAGCTGCTGGAGCGCGGCGTTTGGGTGCATCCCGGCTACTTCTTCGGACTGAAAGAGTCAGGCTGGCTGGTGGTCAGCCTGCTGGGGCCGGAGTTGGAATTTAGCCGTGGGGCCGTTTTCCTGGCGGAGTATCTGAAGCCGCAGTAAGAAGTGTGCCGCTCCAACCGAAAGCTATTCCCAAGTCTCTGCCATCTATGCCACACGCAGAAAGGGATTGCTCTTGCGCTCCGCGCCGATAGTGGTCTCGGGGCCGTGGCCGGCGAGGACGCGGGTTGCGTCGGGCAGCGGAAGAAGCCTGGTGTGGATCGAGTGGATGATCTGATCGAAGTTGCCGCCGGGCAGGTCGGTGCGACCAATGCTGCCCTGAAAGAGCGTGTCGCCGGCTACCAGCAAGTTGAGCGGAGCGAAATGGAGGCAGACTGAGCCTTGCGTGTGCCCCGGCGTATGAAGTACCTGTGCGGGATAACCATCCAATCCGACTATCTGGCCGTCGGTGAGAATTGCATCGGGCGGCGCGGTCTCCGGCGTTGCCATGCCCAGCCACCCTGCCTGCATCTTCATCGTCGAGAGCAGCGGAAGGTCAGCGTCGTTCAGATAGATGGGGGCGCCGGTAAGCTGCTTGAGTCGGAGCGCGCCACCGACATGGTCGATGTGCGCATGAGTCAAGAGAATCTGCTTGAGTTTGAGGTTGAGCGCGTCGAGTCTGCGATGAATGCGAGCAACCTCGTCACCCGGATCGATGACGATGGCTTCGCCAGCCTCTTCATCGCCGAGAATCGTGCAGTTGCAGGCCAACGGCCCGACGGGAAAGCTCTCGATCACCATGGCTTTATCTTACTGCGAAAGATGGTTGCCAAGATGTGCAGGCATAGAAAGGACGACGATATTTCGGATAGTCAAATTGTCGAGGACGAAATAATTACAAATTTCTACTCTTTGAGTTGGTTTACTACTTAGTGAAACGTCGGAGGTCGCAGGTAACCTTGCATTCTATGGTTTATTCGGCAACGGCAGTGAAGGACTGCGCACTTTATGGCGCACAAGCGCCGACTGCCACACCGCAGGTGCCGCGAACCAGAACCGCAAAACGCGGAAAGGCAAAGCTGCCGCCGGCGTCGTCGATCACATTCAACTGACAGAGATATTGTCCGGGCTTGAGTCCGCTCAACGGCACATCGAGTTCGACAGCCACAGCGTCGCGCCCTTCAACGTTGATTGTCCGCGCCTGCACCAGAGGCGTCTCATAAATTTTTGTAGTTCCTTGAATCAACTCCAGGCTGCTGAGCAGATTGATGCCCGGTTTCGTTCCCCTGGGCTGGTTGTCGGCTGCCTTTTCCCGTGCTGGCGAGTAGATTTCGTAAAGCAGATAGAGGTGCTGATCCTGGCGAAAGACGTGGCTGATGTTGGGCACGTACTCCTGGCCGCCGCGCACCAGCGGAGTGTTTTGCTTGCTCGGCTGGCGCATGGAAGCCAGCACGATGGAACTCATTTTGAGCGGTGCTTTCTTCATCTCCGGAAGGGTGACGTCGGCCTCGAAGGAACCCATTTGGCCAGTCTGATTTTCGCGGACGACGAATTTCAAATGATACGTTCCCGGCGGAAGATTGAAGCTGGTGGTGTATTGAATATTCTTTTGCCGCGCCTGCAAACTCGGATCGAGATTCAGCTTGACAGTCTCTCTCGCGTGGCCGATGGTCCGTTTGGATTCGTCAGCCACAGAGCCGATAATGTCCAGCGTGGCTTTATCCTTGTCGCCGCCCTTGACAAAGGGAATCTGCGAGCCGGGAACGATCAGCGAGACCGGCATATAGAAGCGGTTCTCGTCGAGGCGGAAGTAGAGTGCGTCCAGATAGACTGCCATATCAGTGGCTGGTAGATCGCTGGCCAGTTGCTCCTCCAGATCGCGCTCGCGGTCTTCCTTGCCGGAGTGCTGGAAGTCCGCGGGAGCATAGTAGCCGGGCCGATAATCGAGTTTGATTCCGGGCTTGTTGATCTTGATCGTCAGCTTGCGATAGCGGCCGTCGCGCGCCGGATTCGAACTATGGAAGCCAATCGCATAGTAAGCCGAGGTGTCGCGCTGCACCTGCGCGAAGGCCGGAGCAAAATCATTAGAGTCGAAGAAGGCCTTGCCGCCGGTGTCGGAGCTGAGCGCGCCCATCACTTCTTGAGTGGCAAAGTTGGCGTTCATATTGTTCGCCATCGCGCCGCCGCTGTAAGCGCCCGTCCCACGCAGGCTGCCGGTCGATGCGTCGCCCAGCGGAGTCACGGCCTGCAAGCCGCGCGTATCCACGCTGTAGATGGCCAGATTGGCGCGCACCGCCGCATTCACAGCGGAACGCAGCGAGGCCTGATTCTCGATGCCGTCGCGCTGAATGCCGCCGGAAAAGTAGAGCAGAGATTTCTTCTCGGTAATTTTCTCCAGCGACTTGGCGACTGCGCGCAAGGCAAAAAGTTCGCGGTCGGTGTTCAGGTCGTTGTACTCGCTCTCGTCGGGCGTGTAACCGGTGGTGTCTTCCACCTGATTCGAGTTCGCTGTCTCGCCCAAGGCAAAGCCCTGGCCTTCGGTTCCGTTGTAGACGGCTACCTCGTTGATAAGCGCAGTTTTGTCGGAGGTAAAATCCTGATCCACTTTGAGCGTATCGCCGAGCGAAATCAGCGCCACCAGATCGGCAGGTTGCATCTTGGCGCGTAGAAAATCCTGCGCCGCTTTCACGCTGCGATCCAAATCTTCGGGCTGCATCGAGGTCAGGTCGAAGAACATCACGATCAAGCGGTGGTTGCGCAACTCCTCGGGCTTGGCGACGACGACGGGCTTGTTGGCGCTGCTGATTGTCCCCGCCGCCAATCCGCTGATGGTTGCCTCATTGAGCGGCGCGGCCATCTCTACGCTCTGAAAATCGAAGGAGGCAATCCGCTGCGGCTTGCCGTTCTCGGAGACTGTGAAGTCGCTCTGCTTGAGTCCGCGCACCAGCTCGCCGGTCTTCGCATCGCGCGCCACTACATTGGTCAGCACCAGGTCGCTGTTCAACTTGAGCGCAAAGCCGCTTTGCGGCGTGTTGGTTACCTGCGCGGCATGTTGATCCGGTGTTGGCGTTTGCGCAAAGTTCGGCGCTTGCAACGCCAATGCCGTAACGACCGCTCCGATTTTTTGCGCCCAACTCTTCATAAACCTCTCTGACCAACTCACTCATTCACTGTTTCACTGCTTTACTATTTCACCGCCGTTCAAAACCTGTACCTCGCTGTAAATTGAAAGGCTCGCATGGCGGCGACCGAACTCACTCTTCCGAAGGAGGGTGAAACTACGTTGGTGTCCACGCCCGAGTACTGCACGGTATTGAAGACGTTGGTGGATGTGGCGCGCATCTCCATGCTGCGCGTGCCGCCCAACTGCATGGTCTTCGAGAGCGCCATATTGTTCTGCACTGTGCCCGGTCCTGCAATCGAATTGCGCGACGCATTGCCAAAGATCGCGCATGGATAACTGGAGTCCGCGGCCGTCGGCGCGGTAAAGGCAGCGGGGTTGAACCACTCCAGCAGCGAGCCAGCGCCAGCCGTCACTGAAACGCCGGGAACAAGATTGGGCCGCAGCGAACCGGCCGTGCCGCAGGCCACGCTTGATGGAGCTGCCTGATAACTCGGCGAAAGCGGCGTTCCTGTGGCGAAGGTAAAGCTGCCGGAGATGGAAAAACCCTCCAGAATATGCGAGGCCGTGCCGCTGGTAAACCAGAACTTATCCTTGCCGAAGGGCAGCTCGTAAAGATAAGTTCCGCTGACTCGCTGTCGGATGTCGAAACTCGAATTACCTTCGTCGCCTTTCAGGTTCTGCCAGTTCTGCGCCACCACGGTTGAAGTGCCGCCCACCGAACCGGCGTCGTCAATGGAGTGCGAGTACTGATAATTCGCGCCGAAGGCGATGCCCTTACTCAATCGCTTGTTGACCCTGATCGTCCCCGCATTGAACTTCGAAAACGCTTCAGCCTGCTCGTAGTTGAAGATCAGATTTGCGGGATCGGTATTCGCGCTGGTGATGCTCATGCGCGGCGCAATGGTGTCGTCAAGATGATTGCCCCTCGATCCGTTGTAGCCTATGTTAACCACCACGTTCCAAGGCAGCGTCTTCTGTATGTCAATGTTCCAGACCTGTACATAAGGCAAGTGGTAATGGGGATCGAGCGCGTAACTGCCTAATGTGTCCGGCTTAGGAAATCCATTCTGGAAGGTAAGGCAATCAGCAGAAGCGGAGGCGCATGCGCTAGCTTCGTTGTTCTGCTCGTTGGCGAAGGACGGCTGATGCGCCATGGTTGTGGCGAAGGTCGCATATTGGCCGACGGTGTAGTTGATGCCGTAACCGGCGCGCAGCACGAATTGTTTTGGCAGACGCAGAGCCAGACCTGCGCGCGGCGCAGCAGCAGTGCGGTAAGGGTAGACCAGCGCATTTGGCAACTTTCCGTTATAGATTCCCGTGCCTCCGGCTTGCACTTCGTCCACTTCGTCAAACTGCGCTGCGTTCGTCGAATTCGTAATCGGGTTGGTGTCCACGTCGGCAAGATGCCCGAATTTTTCCGTGTACGGCGCATAGAATTCGTAGCGAACACCGTAATTCAGCGTAAGATTGTTGCGCGCGCGCCAGTCGTCGAGCGCGAAAACATCCATTACGTTGTCGCGCAGGTAGGTCTTCGAAATCGACGAGTCGATGCTGGTCTCCTCGGGCTCGCCCAGCAGAAAATCACCCAGCGCGGAGCCGCTGAAAGCTCCCGTGAAATAGAAAGTTCCGGTGGCGTTCGATCCGCCCAGAAAATCGCGATGCACACGACGGTAGTCGCCGCCGTAACGCATATTATGCTTGCCGTGAATCCAGCTCAGCGTCTCGGAGAGAGAGATGGTTTGCGCAATGGAAGTGTTCGGCTGCTGCTCGCTCAACCCCGTCAAATTGCTGATCACAACATTCGGCAGGCCGTAATTCAGCGGGCTGGAATTCAGCGGTACTCCGCCTGGACCCTGGATGCCAATCGTATTCGCAATATTATTGATATTGGTAAAAAAGTTGATCACCCGGCTGGTACTGCGATTCCAGTTGGCATTGAAGATATTCGTTATCTTGTGATAGCCCACCGTGTACCCGGCTTGCACAGAGTTCGCGTTCGTCGCAGACTTGCCGCCCAGTTGCGGGAAGATGTTGATATTGTCCGCGGCCGTGCCGATCCAGTTGTAGTTGATGTTGATTGTCTGTCGCAATCCCTGATTCTGGTTTCTGCGCCCGCTTCCGCGCCCGCCGCCGCTTGGCAGCGTGGCGTTTTTGCCCAGGCCGCGCAGATAGCGCGCTCCAGCCTGCGTGGTGTTGGACTGCGCAGTGGTCAGCAGGTGATAGTTCTGCGTGTTGCCGGGAAGATTCGGGTAAGGAAAATACGGAATGCAGGGCAATGGGTCTGTATTCGGACATAGGAGCGCATTGGCCTGCGCGACCGGAGTGATGGGCGCAAGACCGGCAATGTTGCCTTCCCGCTCAGCCTCCGTAGGCACGGTTGCATATTGGTCGGACGGCGTCGAAGCGCGCGTGCCGGAAAGCGTAAGAAATACAGTATCCTTGCCGCTCGGCTTGGTGTGTCCCGGAATGTAAGGCGCGCTCATGAAGGTGATGCCGAAGCGATTGGAGCCGGAGGGCGGCTGCTGCTGCGCCTGACCGCGCAATGCAAACGACTCCGCATTCAGCGCCGAGTTGCTGCCGATCCAGAAGACTGCGCCATGCGGCTGTCCAGGGTTGAAGCCGCGGAAGTTGCCGCGTCCGCCGCCAAAACCACCTCCACCAAAACCACCCGGTCCGCCGAATCCCCCGCCTCCAAAGCCGCCGCCGCCAAGCCCGCCGAAGTTTCCGCCGCCCTCGCCCCCCGGCAACGCTCCCTGCGCGCGCAGCGATTCAACCGCATCACGAATGCGGTCGGGGTCGATTCCGGCCAGCGGGCTAACGGCTCCCGTCTGGCCATTGATGGCCACAGAATCGCCGCCGAAGCCGGAGTCGCCGGCAATCGAGGGCAGCGCGGCTCCTGCTGCTGTGCCGGATAAATCGGTCTGGGTCTCCGTGTCGGAGGCCAGCGCGCTTATGAGGCTCAGGCTCTGCGCTCCGTTCGCGGTGAGTTGACGAATCGCCGACACGCCAGCCTGTTGACTGGTTGTCTCGCTATCCTGTTGCGCCGCCGCTCGCGAGGCCAGTACAAGATCAAAGTTCACTGTCTGATCGCGGCTGGAGGTTGAGTTGAAAACCGCCTCCTGTGAGCCGGAAGCGAAGGCTGCAAATTGGGTGCGGATGACATAACGGCCATTCTGCGGAATATTGAGCGACCATGCGCCGGTGATGCCGGTCGTGGTAGTGTAGCGCTTGCCGGTGAGCGTGTTCTGAGCGGTGACGGTCACGCCCGGCAGTGGAATGTTGCCGCTCTTGACCGTGCCGTGCAAATTTCCACCAGTAATAGCAGGCGTTTGCGCTGTGGGTGCGCTTGCAGGGGCTACGGGCTGTGCACTTGGCGCAACCGGAGACTGACCGATAGCCACAAGAACGCCAGCCGCAAAGATTCCCATTGCCACTGCGCTGTAAATCCTTCGCATCAACGCTCCCCGGCCTCGCACTCATTCAGACGGTTCAGAAGCCGCGAAAGTTTACAGCATCTCGCCATGCGCGAAGACGCGCGCTATGACTTCGGATGAAGGCGCAAATAAAAGAGCTTGCAATCCAATTCAAGCCATGTTAACTATTAAGTCAATACTCTTTTGATTGCTACCTCAAAAGTAACCTCGGGTGGCGTCGGACAGGAGAATTCCCCATGCTGAAGATCGGCACTGCCATTCGCGCTTTCCGCCTGCAGAAAGGACTTTCCCAGGGCGATATAGAAAAAAAGACGGGACTGCTGCGCTGCTATCTCTCGCGCGTGGAGAACGGCCATACGGTGCCGTCTCTCGATACGCTGGCGAAGATTGCCCGCGCGCTTGATCTGCCCATCACGCAGTTCTTCGCCGACGAATCGCTGGGCAAGCCGAGCAACCTGCAAAAACTTTCTGATGAGGAGTTGCGCTTTCTGACGCAAATCCGCCGCTACTCGACGAATCTAAACGAGAGCGACCGCAAGCTGCTGCTTGCGATGGTGAAGAAGTTTGCCGCCACGGCGACAAAATAACTAGCGCGGCAACTGGGCAAGATAAAAACCAAAGAGCACCAGGATTCCCACCACCATGCCGACAGCCACGCGCAGGCGGAAGAGAAAATCTCCGCGCTCAGAGCCGATGCGCGGGACCATTGGAGTCGCGAAGAGCAGGCCGCAAAGCACTCCGCCCAGGTGCGCGGAATTGTCGATGCTCACTCCCGTGTGTCTAACTACGACACCAAGGCTGATGGTGAAGCCGATGACAAGATTGATGGCGGCAAAGTAGATTACCGACCGCCGCAACTTGCGCAACTCCAGCGGAGGCACCGGCAGCCGGTGCGATTTGAGCAGAATAATCAACGCTCCGGCGATTCCGAAGACAGCTCCCGATGCTCCCGCGCCGAACGGAAACGAACTTTGGAGGTGCGATGTCACCCAGTCCGGATTCCATTTCCACCAGTTGTAAAAGGTAGAGAGAAGATTGCCCGACGCGCCGGTCAGAATGTAAACCGCCGGCACGCCCGCCGAACCCATCAGCGGCTCTGCCAGCAATCCCAGGTTCCACAGACACCACATATTCGTCGCCAGATGCAAAATGCCTACGTGAACGAACATGGCGGTGACAATACGCCACCATTCTCCATTGACGAGCACGGCGCCGGCATTGTCGGCGCCCCAAAACTTCAGTTGATCGTCACCGGGACCCCATACGCTGACCCCGTGCATCACCATCGCCAGAAACACCAGGCAGTTGATGCCAACCAAAAAATAGGTGGCCGGGGCGTAGGCCCATGAGGGACGCTGGCGGCGTACTGGCGGTGGCGGACTGTAGCCGTCCTCCGGGGGCAGCAACTCTGGATCGAGAGAGGGCGGGGATGTTCCCATCACTCAACTGTAATGCATTTTCCGGCTGCCTTGCTGGCGGCGGCTCGATCCTCTATACAAATACCACGATGTGGTCTGAACCTCAATCAACCAGGAGATTTTCGGCTCGTCGCATGAGCAAATCGAGCAAAGTTATTTTTCCGCAGCCCGCTCATCCCGTATTCTTGAATTGACGCTAATTTAAGGAGAACGGCATTGAGTGCGGAAAAAATGATTCGGCGGGCGTTGCTGAGCGTGACCGACAAGACCGGCCTGGTGGAGTTCGCCCAGGCGCTTGTGGGCCTTGGAGTTGAACTGGTATCGACCGGTGGAACGGCACGGACGCTGCGCGAGGCCGGCCTCGCCGTCAAAGACATCAGCGAGCTTACCGGATTTCCGGAGATGCTCGACGGGCGCGTGAAGACGCTGCATCCGCGCGTGCATGGCGGGCTGCTGTATATTCGCGGCAATGCAGAGCATGAGGCAGCCGTGGCACAGCACGGAATCGAGCCGATCGACATGGTGGTCGTGAATCTCTACGCTTTTGAGAAGACAGCCGCGCAACCCGGCGTTGCTTTTGGTCATCTGATCGAGAACATCGACATCGGCGGCCCGTCGATGGTGCGCTCGGCGGCAAAGAACTTTGAAGACGTGGCCATTGTGACGCGTGTCGCCGACTATCCGACACTAACGACGGAACTCAAGACGAATGGCGGCGCTCTTAGCCGCGAGACTCGCTGGCGGCTGGCACAGCAGGCCTTCGCCACCACGGCGGCTTACGACACGGCCATCGCCAATACGCTGGACAAGATCGTTGAGGCCCCAGAGCCTTCAGTTCCAGCCGTGTTCGATGCAACAAGCCTGCCCGCCACGCTGCGCATCAACCTCCCAATGGCGCAGTCATTGCGCTACGGTGAAAATCCTCACCAGCGCGCCGCGCTTTACGCTGACGGAAGCGGTCTCGGCGTTGCCGGCGCGAAGCAGTTGCAGGGCAAGGAACTCAGCTTCAATAACATCGTCGATCTGGACGCCTGCTGGGAGCTTGTGCAGGAGTTCGATGAACCCGCCGCCATCATCATGAAGCACACCAACCCCTGCGGCGCGGCCACAGGAGCGACAATTCTCGAGGCGTATCAAAAGGCTCTAGCCTGCGATCCGGTCTCGGCCTTCGGCGGCGTCATCGGCATCAATCGCGAGGTGGACGCAGCCGCCGCCGAAGAAATTGCCAAGTTATTTGTCGAGGCCATCGCCGCTCCTGGCTTCTCCGCCGAGGCCCGCGAGCGCTTCGCCGCCAAGAAAAATCTGCGCCTCGTCGAAGTGCGCTCCGCGCCGTCGCGTCCGGTCGTCAAGCACGTGTCGGGTGGATTGCTGATGCAGGACGCCGACACTGGCCGCATCGACGCGACGGCGCTCGATCCGGGACTGAAGATCGTCACTTGGCGTCCGCCCTCCGCTGAGGAGCTGCGCAGCCTGCTTTTCGCATGGCGCGTTTGCAAGCACGTCAAATCGAATGCCATCGTTTACGCGCGCGACGGTCAGACTCTCGGCGTGGGTGCGGGGCAGATGAGCCGCGTGGACGCCGCTCGCTTCGGCGCGATGAAGGCTGCGCTGTCGCTGAAAGGCTGCGTCGCCGCATCGGACGCTTTCTTTCCCTTCCCCGACGGCCTGGAAGCGATCTCCGCTGCCGGAGCTACCGCTGTTATCCAGCCCGGAGGCTCGGTTAAAGATCAGGATGTCATCGCCGCCGCGGACCGGCTGGGCATGGCGATGGTCTTCACCGGAATGCGCCACTTCCGGCATTAGACAATGGTAAGATTTCACTCCTCAGGCGCGAAACGGGCGTTCAGGATTGCCTCGTAACCGCTCGATCTCGGCGGGAATCTGGAGCGGCGTATCTTCTGCTGGAAATCGCTTCGGATCGGTCGCCCGCTGACGCAGAGCTGCCAGACTCTCAATCGCCAGCACCTGCTCGCCGAAGACCTCGCCGAAGCAACGCGCCGCATGATGAGCAATTGTTTCCAGCGTAGGCAGGTCCTCCAGGCTCTTGACTTCTTGCTGTAGGCTGGTCACGGCACAGCCGGAGATCCCGCAGGGAACGATCAGGTCGAAGCCTCTGAGGTCGGTACTGACGTTGAAGGCGAAACCGTGCGAGGTAATGCCGCGCGCCACGTGAATGCCAATCGCCGCAATCTTTCGCTCCGGCCCATTTTCCGCCGGGCACCAAATGCCGGTCAGCCCTTTGATCCGTCCAGCGCGTACGCCAAATCCGCCGCAGAGGCGAATCAGAGCCTCTTCCATCCCGCGCACAAAGTCCACCGGACCCATGCGGCTGCCACTGGCGGTGCGCAGCGTGCGCAGATCAAAGATCGGATAGCCGACCAACTGCCCCGGCCCGTGATATGTCACATCGCCGCCGCGGTTGATCTCATGTACCGCTACGCCGCGCCGAGCGAGCAACTCATCGGAGGCGAGAATGTTGGAGCGATCTGCGTTGCGTCCCAGCGTCAATACCGGAGGATGCTCCAGCAGCAACAGCACGTTCTGGACGCGTCCCTCAGCTACGAGCGCTGCAATCTCCGCCTGGAAACTCAAACCATCGTCATAGCTTACTCGTCCGAGATAGAGGTACTGGATCATCGTTAGGAATCCTCTGAATATATCGACTCTTTGAAAGGGCACGAGTTTAGTCGTGCCGATACAGAAGCGCAAGAACGAGGGCTTTAGCCCCTGAGGGAAGGTAGAAAAGCGATAAAGACCTGTACTGAGGTCCCCTGACTTGATTGTAGCGAGGTGCGGGCGAATCTCCCCGATCAATCCTTGCCAAGCGCTCCGAGCAGCCACTCCAGATAAGGCTCACTTGCGCCCTCAACTCCCAGGACCAGAAACTCAGGCGTCTCGTAGCTGTGCAGCTCGCGCAGCCGCGCCTCTAGCGCCTCAAGCTGCTCGACTCCGGTTTTGATCAGCAGCAGGGTCTCCGTCGCGGACTCAACCGCTCCCTGCCAACGATAGATGGAGTGCGCGCCGGGAATGAGTGTGGCGCAGGCCGCCAGCCGCTCCTCGACGAGCGCGCGCCCCAGCTGCGCGGCCTCTTCGGGATTGGCCGTGGTGGTGAGGACGAGGCGGATTGGAGGCGTCGCTTTAGGCATATTTGATTGCCGATGAAATCAATTATGTATCCAGAAATGTGCGCTGCACAAAAAACAATTTCCATAATCGGCATTGTGTGACGACCTGTTGCATATTCAAACCGTCTTAGTAAGGCACTCTGAAATCGGAGCCGTTACACTGTAAATAAGGAGAAGTTGATGGCAACTGGGATCAGGTTTGGGACCTCCGGCTGGCGGGCAATTGTCGCCGATGAGTTTAATGTGGCGAATATTCGCTTGGCGGTGGCGGGGATTGCCGCTTTTGTGAAGACGCAGCCGGAGCCGCATCGCGTACTCGTGGGCCGCGACCCGCGCTTTCTCGGCGAGAGCTTTGTGGATGTAGCCGCGCGCGTGCTGGCCGCAGCGGGAGTGACGCCGATTGTGATTCCCGAAGCCGCTCCGACGCCGGCCATCGCCTATGCCGTGCGCGAGATGAAGACCTCCGGCGCCATCAACTTTACCGCCTCGCACAATCCGCCCGAGTACAACGGCATCAAGTTCTCCACACACGACGGCGCGCCGGCGCTGCCCGATGTGACGAAGCAGATCGAAGCGGCGATTGCGGCATTGCAGAGTAGTGGCGCGGCGATTCCGACGGCTGACGTTCTCGCAGACGGCTTCGAGACGGCCGACGTGAAGCCCGCCTTCCTCAAGCGGCTGGCTGAACTGATCGACCTTAATGTAATTGCTAAATCCGGCATCAAGGTGGTCTACGATCCTTTCTGGGGCGCGGGGCGCGGCTACAGCTCCGAGTTGCTGCGCGAGGCGGGCGTAGCTGTTGAGACGGTTCACGATTATCGCGACGTGCTCTTCGGCGGCCATGCGCCGGAGCCGGACGACCATCTGCTCGGCGATGCCAAGGCGAAGATGAAGGAGACGGGCGCGGCTCTCGGCATTGCGACCGATGGCGATGCGGACCGCTTCGGAGTGGTCGATGCCGACGGCACATTTATCCAGCCAAACTACATCATCGCGCTGCTCTTCGACTATCTGGTGGAGACGCGCGGCTGGCGCAATGGCGTGGCCAAGAGCGTGGCGACCACTAATCTGATTAACGCGCTGGCTGATTACCATAAAGTTCCTCTTTTTGAAACTCCGGTGGGCTTCAAGTACATTGGCGAATTGATCAACGGCGACAAGATCGCCATCGGCGGCGAAGAGTCGGCGGGGCTAACTATTCGCGGTCACGTGCCGGAGAAAGACGGAGTGCTGGCTGGCCTGCTGGTGGCTGAGATGGTGGCCCGTCGCGGCAAGACGCTTGGAGTGCAACTCAAGGAATTATTTGGCAAGGTTGGTTCCTTTTATCCGATTCGCGCTAACTTCCGCTTGACCCCAGCAGGCATGACCACGTTCACTGAGAAGTTGAAGGCCGATCCCGCCGAGTTGAGCGGGCGCAAGGTTGTGCAAGTGGTCAGGACCGACGGGCTCAAGCTGATACTCGCCGACGGCTCCTGGGTCTGCTATCGCCTCTCCGGGACCGAGCCGGTGGTGCGGGCATATACGGAAGCGCGCAGCGAGCAGGATTCGGAGGCGCTGCAAGTGGCGGCCAAGGCTTTTGTGCTGGGTTAAACGCGGATAGGATCCCATGCCGGTCGAAACAATACAAGCCGGGAAGAGCGCGCAGGAGGTCGTTTCCACGCCTAAACGTGCGCTGACCTGGGTGCGACGTGTCTGGCGTCCGGCGGTGTCGGTTCTGGCCGTGGCGCTGGCGCTCTTGCTGGTCCTGCATGGCGTTACCGGCAAAAACGGAGTACTCGATTGGCGGCAGAAGCGCGCTGAGGAGCGCGCGCTGCGCAAGGAGATCGACGACCTACAGCAGGACAATTCCCGGCTGCGCGAGCGCATCGACCGCCTCAACTCCAACCCCGACGCCATCGGTGTTGCGGCGCGTGAGCAGTTGCATTACGCCAAACCCAACGAGGTCATCGTTCAGTTGCCGCCCGTCAAGAATACGCAAACCCAGCCCGCCGGATCAGGCAAATAATCGGTCCCGCAAAGGAAGGCAGATGTGGCCGAGGATGCGATCAATTGTCAGGTCTACGGCGTAGTTCTGATTATTCAGAACTACGCAGGCAATGAAGTTGTCCCGGTTGTGACGCCGAAAAACGGTGACTGTCATGAGGATTGTCTTTTGCTGCCGGATATTGGGCGCGTTTGAAGCCCTCACTGCGGGGTTAGTGCAATCTCAGGGGCAGTTTGAAGGGAAAGTCAAGGAAGTGCAGTATTTAAGCGGGTATGAATCTGGCTCCTCAGGTAAAAGCCAAATATATGTCCATCGAGTTTTGATGAAGTCCACTGAGTTCAATATAACAAACGCAATATCAATAAGATAACTTCAATATACGTCCATGGACGTACGCCGAAATTCGAGGACAGCCTCGAAAATATGATGGTATTTTTGATGGTATTTTATAGAGAATACTGCTATGCTTGTAGCAGTCGATGGGAGACTGCGATGGCACTCACAGACGTGAAAATCCGCACCGCAAAGCCCGTGTCCAAGGCATATAGACTGGCCGACGCTGGAGGCTTGTATTTGCTCGTTTCACCGGCAGGCGGCAAACTGTGGCGCTGGAATTATCGTTATGACGGGAAACAAAAAACCATGCCGCTTGGCAAGTATCCCGATGTGCCGCTTGCCGATGCTCGGGACGCCCACATGACAGCCCGGAGCGAACTAGCCAAAGGCAACGATCCAATGGCACAGCGCAAGGCCGAAAAAACCGCCGTGAAGGTTCAGGCCAAAGAGCATAAGGCCAGTGATGCGAACTCTTTTAAGGCCGTAGCTCTCAAATGGCATAACTGGTGGGCACCCGGCGTTGATAGCGATACGGCAGCATACATCCTCCGTCGTCTTGAAGCCGACGTATTCCCCGCCATTGGGCACAAGCCGATTACCGAGATCAAACCGTCTGAGATTCGAACCTTGATATTAGAGATAGAAAGTGGTGAAGGCGAAGGGCGGCGATTCAAGGGCAAGGGCGCTCGCGACGTTGCACAGCGTCAACACGGCACAATCAGCCAGATCTACCGGTACGCTGTGACGCATGACCTTGCCGAAGTAAATCCAGCCGCGGCTTTTAGGCCAAGCGATGTCCTCAGCCCACGCAAGACGAAAAATCGCGCACGCATCGAACCGCATCAGCTTCCTGCACTTTTAGCCGCGATGGACGATTACGATGGACATTTGGTCGTCAAGTTTGCACTGAAACTCATGGCGCTCATGTTTGTTCGAACAGAAGAACTATTGGACGCGCCCTGGACAGAGTTTGACTTTGAAAACTTGTTTTGGAAGGTCGACGCCGACCGAACGAAGAAAGACAGGACACATCTTGTTCCATTGTCCCGTCAGTCCGTAGCAATCCTGCGGCAGTTGAAACAGATGGCAGGCGAAAAGCGCTTCGTTTTTCCGGGCCTGAATTCGCAAACTGTCAACGGAAGTATCAACTCCAATTCACTACTGAATGCGCTCGCTGATATTGGCTATAAGGGTATTATGACAGGCCACGGGTACAGGGGACTGGCGCGTACGATCTTAGCGGAAAATGGCTTTGATAAAGAACACGTCGAGTTACAGCTTGCGCATGCGAATGATGACAAGACTGACGCAGCATATAACTATGCACTTTATTTGCCGCAGCGCACAGCAATGATGCAGTGGTGGGCCGATTTCTTGGACACAGAATTGAACAAGGAAAGAACTAAGGTTGTTGCCATTCGCAAGGTTGCATAGTCTAACCGAGAGCATAGGCGCTCGGAGAAAATAGTGCTCTCCAGACAGCAATGCTCTTCACTCGGACTGTCTAACGAACATCTAGAGTCTTTGGAAACAGACAACGGCTTGCCGTTTCGGCAAAGTGTACTGTCTGTTTTCTCACGCAACAGTTTTAAAAATATCTCAGATTCTGTCCTGCTGGACGTTCCCCCGACACCCTTCCCCGGGCTACTTTAGCACATGTACAGCTCCGGCCAGCACGGAAAACTCGATCTCTCAGCACCACGGTAACGGCTTCTGAGCTTGAGGCCCACCAGGAATTGTCCCGTGCGGAGGGCCCGTGTGGGTGCGCGACCGGAAGTCGAAAGGGAGAATCATGTCCGAGCAAATTCTGAGATTACTAACGGTGATGGCTATAACCGGAAAATGCCGAAGTTCGATCTACGCCGAGATGAGGGATGGGGTCTTTCCCCAAAAAATCAGAATCGGCAAAAGGGCTGTCGGCTGGACTCGCTCATCCATCGACGAGTGGATGCAAAACAAGATCGTTGCTGCTGAGAAGCGTTATGAAGGCTGACCGCCAAGGGGATCGAGCACTGGGTTCGGATTGGAGGGAGCGCTGATGGCCAACAAATACAGTAATCCGTTTGGACACCGCACGCGCGTCTCCCCTTCTCCTACCCATCCTGCCTGCCGCAGTCATGCGGAGCTAGCCCAAGACTATCCCTTTCTCGCTGAGCTTGCGAAGGACCGCGACCTCGACATTCTCGCTATCTACAAAAAGGCCGATCTGATGGATCTATTCCTCTGCTCCGAGAAGACGATCCGACGTTGGACAGATGCCGGCCTAATGCCCAATCGGCGCCTGCCTAGGCTCGCGCGTGAACGCCGTCAGAAACACGAGGCCGAACAGGCAACTGCGCGTAAGCGGTACATCCCGAAGCCGCCTCGCCCTTAACCTGCCCACTCTTCTAGGCGGACCAACCTCTCCCAGATCATTGGGCGTCGGTAACCAAACAGCCGGCAATGCTGACCGCTCACTCGGGGCTTCGTTCCTCTCGATCACGTATAAGTACGAAGCCGAAACAGACTGGAATGAAACACTGGAATCCGCAGTCCTCGGTATTCCGGATTGCGCGTTCTTTCAGTGGCCCGAAGGCATGATTCTTCGTAATGCTGACCGGAGAATCGCGTCAGGGCTTAGCATTCGTGCAGACGGGGATTGGGTACTCATTCCGCCCTCAACAAATATCGCGGGAGCAAGGTACAACTTCCGCGATCCAGAAACTCCTCCAGCCCTCGCTCCAAAATGGATGATCAAGAAGTTCTTTGTTGCGCAAGACGGGCAATCACCAAGCAATATCCTGCCCTTTCCGCAGCTATCCGCGGGACGCACAACATCCGCCTTCCGCTCGGTGAGGCCAGCATCTGGAATCATTCTTCCCTTCTCATCCTATGCGCGCACTGCTTCTTACTCAGACACTCGTCACCGCGTTCAAATGATCTTTCATCGTTCGAACAGTGGTTGCTGGATTTGCCGATTCGTCGACGAATATCTTCAAACGAAGCTGCCCAGAATACTGAGCTTCTTGTCAGTGAAGAAGATAATCGAAATTTCAGAACGGGGTGGAGCTTTGCCAAGTATGCAACAGAAAAAAGCACTCAACCGGGCTATCGAAAAGGGATGGGGCGGTGTCATTTTGAATTTGACCGAGGAACAGTACTGCCGGCTAAAGGCAAACGGCTGACTTTGGGCAGTTGATTCATTATTGCAAGTTAGTTACTGACTTTAACTTATAGTGTGTCCGCTCAATTGCAAATATGAGTGTATTCCACCAGGGATAGCTACTTCTTGATGCGCGGCAAATGGCCTGTCGCAGCACGATTGCCATACACACAATGCTTCTCCGCTCGATGAAGAAAGGATGCGGGGGTAATCGATAGCGAATTGACCATTGAATAACATAACTGACCGCGCTGCCGACGCACAATCGCCGCATCCGGATATATAGATCAAATCGTCTTCCAACTTAACTTATCCACTTACCTACTAACTGGCCTGAATACTCATGCCCAAAACCGGACAGCAGTCGCCGTCCGCCTAAGAAGGAACCCTATGAAATCTGCCATTGAATTCTTGCAAGAGCACGCGCTGCGCGCCAGATTGATCGAAACGCGGCAAACTACAAATCATCATGCAATGATAGTATTCAGGCGACAGCAGTCGTCAGTGGTCAACTATTGACTTCAGGCAGTGTTTCCGCGTCCTGGATCGTTCCGGTAGCACAGAATCCCGAGGGAAGTATTGCTCTGATCGCGCCGCCAACACTCGGACAGAGCGGACTTGTAGGAGCTTTTACGGATAACAATGGGGCAGTTATCGAACCCATTGCAATAGGCGCATCTTCGAGAAACTTTGTAGTTCCAGTCGGAGCGACTCAGCTTCAGTTAGGAGTCAACGATAATCATTATGCTGACAACGGTGGTTCAGGGTTTGTTGTCTCGATAAATGGCGTTAACTTGACCAACCCTGTCCCAGCGACCGCGGTGCCATGGAACTGGGTGACTGGAGGTCTCAACAACAACTACCCGACTCCACCACCTGTGGGATCACTTGCATTTGCCTCTAACATAATCTGCAGCAACAATTGCACAGGTCAAACGTATATCGTTGTGGCCAAGGATTCTTCCGGATTGCCGGTTTTCGATACAAATGTTGGATTCTATGTGCAAGGAGCCAACAATATATCTCAAGGGGGAACGACCGATACCAATGGAGAAGTTCCGTTCGGATTCGACCATAATTCTGGTGCATATACCATTATGGTCGTTGACTCCGTCAACCGAAATGTTGTTACCAATACTCTCAGTGGAGTATGGACGCCGCCCACCACATCGAACCCGTCCGGCAATGAGATTTCCGTCGGCGTATCTGCGCCGACTTCGGTATCAATGCCAAACGCGCTTCAACTGAATGGTACTGCCACGGACAGCCTGGGCAACTCACTTACGGCTACCTGGACGATGCTAACAGGGCCTGGCACTGTCACCTTTACCCCTGTGCAGCAGCCAGTAACGAACGGAACGTTTACGGCGACTGCTTCCTTTACTGAGGTTGGAACCTACCTTCTGCAAGTGATCGTAAGCAACGGTCTGGGCGGCAGCGCTCCGCTGCAAATCAATGTTACAGTGGTTCCCGCACTACAAGATCCGCAAGGATGGATCGGAAGCCCTGCTTACGGTTCAACCGTTACCGGCTTGGTTCCCATCACACTCGCTCCCAATGTTGCTCTTCAGTCTGGCAGCGGAACGCTGATTTATTATTCGGCAAGCAGTCCCACCATTGGCACTCCTCTTTTAATCACGCAGACTTCCGGTACGATTGCCACGCTTGATACTACAACGCTGGTTAATGGATCGTACTGGATTCAACTCCAGGCAAATGACACTGCCGGCAATTCACAATATAGTCTCGTGCGGATCACGGTCGCCGGTAACTATAAACCGGGTCGCCTTACAACAGTCGCCACCGATTTGGTTGTTCCTGCCGTTGGTCTTCCCATTAATATCCAACGCCAATACGACTCACTGAATGCCGGAACAAGCGGTGATTTCGGCTATGGCTGGAATCTCGGAATCAATGTAAACCTCGCAGTGGACAACGCGGGTAATGTGACTTTTACGCTGGGCGGACAACGCAAAACCTTTAATTTTACGCCTAATATGCTGCCATGCACGAGGCCAAGTGGCTGTCTAGATCTCTTCCCGTATTATTTTGTGTTCTACACGCCTGAGCCAGGCTTCCACGGAACGCTTATTGACTTCGCCCAGGCCTGCCCACTCGGCATAGTAATTCCCGATGGTTCCATGTGGGATTGCCGGGACGGAAGTCAGCACAACCCGTCCTCCTACATCTACACCGATCCTAACGGCACCAACCACCTATCCGGTCACGGCAACCAGCGTTAATACGACGAGCATTTCCACCTACAACCAATACAGTGAACAGACATCGACGACGGACGAGTTGGGCAATGTGCGGACCTTCAATTACGACGCCAACTATAACCCGCAGAGTACGACCGACAGCCTGGGCATTGTCGCTGGTTTCCTCTTCAGCGCCAACGGCACACTTCAAGCAGGGGTGGTCGGCTACGATCTCACCGCTCAACCGGCGAAAGCATCTCAATTCATCTACGATGCGTTTGGCAGCCTGACCAGCAGCACCGACGCACTGGGACGCACGACCTCCTACACCTATAACTTGTTTGGCAACAAGCTCTCCATGACCCTGCCGCCTCCGAATGGAAGCACGACGGGTTCAGCCACTACCTACCAGTACGATACTGTGGGCAACCTGGTTCAAACCAACGCGCCGCTGGGAAGCGTAACAAAATCGCAATATGACGCGAACGGCAACAGAACCCAAACCACCGACCCGGATGGAAACGTCACGATATACAAGTACGATGTCCTGAACAGACTCATCGAGGTGGACTATCCGTCGAATTCAATTACACCGGCGACCAAGACTACCAAGACCTACGACTTCCGTAACAATGTGATCACATCGACCGATCAGGCCGGCAATGTCACACTCAACACATACGATCTGGCGGGCCGTCTGGTCTCGGTCACTCGCGGCTCGGGCTCGGCCACCCCCAGCACAACCTCGTATACCTATTACGCCGACGGCCGCAAATGGACCGAGACCGACCCTCTCGGCCAAACGACGACCTATGTTTACGACAAGGCCGGCCGTCTCATCACTGTCAAAAACACGGCGGGCAGTACAAGCTACGCATACGACGACGCCGGCAATCAAATCTCCAGTACCGATCCCAATAACAACACCACCCAATACCAATACGACGCGCGCAAGCGCCTGATCACGACGACCTATCCGGATAAGACCACGGTCACCAATGCCTACGACGCGGCGGGCAATGTTATCTCGGTTACAGATCAAGCAGGCAACGTAATCCAGAGCAACTACGATGCCGCGAACCAGCTGACCTCCGTCGTTCAGGAGGGTTCCCCCAACAGTGCGCCAAACAATACAACGACTTATGCCTACGACGGTGACGGCAACCAAATCAACGTAACCGACGAAAACGGCCACACAACGCAGAACGCCTATGATGCGCTTAACCGGCTGAAGTCCGTAACCCTTCCCGACGGCTCGCTGAAAGAATCGAGGCTGTACGATCCGGCCGGTAATCTGACCTCGCTCACCGATTTCAACGGTAAAATCACGACCTTCGCCTACGACGCGCTCAACCGGCTGGTTACTCGCACACCTGATACTGATCATTGGGCTCCATCAAGACATTGCCGGACCCCAGGTGAATCTTGTATGTGCGCCTGGAGCCTTTGACCAAGAGGAACCTGTCAGTGAGAACACATCGTTCTTCAATCTTCAGCCGGGGAAGCAGATGCTCCAGCGTTTCACGACGCGAAACTGCCGTTCCGGAAAGCTCGCCAAAAGAGTAGTTCTGCCAATACTCGATATATCGCCCACCAGAGCCACCGTCCTGCCACGTTGGGTCGTTGCCAATCGATGCCACGCCGACAAAGAGATCAATATCGCGCATAATCTCAGAAAGCACGAGCGCGGGAATCTGTTCGAGCGGCAACGGCTCGTTCAGGTTGTCAGTTCCGGGTCCGGCTGCGCGGGAGGTGTACCCACCGCCAGCGGCATAAGCGAGACTTGTGGCGGCATCCATCCTGTAGAAACGGACCTGATCGGATACCAAACGCAGGAAAACGCCGGAATCGTTGGTATCCTCTCCAAACTGATCACCGACGCCTTCGATCCAGAACTCGGCGCGCAGATTCCAAGCGGGCAGATCGCGGCTAGCAGGCGGATAGATGTCATCGACCATTAGACGCAGCTTGTTCTTCCAGCGCCGTGTTGCGCACAAGGCATTGAACTGGTGCTGGCGCAAAACATGTGCGGCAAAGCGGTTGGAATAGGTCGAGGTGCGGCGCTCGGCGTCCGTCAGCAGATAGACCTCGCGGTGGGCCTGTTTAAATGGCTGGACGATTCCCAGCGACTCGATGCGGCGCCGCCATGCAATGACTTCATCAACGCTCCGGCCGGCTGGGTGCCACAATCGAACGATTGCGTCCGTGGGAATGTCAATGGTTTTTCCATCGACATCCACGGCCAAGCCATCAACGATTGTAATCGGAGTGTCCTGCGCGACCCATATCAGACGGCGCGCAATAGTTCCGACCAGCGGATGGTGAACGTAGCGATCGAACCAGACTCCGACAGACCAGGATTTCTGTTCAAGAAAGAGGGAGTCAATGCGCTCACGTTGCGCGGTGAGCATGGACTGGACATCCTTCAGGTCAGATTGCAGTTCCTTGACTGTTTCGCCGTTTTCAGCTTTTGCCGATGCAGAGACTGACTTCAGTTGCTTGCCCTGCGGATCGAACCATCGGAGTTCGGCATCACTGCCCGTGACCAAAAGCTGCGCCCGATACCTGCCAACGGGCTCTTCCCGAAAACCAACAGATTCCAGTCCGCAGCTTGGAACACTCATTTCTTCGACCTGGTCGCGTGGAAGATTCAGTTCGACTGCCGCGACATCAAAAGCCTTCTCTACCTCCTTTTGAGCCGTTCCAAATCGAACCCGCACCTTGAGCATGGCGAGCTGTACCATCGCCTCTGGAGAGATCATCTGCGACAGGCAGTAGACGGCAGCGTTGCCCACCTTGACAGCGAGCGGGCCAACACCAGGAACCTTCTTGTATGCTGTGAGCGCGAGCGAGGCTACAAGGCGTGCAAGCTCTTCCCGACGTGGCAGTAGCGGGATCATCCAAAGGAATCCGCGCAATGCGTTCGCATTTTCCTCGTGAATTGAGATTGCCACGCCGCGTATGTCTCCAACGTATGTCGGCGTTCCAGGAGTTGTGCGGCCTTTGGAGACGAGTGGAAGCCAATGCTCCAGCGCATCCCGGAACTGCTGCTCACCGATTTTTGCGATGAGCTCCATGCCTGTCTTTCGCCATCGATCAGACGGACGCGCCATTGTGGCGCTGAGCGAATGTTTCAGTAGTGCGAGCCAGGGTTCGCGGACGGGTGGGGCAAGGGTGCTAACGGCGGAGTTGACCGCTACGCTCCAATACTCACAGGGAATGAGATAGGACGGAGCATCAGTCTCCGCGATGAGTCGGTCAAGCGCGTTTGCTTTGCTCTTGTCGAAGCTTCGCCAGACAGTGCTGGTACTCCGGAGTTTGTCAGCATAATCCTTGCAAAGGAATTTCAATTCCTGGTCAAGAGGATTTGCTGCAGCGTAACGCTCGAGCGTCTTGACCATGAATCCGGCTTGGATACCGCGTAGATAACTTGTCTGCACGCACCATTGGAGAAGAGAGGCTATCTCGTCGCGCTCGAATGGAATGGCCCGCCGAATCAGGGCTTCTATGACTTTGAGAATATGATGTCGGGGAACTTCGAACTGCTTGAACGCGGGATGATGGTGGATGTTCGGGATATCTAGTCTGGATGTTGCGCTGTCGCGAATCTGGTGGAGGCCCACTTCCCAATATCGAGCCTGTGCAAGCGCCGCAAGTACGATCCTCCGAGCCTGATCTGGCTTCGCGTCAAGAAGGGTCCGTCCGCTTTCGAGCGTCTTTAGGTCGATGTCTACCCAATAGTGATTACCGTCCGCCGAATAGATTGCTTCGTGGACCCAGAGCAGAACAGCATTGTGCTCCGCAGCAAGCGGATCAGTCGGAGAGAAAACAAATGGTTCGACGGAAACGGCGTTCCGCATTGATCAGCCCCCGACCAGCGGAACCAGTTTGACAAAGGTGACGTTCGTCGTCGGCCCGATCACGAACTCCTGGTCGAGGGACTCGGCCTGTTTGTCGTCGATGAGAATGAAAAATCCATTCTTTTCGAACGCATTTGTCGCGTGAGCAAACTGTGATTCCCAGTCGAGGATTCGATGCTTCTTGAGATGGCATTCTGATCGGCGGCCGTTCAGGACTTGTTCAATATCATCGGGCTGAGCAAGCCCATTGAATACGATTTGGTCCTCGTGACGGTTGAATTCACGGACCTCGTGATGAACCCGCTCCCTCAATAGCTCGCGTACGGTAATCCGATCGCTCAGAAACTCAAGCGCCATCTCGTAAAGACTCTGTCCGGCAGGCGATTCGTCTCGAACACAAACCCGCATTTCCGCTCCTCGCAGATAGGTTGATCTTGGCTAAGACAACGAAGACATTGTACCGCGAACGGCTCTGGCCGCGGTCCAATTGCTGCGCACAAACCGCGTTTCCAGAACTGAACAGCGGGAATTCATGCAGTCGGAACGAGTAGGTCTGGACTGTTGTTCCTCACATTCCCAACTGCCGAGCTCACCTTCCAGGTCTTCATTTCCTCTGCCGGAAAGGGCCTCAGCAGGTCAACAGGAAGCCGCGACGGATCGGCTGGTGCCAGCGGAGCAACCCCTCTGCCGAAAGTGGTGGCGCAAATCAACGCCTCGCTTGCCGGATGGGTCAACTACTTCCGGGTCGGCAATGCCAGTGGCGCATTCAGCGAAGTGCGCGACTACACGGAGATGAAGGTGCGCACCCGAAATGGACGTCTGAGAGGTGAAGAATGACTTGCATCGTTTTTGACATTTATTGCTTCCAGATAATCATAGCGCCTCAGAATGAACGGCATACCTAGGCAATTCAGAATGTGTGGGGTGTCATGCTCAGAATGCTTTTGCCCTTGGGTTCGATGCGACACATTGCAAGTTGTCGCACCGGCCAAGCGAAGTACGGCCGGGTTCCACGTCGCCGATCTGGCACGCACAATGCTCTTGAGTTTTCAGGCCGAGTCACGGAATGAGTTGGATGGTATTTCTGGTGGTATCTGTATTTATGAGTCGTGTAAACTATTGAAAATAAATGTCTATTGGCTCCTCAGGTAGGACTCGAACCTACAACCCTTCGGTTAACAGCCGAATGCTCTGCCATTGAGCTACTGAGGAATGCCTCGCAAAAAAACTCCTCTATCAAGGTAGCAGAGAGGGAGCAGCGCGTCAAAATTTTGCAGGCGGCGGTCAAAACGATACGATAGTAAGAGTCCATCATCTTCCGTGAGATGCCTGAGCAGTCTCGCGGCTCATTCGATCACCTCAAAGTTGCACACACCGGTAAATATACACAAGGAGATTTCTGTCCGCATGAAATTGAATCTGCCCCCCGGTCCCTTCCGCGCCTACCTTTTCGACTGCGACGGCACCATCGTTGATTCCATGCCGCTGCACTTTATCGCGTGGAAAACAATTCTGAACAAATGGAATTGCACGCTCGGCAAGGAGCAGTTTTATTCCTGGGGTGGGAAACCCACACGTGAGATCATTGCCTCGCTCAACGAGATGTGGGGGCTGAAGATGCCCGTAGAAGAGGTCGCGGAGGAGAAGGAGGCACTCTACTTCGATCTGCTTCCACAGCTCAAAGGCATCCCGGAGGTTCTGGAGATCATCGAGGCGGAGCATGGCCGGATTCCCTTCGCCGTGGTCTCCGGAGGCCGGCATGAATCTGTCATCCGTTCGCTGACTGCTCTTGGCTTGCAAGACAAATTCGCGACGATCGTCGGCTCGGAGGACTACGCCAACAGCAAGCCCGCACCGGATTGCTTCCTGCTGGCCGCCGAACGGCTCGGCATGAAGCCATGCGAATGCCTGGTCTTTGAAGACACCGAAATGGGCATTGAGTCGGCAACCGCCGCAGGAATGGCCTCCGTGAAAATCCTCGAGGCCTGGGAAAGAAGCAGTTAAGGTCAACGGAATTCCACTGCCATTTCACAATGCGGTAAAAATTGCGGAGTTTATTTTTGTAACTGATTGATTTAATGGAGGTTATAATTATATGCAAGGATTTGAAAATAAAGGAGGGGGGTGGGGCATAAGCGCTAAGATAAATATTGACTCTCTCAGCGGATTTGAGTAGCCTTGTCACATGGCGAAGTTGGAGAACTGGGAGATTGTTCGTACTCTGTTTCCTTCTGGCTGGGAGCAGTTGGGCCG
>Ga0181520_10003342_pt1 | contig 28334 bp, 23 predicted proteins | sample PEATcosm2014_Bin_29_FD_132451 | JGI IMG/M metagenome (GOLD analysis project Ga0181520, IMG submission 132451) | Peatland microbial communities from MTU Mesocosm Facility, Houghton, MI, USA - PEATcosm2014_Bin02_30_metaG | ecosystem: Environmental > Terrestrial > Soil > Wetlands > Peat | place...
TCGACGAGGCGGTGCGGAACTGCGTGGCGGTAGGGGCCGATCCGCAGCGGATTGCCGTTCTGGACAATTTCTGCTGGGGCAATACCGATCGGCCCGAGACGCTCGGTTCACTGGTCCGCGCGGCCCTGGCCTGTTACGACGTGGCCACCGTGCTGGGCACGCCGTTCATCAGCGGTAAAGACAGCCTCAACAACGAGTTCCGTCCCCAAGGCGGCGCGGAGCCGATCGCCATTCCGCCTTCGCTCTTGATTAGCGCCATCGGCCAGGTCGACGACGTGGCGCGGTGTGTGACGATGGATCTCAAGGAGCCGGGCAATTTGCTTTACGTTGTCGGTGTGACTCGCGATGAGTTGGGAGGGTCGCATTATCGGTTGTTCGCGGAGACGCAGGGAGCCGAAGGCTCCCCTCTCCCTCCGGGAGAGGGGCAGGGGGTGAGGGCTGGGCAGGTCCCCCAACTCGATCCGCACATCGCCAAGAATACCTTCGCTGCGATGCACCGCGCGATCCAAGCCGGCCTAGTCCGTGCCTGCCACGACTTGAGCGAGGGCGGGCTGGCGGTGGCCGTAGCCGAGATGGCTTTTGCCGGCGGCTGTGGCGCGAGAATTGATGTGAAGGCCATGCCGTGCGATGGTGACTTGGATGTGGCCACGCGATTGTTCAGCGAGTCGAACACGCGGTTCCTCTGTGAAGTGCTTGCCGAAAATGTCGCGAAATTCGAAGCGGCCATTGCCGGGACGACTCACGCGTTGATTGGTTTCGTAAAAGATCTTAACCGACTTGTGATTCACTTCGGTAATACGACGGTCGTGGAAAGCGATTTAGCCACATTGAAAGAAGCCTGGCAACATCCGCTAAGATGGTGAAAGTAGTTAAGAGGAATTTCGCCTGTGAATAATCCGCTAGCAACTCAACCCGTTCCCGTCGAGCAGGTCGAGAGGCTTATTTGTCTTGCGCGCGGAGAGAAGGTCCTCTTGGATTCCGATTGGGCGATGCTTTACGGAGTGACGACGGGCAACCTGAACAAAGCCGTCAAACGTAATCAGCAACGATTTCCGCCGGATTTCATGTTTCAAGTCTCCGATGAGGAGACCGCGGCCTTGATATTCCAATCTGGAAGATCAAGCCTGCATGGCGGCCGTCGGCACAACCCCTACGCCTTCACCGAGCAGGGCGTGGCAATGCTCTCCAGCGTACTTCGGACAGAGCGGGCCATGCAGGTCAACGTTGCGATCATGCGGGCGTTCGTCAGCCTGCGCAGGATGCTGGGTGCCAACGAGACCCTCGCCCGCAAACTCGCCGAACTGGAGGAACGTCTAGAAGGCCATGATGAAGCCATCAAGTCTCTGTTCCAAGTGATTCGTGAACTGATGACTCCGCCCACCGCGCCGCACCGCGCCATCGGCTTTCATGTTGGCAGAGGAAAAAATACCTAACCCCGGACCCTGACGGAGGCTCACGTCTCCGGCTCGCCTCGACCATGCCCCGCCCCAACGTTCTGATCCTCCGAGCACCCGGCACGAACTGTGACAAGGAAACGGCCTTTGCCTTTGAAACGGCCGGCGCATCGACCGAGACGCTCCACGTCAACCGCCTGCTGGAATCGCCCGCGTTGCTCGATCGATTCCAGGTCCTTTGCATTCCCGGCGGATTCAGTTTCGGCGACGATGTGGCCGCGGGGCAGATCCTGGCCGTGCAGATGCGGCATCACCTGGCCGGCCGGCTAGCTGAGTTCAAGGCCGCTGGGAAACTGATCCTTGGCATCTGCAACGGCTTTCAGGTAATCATCAAGTCGGGCATTCTGCTGGACGACGAGCCGCGACCCACAGGCGCGTGCCCCGGTCCGCCGGCAACGCTGACGTATAACGACTCCGGCAAGTATGAAGACCGTTGGGTGCGCCTGGGTGTACACGGCGAGAAGTGCGTATTTCTCCGCGGCATCGAGCGGATGTATCTTCCCGTGGCGCACGGCGAAGGCAAGTTCATCGCCCGCGACGCGGCCGCGCTGGCCCGTTTGGAAGCGGCCGGGCAATTGGCCTTGCGCTATGTGCCGCTGGGGGCGAACGGGGGCGGGGCTGATGGCGGAGGAGCCGCTAGATCGCAGGAGTCGGTGAGCGGAACGTCGCCGGTACTTAGGACTCAGTACTCAGTACTCAGTACCCAGTGCTCGACAGCCACTTCACACCTTCCCTTTCCCGACAACCCCAACGGTTCGATGGCCGACGTGGCGGGTGTGTGCGACACTAGCGGCCGCGTATTGGGGCTGATGCCACACCCCGAGCGGCATCTCGATCCGACGCATCATCCGCGCTGGACCCGCGGCGAGGCCGGCCCCGTGGGCGACGGTCTGCAGGTGTTCATCAACGCCGTGCGGTATTTCACTTGACGGAGAAAGATCCATACCATGCAAATCCAACCCTACTTGTTCTTTGAAGGTTGCTGCCAAGAGGCAATCGATTTCTATCGTACCGCGCTGGGGGCCGAAGTACTGATGATCATGCGGTTCAAGGAGGCCCCGCAAATGACCTGCACTCCCGGTACCGAAGAGAAAGTCTGTCATGCCAGCCTGCGGATTGGGGAAACCATCGTGGCGGTGTCCGACGGCCGCTGTGGCGGGAAGGCGAGCTTTCAGGGATTCGCCTTGTCGCTCACCGTGCCCAGCGATGCCGAAGCGGAACGGTTGTTCGCGGCCCTCAGCGACGGCGGGCAGGCTCAGATGCCGTTGACCAAGACCTTCTTCTCTTCGCAATTCGGCATGGTCGCCGATCGTTTTGGCGTGTTGTGGATGGTGTATGTAACAGATTCTGACAATTGACGCACGTCAAAGGCCGGCGCATAGTTCGCATTGCGGCAGGCAGGAAATTCCGCCATACTAGGCGGCATGGCAACGGTTCCTGAAGCATTGGCCATCGCGACCCAGCACCATCAGCGCGGTCGGCTACAAGCCGCTGAGCAGATCTATCGGCAGATCTTGCAGGTTGAACCGAATCATGCCGACGCGCTGCATCTGCTCGGCGTGATTGCCGCCCAAGTGGGCAAACAGGCGCTGGCCGTCGAACACATCGGGCGGGCCATCCGCGCGAACGGCAACGTAGCCGCTTTCCATAACAGCTTGGGCAATGCGTTGCGCTACCAGGGAAACTTGCGCGAAGCGGCCGTTTGCTATCGCCGGGCCTTGGAGTTGGACCCGGGCTATGGCGAGGCCCACAACAATCTGGGCGCGGCGCTCCGCGACCAGGGGGATCTAGAAGAAGCGGCCGCCTGCTTCCGCCGGGCAATGGAACTGAAGCCTGACCTGGCCGACGCGCACAACAACCTGGCGATTGTACTGGAGTACCAGGGAAAGCCGGACGAAGCGATCGCCTGCTATCGCCGTGCGTTGGAGTTGAAGCCGGATTATACCGAGGCAGCGTATAACCTGGGAAATGCCTGGAGAAATCAAGACGAGCCGGCCGAAGCGATCGCCTGTTACCGCCGTGCCCTGGAGCTGAAGCCGGACTATGCCGAGGCGCACGCCAACCTGGGTCTTGCCTTAAAGGACCTGGGGAACTTGGAGGAGGCGGCCGCCTCTTGCCGCCGGGCCATCGAATTGAAACCGGGTTGTGCCGAATCGCATAATAATCTGGGCATAGCCTTGAAGGACCTGGGGAACTTGGAGGAGGCGGTCGCCTCTTGCCGCCGGGCCATCGAGTTGAAGCCGGATTTTGCCCAGGCGCACAACAATCTTGCCATTGCCTTTCGGGACATGGGGGATTCCGACGAAGCGGTTGCCTGCTTTCGCCGGGCCCTGGAGCTGAAGCCGGAGTTTACCGCTGCGTACGGCAACCTGGGCAACGTCTTGAGATTGCGAGGCCGATATGCCGAGGCGCGGGAGGCCTACGAGAATCTCTTGCGATTGAGCCCCGGCCGGGATTTGCTGCGTCTGAGCATCGCCGCGATCTGCCCGGCGGTGTTCGAGAGTAGCGCAGCGATCGACGAGTACCGGGCCGGATTGCTTGCACAAGTCGAAGACCTGGCGCGGGGAGGATTCAACGTGGATGTCTCGCAACTTGGGGACTCGGCTGCCGAACCACCCTTTGACCTGCTCTGTCACGGCAGAGACGACCGTCCCATCAAGGAGGCCTGGGCCAGGTTGTTCCGTAACCTGCCAATCCAGGAAACAACGCACGGCGTTTCCCCGCATCCCAAACTCGGCCTGGTGGTGACCCAAGGGCACGAAGGAATCTTTCTGCGATGGTGGACTGAGTTGTTGCGGCGGATGAAGCCTCGCGGATGGGAAATCGTCGTTGTCTGTTGGCTCTCCGGCGCTGGGCGAATCCGATCTGCCCTGAGTGGGAGTAGCATCCAACTGTTGCCGATTTCAGGACGGTTCAACCAGATCGTCAACACCGTGCGCGAGGCGCGATTCGACGTGCTCTGCCACTGGGAAACCGGGTCGGACTCGACCAACTATTTTCTGCCGCACTTTCGTTTGGCGCCGGTACAGTGCAACTTGGCGGGCATGCAGGTAACTTCCGGCATCCCGCAGATGGACTATTACCTCTCCAGCGAGTTCATTGAAGTGGACTGGGCTGAGTCGCATTACAGCGAGAAGCTGCTCCGCGCCCGCAGCCTCCTGGGCTACCACATCCGCCCGCCACTGCCGGCGGCGGCCAAGCCCCGCGAGGCTTTTGGTTTTCGCACGGAACAACATCTCTATGTCTGCCCGCAGAATTTGCGCAAGTTCCATCCGGAGTTCGATCCGCTCTTGGCTGGCATCCTGCAAGCCGACCCGGCGGCCGTCGTCGTGATCGTGGAGGACCGCGGCATGTGCGTCGCTCCCATGCTCCGCCGACGGTTTGCCAAGACGCTTTCCGAAGTGCTGGATCGCGTGGTCTTTCTGCCCCATCAATCCTATGCGGACTACCTGTGCCTGGTATCGGCGGCGGACGTGATCTTGGACCCGCTCTATTACAGTGGGGGGACAACGACGCTGGAGGCGTTGTCGCTGGGCAAGGCGATCGTCACCTGGCCTTCGCAGTTCCAGATTGGCCGGGGCGTGCTGGCCAGTTACCGGAAGATGGGGATTACCGGTTTTGTGGCCAACGACGCGGCCGAGTACGTGCGGATGGCAGTGGGTTTGGGGACGGATGCGGATTACCGGCGAGACGCGGAAGGGGAGATCCTGGCGGCCAGCGGGGCGTTGTTCGAAGACTTAGGCGCGGTGCGGGAATATCAGCGGGTATTTGACCGCCTGGTCGAGGAAGCCCGCTGTGGTTAACCGGGTATTTTGCTATGGCAACGATTCCTGAAGCATTGGCGATTGGCCTTCAACACCATCGGCTTGGCCAAATGCAACTGGCCGAGCAGATCTACCTCCAGATCATCGCGGTCGAGCCGAATCACGCCGACGCGATTCATCTCTTGGGCGTGATCGCCCGTCAAATGGGCAAGTACGAGGTTGCGGTTGAAACGATTGGACGGGCCATCCGGCTGAATGGCAACGTGGCTGCCTACCATAACAATCTGGGCAATGCATTGAAAGACCAGGGAAAGCTGGATGAAGCGGCCGCCTGTTATCGCCGGGCCCTGGAACTGAAGTCGGAGTATGCCGAGGCCCACAACAACCTCGCGGCTGTGTTCAAGGAGCAGGGAAAGTTGGATGAAGCGGTGGCTGGCTACCGCCGGGCCTTGAAGTTGAAACCGGACTATGCCGAGGCCCACAACAACCTGGCCAATGCCTTAAGAGAACAGGAGAAGCCTGAGGAAGCAGTCGCCGGTTACCGCCACGCGCTGGAGCTGAAACCGAATTATGCTGAGGCCTACAACCACCTGGGGAGCCTTTGGAAGCAGCAGGAACGGTATGCGGAAGCGCGGGAGACCTATGAGAATGCGCTGCGATCGAATCCCGATCGAGACCTGTTGCGGCTGAGCATTGCGGCCATCTGTCCGGCGGTCTTCGAAAGCGGCACGGCGATCGACGAGTACCGGGCCGGATTGCTAGCGCAGGTCGAAAACCTGGCGCAAGGGAAGTTCAACGTCGAGGTCTCGCAATTAGCCGGCTCGGGCGCCGAACCGCCCTTTAGCCTGCTGTACCACGGCAGAAACGACCGGCCGATCAAGGAGGCATGGGCCAGGTTGTTCCGCAAGCTGCCGATGCAGGAAACAGTGCGTGCCGGCAGTTCCCCGCGTCCCAAGCTCGGCCTAGTGGTGACCCAGAGCCATGAAGGGATCTTCCTCCGCTGGTGTACCGAATTGCTGCGGCGGCTGCAGCCCAAAGGCTGGGAAATCGTCGTCGTTTGCTCGCGCGCCGGAGAACGACAGTTCCGGGCAGCCCTGAATGGCATCCAACTGCTGCCGGTTTGCGGGCCGCTGGACCAGATTGTGAAGACCGTGCGCGAGGCGCGCTTCGACGTGCTATGTCACTGGGAAACGGGAACGGATTCGGTCAACTATTTCCTGCCCTACTTTCGCCTGGCGCCGGTACAGTGCAACCTGTTAGGCATGCAGGTAACTTCCGGCATCCCGCAGATGGACTATTACCTCTCCAGCGAGTTCATTGAAGTGGACGGGGCTGAGTCGCATTACAGCGAGAAGCTGCTCCGTGCCCGCAGCCTCCTGGGCTACCACATCCGCCCGCCACTGCCGGTGGCACTCAAACCCCGCGAGGCCTTTGGTTTCCGCACGGAGCAACACCTCTACGTCTGCCCGCAGAACTTGCGCAAGTTCCATCCGGAGTTCGATTCGCTCTTGGCCGGCATCCTGCAAGCGGACCCGGCGGCCGTCGTCGTGATCGTTGAGGACCGCAGTCTGTGCGTCACTCCCATGCTCCGCCGACGGTTCGCCAAGACGCTTGCCGAAGTGTTGGATCGCGTGGTCTTTCTGCCCCATCAATCCTATGCGGATTACTTGTGCCTGACATCGGCAGCGGACGTGATCTTGGACCCCTTATATTACAGCGGGGGGACGACGACTCTGGAGGCGCTTTCGCTGGGCAAGGCGATCGTCACCTGGCCTTCGCGGTTCCAGATTGGCCGGGGCGTGCTGGCCAGTTACCGGAAGATGGGGATTACCGGTTTTGTGGCCAACGACGCGGCCGAGTACGTGCGGATGGCCGTGGCCTTGGGGACGGATGCGGATTACCGGCGGGCCACCGAGCGGGAGATCCTGGCCGCCAGCGAGGCATTGTTTGAAGACATGCGGGCAGTGCGGGAATATCAGCGGGTATTTGACCGCCTGGTCGAGGAAGCGAGGAGTGGTCTGGGCTCTCAAGCAGGATCTGGCGCTTGGCACTCACCGAAGTAAGCGGTTGGTTCGGCGAAAACGGTTTGTTGGTGGTCGTGCAGCGTATAATAGACCCCCGACACGTTTCCCTTGGTCCTGATTATTTCACAGATCGTGTCAACGCTTTGCAGGTCCAGGCCGTCGTGGATCGGGAGCGTCAGGATCTGGTTGGCCACGCGCCGCGCAACAGTAAGCGGATCCTTGATGGCGATGGCCCGGTAACAGGCGAAATCGGGAATGATCGGGTAGAAGTAGCGTCGCGCGTGGACGTTGTATTCTCCGAGCTTCTGGTACAACCCATCGCGGCTGAACCCGAATTCCTTCTCCTCGACCTCGATGGGCATATAGCCGTAGTTCCACTGGATATCGGATGGCAACGGCGGGCAGATGCGGATGCCCCGGATGTCCTTCAACCGCTCGCGATACAACTCGCTGATGCGGCGGCGTTTGGCGATGATCTCGTCGAAGTAACGCAGCACCTGGAGACCCATGAGGGCCTGCATCTCGTTCATCTTGGCGTTGGTGCCCGGTGTGACCACCTCGACCTCGTTCTTGAATCCGAAATTCTTGAGGTAGTCGAAGGTGGTCTTCAGCCCTGAATCCTGGAAGGTCAGCAGTCCGCCCTCGATCGAGTGATAGAGCTTTGTGGCGTGGAAGCTGAACATGCTCAGGTCGCCGAAATGCGCGATCGAGCGGTTGCCCACGGTGACGCCGAAGGCGTGTGCCGCGTCGTAGATCAAACGCAGGTTGCGGCGGCGGGCAATATCGGCCAGGGCGTGAAGCCGACAGGGGTAGCCGAAGACGTGAACCGCCAAGATCGCCGTGGTCCAGGGCGTGATCGCCGCCTCCACCTTTTCGGGGTCGAGCGTGTAGTAGTCAGGTTCGATATCGACAAAGACGGGCCGAAGCTTGTTCCAGAACAGGGCGTGCGTGGTGGCCACAAATGAAAACGGCGTGGTGATCACCTCGCCGCCGATGCCCATCCCCTCCAAGCCGATCTGCAAGGCCAAGGTGCCGTTGTTGAACAGGCAGATATTCTCCGTCTGGAAGTAGTGGCACAACTGCCTCGTGTAGCGCTGCACTAGCGGGCCGTTGTTGGTGAGCCAGGCATTGGCCCAAATCTCCCGCAGTCCTTCGCAAAATTCCTCCAAAGGAGGCAAGAAAGGCCGGGTGACGTAGACGGGTTTTTCGAACGGTTTAATCATACACGTCGGCCAGGTTGGATGAGCCAAGCGACAAGTTGGCGCCGAGGACTGGAATAGGCACTAAACCGCGGGTGGGGAGAGCTTAACGCGAGGGCGAGGAAGTTGCAACCCCAATAAAGAAGATCGCCCAAGCCATCGAATTGCTGGGCAACATGGGCCAAGCGCATCGCATTTCTCCATCGGGCGCAATCGAGCCGTAATCGCGCAGTTCGCTTGGCGGCCCGAGTTTCGATCCAGAAGATCAATCGCCGTCGGCGGGAGCTATAGCCCAGCGGCATGAAGATCCTCACAGAAACCCGAAGCGTAAGCGAGGATGCCTCGCTTACGCTTCGGGTTACGATTGGTCAACTTTCTTGTTGGCGCGCCGGTGGACTGCAAGGCCGCCAATCTCGGCACGATCGTCGCAACCGGCACGCTCGTTCTCTGCGCGGCGTTGTTGAGATAATCACCCCCGCCATCGGTGATGGAAAAAGTGTTCTACGCTTCCAATGATGAACGCGTTGGAAACCGATTTCGAGGACTGCGAGTTGATGGCGATCAGCGTGGAGACGCTCCGCGCTTCCACTCTACTGTCTTTCGACCTGTACTTGCCGCCGCAAGAGCCCCGCCACCCGGTACTGTATCGGCAGCGGGAGCACCCCATTGCCGAGGTGGATCTGCGACGACTGATCGAGCGCGGGGTCCGTACGCTCTATATTGCCGCGGGCGATTCGACCGCCTATCGCGAGTATCTCCGCGAGACGCTCCTGAAGAACGACGACATTCCCCCGCTCGAGCGCTACCAGGTGCTGCGCGAGGCCACGCGGGCCATGCTCACCGAGGCCCTGGTCAAGGGCGACCAGGACGCGGCGGTGAAGATCACGGGCGAACTCAGCGAGGGCATGGTGCAGGCGGTGTGCGACTCGCAAGTCGCGCTGGGCGACATGCTGCGCGTGATGTCCTATGACTACAGCCTCTTTACCCACGCCATAAACGTCGCCACCAACTGCCTGTTGTTGGCCGGGCAGTTGGGGATCCGCGATCGGCAAGAATTGCTGCGGATCGGACAGGGCGGGCTGTTGCACGATATCGGCATGCAGGGTGTGCCGCGGCACATTCCGGAGAAAGCGGCGAAACTGACCGACTACGAGCGGCGGGTCGTGCAGGAACACCCCACGATCGGCTTCAAGGAGCTTTGCCGCCGCGAGGACATGACTTGGGGTCAACTGATGATGGTCTACGGCCATCACGAGCGGTGCGATGGTCGCGGATACCCGGTCGGCCTGGTCCAGTCGGAAATTCACGAGTACGCCCGGCTTTGCGCCATCGCCGACGTGTATGAAGCGATTTGCCGCGATCGGCCCTATCGGCGGGCATCGCGGCGGTGCGACGCCCTGGAATATCTCGACCGCCAGTCCGGGCGGGCCTTTGACGAGGAGATGATGCGATGCTGGATGTCGGTAGTCGCCAGGCAGACATAGCCCGCTGGATCTTCTCGCTACCCTGCCACGTGCAGATTCCCGAGAAGCTCCGCGACGATTTCGAAAAGACCGGCGCGGGGTCGGTGCCCGCCGCCGACGTACGGCGGCACCGCCGCGTGTATTGTCGGGGGGAGAAGCATCGCGCCGCGCTGGGGCTCAAGCAGAGCCTGCCCGCACTGGCCCGGCTGTCGGCCTGGCAGGGAATCTACACGGGCGATTTCTCCAAGCAAGGCTGCGGCTTTCTGCACAGCGCCATTCTCTATCCGGGCGAGAGGCTGCCGCTGATCCTGCTGACGGGCAGCCAGCGGATGATCGAGGTGGCCTGGTGTCGGCGCTTGGGCAAAAACTGTTATGTGGTCGGCGCGCGGTTCGTCGAAAGCCCGGCGCCGCCGGCGGTAGGGGAGTGAAACGATGTCCGTAAGTCCGCTGGAATCAGACGTCGATTTGGCAGGACTGTTGGCGCAGTTGGCCTCGCTGGCTGGAGATTCCCAGCCGGCCGAAGGGGCGGCTAGCTCTGCCCCGGCCGCTTCCGCCGACTTGTCGCGCCGCGCGCCGGCGCGGGAAGATGAATTGCCCGCTCCGCTCGCCCTGGCCGCCGCCGTCCCAGGCGAGAGAGCTTTCTTTCCCACCGCCCCGCGGAGCCTGGCGGACACGCAGATCACTGAAGGCGAGATCGAGGGCATCATCCTCCGTATACTGATGTACCGTGGCACGTCGGCCGGCGTAGAAATCTCCGAGCGGATCGGCCTACCATTTCCCTTGACGGAGAAACTGCTCCATGCGCTGAAGGCCCAGCGACTGCTGGTTTTCAAGCGGGCTGCGACCTTGAACGACTATGTCTACGAGATCACCGACCAGGGCCTGCAACGTACCCGCCAATTGGCCGCCCATTGCAGCTACTGCGGCGCCGTGCCCGTTTCCCTGGCCGACTATACTGCCAGTGTCGCCGCACAGTCGTTGAACAGGGTCAAGCCGCGAATGGAAAGCCTCCGCCGCGCCTTCGCTGACCTGACCATCAGCGGCGAGATGTTCAGTCGCCTGGCCCGCGCCATCACTGCCGGGCAAGGGCTCTTCTTGCACGGCCCTCCGGGCAACGGCAAGACCAGCATCGCCGAACGAATTGGGGCCGCCTACGGCACGAGCATCTGGGTGCCCCGCGCCATCAGCGTGTGGGGCGAGGTCATCCGCCTGTTCGATCCAAGTTGCCACGAGGAACTGCCCTTGGCCAGCGGCGAGCGGATCGTTGCCGACGAGAAGATCGACCACCGCTGGGTGCGGATCCGCCGGCCCACCATCGTCGTCGGCGGCGAGTTGAAGATGGAAAGCCTGGACATCACCGTCCACAAGGAAACGGGCACGTGCGAAGCGCCGCTGCAGATGAAAAGCAATTGCGGCACGCTGGTGATCGACGATTTCGGCCGCCAGCGCGTGCCGCCGCGGAAACTGTTGAACCGCTGGATTGTGCCCTTGGAGGCGCGACACGACCATGTGGGGCTGCCCAGCGGGCGGAAAATCTGCGTGCCCTTCGATCAGTTCATCGTCTTTTCCACCAACCTGGAACCAAAGGACCTGGTCGACGAGGCATTCTTACGGCGGATTCCCTACAAGATCGAGATTGAGAATCCCACGGTCGAGCAATTCCGCGACCTCTTCCAGCGGACGTGCCGGCAGCAAGGGATCGCCTTCGATGCGGCCGCGCTGGACCACCTGATCGGCCGACACTACGATTCCACGGGGCGGCCGATGCGATTCTGCCACCCCCGCGACCTCTTGCACCAAGTGGGGATCTTCTGCCGCTTCCGCGGATCCCCGCTGGCGATGAGTGCAGCCGCCTTGGATGCCGCCGCCGCGGATTATTTCTCCGTGCTGGGCCACTAACTTGGGCTCTCCGCCGCAGCTCGATTGCGATATAATGGGTTGAGAATCGCAGGCTGCCCGCGCGGAATGGAGCAATTCCGCGCGGAGTCGGCTTGCGAGCGTGGATTCCCTTCTCCCCAAGGCCACTGCGAGGAACGCATGCCGACTTTTCCGTCGCCGCTTCCCTTGACGGCGTTTGAAGAATATATGCTCCGGGACGACCGCCCGGAGTATCCGATGAGCATCATTGCGCGTCTCAGGTTCGCCGGGGAGTTGGACCGCGAGGTGACGATGGAAGCCCTGGCGACAGTCGTGGCAAGCCACACCCTGCTGCGAGCCAAGGTCCACAAGACTCCGGCGGGCCGACTGAAATGGATCGCGGCGGCAGATAGTCCTCCGGTAATTTCGTGGTTCGACGGCATGGGACACGATCGCTTGCCTGCGATGCAGCCGATCGACCTGTTCTTGGAAGCGGGATCGAAGTTCTGGGCCACAGCGGATTGGCAACAGAGCTCGCTTGTGATGCAGATACACCACGCCACTTGCGATGGCAAGGCGGTGTTCCAGATCCTCGACGACTTCGTGCGAAGCTATGCCCGCATCTCCGCAGGCAAGCAGTCCACGACTCAACTGTCGCCTTTCGATCCGCAATGTTTGCCTGGGCGCGGGAGCTTTGGCCTGACCGTAGGGAAGTATCTGCGGATGCTTCCCCTCCAACTGTTGGGCCTTTCCCGCGTCGGGATGTTTTTCCTGCAGCGGCCGGTTCCCTTATTGGAACGAATTGCGGCAATTCCCCGCGCGTTGCCGGCAGGCTTCCCGGAGGTCAAGGCGGCCAGCCTGGACGTGGAAGAGGTACGGAAGCTTTCGGCGGCGGCCGCGGATGCCAAAGTGACCGTAAACGACTGGCTGGTCCGCGACTTCTTTGTGGCGATCGATGATTTCCGCGCGCGGCACGCAACCACAACCTGTGGTGAGTGGATCCGCATTGCCGTTCCGATGGATCTCCGTCATGAAGCGGGTAACCGCATGCCGGCGGCCAATGTGGTGAGCATGGTGTTTCTCGATCGCACTCCGAAACATATCGGCGACCCCGCGGGCTTGCTTCGCAGCATCCATGCGGAAATGGACTCGATCCGTCGGCGACGGTTGGGTCTGATCTTCATCGTGGCGCTGTGGGGCGTACGCTTGCTGCCGGGCGGACTGGCAAAATGGGTCAACAGGAACTGCTGTGAAACGACCTGCGTTCTCTCCAATCTGGGCAGGGTCATGGCCGCTTCGCCCTTGCCGCGTTGCAACGAGAGGATCGTAGCCGGCAACGTGGTGCTCGACGGCGTCGATTTCTTCGCCCCGGTCCGTAGCGGCACGGCAGTCAGCATGGCGCTGGTTTACTACGCGGGCGGCTTGCGGCTTTGCATGCAGTACGACAGTCGCCGGATCACGGAGGCACAGGCCGACGACTTGATGGCCACCTATCTGCGAAAGATTCGCGCATCGACCGACGCGGCAAGTCGGTCGGTTCACGGCTGTCCGACAAGCGGCCGAGTTACCAGCGTCGCCGATCCGCTATTGGAGATCACTCGCTGATTTTGCCCTTCTTGGCGGGCGAGGCTTTTTCCTTGGCCGTTTCCGCCGCCGGCGACCGGAAGTACAGGCGGACGGTCGAGACGACGGAGATTTCCGGACGCATGGGCAACTCGCGGGGTTGGACGTCGCCGTCGGTGGAGAGGCCGCGATAATAGGTGTTGCGGGGGCGGTCGGCGTGGATCAGCGTGACGTCGCGCCGCCATGCCGGTGTCATCATCTCCTCGTAGCTGGCGCGGAACGAAGAGTACATCGACTCGGGGTAACGAACGATGGTCTTCTCCTGCACATTGATGACCGGCGGCCGCTTGCCGAAGAGTGGAACCAGCAGGGCGTCGGCCTTGGCCCCCGCCGCCTTCAAGGCATCCTGGCGGACCTGCACCTTGACCGCGTCCAGGTCTCGGCTCCAATAGTCGAAGGCAATGATGTCCGTGACGCCCTGGGCAAAGGACTGGGCCAGTGCGGCTTGCGCTTGCGGTCCGTCGGGCACGGCCAGATGGACGTTGCTCTGCATGCGGTAGCCGACCTTTTTCTCCACGCCCACCTCGACACCGTCGCGCTTCTCCAGGTTCCATGTGTAGCGCGGCAGAACGGCGATGAAATCGACGACTATGTTCTCCGGCGCGATTTTGATCTTCGACCAGGCCGCCTTGAGATGCTCGACCGTGGCCGCCACCGACTCCTGACACTTGGCGGCTGTTTCGGCCTCGGCGGTCACGGCCAACACGATGCGCATCTCGCTCGGCTGCACACGGGTCTCCGCCCGGCCATCGAGCACGATATAACTTATGGCGACTTTCGGGTCCAGCGACGGCAGGCCGAGGGACTGTTCCGCGACCTGTTCCGCAGCCTCGTTGCCCGCGCGGCTCCCGCCCATTTGAGCTTGTACGGTTGTCGGAGAGAGGCACGACAGGGCCAGTAGAGCCGCAACGCCAGGGAGGAATCGGAACATGGTTGTTGTCCTTTCGAAACGGGAATCGAATGTAATTCAGGCGAGGCACACTCCCCCGCACCTTTATTGATTATACCACCAAAAGTTGAAGACCATAGTCCCAATGTCCATCATGTTACTTCTGCCCCGGCAAGCGGCCGAGCTACCAGTTTCGCTTCTCGTAGTCCTGCCAGTTCTCATTTTCTTTGATGTAGTGCCCGTCTGCCTGCTGCTTTGTGTAATCGATTTCCGGCTTGGGCGCGCCGATGTGCTCCATGACCGACAATTGGTGCTTCATGCATTGCTGTTCGGCTGCAATTCCGGTCCAGACTTCATCCGGCGCTGGCCCGGCGTGTGACTTCTGGTACTCGTGATAGAGTTTACATTGACAGGCAGCGATCGCCTGATAAGCTGAGCAGTTGGAGACAATAGTCCCAAAAAGGGAGAAAGCCCCGGTGAACACATCCAAGCATGATCCGCCGCAACCGCTTCGCATCGGTAAACGCTGCCTTCGCTGGCTGAAACGGCTCGCATGGCTCGTCCTCTCGTGCCTTGCCTTCTATCTCTCTATCGCGCTTGTCGGATTGATTCCAGTCAACAACGATTTCCAACCGACTGCGGATGGAATCGAGATCTGGCTCGTCTCCAATGCCATTCATACGGACATCGTCCTGCCGATTCGCACCGAGGTGATCGATTGGCGCGGGCGCTTTCCGCCGGGCTCGTTCGCAGTTGACCCGTGGCGCGCCACGCACGTCGCCATTGGCTGGGGGAACAAGGACTTTTATGTCAACACGCCGACCTGGGCCGATTTGCAGTTCTCGACCGTGGTCAAAGCCCTGTTCTCGCCGTCCGCTTCATGCATGCACGTGTCGTTATGTACGGCCGAGAACTTAGCGCAAGACGCCTGCTCGGTCAAAATCTCTGCCGCTCAATATCAACGCCTAGTGGAATTCATCAACAACAGCTTTCGCCATCAGGCCGACGGTTCGACGACTCTCATTCCCCATGCGGCCTATGGCCCGAACGATGCGTTTTTCGAGGCCCAGGGCCGTTATCATTGCTTCAACACATGTAACTGCTGGACGGGCCGCGCTATGCAAGCCACCGGCATTCGCACCGGCTGGTACACACCCTTGCCAGGAACCGTGCTTCTTTACTTGCCCAACTGAAAGCGTGTGTCGCTGTAGCGAAGGAGATGTCCGCACGCGGGAGGCGCAGCAGTGGCCAAACCCTATCTTCGCAAGAACCAGCGGTCCAGGACCACGCGGCGCACGAACCAGCGTCGGCCGAGCAGCCAGTGGGCCAGGCGGCGGCGCAGGCCGGAAGTGGCGCGCGGCGGTGGCACGCGCGTCGAGCGAGGGCCGAAATGTGCCTCCATGCGGCGGCAGTAGTCGCTCAGCGTTTCCAAACGATAATCGCCCCGCGCGGCCGCGATGGTCTCGGCGGCCATCAGGGCCGATTGCACGGCCGGACGGATCCCCTCGCCGCTCTCGCCAAAAGCCAGCCCGGCCGAGTCGCCAATCCAGAGCACGCCCGCGGCAGCCAACGGCCGGGCCGCCTGCTCGAAAGTCAAATAGGCATGCCCGGGAAACTTCGAGGGCAGGTCGTCCGGCAGGCGGCCCTGTTGCTTCAGCCAGGCGTAGAAGTCGCTGACACGTTGGGGAAGTTGCTTGGGATCGACGCGGCCCAACCCGATGTTGAGGTGATTGCCCTTGCGGAAACACCAACCGTAACCCAGCAGGTCGTCGCAAAAATAGAGTTCGGGCGATTCCCGCATTACACGGCAGGCGGCCTCTTGGTCGGGGCGGAGTTCGATTTCCATCTCTTGGGCCGAAATGGCCGGGCCGCGCTCGCCAGGGTTGCCCAGCAGCCGCGCCACGGGACAAAAATGACCGCCGGCGGCCACCAGCATCGGTGCGCCGTATTGACCGTTAACAACCCAGCCGTCAGCGCTTCGCTGGATCGAGTCCACGGCCTCGCCCAAGGCCAGCCGTGCCCCGCAGCGCCGCAGGAGGTAATCGTCAAACTGGCGGCGGAGGATGCCGTAGCTCACGGTGCGGCCATAGTCGACCGTCACGCTCGCCCCGCCGATTCGCCCGATGCGGAAGCCCGACATGGGCTGAAAGACGCGGCCCTGGCAATAATCTGCCACGTCGAGCTTCAGGTCATCGATAACCCCCGGCGTGATCCAGCCGGAACAGAGCTTGCTGCGGGGAAACTCCGCCTTGTCGACGATTAGCACGCCGAGGCCGCCGGCCCGTAGTTTGCCCGCGCATGTCGAGCCGGCCGGTCCGCCGCCGATGACAATCACGTCAGTAAATTGCATGCTACACCTTAGGTTAACGAAAATAGCCAGGGGTGGCAGCCACCCCTGGCTATTATATCAGTCGCGAGAACGCTGGCGCGTTATGCGCTCTTTTTTACCGGGCCACTGAACAGCGATTGCCGTCCCGAAACCACTTCTTCGGTGATCACAAACTTGCTCGCCGGCGGTTGGTCGGGCAACTCGTACAGGATATCGAGCATGACTTCTTCGATGATCGCCCGCAATCCGCGGGCGCCGACGTCCTTTTCGTGGGCCTTGTGGGCGATGAGCTTCAACGCTCCCTCGGTGAAATTCACTTCGGCATTCTCCATCGAGAAGAGGGCCTGGTACTGCTTGACCAGGGCGTTCTTAGGCTCGGTCAGCACGCGGATCAGGGCACCTTCGTCCAGCGGGCGCAACGGTGTCACGACCGGCAGACGACCGATCAGCTCGGGGATCATGCCGAACTGCAGGATGTCGTCACTGGTGACCCGGGCCAGCAGATCGCCCGTCTCCAGATCGCTATGCACCATCGGCTCCTGGCCGAAGCCGATCGAGCGCTTGCCCAGGCGTTTGCCGATGATATCTTCCAGGCCCACGAACGTGCCGCCGCAGATGAAGAGGATATTCGACGTGTCCATCTGGATGTACTGCTGCTCGGGATGCTTGCGTCCGCCTTGAGGCGGCACGTTGGCCACGGTACCTTCAAGCATCTTGAGCAGGGCCTGCTGCACGCCCTCGCCGGAAACGTCGCGGGTGATTGAGACATTCTGGCTGGTCTTGCCGATCTTGTCGATTTCGTCGATGTAAAGGATGCCGCGCTGGGCGGTTTCCACATCGAAGTCGGCCGCGTGCAAGAGCTTCAGCAACAGGTTTTCCACGTCTTCGCCCACGTAACCTGCCTCAGTCAGCGTGGTAGCGTCGCCGATGGCAAAGGGCACGTCGAGGATGCGGGCCAGCGTTTGCGCCAGCAAGGTCTTGCCGGAGCCGGTCGGGCCGATCATGAGAATGTTCGACTTGTCGATCTCGATCTCGCCCGGCTCGACACTGTGCATGAGCCGCTTGTAGTGGCTGTGTACGGCCACGGCCAGGACCTTCTTGGCCCGCTCTTGCCCGATCACGTATTGGTCCAGGTGTTCGACCAATTCCCGGGGTGTGGGAATCTTGCTGAAGAGGGGCTTGCTGGTCCCCCGCCGCCGCCGCTCTTGCTCCAGGATCGATTGGCAAAGATCGATACATTCGCCGCAGATGTAAACGTCGCCCGGCCCTTCCACCAAGGGGCCGACGTCGCGATAGCTCTTGCGGCAAAATGAGCAAAATGCGTTCTTTTTTGTTGTGCCGCTGCCTCGCCGGCCAGCCCCAAAATCACGTCCCGACTGCATGTCGTCTGGTCCTTTCACCACGGTTGCTTTCTCTGTTTCCTCTGTTTGCGGATCGTAAGTGTACTACGGTATACGGGCCTTAAGTGTTCCCAACACGTCTTAACCCGTTTCCTCGTTATCTTGTGACTCTGTCTGCAGTCGCTCCGTCAACGTAGTTTTTATTGTTCGGAATTCTTCGTCGCTGAGCACACCCCCGGAATGCATTTCCCGAAATTTTGTCAGTAATTCGCTAGCCGAAGGTTCCTGTTGTAGCGTCTTGGCACGGATTTTCTCGGCCACGTAGATGCCAATCGCCACAAGAATCGCCAGTGCGGCGGCTCCCACGACGAGTTGTCGAATTCCTAGCCAGTCTACCGCGGCCATGTTCCATTGACGCCAAGAGTTACCTTCATTCTCTCGTCATACTTGTTCGCATAAGGGTACATTACGTGCGCCCGCCGTCATTAACCGGAAATGGATGCGCAAACGGACAATGAGCGAGTAAAGCGATCCGATTGCGGGGCCAGACCGGATTGGGGCACCGTGGCAACCTTGCGATAGATTCTGTTCCAGCAAACCATGTTCCTGTTCCGACAGACGCTTCTTGCCCAAGCCTCTGAAGAACCGCGCCCACATTCATTATGTTCGCCTATGCCGAGGGTGTCCAGCAGAAATACGCGTCCGGGGCAATTTGCTACTTTCGGGTGATTTGTGCACAATGTTAAGAATGTATCCATATAATCACGATCTTCGCTGCATCCGAATTTTTCGCTTGAAGTCCGCTAACCCGCACGACCGATACAGAACATACGAAGATTTGGCCGATGGTTTCTTGCGCCGCGCGGTAGGCGACATCGACCGCGGTTGTTACGCATACATAATACGGCTTGGGAACGGTGAGATCATGTGGATTGCCTCGATCCTCCAGGTCTTGGCCCTTGGTGCGGCCGATCCGGCGGCGCCGCTGGCTGCCTTTTCCGCCCCCGCGCCTATCTACTCGCGACAAACGCTGTTCTCCATCCCATTCCACGTGGAACGCTCCAATCAGCCTGCCCAGGAGCCCGTACAGGTACAGTTGTACGTTTCACCTGATCGAGGGGTGCGTTGGGACAATTGGCGGCAGGCCCCGCCAGAAAAAGGCTACTTTCTCTTCAAGGCGGGAGTTGACGCGGAATACTGGTTCGACGTCCGCACGCTGGACCGTTCCGGCAAACTCCGGCCGGAAGGCCCCCATACACCCAAGCTGATCGTGATCGTCGATACCGTTGCGCCCACGATTCAGCTTGCCGCCGTCCGCGGCGATGCCGGCCAGATCACGGCCGCCTTCCGCATCAAGGAGCTTTATCCCAAGCTCGACAGCTTGGTTATTGAATATCGTCTGGCCTCAACGTCCGCCTGGCAGGCCGTTCCCGTTGGTCCCAAGGACATCCACAGCAATAACGCCGAACATACGGGCCAGGTCACCTGGTATCCGCAGAATGCTGCGGGCAACATGGAGATTCGCCTGCGCATCAGCGACATGGCGGGCAATCCGGCGGAAAGCCACACGCACATCATGCTGCCCACGGCAACCGGTGCCGCGGCGACCGTAAATCCCGTGCGACCCCTGTTCGGCGATCTTACGACAACTCAGAGCGATACGAACCCGCTTGGTCCGTGGTCGCCGACCTTGCCTGGAACGCCGGCTGTGGCGGCCTCGTCCGCTGTAACATCCGCTTCCTCACCCGGCGCGACATCCCAACCAGGCAGGGCATGGCAACCGCTCGGTCCACCGACGGGGGCGACGGCATGGCCGGCCGAGAGTGCCGGTCCGGCCTCCATCGTATTGACCAAGCCGGAGACGCCACCCCGCGATGCGAGCGGCGGGTCGATTGACATTCGCGTCAATCCGCCGGCCACAAACCAGTTGGTTGCCAATCAGACGCCCGTCGCACCCGCGACGTCGGCGACGAATCCGTTTGAGGCATTCACCATCAGCCATCGCGCTGAACCGGCGACGGCGGCAGCGAATGACGGCAACGGCGTTCCGCCGCCGGGTGCGAAGGTTCGCTGGATCAACATGCGGGTTTTCCAACTCGACTACGACACCCGCATCATGGGCGGCGCGGGCAGCGAAGCGGTTGAACTTTGGGGAACGCAAGACGGCGGCAAGTCGTGGCAGAGTTTCGGCAAGGATCCCAAAGGCCAGAGCCCGATGCTGGTAACCGTGCCCGGAGAGGGAGTTTACGGCTTTCGCATGGCCATCCAGAGCGCTAACGGCATGGCGGGAAGACCACCCTTGCCCGGCGATGCGCCCAACTACTGGGTCGGTGTCGATCTGACCCGGCCGGTGGGACGCATTACCTCGGCGCAACAGGGCGCCGGCCCCGACGGCGGCAAACTCTTCATCGCCTGGGAGGCCCGCGACAACCACGAATTGGCGGCAAAGCCCATCTCTCTCTCCTACAGCGAACGGCAAGGCGGGCCCTGGACCTCGATGGCCACCGGCCTGGAAAATACGGGACGGTACGCGTGGCAACTCAGTGGTAGCTTGCCCCAACGGATGTACTTGCGGCTGGAGATTCACGACGCCGCCGGCAATATCGGCGTGTACGAGACGCCGCAGCCGGTGCCGTTGGATCTATCCAGTCCTGCCGCGCAACTTCGCGATCTGCGGCCCGTAGGCCGCCTCGACGCTCCGGCGAGTGAGCAGCCGCGCCAGTGGTAGGCGGGTGTTTTCAGTAGGTCCCTCTTGCCGCGAGGGACCAATGTGCTCCGAACCAGGAGAAAGACGCCGCCTTGCTCGACAGGTCGGCGCACGATAGTCCTTTCCGGCAGAAGGGACAGCAGGTCCGTCTTGCCGAGAAAGACTCATGTGCTCCGCGCCGCCAGTGAACTTTGGATCTTCCCAGTTGGCAGCGGACATTAGTCCCTTTCGGCAGAAGGGACCTACTTGATCGTGTGGCAGGCGATTGCTTTTTCGGGTATACTTGCGGCATGGCTAAACTGTCCGCAATCGACTATCTGAAGCAGCCCGACAAACATCCGCCCAAGCCGGTCTGCGTGGTGTTTGGCGACGAACTGTTCCTTCGCCGACAAGTGTTGCTGGGCATTCGTCATGCCGTGCTCAAGGGCGACGAGGGCGATTTCTCGCTGTCGAGTTTCGAAGGTCCCACGGCGGAATTCCGCGACGTGGTCGAGGAACTGACCACTATGGCCATGTTCGGCGGCCAACGGCTCGTCATCGTCGAAAATGCCGACGATGGCCCGAAAATGAAAGTCGGAATGATCCAACCCGCGGAAGAGTCGCCGAAGGGCGGGGCATCGCAACCGGCTGAAGAGGGACGTGGCTTCCTCGCCCGCTATCGGTCGCAACTTGAAGACTATGTTGCCCGGCCCGGCCGTAGCGGCGTGCTGGTGCTGGACGTGAAGAGTTGGCCGGCCAACACGCGGCTCTACAAGGCGGTCGACGCCCAAGGACTGGCTGTCGATTGTAACGCCCCGAGCGGCGCTCAGCTAAGCCGCTGGCTTAGCGATTGGGCCACGCATACCCACAAGTGCCAACTCGCCCCGGGCGCGGCGGCACTGCTCGTGGAAATGATCGGCCCGGAACTGGGCCTGCTCGATCAGGAATTGGCCAAGCTGGCCTTGTCGGCGGCCGGCGACAAAAAGATCACGTCCGAAATGGTGCAGAAGCTGGTGGGTGGTTGGCGGGCGAAAACGACCTGGGACATGCTCGATCTGGCCCTGGAGGGCAAGGCAGCTGAGGCCCTGCGGCAGATCGATCGGCTCTTGGCCGGGGGCGAGGCCCCGGTAGGGCTGTTGGCCCAGATTTCTGCCTCGCTGCGCCGCCTGGCCACCGCCACCCGCTTGATCCTGCAGGCCGAGGCCGCCGGCCGCCGCTTGGACGTCGATTCCGCCCTGGACCAGGCCCGCGTCAACAAGTTCTTCGTCAAGAAGGTTGCGGGGCAACTCCGCCGTCTCACACGGCAACGCGGCCGCCAACTCTACCGCTGGCTGCTGGAGGCCGATCTCGACCTCAAGGGTGAGAGCCAAATGCCCCCGCGGCTGATTCTTGAGCGGCTGATCGTCCGCTTGGCCGCGCCGGCCTGAGAAATCACGTCTAACAAAACTCCAATCGATTGCTAACCAATCGTTTGCAGGAGATTCACAACTCTCATACATTCATCCGCGAGAATGCGTCTATCGATTCACTCTTCGCTCTGGCTGGACGCCGAGGCAGGGAGCAGATACAACGCATTCTCACACCCAACCGGTTTACCCAGGACCGGCATACCGCGTTTGTGGAGCTTGGATCTGCCTCGGCGGCCAGCCGTCTTTTTTTGCCCAAGAAAAGAAAATGGAGTGCAGGGCATTGCGCGTCTGCACTCCGGGATGTGTGTCTTCACAGGCCGTTTACTGCCCCTGCGCGGCCATTGCCGCCAAGCGGCCGACCAGGCGAAGCAGGCCCTGCTCGATCTCCAAGCGGACGCGAACGCCGTTGGTAATCGGTCGCACCGTCAGCAAGACATGGTCCTTGCCGGGCGTCTTCTTCAACTCGGACTCGGCCAGGGCCGCTTTCGGTTGCTCGTCCGGCTTGCCCACTGCGGCGACGAAAGTGGCCACCGATTGGGCACCCACGGACGCTTCCAGCGGCAGCACGGCCTTGCTGCCGGCCTGGGCCGAAGCATCGACTGCCTTCTTCAATCTCGCCATGGCATCGCGGCCGGCGGCCAGATAGGCGTCTTCCTTGCCCACGCCGATGATGATGTCCAGCTTTTCGCCAACCATCTTGATCAGTTTCTGGTTGTCGTCGGAGCCTGCCGGAAGGGGAATGGAGATCTTGTGGATGTTGATCGAACCGCTCTTTTCAGCATCGAGCGCGATGAACTGACTAAGTTCCGGGTGCTCGTCGAGCAGGGCCTTGGCGGCGGTGTGCAGAATTTTGTCTAGCAGCGCCCCGTCGGCAATGTAGCCGGCCAACAAGCCGGTGGCGGCGTCAGGCCCAACCTGCACGCTGGCCACTCCGTCCACACGGCCGCTCTTGACGATCTTCTGCAAGAGGTCGGCCGCGCCGTTAGCCACGGCTTTGCCTGCCGTGCGTGCACTCTCCGATTGATCCGTCTTCTTGGCGATTTCCGCGAGAATATTACCACGCGCGATCTCAACGACGCTACCGGCAATTTCTTGCTTGGGCGCCGGCATCGTGCCGGCCCAAGCGACATTGAGCGCGGCAGCCGGATCACGGAACCCCGAGAACATCGTTGTAGCTGTGGCGGCCAGGCCCATTTCCTCGGCCGTCGTCGTGCCGGGCTTGGCAATCACGCTCACGTCGACGAATGCCTTCTCTGTCGTGCGATTCAATCCCCAACCGAAAATGACCTGATCCAGTTCGCCCAACACGCGGGGCACATATGTTTCCATCTGGCCGATTAGCTTCTTACGGCTAGCAAAGGCCTCGCTCGACTCGTCGCCATGCTGCGCGGAATCCTTTTGAAAATTCGCTTTGACTTGGTTCAAGATCTTCTCGCGGAGTTCCTGGGGCACGTTGGCCAGGAAAACGCGGCCAGCCACGATGTATTCCTTCTTTAGGTTACCCAGCAAGGCGGTCGGATTGGCATCGCCTTGGGCCAGCACTTCCGCCTTTTGGGCAAACAGGGCCCAGTCGCCCTGCTGCTTGACGTAGCCGCCTTCTCCCTTGTCGTCCTTGGGAGTCAGCTTGAAGGCGTCACCTGCGGCGCTGACCTTGAAATACAATTTCAACAGCCCCAACGCTTCTTTGAAGTCGGTGACGGGCAGGAAGCCGTAGGCAGTGACGTCCTTTTCGTTGCTGGCCTGCACGATCAGGCCCCAGTTGCGCGTCTTGTCGATGCCTGCCAGCCCCTTGCCTTGGGTAACAATGGCCAGAAAGCCTTCCAAGCCGGTGCCCATCTCCGGCCGATCGACCAGGCTGCCCACAAAATTCACGTCGCCCACGAGGTCGTTGTAGCTGGCCACCGTCAAGGCGGCGATGGGCTTGGTTTCTGCAGCCTGCGAGGGAGAAAGGCCCATCCCCAACGCTAGGGCGGCACTCACGAGAATGGATACGATCGTCTTCATTACATCTTTCCTGAAAAAGGGGTGAAATGGCCAACAAGTGATTATTCGCCAACCGCACAGCAATCTTGGACGAGGGCAAGTCCGAAGCACCGAAAAGTCCACCGCGAGCGAGAATCCTAGCTTTGCCGTCGTCGCGGCCTCTGGTCCTACTAGCCGGGCAACTAGAAGGAGTCAGCGGGCCCATAGCTCGCGCAGATAGAAATGGCACGTTGGAGTCCCGGCTCTAGCCGGAATTTAAGCCAGATTACCGGCTAAAGCCGGGACTCCAACAAGTGCATTTCTGCCCGCGCACACTACAACCGGCCGGCGGCTTATCGTTCGCGGAAAGTGATTCGGCCTTTGGTCAAATCGTAGGGTGAAAGTTCGACACGCACCTTATCGCCGGGCACGATACGGATGAAATTCTTCCGCATCCGGCCGGCAACGTGGGCAATGACCTTGTGGCCACTATCCAATTGTACCCGAAATCGGGTGTTGGCCAGGGCTTCAGTTACGACACCCTCGACCTCGATTGCTTCTTCTTTATTCGCCATATACACCACTCCAGAGGGGAGGGAATGCTTCCAGGGAGCTTCCTTGAAGGATTATTCTACCAGGAAAGCCACGGAACTAAAAGGACGGAAGCTTTCGACTCCGACTTGCTTTCCGCAAGCCGTTGCGAAATAATAACTTCCGTCTTTTCTGCAAGGTATTTCGGGACTGCGGTAACAATTCTTATGGCCATGAGGCAGCCCAATTCTCGCCCCACGAATGACGCCGACGACGAACCAAGGATCAATTGGCCAGCCGTGCTTGCAGCGCACGATCGCTGGTTGCGAACCGTGGTCTACGCTCGCGTTGGCGAATTTCAAGCCGTGGACGAAGTTATGCAGGAAGTCTCCTTGGCCGCCGTCCGGCAGCAGGCGCCGATCAACGACGTGGAGAAGGTCACCCCCTGGCTTTATCGGTTAGCAGTCATGCAGTCACTGCTCTACCGCCGCAAGCAGGGGCGCCGCCGCAAGTTGATCGATCGTTTCGTACAGCGGACCCAGCCCACCGAATACGATCGGGGGACTGACCCGCTGGAGTGGCTGCTGGCCAAAGAACGTAAGGAGCAAATTCGTAAAGCCATGCGGCGGATGCCGCGGCGCGACGCGGAAATCCTGCTCTTGAAATACACCGAAGATTGGAGTTACCGCCAGTTGGCCAACCGTTTGGGCATTACGGAAAGCGCGATTGAAGCCCGCTTGCACCGTGCCCGCTCGCGGTTGCGGGCCGAATTGGTCAACTTGGAAGTCATTGAGGTCAAACAATGAGCTTTTTTGAGAGAGACATCCAGCCGGCAAGTCCGGAGCAGCAGTTGGATTTGCTGGTCGATGGAGAAATGAGCGAAGCCGACCGCCGCGCATTGCTCTTGCAGTTGGAGCACGAGCCTGACGGCTGGCGGCGTTGTGCCCTGGCGTTCCTGGAAGCCCAGTGTTGGAAAACGGAATTGGGTCAGATCGCCCCGCGTGCGGTACGGGAATTGTCTCCCCCAGAAGCGGCGAGGCCGGAACCGTCGTCGTCGCCGAGCACCAAGAGGTGGCGGCAAAATTGGCGTCAATATGCGGCGACCGTGTTGACCATATCGGCCAGTTTCCTCCTGGCGTTGGTGGTGGGCATGGGTTTGAGCGGAAACCTGCCGCACACGCCTGGTTCGTCGGATCTGCTGCCTACCGTGGCCGATTTTCCCAAGTCCCAGTCCAATGGCTTGGAGATGGTCACGCTGAGCGTGGGCAATTCGTCGGACGGGCACGATCAGACCGTTTGCGTGCCGGCTCAGCGTCGCGAGGCCCTGGATCAAGACCTGTGGCAGCAAATCCCCGATGCCATTCCGCCCGAGATGCAGCAGGCCTTCCAACAATCCGGGTATCGGGCCGTGCAGCAGCGTGAGATCGTCCCGGTGCCGATGAAGGACGGCCGCTGCCTCGTGGTCCCCGTCGACCGCGTGCAGGTCCATTACGTCGGCCGGTCGCTATAAATGCATTCGGCACACGCCATGTGCCGGATAAGGATAAATAGGTTTTACGTTCAGCCCTGGCACTTGTGCCGCGAGGTGTCCTCTTCAACCCCCCCTTCCCTCTCACCACCGGCACAAGTGGCGGGGCTGAACGGCTTGTTTTAGATCCCAATCGCCTTTTCTCAAAGGAGGAAATCATGTCTTTCTGGCAACAATGCGCCGCGGTTCTAGCGGCCGCTTCGTTGGCCGTAGCGACCGCCCGTGCGGATGAAACGGCGAAGGTGGTCGTTGCCGATTCGGAACAGCTCGTGCTAACGCCTGGCGGCATACTGGTAACAGATGAAGCGACAGCGCAGGGAGAGTATTGGATCGGCGTCTTCGCATCGCGTCCTGCCCCCGCCTTGCAAGCCCAACTGAAATTGCCCAAGGACCAAGGGCTGCTTGTGGAAGCTTTGCAGCCGGAAAGCCCTGCGGCCAAGGCCGGCGTCGCGCAGTACGACATTCTGCTGAAGGGCAACGACAAACCCTTGACCGATGTCGCCAGCCTGCTGCGTTTGATCGAACAGGTGAAGGATGGCAAGTTGACATTGGACCTCCTTCGCGCCGGGAAGCATGAAACAGTGACGGTAACACCCACCAAGCGACCCGCGGGCGAAGCGGGCATGTTGGGTAGACCATATACTCCCGGGGAGGGCGCAGCGGCCCGCGACTTTTTCGGCGGATTTGGCGGGTTTGAAGGCCGGCCCATGGAATTCCGCATCTTTCATCCCGGGCAAATTCTCTCGCCGGGCGGCCCGATGACAAATGCTGCGGGCGGCGAAGCAACAAGCGTTGAAGTTATGGTCGTCACCAAGAGCACCTTGGCCGATGGTTCGAAGGTTGAAATCACGCGCCGCGGCGCGGAACCGGCGCAGGTCGTGGTTACGCATGGCAAGCAGAAGTGGGAAGGCACGTCTGCCGACTTGAGCAAGATACCCGAAAACATCCGCCCGGAAGTCGAGAAACTACTGCATACGACGTTCGAGCACATGCGAGTCGTTCCCTCGACCGGTCTGCCGGCGGGCGGCAACGTGACCTTTTTCGGTGGCGGCATGGGCGCGGGACTTCCCGGTCCGATGGCGGTTCTCCCCAATGTCGAGAAGCGTCTGGGCGAGATGCAGAAGCAGATCGACGAGCTTCGCCAGACGGTCGATGCGCTGAAGAGCAAGCCCAAGAAGAAGGCGGCTCCCAAACCTGAATAGGGTGCAATCCCATTTTGCCGTTGTGGATGTTAGCAGTCCGTAGGCAGGGCATGGGCGCAGCAAGATGCACTGGTGTAGGTAGAGTGTGTCGGTTATCTTTTGTCCCGGGGGGCGATTCTTGGTCGCAAGGAGGCGACGCCGATGGGAGACCTACACGTGGACGAGCGGAATTCACCGCCGGTTGTTTCTCCGGAAGAAATGGCTGGGCGATTTCATGGCGAGCTGATCGGGGCAATGCCCGACTGGAAACGGCGACTGCGCGAAGATCCATCCACGTTGACGGAGTTGGAACACGATGTGCATGAAGCCTTTAGTCGCGGCGCCGACCTAGTGGTCGCAGGTTTGATTGCACTGGTGATGAAGCAGCGGGGCTTCGAGGAAACCTGCGAGCAAACGCGACAGAACTACCGCTTTCCGCTTTCCCGTGGGCGAACTCGGTCTCTGCGGATTCGGTTGTTGGGTGGCTTGCTGGTTTGGGTCAATTCGTTGTACTGCGAACCGCGCCGCGGTTGGTTTCGGAAGCGGGACGAAAACGTGCCGGGATTGCACGTCGAATTGGCACAGTTTGGCTTTGGCAAAGGCTGCTCGCCAGCGTTGGAAAGTCGGGTGAGTCGGCAAGCGGCCCTATGTCCGTCGTTGCAGTTTGCTCAAGAGGAACTGACACGCGAGGGGCTGGAGATGGATGTCAAGGCGATCGCCCGCATCACCTACCAATGCGGCCGGGGAATGTTGGCCTTGCGGACCGACGAACTAACTCAATGGCGGGAGGGCAAATTGCCGGCCGGCAAGGAGTTCGAGGGAAAACGCATCAGCGTGCAGATCGATGGTGGACGAGCGAGAATCCGCGGGGATTTGCGTCCGGTGGCGGCAAAGGCGGAAAAGACAGACGAAGACGGCCTGCTGGTGGAGAACGCTCCGGGGCGATCGAGGAAACGCCCGCGGCAGACATTTGATGCGGAGTGGCGCGAACCGAAGTTGGTAACGATTTTCGTCCACGATGAGCATGGCCGCATGGAGAAGCAGTCGCGGGCAGTGGTGGATGGGACCTTCCTGGGACCGGACGCGACCGCGGAA